>Ga0078972_1011228_pt1 | contig 16165 bp, 16 predicted proteins | sample YelNatPaOPGAMG01_FD_67568 | JGI IMG/M metagenome (GOLD analysis project Ga0078972, IMG submission 67568) | Hot spring thermophilic microbial communities from Obsidian Pool, Yellowstone National Park, USA - OP-RAMG-01 (SPADES assembly) (version 2) | ecosystem: Environmental > Aquatic > Thermal...
GAAAATTTTGGAAAATTACTTTCTGGCGCAACGGTTCAGGGCGGCAGGTGTTCCCGTCAGAAGTGTAACCGGACGCGGCGTGTTGTCATTTCGCATGTACCCAAACGGGCTGCGTGAACTGATTGAGGGATGGACGAAAGGATTTGCAGCCGGTGCAGGGCAAACACCACGGGGAGTGCTAGTGTTGGTTGTCGGGTGGATGACCGGCCTTACGCTCGCACCATTGGGCTGGGCTATTTCGGGTGACTGGTTGCGCTGGGGTACGCTTTATCTCGTGTGCGCAGCGCAGGTTGGCTGGTTAAGCCGTTGTATCGGTTCGTTTCGCTGGTACACAGCTCTGCTGTATCCGGTACCATTGGTGTTTTTCTTTGGCGTGTTTGCACGTGCCGCACTGCGCTCTGGCAAACATGTGACCTGGAAAGGACGCAACATCCGTGCTGATTGAACTGCCAACAGTGTGGATTATTGTGCTGAACGTCGGCGGTTGGGTGGCGGTTCAGATGGGCCTGGCATGGGCATTCACGAAAATGCCAGTCGAATGGTTCGAGTCGGGCAAGCCGCGTGCTTGGGAACGTACCGGCAGGTTTTATGAACGTGTGTTACGCATCAAAGCATGGAAAAACAGCCTACCGGATGGCGCAGGCTGGTTCAGTGGCGGTTTCACCAAGGGTACTCTTGCCGGAGCGAATCGTGAGTACCTGGAGCGTTTCATCCGCGAAACATGGCGAGGTGAGCTTTGTCACTGGTGTGCGATTGCATTTACGCCGATCTTTTTCCTGTGGAACCCGTGGTGGGGCGACCTGATTATCACTGCATACGCGCTTGCAGCCAATCTGCCCTGCATACTTGCCCAACGCTACAATCGTGCCCGGCTACAACGCATCATGCTGCACAAAAATTCGGCACAATAACCCTGCATCGGGATTCCGGTGAACAGATTCAATCCATGGTTCTACAGGTGTAGTCATGTAAACAATTTCACAATCTCTGCCTCGACGTGCGCGCGTACGCGCCGCACCAGCTCGCGCACTTGATAACGATCAAACGTACCGCACACAGGCTGGTCTTGATAGCGGTAGATGGTTGCGTACGGTGTCAACTCGTCCACGTCCGCAAGCTCCTCCGGCAGTGGCGGGGGCCGGTGGCTGCGATCAAATCAACGATTGCACGCAAGTTGTGCATTTTTGGGTAGTCCACACCACGAGCCGAAAGGTACGCCTTCAACAATTTCTCGACCGCTTGCTGGGCGTGAAAGCCGAAGGTTTCATCGTCTATGTCCGTGTTTTGTAATAGCGCATCCATGACCGCTTCATCCTGAGCGGCTTTACGCAGCAGCAGCCGGGTTTGCTCACGTTGCTTCATAGACAACCTTGCCCTGCTGTTGCGCAGCACGATAAACGCTGCCGGGCGTTTTGGCCCATCCCTCGAACTCGCGCTCGCTGATTACCAAAATGTCAGTGGGCAGAATGAGCCCGCGCAATGCTCGCTCCACACGGATCATCTCCGCCACGCGGTTGCGCACATCCCGTTCGATCACAACCAAATCCACATCACTATCAATTGTTGCATCACCCCGTGCATGAGAACCGAACATGATGATTTTGCATGGATGCACCGCCTCCACAATCCGACGAACCGCCTCCCGGATTCTCTCGGGCGTTACCGCCCACAGTGGTTGTGTGTCAGTGGTTTCCATGACGCATTCAAAATAACGGCTCTGTACCGTATTGTCCACCCGAGTCCACTGCCTAGTCTGCAGTTACAGCAGATCAATCTGCCCTGCATATTTGCCCAACGCTACAATCGCGCCCGGCTACAACGCATCCTGCTGCGTCATTATTCAGCACGCCGAACATGTTCGCATCCGCGCGCGGAAGCTCTATGACCCGACCGGTCTGTTAACCGGGTGGCAGGCTACCACCCGCGACGGGCACGTTGCCCGTTTCACCCATACCTGCATGCACTCGGTCGGTCCTCCATGCTTCGAGAATTTCCGCCACGTTGCGGGCGATGGTGGCCTCCAACTCGCCTGCCGCGGCATTAAGGACCTCGATATCCTCGTTAAGGGGCTTCGAGTTGTTGCTTGGAATCCGCATCGCTGACGGTTTCGCCCCCGGGCTGACGCCGAATGTAGCGGCTGCGGTTGAGCGACCAGCTCTGTGCTTCGATTTCTCTGACTGTGGCGGCGCAACACAGGCCAGGAACGTCGCGGTATTTATGATTTACGATTTGCGATTTACGATTTGAAACGGCGGCTACGCCGAAAACTTCCTCGATTTTCGCGCGGGCATCGTCGCCACCCAAACTGAACTCAGGTGGTTCACAACAGTCGAGCAGCACGTTCCTGGCCCGCGTATAAGAATTACCACCTTTCTGGCCTACGGTGCGGGCGAACTCGCCCAGGAAATATTCGTAGATTCGCCCGAAGACGGCATAGTCAACGCCGGCCGGGATTTCGGAGGCTTGTTGAGCAATTCGTTGATCAGTGGGCTGGTGAAAAGGTTGTAGGTCTTGGGCAGCACGTCAGCAAGCTGTGGGTTCTTGTCCTCGATGGCGCGCATGGCGGCGCTGGCTTTCGCGCCGATGTTCTCGCCTCCGCGAAACGCGAGCAGGTAATCGAACCGCGCCTCGGGCGGCAGGTAGAGGACACCGGCAGCGTGGTAAGTGGTGGGATCGTTCACGCGATTGCCGCGGCGGGAGGATGTGCCGGCTTCCGCAAGTTTGACGCCTTGGGCCAAAAACCGGACATGCGCAAAGCGCAGAAAGATCAGGCCCAAAACCGGCAAGTAAAATTGGTGGAGGCGGCGGGAGTCGAACCCGCGTCCCTAACAGGTAAACCAAAAGCGCCTACATGCTTAGCCGGGGTTTAGTTGTCGGCATCCGGGTCTCGCCCCGGCGGCGAAGTCCGGTTGCCCAGCCCCGAAAAATTTCGGAGCGCTAGCCCGCAGTAATTTATCTCGGACCTTGCCGCGCAGGCACCGGCGCGGTCCCAGCCTGCTGTGGCGTTCAGCCGGCCTAGCAGGCGTCAGCCGGTGAACGTCGCGGCTCAATTAGGCCGCGAGAGCCAATTCAGCATTGGCAGTTTTTGTTGATGCGATGATTAACGAGGCCAACGCATCGTCCTCGGCATGCCGCCTTTGGCCCAACTGCCAGGTCGAATCCGGTACGCCCCCGATTCAACCAGCGAAAAAATCTCACATGCGAGCCGCGCCGTCAAGTAGCTGATTCAGGCGACAGAAAACGGCCAGCCGAACCACGCCTCATTGTGGCGCCGGCATTGAGTCGGCAGATCAACAGGGCACTGACACATATGCACAAAGCAGTTTTTCGTTTGGGTGTTCTCCCGCAAATGTAAAATTCCTCGCCCAAACGAGCGCGTGTGACTGAAAAAATGCTTGGAGGGCGTTTCCAGCAATTGCAGCATCGGCGCACCTTTCTGGACAGCTATTCTTCACCGCCGAGGGGCAGAGAGGCTGAGTAGGTAGGGCGGCGCAGTCCACTTCCACTGCCCGCCCGCAATTTGTCGTGCGGACCCGGCTTTTAGGTTTGAATCTTATTTTCCGCGCTCTTACGAGCGCGGCTACGGCGCGCGACAAACCTTGCCAAAGGCGCGCGGGCGTCCACGCCCGCAGAAACAACACTGCGCTTAACACTGCTGCCTCACCGTTTTACTGGTCCGCCACTTTCGTACGCCCCAAAAAGACCTCAAACCAGTCCTAGTCAACTGCGTTAACTGCGGCCACGATGGCCGCGCTCCAATCCGCCCAAACGCGCGCGACCGTCTCGCTCGCAGAAAACCTGCAGCCAAGATGCCGGCGCGCCAGGATGTTACGGCGCAAGTGAAACCTGTTATGCATCGGCGCGCGCCTGTCTCAGCCGCAGCAACGTTACCGGTTTTTCCGGAAAGTATGGAGCCTGCCCGGTTGCGAGATTACAACGCGATCCGCTATACTACGCAAACCGTACAGCCCAATGCCGCTGTATGCTGCCGGCACGCCAATTTCAATGCACACCTTGGCAGTGAAACAGACTGGCCATTACGTCGTTCTTGGTCATTTTGCATATGGCCGTTCGTGCATGTGGCCAGAATTGGCCATTGACGAAGTGCCGCAAGATTCCGTCTGATTGGAGCGAATCGCACGGTTCGTGCGCGTTCAGAACGCGAAAGAAACAAACAAACCTAACTGCACAATGAAAAGGCTAGCGTTAGCCGTTCTATCGTTGGTTGTCCTCACAACGGTTGCATTTGGTGCAACTGCATACGTCACCAAGTCCGGCAGTACGTGGACTGGGAAAGTTGATGGTACAGTGGTTTACACTGGTACCAGTTACAATGCCGCCATTCAGGCGTGCATAAACGCAATGAGTTCCGGCACAATCTACATCCGGAACAGCGGCACATGCGAGGCAGACTATGGTATCGCACCCAAAGACGGTCTCACACTCGATTACGGCGGCACGCAGTCTTACGGCCAGAGCGGGACAATATCTGTCATCCAGCTCGACCGCAAAAGCAGCGTGACCATCAAAAATCAAAAGATCACGGGTTCGCCCAGATACGGTATCTGGTCACGCAGCAGCAGCAGCATAACGTTGAGCGGGTGCAATTGCGACGTCAGTGGTGGTTTGATTTACAGGTTCGATGACAGCAAAAGCGCCGGCTCACGTAACATCAACATCAACAGCATCACTGCCAACGGCGCCACTGCACACGGGTGCGAGACATACACCGTGGACGGGTTTTACTGGAGCACGGTCACGGCCAATAATTCCGCCGGGTGCGGTCTGCTGTTGAACAACACAATCAACTGGTCCGGCAGCTCGGTGTACGCATACAACTGTTGTTACGGTGGTGGGTATGCCGGATTCCGTGTTGCGAACTCGAATCAGAAGGGCACGGTAAACTACGTGGATGCAAACCGGTGCGGTCGCGGGATCTTCAGCCTGACCCAGAGCCGCGATGCAACGGTTAACAACTGTTACATACGGTACTGCAGTGGGATCGGTATCTGGCTGCAGGATACCTACAACACAAAGATCAAGGCCGGTACGGTTGAAGCATGCGCAGGTGGTTGCTACAGCATAACAGGCGGCTCAGGTAATTCAGTCACTGTAACCTGCAAGTAAACACACCCGGCTTTGGGCGAGCTGAAGACTCGGAACGATGCGGGACGTTGCGGCGGACATAACCGTAACGTCCCGCTGATTTCTTTGCCTTGAAAAACGGCAGCGTCGAGTCATGATCCTGTCATGAAAAAGGGCATTTACGCCGCTATTGCATTTGTGCTGGGTGTGTGCGCCGGGTACATGGCAGCGCGGTCGTTTCACGCTCGTACCCCGGCAGGCACAACCGGCGGCGTACCCGGAACAGAGTTGCTATCGGACAAAAAAACCGCGCTTGCGCCCGGCAAAGGGCAAATTGCATTCGGGCTGACACTCCCCCAGATCATCGAGCGGATCAATCAAGAATGCAGAGCGGGTGTCTGGCGGCGCACGCGTGAGTGGGACCAAATACTCGGGTCACTTTCAGCCGAACAATTCGCCCAGGTCGCCGAGGGCATCAAGACCGCTTTACTGTCGCCCCTGCAAGATGAATTGCGTCGGGTCTTCATTCTCAAGTGGAGCGGGATTGATCCGGCGGGTGCACTGACGTTTCTTGTTGACTGGCCGGCGTCAGTTACACGCGACCGACTTGTTGTTGCGGTGGTACAGGAATGGCTCGGGCGCGATCTCGCCCCGGCAATCGAATGGATAAAAAGCCTGCCGGCCTCACCCCTGAAAAACGAGCTGCTGAATCATGCCATCTCGACTCTGGCACGATACAACCCGGCAGCGGCATTGGAACTGGTGAACCTGCTGCCGCCGCAAATCCGCTCAACCAGCTACGGCGCAATTTTCGGTGCATGGGCGGCTGCAAATCCAAAAGATGCACTCGCACAAATCGAAAAACTTAATTTACCGCTCCAACACAGACTCGCTGCGCTTGAAGCGGTGTTTCGGGCCTGGGGCATGGCAGACCCGAAAGGCGCACTTGCTTGGGCGGCTGCGATGCCAACCGGACAGAACCGCAACCTCGCAATTCGCCATATCCTCAGTAGCTGGGCGTCGGTCGAGCCGGGGGCGGCTGCCGAATACGCGCTTGCACTACCACAGGGTGCAGAACGCAACCTCGCCGTAACAACGCTCATCGAGTTCTGGCCAGAGTCAGACATGGAAACCGCTGTCAAGCTTGTTGACGCGCTTCCGGCAGGTACAGCACGTCAAAATGCACTCCGGTTTTTGATGCCGACCTGGGCAAATGCGGACCCTGAAAAAGCGCTCGAGTATGTGCAGAGTATGCCGGCGGGTGCCGCCAAAAACGAGTTGTTAAGCAACGTGATCATGCTCTGGGCACTTGATGACCCGCAAAAAGCGCTCGATGCAGCGCTCAACCTACCCGAAAGCAGAACCAGGGGCGAAACGCTGCAGGCAGCCATGGCGCAGCTTGCGGCTGTTGACCCGACAAATGCACTTGCCCGCGCGCGTGCAATGCAATCCGATAAAGACCGGCGCACGGCGTTGCACGCTGTGGCAAATGCGCTTGCAACCGACAACCCTGCTCTTGCAGCTTCAATCGCCTCTGAGTTACCCCCTGGCCGCGAACAACTCGAGACACTGCCTGCCATAGCCAGGGCTTTTATGAAGGTTGACCCGGCGCAAACGCTGAGCTGGCTCAAATCGTTGCCAGACGGTCTGGGCAGGCGCATGGCATACGAGACAGTGGGCGAGATCATGGCCGAAAGCAATCCGCAACAGGCCGTGCATTGGGCTTCTTTACTCAGTGAATCCGAAGGCCGCACGCGCGTGCTCGAAACCACACTGTCGAAATGGGTGCGCGAAGACTCCTCAGGCGCGCTTGCCTGGCTTGACAAGGTCCAACAACCCGAGTTGAAAGCTGCTGCAGCCGTTGCAATTGCAGGTGAACTTGCATATTCGGACCCTGCAAAAGCACTCGAGCTTGCCACGCACTTCGCAACTCAGGACGAACGCGGCGGTGCAATTGCTCGGATTGCACATGTCTGGGCGCGGCAGGATTTCAACGGCGCTCTGGAGCAATTGCAACAAATGCAGGTCGGCCCCGAACGCAAGCAGTTTCTCGCAGCCATTGCAACGGTTGTGGCCGAGCAATCGCCCGCGGAAGCCGCTGCGCTCCTGGAACGGTTTGCCTCAGTCGAAGTTGACCCGTCAACAGTCCAGGTAATAGCCACCGAATGGGCAATGCACGAGCCTTCAGCCGCAGCAAACTGGGTATGGAACCTCAACGATCCACAACTCAAACTCTCGGCGTTGCAGGAGGTCACAACACAATGGGCGAGTGTTGACCCCGTCAGGGCCGGTCAATGGCTGGCTACGTTGCCCGCAAACCCAATCCGTGACATTGGTTTTGCATCGTACGTGCAGCAGGTTGCAGTTGAACGACCACAGTTTGCGGCGCAGTGGGTTGAAATGATCGAAGACACCGCCCTGCGACAAAGGGCAATCCTCACCGTCGCGCAATCGTGGCTGCGCGTTGATGCACACGGCGCAGAATCGTGGCTGCACAAAATGAAAGTCTCTCCGGACGCAATATCCCAGTGATACAAGCCCAGATATTGTTTTCGGCAGGCGAAATTGGGGCTTGACCCCAGAGTTTCACGCCGCTCACGTAGCCCAGAGTTCCAAGTGTGCCCCCTGCCTGTCGTGCTCGGCTCGGCACAGCCAGGCGACAACAGCGGGTTCGTCCTGCAGGGGTAGTATGCACCATAATGGTTTCGCCGCGCCAGCACTGCAAGGTTGTGAAATATCCGGCATAGGCAATGTTTTCGGCGGGCCGTTCCCGCGGCTGCAGGACGAGCTGCGTGCGCTACCCATCGCAACTGCATTCTTTAGATTGGAGTGTTTGACCCGATGTTGGTAGGGAGGGTTGGAGCGGCAGTCTGTGACCGCCGGGTTTTGTTAGCCCATATTTGCGGGACTGTCTTGCTGCACCCGTGCTGTGGAAAAACGGACGGCGTTCGCAGAACGCCGCTACAAAAGCTGTTGAGTGCCGCGCGCCGCTCTGAGGCGCAGTAAGGCGCCGTGTGTTCGAGGGTAAGGCTTTTATCAAAACCGGCTGCTGTGTGCGCTCGGGCTATGCCAAACTCTGGACGACGCGGAAGTCGTCAATCAATCGAACCGAAAGCGGTGCTGGAGCACCGCGCTCCAAAAACTTCTCCTCCAATCCTTCACAGCAGAGGCGTAGAGAGTAAGGTAGGGCGCGCAGTCCACTGCGCGCCGGGTTTGGTTGTGCGAACCTGGCTTGTGGGTTTGAATCTTGTTTTTCCGCGCCCTTACGGGCGCGGCTGCGGAGGGCGCCCCTGAAGGGGCGCAGTAAGAACCGCGCATTTGAGTGCGCGGCTTTGTGGGAGCCAGGGTGCAGTGCGCGGGTTGACCTGCGCCAAACTCCAACCGATGTGGAAGTCGTCTCTCTAATCAAATCGAAGGCGCTGCCGCAGCACCGCATGCTAAAGGATTTTTTCGCGGGTTGCATAACTTCGCAACGCATTGAGTGACCATGCTAACGATCGTGGGCGGGTCTGCGGACTCACGCACGGCTGGTGGGTTGCATTACCAACCGATGAGTTTTGTTACTGCGCAGTCGTGCTTGGGTGATGGCCGATAACTGTTTGCGGTGCGAATCTGTTTGGGCCGAGCGTGGCTTCGTCACTCCATTGTATTGGCGGATCATTCGTGCACCGTGAAGCAATGACACGCTCGAGCTTTTCCTTCTGCTTATTGACGAACTCGGTCCATGCCGACTTGGTGATAAACTCGGTATAACCACCTAAGAACACCACCTCGTGCATAAATCCGCGGCGCCGTTCACCGTTATGCCCCAAACCGGTAACCTTGTCCCACGCAACTGCAACATCCGGGTCGTCATCTACGTGAAGGCCCTCGACATAGTGCCAGCCACACATTTCAGGGCCAAATGTGCCGTTGGTGAAGGCTTGGGCGGCTACGCTACTTGGGATATGCTTCCCGCCCAGTAGATACACAGTCGTGGGATCGTGTTTGGCCAATAAGCCTAAAGAAGCTTCCGGTGAAGACTCGCCATGTGGGAACCAACCGCCATGGTCATTTGCATAAAGCCGGAAACTTATGGCCAAGTATTTTGAACATGCGTGGGTGTATCCGTACGGGAACAAGTACCTGTGGCCAAGCCGACCGACCACAGCCAGCACTGCCACAGCTGCAACCAAGAGCAATAACAACTGCACCAGACGCCAGTGTTTTTTCGGTTTCATTGTGTCTGATCCGCGCAAATGTGGCGCGACGCGTGTGCCCGCCAATTAACGTTTAGCCATCACATTTTAATCGTCCCGGCTTATGTGACCACCCACGCCAAGATCGCTTTTTGGACGTGCAGGCGGTTTTCAGCCTGATCAAAAATAGTCTGTGCGTTGGCTTCGAATGTTTCGTCAGTGATTTCCTTGCCGCGATACGCCGGCAGACAATGCATGACTAGTGCGCCCGGCTTAGCCAGCTTCACCAGGGCCTGGTTAATTTGATAGCCGGCGAGGTTTTTAAGCCGTTGTTCGGCTTCGGCTTCTTTGCCCATGGAAACCCAGACATCCGTGTACAGCACGTCTGCCCCCGATGCCGCAGCGCGCAAATCGTCCGTGCAAATGACGTTGCCCCCAGCACGTTGCAGCAGGTTCAGCCCGGGCTGATACGGCTTGGGCGAGGCGATCCGCAGCTCGAATCCGAGTTTTGCGGCTGCCCACAACCAACTTGTTGCCACGTTGCATGCGCCGTCGCCGACAAAGGTGATTACCTTGTGTGCAATCGAGCCGCGTTTTTCCTGGATGGTGAAAATATCCGTCAGTATCTGGCACGGGTGCTCTTCATCCGTGAGCGCGTTTATGGTCGGGATACCGGCGTATCTTGCGAATTCCTCGACGTCGGTCTGCGCGAAGGTGCGCATGACCATGCCGTGAATCATTCTGCCCAGAACACGCGCGGTGTCTTTGATCGGTTCGCCCCGCCCGAGTTGAATGTCGTTTGCGCTCAGGAACATGGCGTGCCCGCCCAGCTCGCGTATGCCGACTTCAAACGACACACGTGTGCGTGTGGATGATTTGGCGAACAACAGTGCCCATGTTTGGCCGGTCAACGGGTGGTGGGTGTGCCGACCGCGCTCGCGTTTCATCACAACGGCCCGGGCGAGGATTTCCTCGATATCTGCCCGGTCAAGTTTCTCGATGCTAAGCAGATGTTTCATTGCCAAAAAACCACGTTTGCAATTCGCGATCTGCAATTGGTCAGGCTGCAAGCTTCGACACAACAGACTCGATTATGTCGAGGCCTTCCTGCGCTTCTTTTTGCTGCAAGTTTAATGCCGGTAACAGCCGAATCACCTGCGGCCCAGCCGGCACGGTCAGCAGACCCGCATCGTGCAACCGGGCTACAAATTGCGCCGAGGCCGGTTTGTCGCTACTGGCAAAGGCACGAATTTTGTCTTTCTCGACCAGCTCGATCCCGAGCATCAGACCCAGGCCGCGCGTCGTCTTGAGCACATTCGGATACTGTTGAACAAGTTTGTCCAGTTGGTTCTTCAGCCATGCGCCAAGCGCACGCGCATTTTCTGCAAGCCGGTCGCGTTGAATAATTTCCAATACCTTGAGTGCAACTGCACATGTAAGCGGTCCACCCCCATATGTTGTCGCGTGCGTGCCTGGCCCAAGCAGGTCGGCGTACTTGTCGCGCACCCAGAATGCACCGATTGGTAATCCGTTCCCGAGGGATTTTGCCATGGAAACACCATCAGGCAGGAAAAAGATCGGCGCGCGAGCGTCCTCGACGGCAGCATCGGCGCATGATCCCGGGACGTGCTGTTCCAAAATCCGCTGAAAGCTATGGAACCGGCCCGTCCGAAAATGCCCGCATTGCACCTCGTCCATCAGTAGCAGCAGGTTAAACTCGTCGCACAACTTGCGCAGGCCGAGCAGGTATTGGGCTGTAGCTGGGTTGACCCCACCTTCACCCTGAACACCCTCGACCATGACAGCCACCGTAGCCGGCGAAATCGCGTTGCGCATTGCATCAATGTCATTGAACGGCACATGCCTGAACCCTTGCACCATTGGCTCGAACCCTTTCTTGACCTTCTCTTGACCCGTTGCCGAAATTCCAGCCAGTGTCCGCCCATGAAACGAGTTATACGTGGTCAGTATCTCGAATCTGCCTTCGTCATGGCCGAACTTACGTGCGAGCTTGAACAAGCCTTCGTTTGCTTCGGCACCACTGTTGCAAAAGAACACCTTGCCAGGGCCAATCAACCGCACCAGTTCAGAAGCAAGTTGTCCTTGCAACTCGTGATAGTAGAGGTTCGATACGTGCACGAGTTTGCGTGCCTGGGTTGCAATTGTCTCGGCCAGCTCCGGATGCGCGTGGCCCAAACAACACACCGCTATCCCGCCGCCCAAGTCAAGATACCGTTTGCCTGTTACGTCCCAGAGATACGCGCCTTGTCCGTGACTAAACGCAAGGTCAAACCTGGCGTAACTCGGCACGACATTCTTTTCAAACAACGTCCGGATGGCCTCGAACGCGCCTGTGCCGGCTGCTGTTGATTCTGCGATAACTTCTTTCATTTGCCGATGTTTAATCTGCAATCTCGACGTTTATACTGAACCTGACCCCAATCTAACCATCTGCCATTCTATAGCGGCGCGCTGCGCGCGTCGTTTTGTTTTGTCCCGGCGGCGCCACATGCGCGTCGCAATAGTCGGTTGGCAGGGGTCACATGCCGTACCAGGACCACAATACCGAATTTGAATCGGTGTAGCTCAAGCGGCCAAGATGACGACAACTGCGTGAATCGTAAATCGGAAACCGCAAATCTCATAGCACAATTTCTGTGCCTACGCCCTCATCTGTGAAAATCTCCAGCAGAATGGCGTGCGGAATTCGCCCGTCAACAAACGATACCTTTTCCACCCCCGATTTTATCGCAGCCACGGCGCTGTCAACCTTGGGAATCATGCCCTTGTCAATGACACCGGCCTTTTTAAGCTCGGTCACGTCGGTGGTTTTCAGGTGCGAGATTACCGATGTTGGGTCGCCGGGATTTCGCAACAGACCCGGCACATCGCTCATGAACACGAGCCGTTTCGCCTTCAGCGCAATAGCCGCTTGTGCGGCTGCAACATCTGCGTTGCAGTTGTACACCTGAGCATCCTCACCCAGTGCAGTTGGGCTGATGACAGGTGTGATGCTGCGCCGGATACACTCGCGTAACGGGCCGGTATTCACTGCTGTTACTTCGCCGACAAAACCGATATCGAGCGCTTCACCCGAGTCGGTTTTCGGCATAAACTTGCGGCAGCGGAAAATTTCGGTGCCGGAAAAGCCGCGCGCTTTACCGCCGAACTGCGTGATTGCACGCACAATTTCAGGATTAATCTCGCCAGACAACACGCGCTCGACTAGCTCGACCGTGACACGGTCGGTCACACGCATGCCCTGGACGAACCTAGGTTTTATGCCGGCGGCTTCCATTGCTCGGCTGATCGCTTTACCGCCCCCGTGTACGACCACAGGATTGATTCCGACGGCCTCGAGGAACACAACGTCACGCGCCACACCGGTGCGCACATCCGGATCGGGCGAATCCATGAAACTGCCGCCGTACTTGATAACAAATGTCTGGCTGCGGAACCGCTGTATGTACGGTAACGCCTCCAGCAATGTCGCAGCCTTTGCAATCAGGTCTTGCATCAGTCAGGCAACCATTTCTCTATCAGATAGCAGGAGGGCAAATGATTGATTCCGCCCAAGCAACGACTTGGCCGGCGATTTCAATTGCATGTCTCAGTTCCTGCGGCTGAATCTCGTGAATATACCCGGGATAGCGCGTTTCAAATGCGTACGGATTGAGCGTCTTAACCCCCTCCAACTCAATCGGCCAGGCCTGTCCTGCTTTGGTCCAGTGCTGGATCAGGTCTTTCAAGTCGTGTGTTTTGGGAAACGGAATTCTGTGGAAAACCAGCACGGCTTCGATGGCTTTTTCCGCCGCTTGATGGGCGTGGTAGGCAATCAGGTTTGGCAGAATATCGGGGTCTTTCTCCAGTTTCACCGCGCAGGCCAAATCGCTTCGCGCGAAGGCCGGCCACTCCTGTGCTGTGCCAGGGGCGCTACCGGTTCTGCTCATAAACAACCTGACCGTTAGTGCTCGCTTCGTGATAAATGAGGCCCGGACAGTGCCGTAACACCTCGAACCTCGCCTCAGGTATCACAATTATGTCCATGGGCATGTCAATGTCGCCCACCGCATCACGCAGTCGAACACTTTCAGCCCGTGGATTTTCTACCTCGCTGCCGGTTACAACCAATACGTCAAGATCGCTGTTTTCCCCCACATTCCCACACGCGTAAGATCCAAAGATTATGATCTTGCGCGGGCGGGCGACCTCGATGAGCCGTTTCACCACGGCTTCCACCTTCTCGGGCGTAACTGCCCAAGGAACGTCAGTCGTGCCGTGCATGAGTCAAATGAAACCTGACACAAGTAAGGCTGGCAAGTTGATTCCTCAGCCTGCTGCTGTATTTGATGATAAACGTTACGCCGTCGAATTGCCGGATGTCCCGCAGCAGCCTAAAGCGACGTCATAGCTTTGGCAATCAGGTCTTGCACGGCAAAATTCGTAACAGGAAACGACCGGGACAGCAAAGAATGTTTTTGTCGTCTGTGGCGTGGTTTTTCGGAACTTGGTGCTCGAACGCCGGGGCAGTGACTTCTCTCGCTGCCCAGTCAGGCATGCCACTGACACGCCCGCATCGGCTGATCCGGGGCAGGCCGGGTTGCCGCGCTGGGTGTGGTACACTTGATTCCGCTGGTGGAGAACGGTTTGGCATTGTACGACGGGTTTGATGAGGCATCGGTGCGTGGTTACCATCGGCGTCACGGAATCGCGAGTCGGTTCGTAACCTCTGATGTTTCAGGCTGCCTGCGCAGTCGGTGTATGGATAACTGTTGTACGCTACCGTCTCTGAAAAGCACGTTGCCAACCCGGTTATGTAGCTCGCGTGTCCAGCCCACAACATTGGTGGGCAACAAAACGTGCAAGCCGGGTTTTGCAGGTACACCGTCTATTTCCAAATTCCTATCCCCAGCAAGCCAGGCCGACGGTTGGGTTTCATCTAAGTGAAGGCCAACGAAATAACTGATGTTTGTGTTCGACAGCGTTTCCCATGACTCAGCAGGCAGCCGGTTGTCTGCCGGACATGTCAGAGCGACCGGTGTGCCCAGCTCGTTCGACAAGACTTGGCAATGCCGGAAAACATCGTGGGACTCGCTGACCACATTTTTGCCCCCGGAATTCGTCGAAGCGCTCATCGGGAACTGGTCAGCGTTATCGCTCGTCCAGCCACGAAAGGAGGCGCCAATTTGCATTAGCCTGCTGACGCACTGAACTCGTTTGGTCTTGTTTCGATGAGTGGTGATTCCAGAAACAACTAACGCGGTCAACAGCGCCGAAACTGCGACCAGAACCACTATTTCAATCTGCGTTAAAGCGACCTGTTGTTTGCCAGTCATAAATCTGGTTCTATTCAAGCTTGTTCCACAGGCACACCTACGCTTCCCAAAAGTCCACCGACACGCCGCCTCGCTGGAAAATCAAATCCAGCGGTTAGCCATACAATCCAAACTCGATCCGAACATGGCATAGACCACTGCAGGCCGGAAGCGGTATTCATGCGTCTGACATTCGCGCGCGCACCGATCACGTTCGGGCGGTGCTATTCTTGTCGGGTCAAGGAATTGCAAGTCGGTTGGTTACACCCGACTGGGCCAGCAGCTTGCGCAGACCCTGATTATCAACCGCGTTTACACTACCGTCGCACAACGCCACATGGCCGCGGTATTTGTGGATTTTCCTCGACCAACCCGCGGCGCTATTTGTGCCAAGGGCCGTCAGGCCGTGCGGCAATTGCACACGACCAACCGTGATGTTACGGTCACCGGTCAGGAACATCTCAGGCCGGCCCGGCTCGGCGTCCACGCCCACAAAATAACTGATGCGCGTGTCATTGAAATCCGACGTGAAGTTTGTGGCAGGGCTACGTTCGCGGTCCTGCGGACAAACCAAGAGTTTAGGTATGGACAACTCGTTCGACATTGCCTGGAAATGCGGAAACACATTGCCACTCGGTACAAGTTCCATCGTGCCCCCATCAGCCAGTAGAACCTGCATGGGAAATCGGTCCGAATACTCACTGGCCCAGACACGAAAGGCGAACGAGATACATTTTAGGTTGTTGATACAGTATATCGGTTTTCTCGGCGGCTTTAAAATGGCGAGCACACGCAAGAAAATAACAGCGGACATTACGAAAACTGCCAAAAGCACCAGTGCTTCTATCTGTGTCAATGCCCTTGCGGTTTTGTCGGGTGGAGACGTCTTCATAACTGCAATTAAACTGCGCCTGGCCAAACCTTGCAAGCCATCAAAAAGCCTTGTGTGAGCATGAAAAAGGCCATGCCCTCGCTCACACACGACAGCGACCACTTACTCACAAACCGCCTTTCGGCAAATGCGGGTGGGTATAAACCGTAGGTATTTGAATGAATGCTGGTTAGTGTGCGGCATGGGGAAGGTCAAGCTGCGCGCCAAAAGGCGCAGTCCAATAAAGCAGTCCGTAAAGCGGAAAACAAGATTCAAGCCGATAGGCTGGGCCAAGTGCGAGCAACTCCGGCACGCAGTGGACTGCGCGCCCTACCAACGCTCTGCGCCTTTGCGCCTTTGCGTTGAAAATGCGGACGAATCAGGCCACGCGCACCTACCGTAGCTGCCGGTAGGCACATTCCAGCACACCGTACCAATGTGTCCTCAGCCGAAAATGGTAGGGACGCATCGCCGAGGCGTCCGGTCGGTGTGGTCTTGTGCAGCGGTTATTGTGCCCTGTCGCGCGGCCATCCTGGCCGCAGGTCTTCTGCGAGCCGGACGGTCGCGCGCCGGGGTAGATTGGCGCGCGGCCATCTTGGCCGCAGTGAGTGCTGGTGACTAGAATTGGTTTGAGGTCTTTTTGGGGTGTGGAAGTGGCAGACCAGTGGGAACGGTGATGTAGCGGTGTTAAGCGCGGTGTATTTCTGTGGGCGTGG
>Ga0078972_1011229_pt1 | contig 16163 bp, 15 predicted proteins | sample YelNatPaOPGAMG01_FD_67568 | JGI IMG/M metagenome (GOLD analysis project Ga0078972, IMG submission 67568) | Hot spring thermophilic microbial communities from Obsidian Pool, Yellowstone National Park, USA - OP-RAMG-01 (SPADES assembly) (version 2) | ecosystem: Environmental > Aquatic > Thermal...
GAACCCAAAATCTTTCCCCAACTCTCCTTAATTTTTCGTTTTTAAATGTTGATTTTTTCACTACCGAAATTAATTTTGCCTTAGTCCTTGAATCGCCAGAAGCAAAAAGAAAAACTTTGTGTCCTCTTTTTGCCAAACCCTCACTTATTAAATGAGCCATTTTTTCTGGAGCGCCAGAACACTGAGGCGGTACGTCTTTGGGTCTGGGAGGAATGCGAATAAAATTTGAGGCTAAAACCGCAATTTTAAGTTTTCTCATAGTAGTTGATAATAAATTTTCTCGTAATCTGAAACCATTCTTTGATAGGTAAAGTATTTTTCAACTCTTTCTCGACATTTCTTCCGATCTATTTTATCAACTTTCTTAATCGCTTTCATCATTTCTTCATTGTCTTTGACCACAAAGCCAGTAACGCCATCCTCTACTACTTCTTTTGCCGACCCTCTATCAAAAACAATCACTGGAGTTCCGCAAGCCATAGCTTCTGCCATTACTAAACCAAAGGGTTCTTCCCACTCAATTGGATACAAGAGCGCCCTCGCCCCTCTGTAAAAATCAGAGAGCTTTTCTTCTGGAATTTCGCCGAGATATTTTATTTTTTCTGAGAGTTGCGGTTTTATTGTTTTTTCAAAATATTCTTTTCTCATTTCCTGAATCTGCCCTGCCATTAAAAGTTTTATTCCCAATTTTTTTGCTACTTTTATAGCGTTTTCAATGCCTTTTTCTGGCGAAACCCTTCCGATCCAGGCAAAGTAATCTTTGGGCTGAGAATTAAATTTAAATTTTGCAATATCTATTCCGTTGTAAACCACCCAACTTTTTTTAAATTTAACCTGGGAATTGTTTTTTTCTGAATGAGAAATAAAAACTACATTTATTTTGTTTTTAAAATATTCCATTATTTTCCATCGGTGGTCTCCTCTTTTTGGTATGTTGTGAAAGGTGAACAAAACCGGTGTCTTAACAAACTCTTGAAAGAAAAAAGAAAATAGTCCCCAATGAGCATGGATTATATCGAATCGATCGGCTTTTTTGAAGGCCAAAAAGGTGTTAAACCCTGACCAGGTATAATCACTCCAGGGAATGCCTTGTTCAATTAATCCCTTTTTTACTGGAGCTACCAATTTTGCTTTTGTTTTTGAATCTCCGCTGGCAAAAAGCGTCACTTTGTGTCCTCTTTTTACCAATTCTTCTGACAAGAAATGAACAATTCTCTCTGTGCCCCCATATTTTTTTGGAGGAATCGAAAACCAGAGTGGAGCAACTTGAGCAATTTTTAGTTTCATAATTTTTTATTAATAAGTGAGTTATTTTTTAAAACCTTTTTGTAAAGCTTCTCATACCTATTGACCATTTTTTTTAAGCCAAAATTTTCCTTTACCCATTTTCGACAATTTTCTCTTTTTATAGTTTCTATTTTTTTAATCGCAGAAACCGCCCCTTCTATTGAGTCCACCAAAAAACCAGTTTCGCCATCCTTTATTAACTCTGGCATTGAGCCGCGATTAAAGGCAATTACTGGAGTTCCGCAAGCCATAGCTTCAATAACCACTAAGCCAAAAGGTTCTGGTCTTTTGACAGGAAATAAAAAAGCTTTAGCATTTCTGAAGAGCTCAACCTTTTTTGGAAAATCAGAAGCTCCAACAAACTGAATTTTTTTTCCGTCGATTAAAGGTTTAATTCTGAACTCAAAATAATCTGCATATTGGGGCAAAATCGGACCAGAGATAATCAACTTTTCTCCTGAAATTTTAGCAATGTCAATTGCTTCAGCAATTCCTTTGTCAGGGCCGATTCTCGATAGCCATAGCAAATAATTTTGAGGTTTTTCGTTAAAGGGGTATTTTTCCAACGGCACTCCATGATAGATTGTTTTGACAATATTAACTCCTGGGGCTTGCTTTCTCTGATTTTTAGAAATTGCAACAAAAGAGACGTTTTTAAATTTTTTGTAAAGGGTAATGGTTTCTTCTGTCAAAGGATGGTGGAGGGTTGTTACAATTGGTGGTTTTAAAAATTTAGAAAAAGGCAAAGTATACCATTCGCAATGATCGTGAATTATGTCAAATTCATTTTGCATTTCTAAAAGCTTGTGATACATCAAAGAGAAAACCGCATGAGGATTCCTTAAGTTTGCTCCCCACAAAGAAGAGGGCCAAACAGGCACTAACTTTGCTTTTGTTTTTGAATCTCCTGTGGAAAACAGCCAAACTTTGTGGCCTCTTTTTACCAGTTCATCGCAAAGCCAGGAAATAACCAATTCTGTTCCTCCGTAGGTTCTAGGGGGCACAGAAATCCAGGGTGGCGCAATTTGGGCTATTCTCATGATTGAAGTTTTTGTATTTTTATTTTATCATAATGATAGATTTTTATGGAGAACCTCATTGAAGAAATTAAGTCGCGGCTGGACATTGTAGAAGTAATTGGCTCTTATATAAACCTAAAAAAAGTTGGAGCAAATTACACAGCTCTTTGTCCTTTTCATTCTGAAAAAAAACCTTCCTTTTTTGTTTCTCCAAGGCTTCAGATTTTTAAATGTTTCGGTTGCGGACAAGCTGGTGATATTTTCAAGTTTGTAATGCTCATTGAAGGAGTAGAGTTTGGGGATGCTTTAAGAATCTTGGCAAAAAAAGCAGGAGTAGAATTGAGTCCACTAAGCCCAGAACTTCAAACAGAACGCAAAAGGGTCTACGAAATTTGTGAGCTAGCTTGCAAGTTTTTTGAAAAACAAATTGAAGGCGCAAAAGGGAAACTAGCAAAGGAATATTTATTAAAGAGAGGATTGAGCGAAGCTTCAATTAGAAAATGGAGAATTGGTTGGGCACCAGATAGATGGCAATCTTTGATTGATTTTTTGACCCAAAAAGGTTACAGGAAAAAAGAAATTTTGAAATCAGGGTTAGCGGTTGAGGGGCAAAGAGGTGAGGTTTATGATCGTTTCCGCGGAAGAATCATCTTTCCAATTTTTGATTTAAATTCTCAAGTAATTGGATTTGCCGGAAGAGTTTTTTTGAAAGAAGAAGGCGCGAAATATCTCAACATCCCAAACACAATCTTGTATGACAAAAGCAAAGTTCTTTATGGGTTGGATAAAGCCAAATTAGATATCAGAAAAAAAGATTTCGCTTTGTTAGTCGAAGGATATATCGATGTTATTTTGTCTCATCAAGTAGGGTTTGAAAACACCGTTTCTACTTCTGGTACAGCCCTTTCTTCTTTTCAGCTCGATCTTCTTTATCGTTATAGCGAAAACCTTTATTTGGCTTTTGATATGGATCCTGGAGGCTTGGCCGCTACCGAAAGAGGTATTGATTTGGCGCAGCTCAAGGGATTTAATATAAAAATAGTCAACCTTCCAAAAGAAAACGACCCCGCAGATCTTATTTGTAAAGACGCGGAAGAATTTAAAAAGCTGGTAAATAACGCTGTTTCGATTATGGATTTTTATTTCCAGTTTGCCTTTTCTCAATTTTCACCAGAGACCTTAGAAGGTAAAAAGGAAATTTTAAAAATACTTTTGCCCCCAATCAAAAGAATTCAAAACAAGATCGAGCAAAATTGGTGGGTGGGGGAGTTGGCAAAAAGGCTTAAAGTAAGGGAAAATGATATTTACGATCAACTAAACTCAATTCAAGTTCAAAAAATAGACGAAATCAAAAAAGAAACTAAAGAAGAAGTCATGCCAATTTTAAAAACCAGAAAAGAGGCTTTAGAAGAGAGATTGCTCGTTTTAATTTTGAAAGAAAAAGAAGGAGAGAAATTGGTTGATGAAGACCTTCTTTCCTTTTTGGATGAAAAAGCAAAAGAAGTTTTTGAAAAAATAACTGGAAAAAGAGAAAAAATTTCTCCAGAGGCCAAAGAGCTTTTAGACGTTTGTGCTTTAGGAACAGAGATTGAGAACCAAGAGAAAAAAGATATCTTAGAAGAAATTGAATTTTGTGTCAGAGAAATTAAAAAAATCGCGATCAAAGAGAAGCTCAAGGAATTGACAGAAAAAATAAAAGAAGTAGAAATAAAGAAAGATGAAAAAGAGCTCGAAAAATTAAGGTCAGAATTTACTAACCTTTCAAAAAAACTCAGTAGTTTGGAAAGTAATAAAAAATGAAAAAAAGAAAAATAAAAAAGAAAAAACAAACAAAAAAAGCAAAGAAAAAAAGGAAAAAAGAGATTCTGAGAGAAAAAAGAACTAAGGTTTTTACTAAGAATAAAATAGAAGAATTTGTCCAAAAATACAAAGAAAGGGGATTCGTGACAAGCGAAGAAATTTTAGATGCTTTTCCAGAATTAGAAAGGGATTTGAGCGGTTTGGAAGAACTTTATGAAACCCTAGAAAAAGAAGGAGTTCAATTTCAAGAGAGAAAGGATTTTTTGGACATTCAAGATCTAGAGTCTTTGCCAGAAGCAAAACTTGACGCAGTCCAAACGTATTTGAGAGAAATCGGTCAATATCCACCGCTTTCTGCAGAAGAAGAAAAAGAATTGGCAAAAAGAATTGAAAAAGGAGACAAAGAGGCAAAAAAAAGATTGATTGAGGCCAATTTAAGGCTAGTTGTCTCAATCGCCAAAAAATACATTGGCAGGTCTTCCCATTTGAGCCTTTTAGATTTAATTCAAGAAGGAAACTTGGGATTGTTTAGAGCGGTTGAAAAATTCGATTGGAGGAAAGGATACAAGTTTTCTACTTATGCTACTTGGTGGATAAGGCAAGCAATTTCTAGAGCTTTGGCCGATCAAGCAAGAACAGTGAGAATTCCGGTTCATATGGTAGAGCTTTTGTCAAAATATAATCAAGTGAAAAGAAAATTAACTCAAGAATTGGGCAGAGATCCAACTCCAGAAGAAATAGCAAGCGAAATGGGAATCGAGCCAGAAAAAATTTATCATTTGATGAAAATTTCTCAGGCCTCAGTTTCTTTGGAAACTCCAGTTGGAGAAGATGAAGAAGATTCTATTTTGGCAGAATTTATTGCCGATGAGAAAAGCCCGCCTCCTTCAATGGAAGCAGCTAGGGCTTTGCTTAGAGAAAGATTAAAGGAAATTTTAAAAGACCTCAGTCCAAGAGAACAAAAGATAATCTCAATGAGATTTGGCCTGGAAGGACAAAAAAGTCATACTTTAGAAGAGGTTGGCAAAGAATTCGGAGTAACCAGAGAAAGGATCAGACAGATTGAGGCCAAAGCCCTAGAGAAAATTCGACAGCACCAAGCCCTAAAAAAGTTAAAGGGATATTAAATAATCTGTAAAAAAGAGCTTGGCTTGACTCTGGATAAAGAGATTGATAAGATTTTTTCTGAGGCAAAAGACATTCCGGGGTAGCTCAGTTGGTAGATGCGGCTGGCTGTTAACCAGCAGGTCGTGGGTTCGAGTCCCACCCCCGGAGCACTGCGGGACTTTTTGAGTAAATTTCCTCAAAATTGAATTCATTTTTGCCCTTTTTGGCAAGTTCTAACCTATTGTGAATTGCTTTAACCTCTGAAGCAACATCTTTTATCAAGAGAAGCGGTTTTTCAATTGAAATTAACAGCTTTTTGTCTTTCAACAAGAGGTTCGAACCTAAACAAGCTAAAATTTCTCTCTTTTCTTCTAAAGTCCCAGTTTCAAACTTCCTTTTAGCGTCTTTTGCGAAATTAAATAAACCTTCCGCTCTCTCAATCCATTTATTTACTCTGTTATCAGCATCTCTTAAAAGTTCCTGGAGGCGAAGTTTCTCTTTCAGTAATTCTGATTTCTTTCTCAAAAATTCTTCTTCATTAATCTCTCCCGAAGCTCTCATATCAATTAAAGCATCAATTTTTTTGACACATTTTTCATACTCTTTTTGCAAATTCGCCAAAATTCTATTTCTATCTTCAGCCTCTTTTTCATTTTCTTTTTTCAACCATTTTAAAGCCCATTGATGAAACTCTGGAGGAATGGTAATTCTTTCAAGAATTTCAATGATTTGCTTTTCCAGTTCTTTTTCCTCTATGCACTTTTGAGAGCAATTTGGATTTTTTCTTTTAGTGCAATGATAATACACGTACCGATGAACATTCCCATTCTTTTGCTTTTTTATTTTCTCTTCCGCCGTAATTAAAGCCCCACATTCTCCACACCTAATCAATCCTCTAAAAGCAAAAATGTGAGTTTTAGGTCTTGGATTTCCTTTTCTGCCTAATAAAATCTGAACTCTATCGTATTCTTCTTCAGTTACCATTGGTTCATGTTTTCCTTTATACCAATTTCCGCTTCCTTTTGGAAATTCAAACATTCCGCAATAAAAGGGATTAGTGAAAATTCTGTAAATTGTACTCCTTGCCATTGGTTTTCCATTTGGCATTCTAAACCCCCACTCATTAGTAGCGATTTTTAAAATCTGTGGCGGTGTGTACGCCCCAGTTAGCATTAAATCCCACATCTTTCTAACTAAATCAAATCTTTCCGAATCTTTAATGATTTCTTTTTCACCTTTTCTTTTTAATGGATGAGGAAGATAACCAACAGGAGGGTGCCCTGGATACCATCCTCTTTCAGCTTTAGCTCTTAATCCTCTTTTTGTATTTTGGCTTAAATCTCTAATAAACTGATTTGCCATTCCAAGCTCAACGCTCATTATCAAAACATTGTCATTAGGGTAATAACTTCTCTCATAAGTTTTGATGTGCTTTATAATTCCTTGCTGGAGCATCCACATTATCTGCCCGCCATCAATTGGGTTTCTAGCTAACCTATCTAATTTCCAACAGATAATTCCTTGAGCTTCACCCTTGTAAATTCTTTCAACCATTTTATTGAACTCTGGACGTCCTGGCGCTTTTGCAGATTTTGACTCTGCAATAATATCAACAATCTCTAATCCTTCTCTTTTTGCCATTTCAGTTAAAACATCAATTTGCGACTCAATTGAAGCCACCTGTCTATCTTCAGATTCAGAAGATTTCCTTGCGTAAAGGAAATATTTAATTTTTTGATTTATCTCTTGCATTTTCTTTTACCCTATCTCCGACCTTTAATCAAAAGAGGGGTAGTCCTGCGGACACCGCCCTCTCTTGAGAACGAGGCAGGCACTACCCCTCTTTGTTCTCAAGATGAATAACGGCGGTGTCCACTATCATTATACATCAAACCTTATTGTCAATAAAATCTTTTTCCTTTTTAATTAATTCAAGCCACCTTTTTTGTGAAACTTTATTGAGCCACTTTAAATTGCTCTCAGGCACAAATTTCAAGAGGGCGTCTGGCATAACCTGACCACCTGAGAGAATTCTCTATTTTTGATTTTTACCCTTTTAGGTTCTTGCATCCAACGGCATTTATCTTCCTTTCTGCCACTTCTTAAATAGAGTTCCAAATCCAAAGGGCAGAGATTTTTTGAGCATCTATCAAAATATGGACATTTCCTTAAATTTTCTATAATTTCTTCTTCTGTTGGCATATTTTTATTCTTTAACTTCATTTACCCCACCGCCTAATTCACTATTGTTTTGCTTTTTAAAAATAGTGAGCGGGGTGGTGGGGTAGATGAGCATTTTTCTCCTATCATTCGGGTCTGGCTTTTGGTATATCAATCCTGCACTTTCCCACATTGGAATTATTTGTTGACGCAATTTCAAGGGATCTAAAGGTTGACCATAGACCTGAAAATGTTTTTTTATAATTTCTTCTCTCTCTATGCCATTTGGTTCTACTATCCCACCATCCCCTTCACTATTTTTTTCTTCCCAAAGAGGCAAGATTATATTTTTATATAAATTGTAAATATAAGGGGGTATCCCCAGTTCTTGACTTTCAGAAATTTCATCCCAGAGCTTAAAAGCCTCTCGAATATCTTCACTATTGGCAATAATTGTTTGCTGAGTTCTTTCTCTCCACCACAAATTTAATAAAGCTAAAGATTTTGCCAGAGAAATAATTCGTCCAATGTCTCTTTGATGCCTTGGTTTCAGGATTTTGATTCGTTTTTCAAACATTTCTTTCAATAATTCTGGAGAACTAATTTTAATTTCTTTAATATTTTCCTGTTTAATTGCTGATATCCTTTCTTTCAAAAGCTTCCTTTTGGGATTTTCTTCCAGCCAATTTTTAAAAGCTATTTCATCTGCCTCTTTTTGAATTTTTGTATAAATCCCCTCTCTTATTTTTTCTTGAGTAATTTCGGGACTTAATAAAATCATTCTTGTTGCCTCTTGTTCATCAATTTTTAAACCTGCAGAGCAGAAAATAACAGATGGAAAACCTTTAATTAAAATGTTTTTTGTTTTAAGTCCATATCTCTCATTTTTATCAGTAATTTTAAGCAGAATTTCTTTTTCATCATGGGATAACAGAGGTCTTAAATGTTGTAAGAGAAGATTGTGAGGTTGGTCTAAAAAAATTAAAATTTTTCTCTCTAAATCTACTTCATATCCTTTAAGTTCCTTTTTAAATTCGCCGTGCTCATGAAAAAACGCAGTTGGACTTGCATACCCAGTTTTGATCACATCTTCCTTTGGAAATAGTTGAGCTATTTCCAAGGGAATATAGGATTTACCAGATGAGGAAGGGGCATTGAAACTAATGTTAAATTGAGAATTTTCAGTATAGGCTGAAAGCGCACATAAAAAAGTTATTGACTTATTCACTTCATCTTTTTTGATTGTTAATCCAAGTATTTCATTTAACTCTTGTAAAGAAATTTGTTTAAACTTTGAAGTATCAATTTTTTGATAATTTTGTTCAGACATGTTGATAATTATTTAAGTAAAGAAATTTACCATTTTTTAATCCAAATTAGCTCCAAAATTTTTATTAAATTTAATTATCTTTTTGTTTGTCATCGTCATATATTTTTGTATTTTTTCTTGAACCAAAAGAAGCTAAATATACCGCTTTGTAAAAATTTAATAACCTCTTTGCTTTTTGAGATGCTTCTTTATCAGTCAACTCTTTTCTGAATTCCTTTTTGTAAATTTTTTTAAATTCTTCAATTGCTTCTTTTTGCAACATATTTATGTCTCTATTTTTTTAACCAGTTTTCTAAGTCGCTTTACTTCTTGTCTTTCTCTTTTTAAGTCCTTTTGGAATTGCTTCCAATTCAGAAGGTTTTTAATGCTCCTCTTAATTTTTTGTTCTAATACTTTCACTGGCAGAGCTTCCAACTCAACTGCAAAATTCCCATACTTTTTAACAAACTTGCCACTTCTGGAATCAGTAGCCTTGGTAGGGGATGGGGGAAGTTTATATTGCTTTACATCTTTCAAAGTGAGAGCTATTTTTTTAATGTGAAGTTTTTTAGGATTTATTTTGAAATCTTTTACTAATCTTTCTTTGATAGTTCGGAAGATATCTTCACCGCTTGGGTCAAAGTCGCCGAAATATAAAATATGGATAGGTTTCTGAATTTCTTTAAATCTTTTGCTTGCTTCGTATAAGGTGGTAATACTTGGGTAGCCCCTGCAAATAATTAATGGAATGTCAAATTCTTTGGTAATAGGTTCAAACCACTCTCGCAATGAGTCCTTTTCAATCCAGATTTCAATGTGATTTCTTTGGTTTGCTAATTTTGATTTGCGATAAATTTTTTCAATCTTTTTTGTGAAATCTTTATAATCGGGCCAAGAATTTTCTTTAATCACAAAACGAGTGTGGTTCGTCATAATATCAAAAGGAAGGTCTCCATTTTTACGTGCCTTGGCAATAAGGTAGCTTAAATTTTTATAAGCGCGAAGAGTGTTGGGAATTATCTTTTTCGCAACAAGTTGATAAAATATTTGCCGCAAAGTTAATTTTCTCTCCTTGTGTTTAATAATGAGACTTTGGACAAGTCCCAATAACTTTGATGTTTTGGAACGGTACCTGGACATTTTTTGCAAGATTTTAATTAGTTAATATGGCTTTTAAGTGTTGTGATGAATTTTTTAAAATAAAAACTCAAGGCTTTCGCCTTGAGAATAAATAATTAGTTGTAGAGTCTACTTGGAATCTATTGAATCTACCAATTTAAATTAGAAATTTCTAATTACTTGCTTTTCTTTCCAAGAGAAAAGATTTTCGTCTACATTGAGCGTTTGTTTAACTCTTTTATTTATTCGCCTCATAGTGTCATACACCATTTGCCAATTTTCTCTGGTTGGTTCTGGTTTTTCTCCAGTAAGAGAACTTCCCATTATTCCATCCCAGATTATATCCCATGAAATTGGCTTATTTGGTTTATATTTAAACATTATTTTGCAGAAATCGCTCTCATATCGTCCAGGAGGTAATTTAACTTCTAACTCACCAATTTTTATTACGCAACTTTCTGCATCGTAGCTTATTGGCATATCTCTAAGACTTTTCTTTTCTTTTTCTTTCTTTTCACTCTCTTTTGGTGCTACTTTACTTAGGAGTTTTCTTAATTTCTGCAAAATTTTTGCATATCTTTCATCAAAATCTTTTGGTAATGCTATTTCATAATACTTTTGTTTATCTCCAATTACTTCTCTAAAATCAATAATTATCCCATAATCTTTTTTTATTTTCTTTAATAAATTTTTAAAATCATCTTCAAAATTTATTCTGCACCTTGTAATATCTTCTTGAGTTAAGAAAATTTTCTTCCCTTCTAATAATTCAAATTTTAAGGTATTAATTTGATTTGATAATAAAGGTAGGCTTATTACACCAAGAGCTTGGGTTGCTATGTCTCTATTTTTTTCCATCCCCTCCTTTATTTCTTTCAACTTCTTTTCTAGTTCTTCTTTCCTTTTCTTCTTTTCTTTTATTTCCTCTTCGGTTGGCTGAGGAGTTAAATCGGCTTTATATTTGATTTTCTCCAAAAGGCAAAGTATTGTTTTTAATATTTCATAGTCCATAGTAATCTTCTCTTTACTTCATTTTAAAAAATTTACATAAGATTTGTAAAAATTCATTTTAAAACAATTCCAATTCGCACGAATAAATTGCAACATCGTGGCGATGGGGTTATAAAAGAATATAAATATTATACACATCTTTTAATAAAAGATTTGGAAAAGATTTAGCAAATTTAGATTCAAATAATTATGATCATCGTGCGATTGAATTGCAACTTCGTGACGACAAGAGGAAAAGAGAAAAACAATAAACATTTGCTAAATTTCTACCTTTTGATGTTAAACTTGCAAAAGATTTCCAAAAGATTTACATAAAAAAGGAGTTTATAAAAAGTTCAAAAAGCTTGACAAAATTTCTCAATATACTAACCTCATAAAAAAGGTTCTGATAAATTTTCTTTTATTAAGAGTTTTCCTAAAAATTATGGAGGAAATATTAAACAACCAATCAGGGACCACACAGCTTGAAAAACTTACAAAAGATCAGCGATACTACAGAAAAAAGAAAGCAAAAGAAAAAGAAAAGGATGAAAAGTTAGCAACATATTCATCTTTATCACATTTTCTTTTGCTTGTAACAATAGGATTAATAGGACTGCTCTGCTATATTGGAAAATCAGAGAAGAAAAAAGAAATAGAAAAGAAAGAAGAAAAACCTATTTTTCCATTGCTTTATATACCAATGAGATAGTTTAAAAGAACCCCTGAAAATAAAAAGAGAATAAATATTAGAGCTTGCCCGACGAAATGTCGGGCATTTATTTTGCTTGCCTTTTTGTTAATTTATGCTATTCTAAAGATGTAGGGATTGGACATTTCCAATTGCCTAAACCCTCGTTAGAGGGCATGGCATAAAAATCCCGCTAGAGGACAGAGGGCTCGTCGTCAGCCCAAAACCTCTAGCGGGTCGTATACCGAAAGGTATACGGGTTCGTAAGAACCATAAAGCTGGCGGCGAGCTTTTTGGTTTTTACTAAAAATAATAATTAAAAATTAAAATCATGAACAATCAAAAAAGAATTACATCAATTGTCATTACTTTAATCGTTATTATTCTTTTGCTTGGAGGACTTTTAATTTTCCAGTATTTTAGAATGTCAAAGAAAGAAGTTAAAATAACTGAAGAAAAGCCCATATTAAAAGAGCAACCAATATTAAAAGAAAAATCAGTATTACCACAGCGAAGTGAGGAAGAAAGATTAAAAGATTTTGTATTTGAGCAATTAGTTCAACCACAAATTAAAATGTCCAGAGAGGAATTTGAAAGAGAAATTGAGGGAGGCAAGGCATACGCATTATTTGAGATTTTTAAAAAAGATTTGGATAATGATGGCGTAAAGGAAATTGTTATTGGAGCTACAGTGCCAATAGGTCCGCCATTGTCATGGATTGTAGTAATTAGAGAAAACAATGGAAAATATGCATTATTAGATTGGAAAGGGCTTACTGAGGGAAACGGCGGAGGTATTGAAAAAATGGATATTGAAAATGTTCCTAATAATAAATATCCAGCAATAGTGGTGGATTGGAATGTAAGTGGAGGAACTGGAGTTTTTTATGAAAAAACCTCAATTTTTCATTTTATAAATAAGCAATTAAAACTAACATTTGAAGAGTATAGAAGCATATTTGAACAGATAGTAGGAATAGAAACAGAAACGAAGGAAAACGAATATCGTTTAACTTTTGGTGATTATGATAATGACGGAAATATAGATATACTTCAAGAAGGTATAGAAACAGAAAGAAAAAATGCCAAACCAGTAAAAACCCTTGATGTTTTTCGCATTTTTAAGTGGGATGAAAACCAAAAGGTTTTTAAATTAGCAGAGTATTAGAAATTTTATTAAAAATGCCATTAGCAGATTTCTTGGCTCCAGGCGAAAATATAAGATACAAAAGCCCCGTTCCAGTAGAATATCAAGGAGATGTATATGATTTTTATATTACTGATAAGAGATTAATTTGGTATAGGCGAAAAGGGTTAATTTTTAAAAAAGATAGCATTGTTACTGAAGTAATTGAAGCTATTAAGGGAATAAAATTTTCAGAAAAGGGATTAATTCGTAAAAAAGGTTTTATTAAAATTCACACAGGGGATAGAACTCTTGAATTTTCAGGTCCTTTATCAGCCATTCGTCAAATATACACAGAAATGCAAGCTTATATGTTAAAAGATTAAAAATTGGAATATGAAAAATTTTATGAACCAAAAAAATAAAACTAAAAAAGGTTTTATTCAAATTCCAATAGTGATAGCAATTATAGTTTCAGTTATAGTGGTCTCAGGAATTGGTTATGGGGTTATTGAATATACTAAGACCTCTAAGTTAATAAAAGAAGCTGAAAAATTATCCAAAGAAGAAAAATACGGTGAAGCGATAAATAAATTAGAATTTGCTCAAAAGAGATTAGTTGGCAAAATATTGAATCAAAAAATAAATACTGAATTAGAAAAGAACAAAAAACTTCTTGAAGACCAAACAGAATACACCCAAGGAATAGAAGAATTTAATAAAGGAAATTGGGAAAGGGCTAAGGAATTATTGTTAAAAGTTTCAGAAAATTTTCCACATTATCAAGATGCAAAAAATAAAATAGAAGAGACGGAAAAGAAAATATTAGAGGAAAAAGCTGCCGAAAAGATTAAAGAAATAGAAGAAAGAGCACAAAAAGAAATTGAAGAAGAAAAAGGAAAAATTACAAAAAATCAATTACAGAGTGAAGGACAATTAAATCAGCAACAAATACCTGAACTTCAACAAAAAGAAGTTGAAGAGGAAAAAATCTTAGAAGGAACGGAAGTTCAGGGAATAATTTCCTCAGATACTACTTGGTCTTTAAAAAATTCGCCTTACATTGTAACAGGGAATATTCTTGTTGACGAAAATGCTACTTTGACTATAGAACCTGGAGTTGAAGTGAAAGTAAAAGAATCTCCACTAGGACTTCAAAAACAATATTATATAGAAGTAAGAGGTACTTTAATAGCTAGAGGTACAAAAGACAAAAAAATAATTTTTACTTCTCTCTCTAAAGAGAAGTTGCAAGGAAAGGAAACGAGGTCAGAGTTGAACTGGGAGGGAATTCAATTTGTTAATTGTAAAGATTGGGATGAAAATAATAATACGGGAAGTGTCATTGAAAACAGTATTATTGAATATGCATCCTTTGATAAACCCGCCATTGGAATTAATGGCTGTTCCCCTTTGATAAAGAATAATGTGATAAGATTCATTGGGTGGGAAGCTATTAGCATTGAGGGAGAAAACACAAGAGGCGTGAGAGTAGAAAATGAAAATTATAAGAAGACCGCACCAAAAATTATTAATAATCAAATCCAAAGCGGAAGAATTACAATTGGTGGGGAAAGTTCTCCTTATTTTTTCAATAATACAATTACTGGTAATGGTTTTTATATAGTTGGTGGGTCACCAATAATTACTAAAAACAATATAACTGGTAACAGAGGGGATACTTATGGCGGAGGAATAAGAATTGATGGCGGTTCTCCAATAATTACTTATAACAACATCACTAATAACACACCCAATGGTATATCTATCGTCGGATGTAGAAACTGTAATCCAATTATAGAACATAACAATATCTATGGAAATAAACCTTTCTCCGTATTATTGACTGATACTAAAGATACCTTTAACTTTCCTAATAATTGGTGGGGGACAACAAAAACATTAACAATTGATTCATTAATCTATGATTATCATGACGATTTCAATTTGGGAAAAGTTAATTATCAGCCTATTGCAACATCGGAAATTCCAAACGAAGAAGTTGTTAGTAAAGAAACTGAAGAAATATCTAACACTAAATACGCCACCGTAGTTAAACTGACTGATAGTAAGGGTAATGTAGAATTTCACTCTGAATATAATGGTAAAAAACCTACTTGGCCAAACCCCTGGCCAGAATTAAAAGTGGGGGAAACTATTACAATTAAAGTAGAGGTCAATGATACGAATGCTGGCCCAGTTTTTTATGAATTTGTTGGTCCTGGATTTCCAAACACTTGGCAAACAGAAAATTGGGTTACGGTGACTATTGATAATGAGATTTTTAACTTAGAAACAATCCATTTAAGAGTATTTGTAAAAAATTCTGACAATCAATATAGGGCTCCAGATTATGATGATATGATTCAAGTTTTCTATAAAATAAAGAGATGATAATAGGCACGAATCACATTTTGAATTTCCCCAAATGCCTTAATGGACCACTGATTTATCTAATAAAATTATCTAAGCGCTTGGATTAAACGAATGTTAGGTGAATTCTAAAATTATCTATTAATCCCAGCAAACCGTCCATTGCTGGGCATTTTTTGTTTTAGTGTTGTTAAAATGGTGCTTTTTGCTTAGAATAAAAAAATAAGACCGTTAAGATGCAAGTAATCAAATATCAAGAATCTTACAGTTCGCAAATGATACAGGAGATAATGCCTAAAATTTTTATTATTTTGGGATTAATAATTCTAATTTTTGTTTTAGGATTTATATTGCCATTTAAAATATCAGTTTTGAAACCATACTGGTGGATTATGATGTTATTAGCTGCATCTATTATTCCACCTCTCATGAATGTTGCACAATTGCTTCAAGAAGATTTAGAATTTTTTAAATATGGAAAAGAGGGCGAAAATAAAGTTTTACAAATACTTGAAGAATCACTAGACGATAATTTCACTTATATTACCAATTATGTCATTCCCAACACTAGAATTGGCGATATTGATGGCTTATTAATCGGACCAAAGGGAATTGTAATTCTTGAAATTAAAAATTATGCGGGAATTTTCCGTATTTCTGGAGAAGATATGTACCGTAAATTAAAAGGCGACGTTTTTAAACTTTATAAGAAAAATCCTTTTGAGCAAATCAAGAAACAAAAAGAGTATCTTGATAAATTTTTACATGAAAAAGGAATAGACATTAAAATAACGCCGATAGTTGTTCTAGTTTATGGCAAAATAAACGCAATTACTGTACCAACAAAAGTTCTTATTACAGAAGCAAACCAATTACCAAATTATATTTTTGAACTTCCATTAATTCCTGAATGGAACCCCGAATTACCAAATAAAATTATCCAAGTACTGGGAGTAAAATAAATTTAAATAAATTTTGATTTATTCTCAAAACTGCCCATCGCTGGGCATTTTTTATTTTTGGATTTTCTAAGGAAAATAGATATAATAAAAATAGAAAAAGAACCATAAGGCTGGCGGCGAGCTTTTTGGTTTCTTTAAAAGAGATTAAAACTATGAAAGAAAAAATTAAAAATTTTTTATATGGAATAGGTGGTGTAGGTTTTATTCTTTTAATAGTGGG
>Ga0078972_1011232_pt1 | contig 16159 bp, 15 predicted proteins | sample YelNatPaOPGAMG01_FD_67568 | JGI IMG/M metagenome (GOLD analysis project Ga0078972, IMG submission 67568) | Hot spring thermophilic microbial communities from Obsidian Pool, Yellowstone National Park, USA - OP-RAMG-01 (SPADES assembly) (version 2) | ecosystem: Environmental > Aquatic > Thermal...
CATTGAAAGCAATATGGCCATTTTCCCCTATTCCTAACACAGCTAGGTCAAGCCCGCCGTAACTTTCGATAAGCTGTTCATAGCGAGAGCATTCAGCTTCAGGGTCTTTTGGTGAACTCGAAGGGATATAACAGGATTCTGGTCTTAGGTTCACATGGTCCCAAAAATGTTTGTGCATATAACTTCGGAAGCTCTGTGGATGCTGTGGAGGCAAGCCTAAATACTCGTCTAAATTGAACACTGTTGCTTTGGAAAGGTCAATGAGGCCTTCTTTAAACATACGAACAAGTTCACAATATAAACCTACAGGAGTATTTCCTGTCGGCAAAGCAAGAACTAAATTGGGTTTGATTAATATTTTTTGAGCAATAAACCGTGCAGCTTGCTGCGACATTTGCTGGTAACTTTCAACAACTGTTATTTGCATAGCCTTTATGCTCAGGATGCGGTCATTAAGTTACCATGAAAGAAAACATGTTTTATGTCGAAATCGTTATCAAAGACTATTAAATCCGCCCATTTTCCAATATTGATACTCCCTACTTCTGAATCAATACCAAGGAGACGTGCCGGATTCAGAGTTGCACATCTTATTGCTTCTGGCAGTGAGCATTTCGTAAATTTCATAAAATTTTGGACGGCGCGCTCCATCGTAATCGTGCTTCCGGCTAAAACCCCATTGGGCAACCGAGCGATGCCGTTGGTCACTACTACAGGGAGGTCGCCGAGATAATAGGTGCCATCTGCAAGCCCTGTAGCTGAAACAGCGTCTGTTATCAAGCAAACGCGGTCAAAGCCTTTTAGCTTAGTCACTAACCGAACAAATGCAGGGTGGAGATGTATCCCATCGCAAATTAAACTGACATACGCGTCGGAGTCAAGTGCAGCTCCGATCGCCCCGGGTTCGCGATGATGTAATCCCTTCATAGCATTTCCAAGATGCGTGAAAAGTTTTACTCCCTTTTCAATTGCCTGTATAGCTTCCGCATATGTGGCGGATGAATGTCCCAACGCTGCAACGGCTCCGAGATTGACGATGTAATCTATTACTTCGTCCGCGCCGGACAATTCTGGAGCTAATGTAACTATTCGAATCATGCGTGAATACTGGTCAATGATTTTGACTAACATCTCCTTGGACGGCGGCAATATGTATTTACCGTCATGTGCACCTTTGTATTCTTTTGAAATAAAGGGCCCCTCTAAATGGACGCCCAAAATGGATGGAATATTGCAGCTCCGGATTCTCTCGAGCGCCTGTCTAATCCGCCATAAGCTACTACTGACAAGAGTAACGACCATTCCTGTTGTTCCGTGAGATAAATAAAAGTCAATTATTTTCTTAATTTCCTCAGGACTAGCATTTAAAAAATCTATCCCCAAGCCACCGTTCACCTGCAAATCTACAAAGCCTGGAGCAACAAATAATTGCGAAAAGTCATAATTTTCACACTTTCGCAAGCGCGAAATACGCTTTTTTATCTCAACAATTTTACCACCGTGAATGACTAGGACACCACGGTCAATACGTTCAGGGAAAATTAGTTTATTAGCTTTGATTATTTTAATATCTTGCGGCTTTGCGGATTCTAATTTCCTCTTATTATTAGTAAGGTGCATTTTCATGGACCTGTCTCCAACATGACAACCTTGCCAGGATTTAAGATTCCGTTGGGATCCCATGCCTTTTTTATTGCCTGCATGAGAGCGATTTCGGCCTGGCTCATCACTAAAGGCAAGTACTTGATCCGTTTTAGCCCGACCCCATGTTCAGCAGTTAAATTTCCTCCCAGCTCTCGGACAGCGCAAAACAAATCCATGAGAAAAGCGTCAAGCTTGGAGATCCATGTTTGCTCATCAAAATCGTCGGCCACAGGAGTTGGATGCAGATTGCCATCGCCGATATGACCATAAACTGGGACTACCAAACGATGTCGCCGGGCGATTTTCCTGATAGACTGGACCATTTCTGGTATCTTGGCCCGTGGCACTACGATGTCTTCTACTGATATATATCGATGGAGAGCTCGAAGAGCTTCAGCAATTTCTCGTCTAGCACGCCAAATTTTCTCGCGGGTGATCCGGTTATCAGCAACAAACACTTCTTTAGCGCCAGCCTCGATAAGCTTTTGGTAGGCTCGTTCTGCTACCCGCCATACTTCCTCCTCTTCCATGCCATCTATTTGGATGAGAAGGTGAGCTTCACAGTCATCATAAGGTAGAGTCATGTTAAGGTATTGTTCGGCTGCTTGGATACTTAAGGAATCCATAAATTCAACTGCTGAAAGGCCGTAGACCTCTCTAAGGAGCCCAAGCACCTGAGCCACGGCGATGTCCAAAGATTCAAATGGAATGAGGAGATCCAGCACATACTTAGGTTTCACGGTGAGGCGAAAAATGATTTTGGTAATAATCCCCAGTGTTCCTTCCGAACCCACTAAAAGCTGCACTAAGTTGTAACCGGTAACATCCTTTATACGTTTGCCACCAATATGCACAATCTCTCCTGTTGGTGTAACCACTTCTAGGCCACAAACCCAATGGCCCGTGACGCCGTACTTCATCGCTCGGGCTCCGCCCGCATTTTCAGCTACATTTCCACCGACGTGACAGCTCTCAAGTGTGGACACGTCTACCGGATAGAAGAGGCCCTGGGCTTCCACCGCGCGCATCATATCCGCGAGCACCACTCCTGGCTCTACTGTAACCATCATGTTGTCATGGTCGATCTCTAAAATCTCGTTCATTCTCTCAAGGGAAAGCACGATCCCCCCGTAGAGGGGCACTGCTCCGCCTGACAAGCCGGTCCCTGCGCCACGCGGTGTAACTGGTATCCGTGCCTCATTGGCCAACTTCATAATGGCAGCGACCTCTTCGGGAGTGCGGGGCTTTACCACTACCTCAGGAAGGTTGCGATAGCGTTCCTCTATCTCGTCAAGCCCGTATTGGGTAATGTCCTCTAGGGCAGTGAGGACATTTTCCTCCCCGACAATTGCTCGCAGACGCTCAATAATCTGCGGTGTCACTTTGTTAAAAGCCATCATCCACCAAAATTGCCTTTAATCTCTCGCAAGCGACGGACTAAGCGAGGCAGAATTTCGTTTACGTCCCCGACTATCCCCAGATCTGCTACTTTAAAGATTTGAGCTCGTGGGTCCTTATTAATGGCGATGATAAATCTTGAATCGCGCATGCCCGCTAAATGCTGAATCGCTCCTGAAACTCCGCAGGCGATGTATAGTTTAGGAGACACCGTCTTTCCAGACAGCCCCACTTGACAGGGATAAGGGAGCCAGCCTTGTTCTACCACTGGTCGCGAGGCCCCCACCGCTCCGCCTAAAAGCTTAGCTAGTTCCTTAACCCAACGGACATTGTCTGGCTTCCCCAGTCCTCTTCCAGCACATACTACTATATCAGCATCCTCAATCTTTACAGTTTCCTCCTCAAGCTTCTCAAAGCCCAGAAATTGAAAACGACTTTTGAAAGTTTCTTCAGGGCAATCTACTCTGATTACCTCACCAACGCGGGAAGGATCCCGGGGAGCAGGGGGATGAGAGCGTGGTCGAACTGTGGCCATTTGAGGCCTATGATTCGGTGTTTTAATTGTAGCCATGACATTTCCTCCAATAGCCGGACGAGTTTGAAGGAGGAGGCCGGTTTCCTCTTCGATGTCAAGTTCAGTACAGTCAGCGGTAAGTCCGGTCCTAAGACGAGCCGCTACCATCGGCATTAAAGTACGGCCAATGGTAGTAGCTGCAGCTATAACTATAGCGGGGCGTTTTTCTCGAATAAGACGTTCAAGACAGTCTGCGTAGACATCCGAATCAAATTGGGCAAGAGATGGATGATCCACGACATAAACTTGGTCAGCACCGTGATAAATCAATTCCTTGGCTGCTTTCTCAACATGATGTCCCAAAAGCACTCCCCCTAGCGGGGTACCAAGCTTGTCCGCTAGCCTTCTTGCTCGACCAAGTAGTTCAAAGGACACTTGTTTAAGCTCTCCCCACCACTGTTCGGCCACAATCCAAATGCCTTGCCAATTGGTCATAGTCCTTCCTCAAAGTAACCCACGGATTTGCAGGAAAGAAATGATCTCCTCCACAGCTTTCTCCGGTGGAGCATTAATCAACACAGTGTCTCGATTCAAGCTTGGGTAAAACACTTTTACTACCCGAGTGGGGGAGCCTGCTAACCCTACTTCCTCGGGGGTTAAGCCCAAATCACCCAGCGCAAGATGAGTAATAGTTGCGCGCCTGGAACGAAGTTTGCCAGCAAAAGTGGGGAGCCTGGGCTCGTTAATTTCTTTAACCACAGTCAAAAGAGCAGGAAGGGGTGCTTTTAATACTTGGTAGCCTTCCTCTGTAAGGCGGCGACAGCAAATAAGCCCGGGCTTACCGTTTGAAGGAGGAAAAAGATCAACTATTTGGCTCACATAGGTAATCACGGGAAGCCCTAGCATAGCCCCGAGTTCCGGACCTACCTGACCGGTCTCCCCATCCGTGGCTCGCTCACCACACAGGATAAGATCGAAAGGGCCTAACTTTTCGATCGCGCGACTTAGCGTGTAAGCCGTAGCCCACGTGTCGGCTCCCGCGAAAGCGCGATCAGTCAGAAGAAAAGCCTGGTCGACCCCCATAGCCAGTGCCTCTCGCAATGCTGCCTCGGCTTGGAGCGGCCCCATTGACAAAGCTACGAGTTCACCTCCCCATTTCTCCTTCAGGCATAGCGCTTCCTCTACGGCGTACAAATCCAAAGGGTTAATAATCCCGGGAATCCCTTCTCGGACCATTGTCCCGGTAGTCTCATCAATCCGGATGTGATCTGTATCCGGAACATATTTAATCGCAATCAATATACGCATTGTTCTTCTCTATCATTTACCAACATCAATTGAAAACTACATTGCTATTATTAGTTTTCTATCAATAACATAATGTAATAAACAATCTCACTTGACAACATCATGACAACATAGTATTATAACAGCTGACCAACGATGCTACAAGCGACTTTCAAACAACAAAAAGGAATTGCGCTGTATTATCAGGTAGCCGAGGTTCTACGTAATCAAATCAAGTCCGGGCGTTTACGGCCTGGGGATCTGCTTCCTAGCGAAGATGAGCTTTGCAGCTTGTTTCAGATCAGTCGCACTACTGTAAGAGCCGCTCTCAACATGCTGGTCTCTGAGGGGTTGATCTATCGCAAGCAAGGGCGGGGCACTTATGTAGCGGAGCCGAAGTTTGAGCAGGCTTACCCCCGGCTACTTAGTTTTACTGAGGAAATGTTGCAAAAAGGACTTCAACCAGGGGCACGAGTGCTGGCCGTGGAAAAAGTTCCTGCTGATGAAAAAATCGCGGAAGAACTAAGTATTGAGTGCGGTGAGTTTGTCATCATGATTAAGCGACTACGTCTGGCAAACAACGAGCCGATCGGGATACAAACTGCTTATGTGCCATTTATATTGTGCCCTAACCTGATAAATGAAGATTTATCGCAGTCTTTATACACGTTGTTAATAGAGAAGTTTCACCTGCCTTTGTACGCTGCAAAAGATGTTTACTATGCGGGAACATTAAATGCTGAAGAAGCTGCGTTACTTCAACTTCCTCCTGGTTCTCCCGCATTCGTTGTGGAACGTGTCACAATGATTTCTGAAGGCAGACCGGTAGAATATGTACGATCTGTAATGCGAGGAGACAGATACAAAATCGTGCTTGAGTTAACACGGGATAAAGCGATCAGATGAAAGGAGTTCACATGCAGTATGGAATTGTGTACTTGGAGAAAATAAGACAAATTCTAGACAAGATAGAACAGGAACAAGGAAAGAATATCATTGCAGCGGCTGAGATTATGTCGGATTCAATTGCAAAAGGGGGCCTAATACACGTATTTGGAAGCGGTCACTCGGTTATTCCTGCTTTAGATATATTTCCTCGATATGGTAGCTTTCCAGGTTTTCATCCTTTGCTTGACCCGCGGCTTATGTGGTTTAACGTCCTAGGACCAGGGGGCGTCCGTGAGCTCCTGTGGTTGGAGCGTAAAGAGGGGTATGCTCAAATCTTTTTGGCAAATTATTGCCTTTTGAAAACCGACGTAATGCTAGTGTTCTCTCACGGAGGATTAAATGCAGCTCCAGTTGAGGTAGCTATGGAAGCCAAACGACGAGGTCTAGCTGTCATAGCTGTAACTTCAATGGAAAATTACCGTCGGTCCCAAGCCACTCATTCTAGTGGGAAGAAACTTGCCGACCTTGCGGATGTAGTAATTGACAACTGTGTGCCTCCAGAAGATGCACTTGTAGATATTCCCGGCCTGTCTGAGAAGGTAGCAGCTGGTTCTACTGTTGCAGTTGTAACCATCGCCATGATGTTGCTGGCCGAGACAGCTGGCAAGTTAATAGAAAAAGGTATCCGTTTCCCAGTTTTTGTCTCACCTAACAGTGAAGGGTTCTCGGCTGACCACAATGAGAGGGTCTTTCAAATCTACGCAAATCAATTAAAGAAAAGGGGGTGAGAACTGGGGAAACAATAGAATTTTTGACTCATGACGTATAATCGAATTAAGGAGGTGAACTATGTACAGGTATAAAAAGTGGGTAGTTTTGTTGGTGGGTTTATTCGTGTTGGCCGCTAGTGGAGCAAGCCAAGGACAGCCACAAGCTGGAGGAACGCTTGTCCTAGCACAAGCTGGAGAGCCTCCTGGACTGGATGTTCATAAGCAAACTTCCCATGTAGCTTGGCGAATATTCGAATTGGTGTATAGTACTTTGGTAGAATTCGACAAAGATCTAAACATAGTTCCACACCTTGCTAAATCTTGGGAGATTAGCGAGGATGGGTTAATATACATCTTCCATTTAAATCAAGGGGTCAAGTTTCACAATGGCCAAGAACTAACCGCAGAGGACGTTAAATTCACCATTGAAAGAATTCTAGACCCCAACACGGGCGCCATTAACCGGTCGTTCCTTGCAGATATAATTAATATAGCAACTCCTGATCGATACACTGTTGTATTGACTCTTAGCAAGCCCAATGTAGCATTGTTAACTCACCTAGCTAGCCCATCCAGCTCCATTGTATCAAAGGAAGTGGCAAAGGGTAAAGCGGATCTTGGTAAAGTCGAAGATATCGTAGGAACAGGCCCTTACAGGTTAGTTGAATGGAAACTGGGCGAGTATATATTGCTCAAGCGACATCCTGAATACTTTATTCAAGGGTTGCCTTACATTGACACAATTAAAATTGTTGTAGTTCCGGAAGAGTCCACCATCTTAGCAGGACTGCGCACTGGGTCTATAGATTTCGCCTATCTTGAAGATCCATTTATTGTCAAATTAGCGGAGAAAGAACCCAACCTGGTTGTGTACTCGGTGCCGATGTTGAGTTATCACCTAGTCTTCATTAACACAAAATCAATCCCTCCATTGGCCGATCCAAGGGTAAGGTTAGCAATGAGCTATGCAATTGACCGCCAAAAGATGGTTGAGACCGTAATGCTTGGTCAGGGAACGCCGACGGGACCAATGCCAATAGGGGCGAAGTTTTGGGCACTCCCGCCATCTGAACTTCCTGGTTTTACACCCGACATAGAAAAGGCGAAGACGTTGCTAGCCGAGGCAGGGTATCCGAATGGTTTTAACGTTAGCCTAATGTTGTCTCCGTTCGAGCCCGCGACAGCTCGCGCAGAAGGAGAGTTTATTCAGGCACAACTCAAACAGGTGGGGATAAACGTTAATCTTGACTTGGTGGAATGGGGGGTCTACATAGATAGATGGAAGAAAGCTGACTTCGAGCTGTGTCTGGGCTTGAATGCCGCAATTCCTGAGCCAGATTATGTATTTTACAGGTATTTCCACAGTACGGGCGGGTTAAACTTTGTACACGGTTGGAGTAATCCTAAAGTTGACGAGCTGTTGGACAAAGGTAGAATTGAACGTGATCCTGAAAAACGTCGCGAGATTTATTACGAAGTGCAACGAATACTAGCTGAGGAAGCGGTTTGGTTATGGACGTTCTCCTCGTACTATCAGTATGTGGGGCAATCTTATGTCAAGGGTTTCGTACCAATGCCCACCGGATCTTGGACCTATCTCCGCCAGACTTATATAGAAAAATAAATGACAGCGCCCCGGGGGCTGTAATCTTACTACAGCCCCCGGGTTTGTTGTTTAAGGATAGTAATTTAAGTAGAATACAAAAATACAGGGCTTTGCCCAATAATTAGATAAAAGATATCGGTGGGGGATGAGCAAAAAGAGTTTATGTACCGTTATTTATTACGCCGGTTAATTCAGGCAATACCTACACTGATCATTGTGTCAATTCTTGTTTTCCTAGTTACGCGATTAATCCCGGGTACAATTATTGATATAATTGCTGGGTTAGATTCGAAAATTCTGACTGAAGAGCAAATCAAGGCTCTTTCCAAACTTTATGGTTTAGACCAACCTCTAGTAAAACAATATTTTGTGTGGCTTGCTGCTATCATACATGGTAACATGGGCTATTCATTTCGAACAGGCCAAGCAGTAGTACAAGAAATAGCCGCGAGGTTGCCTTGTACACTTGAATTAACGCTTCTTGCCACACTGATATCTATAGTATTGGGCATTCCGCTGGGACTTTTCGCAGCAGTAAAACACAACAGTTTAATCGACCTCATATGTACATTTTTTGCTATCTGCGGCATTTCCATTCCAAAAGTATGGCTAGGAGTATTAATAATTTTCATCTTATCCCGCTTTTTTGGCTGGCTCCCACCTTTAGGGACATTCATTCCATTCCATATAAATCCTGTTGGTAGCCTTGAGCAGCTCGTTTTCCCAGCCCTCGTCCTTGCTTTTGATGTGGCCGCCACAATTGCAAGGTTGACCCGTTCATCTACGTTAGAGATCTTGCACCAAAATTATATAATCACTGCTTTCAGTAAAGGGTTACCCGCGAGCTCCATTTACTTTCGACATTGTCTTAAAAATGCCCTTATTCCAATAATTACAGCTCTTGGTATCCAAGTAGGCTATATGCTAGCCGGCGCTATTGCTGTAGAACAGATATTCACATTGCCTGGAATTGGTACACTTCTATTATCAGCAATTGCCCGTAGAGATTATCCAGTAATTCAAGGCACAATATTATTCATTGCGTTTGCTTTTATCCTGGTAAACCTATTTGTTGATGTCCTTTATGGAATTATCAACCCCAAGATCCGCCTGGAGGTTTAATAATGAAAATGTTAAAACGCTTCCAGAGATTTGTCAAAACACCAACAGGCATTGTTGGTCTTGTTCTCATCATTCTCTACTGCACAATGAGCCTTTTGGCTCCACTTATTGCGCCTTATGATCCTTATCAAATGCATTATCAGTTTAGATTACATCCGCCTTGCCGCCAGTTCTTGTTAGGAACGGATCAATTCGGGCGGGACATGCTTAGTCGAGTACTGTTTGGAGCTCGACTTTCGCTCATTCTTTCCCTTGTCTCTACAACTATAGGAGCTGTTCTAGGCACACTATTAGGCGTAATCGCGGGATATTTAGGTTCATATTTGGATGCCGTCATAATGAGGTTTATAGACATATTACTCACATTTCCCCCAATTTTGACAGCATTGATTATCGCCTCGCTTCGCGGAGGAGGCTTAAGTAACGTAGTCATAGGCATTGCCATTGCATTCACTCCTATTTTTGCGAGGATGATCCGCGGAGCGGTCCTTATTGTAAAAGAAGAGGATTTTGTGCAGGCTGCTAAAGCATTAGGGGCAAGCAATTTGAGAATAATGCTTCACCATGTTTTGCCTAACGTTGCAAGTGTGATAATTGTACAATTTTCTCTAGCATGCAGTTGGGCTATACTCCTTGAGGCAACTTTGAGTTTCCTAGGCTTTGGAGTCTCTCCTCCTACCCCTTCATTGGGTCTAATGATAAGTGAAGGACGTAAAACAATGGAATTCGCTCCTTGGCTCATCATCTATCCAGGTGCAGTGATCATGATAGCTGTTTTAGGCATAAATATAATGGGTGATAGATTACGAGATATTCTCGATCCGCGTCTTAGAGGGGTATAAACACATGAAGGTAATTGGTCTTATGTCTGGAACCTCTTGTGATGCGATTGATGCCGCTTTAGTGGACATTATTGGAGAAGGAGAGAATATGTCTTTGAAGCTGATAAAATTTATTGAATTTACTTGGCCCCCTGACGTTGTGAGACAATTGTTCCAACTTTTCACTCCAAATGCCAAAGCGGAGGATATCAGTCGCATGAATTACATCGTCGGCGAAATCTTCGCCGAAGCTGCTTTAGAAGTTATCAAAGCTGCACAATTGCCCAAAGACGAAGTAGATTTAATCGGGTCCTATGGACAAGTAATTTGGCACACACAGAATCCTCCAACTTTCCTGGTAATAGGTGAGCCATGCGTGATTTCACAACGTACAGGCATAACCGTGGTGTCCGATTTTCAAGCGCGCGATGTAGCTGCGCATGGGCAAGGTGCGCCTCTTGTAAGTTATTTTGATTTTATTGTATTTTCTCATCCAAATAAAAATAGAATTATCCAAAATATAGGGGGCATTGCCAACGCTACAGTACTACCTGCAGGTTGCACTCCTAGGGATGTTATGGCATTCGATACTGGTCCAGGGAATATGCTGATCAATTATGTTGTTAGCAAAATTACAAAAGGACAGCTGTTATTTGACGCTGATGGAAAGTTTGCTGCCCAAGGTTCAGTAGACCACGTTATTATATCTGAAATGATGAAACACCCTTTTCTTCAAAGGCGTCCCCCAAAGGCGAGCGGGCGAGAAGATTTCGGAAGCGAATTTGCAGAATATATATTGCACCTGGCACAAAAACGAGGCCTCTCAGATTTCGATATAGTTGCTACTGTTACTTATTTTACAGTTCAATGCATAAATGATGCATACCGCAATTTCATTCCCTGCCCCATTGATGAAGTTGTCCTTTGTGGAGGAGGTGCTTATAATCCTGTTTTGGTGAAAATGCTCAAAGAAGCTTTAAGCCCAATCCCCGTTTGCAAAGTGGAAGATTTAGGGTTGGGGTTTTCAGCAAAAGCTAAAGAAGCCATAGCTTTTGCTTTTCTTGCACATGAAACGATTTTGGGGAGATATAATAATTTGCCAAGTTGTACAGGAGCTCAAGAAAGGGTAGTGCTTGGAAAAATAACCCCGGGGCGTAACTACCTAAAGTTGTGTAAGCAAATTGTTGCTGAAAGTGACAATAATTAAGAGGTGGTCATCGATGGACAGAGTTCACTTAGTAGTTATTGGAGCACACGCTATGGATGCAGAAGTAATGGCTGGTGGCCTTATAGCAAAGGTGACCAAATTAGGCCACAAAGCTACAATTATACATATGACGCGGGGAGAACGAGGGCATCCGTTTAAAAAACCCCAAGAGTTTGCAGAACAGCTAGACCAAGAGATGATCGAAGCGGCACAAGCACTGGGCGCTACTGTAAAATGGTTAGGATATCCTGCTGGCAGCTTGCCAATCGCCGCGGAAGTTTCGGATAAAATTTTTCACATAATCATGGAAATTAATCCAACTCATATTATTACTCATTGGCGTGGAAGTTGGCATCCGCGTCATATCAGCACGCACTACAACGTGCTTAACGCCGTTAAAAAAGCCATTTGGGAGGAACAATTTCAATTAAAAGGTTTGTATTATGGAGAGAATTGTGAAGATTTAAATGGCTTCAATCCTACAATTTATATTGATATTTCTGATGTAAAAGATATATGGTTTAATGCATTAACAAAATATGAATTATTTAGATTGAGTTTAAAAAATACAAACATAATACCTTATGCAGGTTATTATAATATCATATCCAAAATTCGAGGCTTCGAAGCAGGCGTACCATATGCCCAGGCGTTTATGGAAGAGCGAAAATTGTGGAATTTTTCCGATACACAAGATCATGGTTTGCTGGCCCTGGGTCCTAAAATAGAATTTTAGGGTAATATGGCAGCAATTCTGGCTCACGAACACCCGCTTTCTGCCGGAACCAGCCTCGAGGAAGTTTCTCAACTTCTGAGATCGTTCAAAGAACAGGGTGGCGAACTCCTTGTCGACGTTACACCCAAAGAGTGCAATTTGCCGCGCAATCCGACGCTGTTGAAATCTCTTGCAAAAATGGCAGGAATTGAAGTTATTTTTAGCACTGCTTACTATAAGGAGCCTTACATTCCTATGCGCATTCAAAAGCTCTCAGTCGAAGCAATCGCTGAAGAATTTCTCCGTGAAATTGAGGAGGGAATTGAAGGAACAGGAATACGGCCTGCAGTAATTGGCGAGGTAGGAACAAGTTTTCGAACAATCACCCCTTCTGAAGAAAGAATTCTTAAAGCTGCAGCCATTGCGCAACGTTACACCGGCCTTCCAATCATCACTCACACTACTCATGGTACAATGGGAATAGAACAATTAGATATTTTAGAAAAATCCGGTGCAGATCTAAACAAAGTTATTGTCGGACACAGTGATTTAAATTCAGACATTCAATATCATTTAGAAATCGTCCGCCGCGGTGCAAACTTAGGATTCGACACTGTAGGGAAAGAGCGATGGGTTTCAGCCTCCCTTCCGGGGGAGCTTGCGTATCAGCCTGACGCAGTGCGCATCAAGCTAATCTTGGATCTTTTCGAGCGGGGAGCTGGCGATAAAATCGTTGTGTCGTTGGATATGCTTTACAAGGAAAAGGAACTTAACATGGACACGCACGGCCGCTACGGCTACACATACATTTTTGTTTTTCTTAAAAAACTCCGCGAGGCCGGTCTTTCCCGCGCGGAGTGTGAAGCTTTAGTAGAAAAAAATCCTCGAGGGATTCTTAAGAAGGAACAGCAAAACAAGAAAACTTAAAACTTGCACTTCAAACGGGCAAAGGAGGAAAAATGAGGTTCCTAAAAAGTGTCTCTCCTGACGAAAACCGGTTAGTGTTAGGGATAATGTCTGGCACATCTTGCGATGGAGTAACTTGTGCTTTAATAGAAGTGCAAGGCTTAAGAGAAGAGAAAAAGATTAAATTCATTGGCTATCACCAATATCCTTATCCAAAAGAAATTAAAGAAAAAATCTTTAAGATTCTTCCGCCTAATTTTTTCACAGCAAAAGACTTAGTTAGGCTCCATTATCTCATTGGAGAATTATTTGCTGATGCCGCCCTAGAGTTGTTAAATAAATTGAATGTTAAAAAAGAACAACTTTTTGCTGTATCTGGCCAAGGACCAATTTTATATCATGATCCTCCGTCAGAGGAAAACAATTATCAGGGAGCTCACATGGAAATAGGCGAGTCCGCAATTATTGCGGATAAATTGGAGACGATTACTGTTATGGAGTTGAGGGCACAAGACATTGCAGCAGGAGGGCACGGGGCCCCTCTGAGTGTATATGTAGACTATCTTCTTTTTAAAAATTCAAAAATAAATAGAGCAGTTCAAAATATTGGTGGAATTGCGAATGTAACATTTTTACCGAAAGATGTTACATGGAATTCTTTAATATCTTTTGACTGCGGACCTGGCAACATATTAATTGACCATGCTGTCAGATATTTTACTAACGGTAAGCTGGAATATGATCCGGACGGTAGTATAGCTGAAAAAGGAAAGGTTGACGAAGAACTGCTTTCTATTCTCATGCAACACCCTTATATAAAAAAAGCACCTCCTAAAACCACTGGAAGGGAGCTTTTTGGGGAAGAATTTTTTAAAGAGGTATTAAAAATAGCGAAACGAAAGGAATTATCTATGGAAGACATTGTTGCCACGTTAACAGCTTTTACAGTTTCTGCTATTGTATACAACTATAAGAATTTTTACCCTAAAGGTTATGAACTTCAAGAAGTAATATTAGGTGGTGGAGGAACCCATAACAGAACTTTAGTCAAATGGCTTAAAGAGAAGCTCGCTCCCGCTTGTGTCAAAACTCATGAAGATTTTGGAATCCCTAACGATGCAAGAGAAGCTGTAACTTGGGCTATTTTGGCGGACGAAATGCTCTTTGGGGTGCCTAATAATGTTCCTTCCGCATCAGGAGCGAGATATCCTGTTTTAGGAGGAAAGATATCTTTGCCCCCCCAAAAAATTAAAGTTAATTTTCTACAACATTAAAACTAACAGACGTAGCAAGAAAACCAGGCCTTATGAGGCAATTTGTGGGGATAAACCGTGGCCATTCGCTCTCAAAAGATAGCTAGATTGGCTCAGAGATAACAAAAATTCTTGATCTGGTGCACGTCTTGAGAGACGTATCTCTACATACTTCGCCTGTTCTTCCCGCATAAAGCTTTTCAAAAAGTTCCGCACCAACCCCTTGAGCTCTGCCTCGAACGCCTTTACTACTTTGTTACGAGCTTTCCTCGGCGTGATAGCTGTCCCCTCTTTTTTCAAACGCTCTCCCTTCGAGAAGGCTAGCATGCTACTCCTTTTTTCACGGTTCCCAACACACTAACAAAGCTGGCTAGCATACAACAGGTCAGATTTTAATGACATCCAGGCCAGGGTGTTACGGAAAGACTCCATAAAATGCGGCAGGCCTAGCCTTTAAGACTTTTGAGAAAAAGGCGGCTCTGGCTAGACTTAAGCCTTCACGGATTTTCTTGCCGCCCACTTTAGCGACTAACGACATGACTTCTCCGTCCCTAAGCAAAAATCGAAATTTTTTCGCGACAAATGTTGCGATGCAGAAAGGCCTTATGAGCTGTATCAATAAAAGTTAAACCCCGCTTGTTACAATTTGCATCCAATTGTAAGAAGCCCTAAGACCGATAAATGCGATCCACACAAGGCACGTTTGGAAGAAGCCCTTTCAGCCGGCAGAGTTTCTAAAACCTTGAGGATGAAGGGGCCCCTTTAGGCGCGACATATGTCGCATGAGAGGGACCTACCTGCAGGGACTGCGACATTGATTATTACAATTGGGTTTCAATTGTAACCAGCCTCAAGGGCCATAAAGATGATCCAGCCGTGGGGAAGAGGGAAAAAACTTCCTTGGCTTCTACAAGCCTTTAAATTGGTGGTAAATGCTCATCTGCCTCCTTTTTGAAGCGCGACATTTGTCACGGAATAAGGGAAACTCAACGGCCCACCCCCTCAGTCCGGAGCTGTCCATAACCCACCTAGCGCCCTTCGATCACCAAAGGTGTAGCCTCTCTCTGGTGAGATTGTTCGTCTCGTCGAGCTCCTTGATCTTGTTCGTCGAATCCGCCATCACCTCTAGGATATAGAGCCCTGGGGTATCCACCGTGACCGTAGCCGAGACCGCCCTCTGGGCCCCTGCTGCCAGCCCTCCAAGCGCCTCCAGTGAGAAGGGCACGCCATCGAGCGAGAACTGGACTATGAATGGCTCCTTTACATCGATCTGGCCGATGTTAGCGATGGTCGCGAGAACTGTGATTTGCCAATAAGGCGGCGGACAGGGAGGACAAGGTGGGATAGGGCAAGGTGGACAAGGCGGGGTGATCATGACAGTCTTACAAGAGAGCTGGGTTACGGTTAGATCACAACCCTGATCCTTCAGACCGATGCCCGAGCCGATAAGGTTGAGCCACTCCTCCGGCGTGCGGAAATTCTCGTCGTGGTAGTAGAGAATAGCCACGATCTTAAGAGTCCATAGCTCTGGCGGGAGCGGGACACGGCCTATGAAGACGAACCAGTTATTCAGTCCATCGTCTGGCTCAGATGGGATCGGGATGATCTTCCCCAGCATCCTCTCCCGCCCCATCCAGACGTAGTAAACTCCCCTAGGCAATGGTACTTTGCCTAGCAAGTAGCTGCCGTCATCAAGAGACCTACCAGCCCCGATCAGGGGAGGCCCGTCGTCGAGAGAGCGGGCTGCCGCTCCTTCATCTTTGGGTGCTTTTGGGTCTATGAGGATGTCTGCAATTGTGGTCCCGCATACTTTGACCGATTGGAGAGGCAGCAACGCACATGGAATAGGAATGGGTGGTCCGCCCCAGGGTGGGGCCCAATCGCACATCTCAGGCTGGCCGACGCCGGGTATCCGATTCTTGGGCGTCGCGGCTATGAGCTGCTCCGCCAAAGAATCGAAACCCGGGTCTCCTGGTGCTATTAACTCCGGTAGTGGCGGCCTCGGTATCAGCGTTACCTGCCCATACC
>Ga0078972_1011233_pt1 | contig 16158 bp, 17 predicted proteins | sample YelNatPaOPGAMG01_FD_67568 | JGI IMG/M metagenome (GOLD analysis project Ga0078972, IMG submission 67568) | Hot spring thermophilic microbial communities from Obsidian Pool, Yellowstone National Park, USA - OP-RAMG-01 (SPADES assembly) (version 2) | ecosystem: Environmental > Aquatic > Thermal...
CAGACAACGTCAAAGAGCTTGAAAGCTTCTTTTTAGAGGCTATAGAAGAAGGCTGCGAAGGCTTAATGTGCAAATCTATAGCCGAGGACTCTGTATATCAAGCTGGAGCACGGGGCTGGCTTTGGATAAAGTATAAACGCGACTATAAGAGTGAAATGACCGACACCGTAGACCTAGTAATTGTCGGCGCATTCCACGGGAGGGGAAAACGCGCAGGAACCTACGGCGCTCTGCTTTTGGCAGCCTACAACCCAGACAACGACACCTTCGAAACGGTGACAAAATGTGGAACAGGCTTCACAGATGAGGACTTGGCAAAGCTGCCTGAAATGATGAAAAAGCATGTTATACAGCATAAGCATCCAAGGGTTAACTCCATGATTGAAGCCGACGTGTGGTTTGAGCCGAAGGTTGTCATCGAAGTTTTGGGCGCAGAAATAACCCTGAGCCCCATCCACACATGTGCCATGGACACCATACGCAAGGGAAGCGGGCTGGCCATACGCTTTCCACGATTTACAGGCAATTATAGGCTGGATAAGTCTGCGGAGGATGCTACAACCATAAGCGAAATCATCGAAATGTACCAGAAACAGCTGAAAAAGATTGTTGAAAGTTAACCGTTTAAAAACAACCCTACGCTGTATAACGAAATTGCAAGTGTCTCCTGTTTTGGTCTTTTACGTTTCCTTTCTCTTCCGCTTTAGCATCTTATCCAGTTCTTCACAGCGTTTGTACCATAAGATTTCATAATCCTTTTCGGGAACAACCCTATTTTTGAGGTCGGCTACCGTGTGGATATTCTCTTTTTCACACCATTCAACGCATACAGCATACGCGTCCCAGTCAAGCTCTTCGTTCTCCCAATAAACGGGAATTTGGGAAAAGCCACGTAGGAATGCGGCAAAAGCCCTAGTGTGCCCATCTACAAAGATAATTTTGTCTCCAAGCTTCTTCACCGGTAAGGGCTCTATTGAAAAAATGGAGTAGAGAAGATTATCTTCAAAGAATATCAAATAGTTCTAAGCTTACCCCTATAATTGCAAGATTATCTTGTTAAGACATTAACAAGGATTTCAATTATCCTTGTTCTCCATACATTAATTCAGGAAACATCTGCCATAAAGCAATCGGAACCAAAAAACTAAGCCCAAATCTTTTAAACTTAATGCTAAGTCATCTTATTCTAAGTCTATTTGGTTACAACTAGAACTGGTTGAATAAATTGATATTTTTGTCCTTTAAGGTTTAGTAGTTTCTCGAATTCCTCTGCATATCTCTGAACTATCTTTTTCATCCAATTCTCTGTGGGATACCATCTTCTCTTAATTTCAACTACAAAGTAAGCATCTTCTTTTCTAAACAACATGTCAAAAGATTTTCCGAAAACATCAACTTCCATACCCACAAGTTTCAAATCCTCTTCAATTTCTTCAGAATGCCTAATCAAATACGTGGATACTGCTCCTTGTCCCATTCTCTCAGCTAAAAAACCAACCTCATCCTTTATTTTTTCCTCAGAAAGAACAACAACCTTTACATCTTTGATTTTTGAATTCATATTCGTAGTTTTGTCTATTTTTGTTTTTAAATTTTCCATCTCGTTAAAAATACATTAAAAGTAAACAAACACTTAGAACTGAGTGGGCGAGAGGTGTAATAGAAGCAAAACTTCAATATTCAAGTTTACTTTTTCCATAAAGTGATGGTATAATCAACATTATTGGGATAATGTTTGAATAAGCAAAAGAAATAAGAGATAAATTCTAAAATAATAAATTAATTGAATGCTTATGCATGCTCTTGTTAAAGCATTTCTAATCTATTACGTCATCCTGTTCTTTTATGGTTTATTTATAATTCCCTTCTCCCCATGGTGGTTTTTCCCAATTTACTACTTCGCTTTTCCAGTCTCTTTAGCTAGTTTCTTTACGTAGTTCTTTAACCAATCATTGATGGTTCTGGAGTTCTTTAAGTTGAATATCCTATCACCATGCCGTGGTATCTGCATCAACAATGTGCATAGTTCAGCACTTATGGGATATTGAAATGTTCTGTGTCCTTTAACTCCAGTTATCACTATTGTTTTATTGGTTAGGTTCACATCCTTCCACTTCAAATTGAAGACTTCACTTTCAGATGCTCCAGTCTCAATGGCTATCATGCACATGGCTCTAAGTTTCACATTGCCTATTCTGTAGACGAGTTGTTTAATCATGGAAGGTGAAGGGACAAATAGCTCTTGATTGTTGTATGCTCTGAACTGTGGTCTAGGGACTTTTAACCCTTTGAATTCTGAGAACTGTTCGATGGTGATTAAGGCATACTCCTTTGAACCATCAGACCATTTTGAAGCTAACACCTGCTTGTACATGTCTTCAATGCTGCCTTTCAAATGCTTCAAAACCTTCAGTTTCCTATGGATTGTTGACTCTCTGTTTCCTTTCTTGAATAGCCATAAGGCAAAGCCTAGAAGGTCACTGTTATGTGTGGGTAGAAGCATAAAGCCGGGGGTGGGAGTTGAACCCTCATCAGCTGGAGAGCTCTCCCGCAAAGCCAATGTGGCCAAGGTTAAACCAGCCTTCGAAGTTTAATACCCACGCAAAATCCCATTTTTTATGATAAAGATATCTTTTCGTAAGACGCAGAGTTTGTTCTGGTGTGCATCCAACTTCCATATATTTGTTCATTTGCTTTTAGAAGTAATAAGCGACCTTATTACTTTCTCTATATGTTCTGAATTTGGGACTCCACGTATAATCGAATGTTTTAGTGTAGAACGGCTTACAGCCCATAGGTCGATCATTCCGCCCGTTAATGGTATGACATTCCCATAGCCGAGAAGTCTGCCTAGGAAATTTACTTCAACTACTACGTCTCTTACTTCTTTCAAGAGCACTTCTCTTTTAGTCAATCCTACGAACTTCTTCGTTATGAATATCTTGTCCCTTGATATCAGATATTCCAGCGAAAGCACACCATCCACATATCCTAAAAACATTAGTATCCAAGGTAAGCAAAAGAAAATGCCTAATAATATGAAAATTATGATAGCAGGAGTTGTTTGTCCTTTTTGGTATAATCGGAAGGCAAAAGGTGCAGCAATAAATGTTATAATGGCTCCCACTATTACGGGGATCAGGAAGAAAATGAAATAGGGGATTAACAAAATAACGGCCTATCCAAAATATTGGGCTTTCGAGGAAAAAGAGGGGATGAGGCTTACCCATCCAAACGACTTCTTCAGGTTTAACAGGCACTTCAGAAACTGATATGCGGCTTTCAAAACGGAACCCACATTTTGAACAGAAAACGCTAGAATCATCCTCTATGTTATGACAGTTCGGGCACTCTTTTACCAAGTTAATCCACTCTCTTTACCCCTTTCTTTAGCATGTACCAACCAAAAATAAGACCAAGCACAAAAAGTATAACATAAATCAAAGGTAAGTTCGATACCAAACTTAACATCAAAAGAACTCCTGAAATTATCATCAGTAAAACTCCAATAAACCTAATACTAAGGTTATACACTTTCGTCGGGGGAACGCTCGAAATGGTATCTAGATCTATAGTTACTAGTCTTGTACCATCAATATTGCAGAAGACAGCATCCTCCTTAAATATGCGACCACAAACTGGACAACGTTTAGCTACTTTCAGTAACGACCCTCACTCATTTAGACTATTTAGAATTTAGAGAAAATAAAATATTTAAAAGCTTAGTTTCCTTCTTTCACTTTCTTTGTTCCCTATGATAACTTCATAGGAATATGCTTGTTATTTTACTTTTTTCAAGAAAAGCAAAAAATAAAAATTTTGTAATATCAACATTTCATAATCAAATCTTAGGTTAAACATCCTTTCCATAGCTATCGAAGATGAAGATGAGTGAGTTTGCAAGGTTGCTAAAACTGTTGAGGAAGCAAAACAGCTTATCGAGGCGGGATTCGAGTACGTTGACACAATAGATGGAATTCACCTTTACCGCAAGCGTAAGTAGCGGCTGTCTGTGGGTGGGTCCAAAAAGCCGGGGGTGGGAGTTGAACCCACATATAGCTGCTCTGCAGGCAGCCGCCTGAACCGTTCGGCCACCCCGGCGCTTTCCGATTATAAATTTTTGTGTTGGCTGTAATAAAGGTTTTATTGGTTTAGTCCTATTTTTTGGAGGATTTCTTTGTAGATTTTTGTGGCTGTTTCTTCGTTTGGCACGTTTTTTATTAGCATGCGTCCTCCGTTGAACAGTGTTATTTCATAGTTTTTGTGGGTGAAGACTATGGCCATTGAAGATTTTATGCGGATTTTGAAGTTTTCTTTTATTTTTGTGTGAATCGTCTCCAGGTTTAGTTTTGTTGGTTTTTCTGGGTTTATGTTGACTGTGTTTCGGCCGCATAGCCAAACTAGTTTTTCGCGGGTTTTTTGGGCTGTTGTTTCGCCTTGGCATGCTGGGCAGTTTGGTCTTTTGTGGATTTCTATGGTAGTGAAATACATGTCGTTGAAGTCGCATATCATAAGTTTGCCCTTTAACGTTGTGCCTATTCCGGCTAGGAGTTTTATGGTTTCCATGGCTTGCATTGTTCCTATTATTCCTGGGGTTGCACCGAGCACTCCTCTAACATCACATGTAAGCAGTGTGCTGTCATCAAGGTTGGGCAAGACGCACTCAAGGCACGGCGTCTCCGGAGGAGCAAAAACTGAGAGGTTTCCTTCAACGCCTATTGCTGCCCCAAAAACATAGGGAACTTTAAGCCTAGCGCACGCACGGTTAACGAGGTAGCGGGTGCGCATGTTATCTAAACCATCAACAACGCAGTCAACACCGATAAGAAGTTTTTCAACGTTGCCGGCGTTCACGTTTTCCGGAACTGCTTCAACTTGGATGTATGGGTTTACTTCCATAAGCCTTCTCGCTGAAACCTCAGCTTTGGGATAGCCCAAATCCTTCAGCGTATACAAGACCTGCCTATGAAGGTTATGAGCTTCAACGGTGTCCTGGTCTATAAGGCGCAAGTGGCCAACTCCAGCTAAAGCCAAGTAAAGCGATGAGGCTGTTCCAAGTCCGCCAAGCCCGACGACTGCAACTTTTGATTTTGCAAGCTTTTCTTGTCCTAGGCGGCCTAGTTCTTTTAGGACTAGTTGGCGGCTGTAAAATTCGTCGTATGGAATTGGCGGCTTCCTTATTTTTGCCATTTAAACCAGCCTTCAGAATCTATTGCTGTTTTCTAGGTTTATATTACCCTTTTTCAAGAATTGGCTTTTGTATATTTCCTTAACCCGCTGTATGGTGTCCGCCTCTTCTGGTGTTTTATCGTCTCTTATGCGGGTTATCCTTGCGAACCGCAGTGCCATGCCACACTTGTATTTTGGGCTTTTCTGGATTTCGTTGTAGGCAACTTCAACAACTATTTTCGGAACCACAAAAACCCTTCTAGGCTCCTCTTTTATGACTAACTCTTTGAGACGCTTTGTCATTTCAATGATTTCCGCGTCAGTTAAACCCTTAAAAGTCTTACCAACAGTTAAAAACTCGCCTGTTTCGGCGTCCCGCGCCGCCAAGTAATAGTCGGAAAGCCACCCGCGTCTCCGCCCATAACCATACTCGGCCGCAACAATCACAAGATCTAGGGGTTCAAGGGTCGGCTTTATCTTAAGCCAACGCTTTCCGCGAATTCCGGGAACATAGTCGCTGTCGATTTTTTTGGCCATAAGCCCTTCATGTCCAGCACTTGTGGCTTCTTTAAGGAACTGCTCTGCCTCTTCGACGCTACCTGTTATAGTCTGTTTTGTAAGGGGAATTTCGCCAGCGTTTTCAGCTAAGATTTGTCTTCGCTGCACGTATGGAAGCGCTATTAGGCTTTGTCCGTTTAAGTATAAAATGTCAAAGAGGAAAAGTTTTACAGGGATGGCTTCAGTCATGTCTTCAACTTCGTGAACTCTTTTGAACCTTCGCATCAAATGCTGAAAGGGAAGTGGATGTCCTTCATTGTCGACGGCTATAACCTCGCCTTCTAGAATAGCTTCTTCCGCCTTCACATTATTTTTCACAGCTTCAGCTATTTCTGGGAGGCTTTCAGTCACATCGGTTAGTCTGCGGCTGAAAATTTTGACAATCTCGCCATGTTTGTGAATTTGGACTCTAGCTCCGTCAAGTTTGTATTCGAAGGCGGTTTTTCCGCCATGCTCTTTTAAGGCTTCAGCCACGTCGTTTACCATCTGCGCCAACATCAGCCTAACAGGTCTGAAAACTTTAAAACCCACTTTCGAGAGCCCTTCTTTGCCCTCGGTTTTCGCTATGGCCGCCACAGAGCCTATGTCACCTAAAACCATGCTGGCCCTCTGAACCATATCCAGTGGAACGTGAAAAGCTGCGGAAACCGCCTGTTCCATCAAGCCTTCGTGAAAGCCTGTTCGCATCTCTCCAATAATTATTTTGACTAAGTATTTGGCCTCAAGAGGGGAAGCTGAACTCAGCAGCGTTTCTATTAAACGCTCCTTTTTCTCCCTAGAACCGTGCCCGGTAGCCTCGGCTATGGCCTCAAAACTTTCTCTCACATCGGTTATCGTTAAAGCCCTTTCAAATAGCGGCATCTGCCTTTTGACTCTGCTGTTTTCAAAAACAACTTTTGTCGCTGCGCCTATGTCCCCTGTTTTGCTGAAAGCATCCATGAAAACTCTCCAGTCAACCTCTGTTATGCGCCTAATTATTTCGCTAAGCGTAGCCCAGCTTACCTCGAGGGTTTGCTGGCTCCCTTTTGGTAGAGCTCTTCCCAAAATCATTGAGACGGCGGGTTCAACTTCTTTGGGCTCTAGGCTTTTTAGGAAGTCTGCAACGAGATTCACCATGGGGATTCGTTTTTTCATTCCTTCCAGTTTTTCGCATAGTTCTGCAAGAGCGGAGAAGTTCGTTGGCATAATCTGCCCTTTCAGTGCTTATGCTTCTAAAACGAAATATTGGCGAGGTTTGTTAAATAGGTTGCACAAAGAAAAAGAGCTTTGGGCTTTCTAGAAGGATTCTTCCAGCTTTGCTTTGACCTCTTTTATCTTTTTCTCCAACTCTTTAACCTTCTCTTTTTGTGTTAACGCCTTATAGCAGTCCCTTGCATATTCCAGTGCACTCACACCGAATCTGTCAAAGCCCTTGTTGAAGGATAAATCCGCAGATTTTAGGAAGTATTCAACAGCCTTTTCATAATTTTTAAGCATGAAAGAGCATTCGCCAGCTTTGAAGAGCGAGTAGGCTGCGTCAAAGAAGTTGTTCTCCTTTTGGTAAAGCTCAGATGCCTTCAGAAAGTTCTCTATTGCCTCCTCATACTTGCCCAGCTCATAGAGAGTGTTTCCAGTCTTATGCAGTTTAACAGGGTCTTTTTCTTCCGCCATCACAACCAACCCACATGCCACTTACAGTAATTGGAGGTTACAATTTAGGCTTTCTCTATTTCAGCGCCCAACTTTGGGTTGAAAAGCTTTTCCATGCGGTTTTATACTCAAAGGTTTTAATAGACGTTGTATTCCACCAGCCACAAACGCTAGAGACCTTGCAATATCTATGAAGGGGTAAGCTAATATCCGCTGGTACTTTCCATCCCCCGCTTTAAATGTTTTATAGGCATATAATGCCATAAGCCCTACCAGAGGGAAAAACAACAGTGCAAAAAGGGTGAAAAGGTACTCTGTGGACAATGTGAAAAACATGTAGACGATTAGAGATAGGATTATGAAAAACCATAGGGCGAAACACGCTATGCTTAACAAAACCCATTTGGATAGCATGCTGTTAACCCCCTTAACCTTTGGCACTAAGCCGCCTCCCTGACCATAGCGGAAGGTCTGCTTCAGAAGCCCCGACAATGTTGAGCGATGTTTATGCTTTACAGAGATTTCAGGGGTGAGGAGTATCTTGTATCCCTTCTCGCAAACCCTTTCGGCGAACTCCAACTCATCAAAGCCGTATTCGAATCTTTCATCAAAAAAGCCCGTCTTTTCCACGGCTTCCCTTTTAACGGCAAAGTTGCATCCAACAGGATAATAAATCGGGGAGCTTATTTTCTCTATTAACGTTTTCTTCTTAAATATCCTCATCACTGGGATTATGCTTTCATCCGCATACCGCGCCAGAAAATCGTCATTATACCTTAAGATTTGGCCGCCGACACATCCAATCTCTGGATCTTGAAAGCTTGCAACGATTTTTTTAACCCAGTTCCTTGGGACAACACAGTCGTGATCTGTAAAGGCTATAATCTCCCCCGTGCTGTTTTTTATGCCGGCATTCCTTGCAGCGTTAACTCCCGGTTTCTCCTCTTTTAAAAGTTTAACCGGATAGCGTGAAACTATTTCCCTTGTGCTATCAGTGGAGCACCCATCCACAACTATTATCTCAAGCTTGTCTTTGTCGTAATCAACACGCATTAAGGATTCTAGGAGATCCTTTATTTCCGCCGCTCCGTTTTTAACTGGAACGACGATCGAAACTTTGGGGTATGCCTCCTCTTCCCCTATCAACTGCCACCCTTCAGGTTTATTCTCCCTTAAGGATTTCCTCCACGGCTTTTTCAACAGCCTGCCGACTGTTTAATTTGGGTTTCCAGCCCAGTTTTTTAAGTTTATTAACGTTTAACAGCATAAATTTTACGTCTCCTTTCCATCCTCTCCCCCCGTCAACGCCTCCGGTAAATATGTACTGAACATTGCTGAGGCCCATTTTCTCGCAGACAATATCTGCTATTTCTTTAACGGTTATCTGGTCTTCCGATCCGACATTGAAAATTTCCACCTTTTCACGGCTTAGATTTGTGCCTATTAGAATTGCGTTTACACAGTCTTCAACATGTAAATAGGATTTCGTTTGGGTTCCATCTCCAAGTATTTCAAGCTTTTTAGGGTTTTCCCTAAGTTTTCTTATAAAGTCGCAGATTACCCCGTGCCGGGCTCTTGAGCCAACTATGTTTGCAAGTCTGTAGATCACTGTTTTAAAACCATAAGTGTAGGCGTAGCTTATTATTAGGGCTTCTGAGGCAAGCTTTGAAGCGCCGTAAACCGAAATAGGCTTAAGGGGAGCGTATTCCTCGGGGGTTGGAATTTCCAACGCATCGCCATAGACGGTTGAAGTGGAAGCAAAAGCTAGGGCTTTTACACTGCCCACTTTGCGGATTGCTTCAAGTAAATTGAAGGTTGCAAGCACATTTTGTTCGTAATGGACTTTAGGATCCTCTGCGCTAACTCTGACCTCGGGGTTCGCCGCTAAATGGAAAACCGTTTCACATCCATCCAAGGTTTTCCAGACCTTTTCGGGAGATAGAAGATCACCCAACACAAACTTGAAGTTTGGCGCCCCTAGCCATTTTTTAAGGTTCTCCATTCTTCCGGCGCTAAGGTTGTCAAAAACCACAACTTCAACATGGTTTTGGCATAGCTTATCAACGAGGTGGCTTCCTATAAAGCCGGCCCCACCTGTTATGAAGACTCTTCCGAGGTGAGAATTCAATGGTGTGTTCGCTCCCATTGAAACCAGATTGTTTGAGTGATTATTGGTTATGCGGTATGTTTATCTGTGTTTTGCTAAGGCAACCCATAAATGGTCGCTTTCCGGGCGTGGAAGAGCCCCTACCGCTCCACCTTTGCGGATTATCAAGCGCTCAGCTGCGGAGGGGAGAAATTCTCCTATTATGGAAGCCGCTATGTTGTGTTCTCTTAGTCTTTGGACAATTTTTTCTGCGAATCCATCTTTTGAGGCTATGAGTAGGGCTCCAGAGCTTATCAATTGAAGGGGGTCTATTTTGAAGAAATTGCAAATTTTGATTGTTTCTTCGGCTATTGGAATTTTTTCTTCAAAAACTTTTACGCCGAGGTTTGAAGCGTCAGCCATTTCATGGATGCCTCCGAGAACACCGCCTTCCGTCGGGTCGTGCATGGCATTTACGCCGCCGGTTTCAAAGGCTAGAACAGCCTCTTTTACAACGCTTATTTTTTCAAAAAATTTCTGTGCCGACTTTAATAGTTCTGCGCTGACTTTTTCACGTAACAGTTCATAATGTTCTGTTGCGAGTATAGCGGTTCCTTCAATTCCCGCACTTTTAGTCAGAATTAACTTGTCGCCGGCTTTAGCTCCTCCAGCTGTAACATATTTTCCTTTTTCAGCAATTCCCATGGCACATCCTATAACTATCGGGTTAACAAGCCCCGGTGTAACTTCGCAGTGTCCTCCTATTATGGCCATTCCCAGCGCTTTTGACGCCTTATCCATTTGGGAGCATATGGCCTCCACTATTTGTCCATCAGCATTCTCTGAGAGAAGGATGCATGAGGAGAAAAATGCTGGTTTAACGCCAAAAGTTGCAATGTCGTTGGCGTTAATGTTGACTGCAAGCCATCCTATCTGCGCGATGGCTCCGGTTATTGGGTCCATGGAGACTATTAGGGATTTATCGCCGATGTCTATTACGGCGCCGTCAAAGCCGGCGGAAGGCCCTAAAACAATTTCTTGGCGTTTTGCTCCCAGGTTCTTGAACACGATTTCTTTTAAAATTTCAACGGGAACTTTTCCAAGCGGCAGTTTCATTTTTCCACCCTTCACTTTTCGCTTTAAAGGATTAAAGTTGGCTTTTAAGCTGTGGCAAAACACGCTTAACAACTCTTACTATGGGGGTTGCCACGATCAACCCAATCGTCATTTGCCCAATGTTTACGGGTACTTCGGCGAAGGCGAAGACTCCGAGAAAGAGCTGTTCATAAAAAAAGTAGCCGAAAACCATCAATAACCCTCCAAGGATGCATGAGACAATCGCAAAGCCGAATTCGGGTTCAGAAATAAAGGCGAGAGCCGCTACCAGTAAAACCGCGAAGACTCCTATTCCAAACCAAAACTCGGCGGGAATAAAAATCGTTGAAGCTGGATTTTCGGCGGAAAACATGCTAGAATAGAGTTCCACAAAACCGCTGTAGTAGAGGAAGCCCACAAGGCTGACAAGCATTCCGACAAGAACCCCCATTTCAGAAGTGAAAAACCTCAACTCACGTTTAGTGTAAGACTTAGCGAGGGCATATCCCTTTCGACTAAGAAAACCGACAACAAATCCTTCCGCAGCTTTGATTATAAGCGTTGCAGGGGCATAATAATAATAGCCGAGAAAAATGTCCGCCAGCATTGAGCCAAACCCGCCAGCAAAGGCCCCCACAAAAGGGCCGAAAAGCAAAGCTGCCGTGTAAACCATAGTCTCGCCAATGTTGAAGTAGCCCCTAGTGCTGGGCACGTAAACCGTGAAACTGATTGTGGCTACGCATACAAGCGCTGTAAAAACTCCTATGACACTCAACTGTTTCGTAATGTTTGACGTTTCAAGAGACATCTTCTACACCATTTGAAGATAGTATAGTGATAACTTAACTATTTTAATTTATTGCAATGAACTTTCAAAAATTATTACAGAAGAAGCTTTAGGTCGTCGAATGCCCGAAGAACTTCTTTTCCGCGTTTGGTGATTTTAAAAAATTTTCGCCCTTCCTTGCTGTAGCTTGTTATGAGGCCTTTCTTTAAAAGTTCCTTTAGATGTTGGTAAACGGCGGCTCTGGTCATGATTTTTCCAAGCTCCTTCCATAGCTCATAGCCGTAGGCATCTCTTCCGCTTAGGATTCTCAGTATTTTCTCTTTTGTGCTTAACTCTAATCCGACAAGTGCTGTCTTTCTCTTCTTCGTTAAGGCTTGTAGAACGTCTGTTGCTTTAAGTCCACTTCCAGTTATCAAACACACAATTTTGTCCGTCGCGTCCATTAAACCCTGATTTACGAGTTTTTTAACAGCGGCGTAAGTTGCAGCGCTTGCTGGTTCGGCGAAGATTCCTTCAAATTTCGCCATTTCTCGCTCCGCCGAGAAAATTTCTTCATCGGAGACCGCCACCGCCAATCCCTTCGACTCTTTTATGGCTGGGAGCGCAAAGCCTCCATAGGTGGGATTTTTAACTAAGATGGCGAGGGCGTGAGTTGAGGGCTTCGATTTTAAGACTGGTTTTGGTATCTTCCGAAGGTAGGAATTAACTATTGGCGAGCATCCTTCAGCTTGGACGCCAACCATTTTAGGAAGAGTGTCCACCTTGTCAGCCTTTTCAAGTTCCTTGAATCCCTTCCATATGGCATATAATGTTCCGCCGCTTCCCATGGGAACCGCTAACCATTCTGGAACACCAATCTGTTCGAAAACCTCGTAGGCTATGGTTTTCAGCGCCTCCAACGCTAAAGGGTTTAGTTCCACTGAACCTTGATACCAGCCTGTTTCCATTGCTATTTCCTCAGCTCTCTCTAAGGATTCGTCAACTATCTCGCCAAATTCTTCGATTACGGCATTATAAATGAGCATTTGAGCAAGTTTTCCAACATCCACACTTTCTGGAACCACAGCATGGCAGACAAGCCCAAACTTTGCACAGTAGGCGGATAAAGAAGCCCCCATGTTCCCATTTGTGGCGCAGACAACCGATTTATAACCCAAATCCAAGGCGTTGGAAACCAACAACGCGGCGCATCTGTCCCTAAAAGAGTTTGTGGGGTTTCGGGTTTCATCTTTAAAATAGACGTTGGTCAGCCCAACGTTTTTGGCTAACCTCCGCGTTTTGTGAATGGGGGTCCCGCCTTCCCCCATGGAGGCAACGTTTCTAACCTCTGGCATAAAGTGTCTGTAACGCCAAAAGGAAAAACGCCCCACAAACTTTGCGGTCTTAAACATTTCATAATCATACTTATACTCCAGGATACCACCACACTTGCTGCATAGGCGCTTTGGCGGATAACCATTAAATTTTGAACCACAAGCGCTGCACTCTAGGAACGCCATTCCTTTAACTCCTACAAGTTGGCTTACCAAGATTAATTTATAGGAAGTGCCCCGCTTTTAATCTAATGTCTGAAACAGTTGCGCGAATATCGTTTCTGATAAAACCATGCCGGAAAAGCTCTGCGTCTCTAACCTTTCTGGCGAACTGAACAGCCACCCTTTTCCTCCATAACTTCTTAATATATAGTAGGGGGTAGCTAAAGCCCTTAAGAGTTTCTTTAGCCTCTAGAGGGTGCCCCATTATCATAAAGCTGACACCAGCTAAAAAGGCTAAGGCCGAGTATAGGGAAAATCGCCACCAGAGGTTTCTTAATTCATAGTTTTTAATCATTGTGCAAATCCTATTTTTAACCGAGTGCCGCAGTTTCCTTGGATTCAAAGCCCTCATGGGTTCTCCGTCATGAAACACCACGGCGGATGGAACAAACACTATTTTGTATCCGAGCAATCTAACTCTGAAGGAAAAGTCCGTATCATCATCATAGATAAAGTAGTCGGGGTCGAAGCCTCCAGCTTTTTCGAAAGCTTCCCGCAGTACTAGGCATCCAGCGGAGGACGCAGCGAAAAGTTCAAATGTGTTTTGAAAATTGTCTGCTTTAAGGCCTCTTGTTGTGTACCATGTTCCCAAAGCATCAATCGCCAATCCAGCGTTATCCATGAGACGGTTGTCCCAAGTTGCCAATATTTTCGCTTGTGCAACACCTATTTTCTCGTCACCTTCCATAACTTTTACAAGCTCAGTCAGCCAGTCTTCAGTTACGTAAGTGTCATTGTCTATGAAAGCCAGATACTTACTTTCTGAGTTTAAGACATTTCTTTCAACGTTGTGGGAGGCGGATGGTCCAATATCATAGTCATAGTGAATAAATTTTACTGTTGGAAAACGCCGCCTAATCCACGTTGCCAAATTTTCGGTTAGGCAATCTACAACAATAACTTCATAGCGGGGATATTTTGTCCTTAATAAATAGTTTAAGCACTTCTCAAGCTGGCTTGTTCCCTTAAAGTTGACTACAACCACGGAAACCATGGGCCATTCATTTTGCAATCGGAGAAACCACCATGCACGCTTAAGGTTATGATATTTTGTCTACTACTTCCACCCATTTCCGCATGTTTTCTATCTGAACTTTCCAAAACTTGACGTGCTCAATACGCTTAGCCAGTTTGTCCAAGTTTCTACTGAGGTGGTCGGCTAATTCAAGGTAGCAGTCTGCATAACTCTTCGCTGAAAATTCCGCTATGTCGCAAACCTTCCATAAATGCTCGTTCATTTCCAGTCCGTTCACCTCCTTCTGCAAGTCTTTAAAAATGCTTCTGCCTCGTTTGACATGCCTGCCTGAAGGCCTGCCTAGGCAAACATTGTCGCCTAAATGGTCGGCTATTTTCTTGAGGAAAACTCCAGACCAAATGTCGTCAAACCTGTCGATGTTGTTGAAGTTCATGTAAAGTTGATAGAAGGCTGGCACAATTTTGGGAAGGAAAGAAGTGTTCATGCTGCAGATTGCAAAGTATGTCCCTTTCCCCACGATTACTTTATCCCGCTTATGTCCCCTGCTCTCTATTGCACATTTGCCGTCCAACCCACCATAATAGAGTATGGTCAACGCATCTAAGTCTGGTTGAGCACTCCAAAGCCCCATGTTTAACACGCATTTTCCGCCATCATTAGTCCAAACATAGTTCTCCCTTCTACAAGCTGGGTCATAGGGATGCCCCCTTGGAAAAATATTCTGACTCCCATTTAAAGTGAGGTTTTCAATAGTATTATACCATCTCCCAGAAGCGTTAACGGTGACTCCATCATCGTTGGACAAATTGTCGATATGCGCTTCTAAAAAACCGCTTGAAAAGTAAACATCATCATCCAACTCCAATATCATAGTGGCTCCATCTTCACACGCCTTTAAAAATCCGAAGGAAGACTCGGCGTGGCATTTTTCCGGAATCAATTTAAGATATTTCCTATAGGATTTTCCGAATCTATCTTTGAACCACTTCGCTCTTTCTCTGGGGCCGTAAAACTCGTGGTGCACGCCTGACAAAAGCTTCTCGTTCACCTTGCGAACATTTTTATCCCCCTCATCTATTACCAAAATTTTAGCCTCTATAGAAGAGCAATCTCTAAGCTTGCTCAAGTTTTCCAGAGGATTTATGGAAGCTGTCACCAAATAGACTTGCATTTGAAACACCCATGTCGGCCTCTCTGGCTACTGCAAGTTCATGCCATATTCTGTCTATAAGCTTTTGTAATTTCAAGTTAACTTCCAAACAGTTTAGGGTTCTAAGCTTGGCAGAACAGCGAGAATAGCTGAAACTTCCTTAGAGATCAGCCTGTCAAATTTTAGTTCTCCTTCCAAGTCGCGTTCGTTTTCTAAGGACTTTACTCCAAAATCAATATCATGCAAAACTTTGTGGTCTCTAATTATTCTTGGCCCAGGATCTTTCGGCTTTTTCAGTTCTATCATCGCTGGCAGGAGCATGAAGATGATGAAGGCTAATACTCCGAAAAACAGCATCGTGACCGAAACTGGAGTCGGAGTCGGAGCCATTACTTACCTTTTCAGTGTTTTGAAGAATTGCAATATAACAGTTTCCATTCCCAGAATGCACTGTTTTATCCCATTTATTGCAGTTTCTACCCGCCAGCCTTGCCAGAACAATGTCCAAAAAAAGCCTTCGTACATATCGGAATGTTGTATAGGAATGTGAAAAGTAAGAGGGGGATAAGCCACTGGGCCCTTGTTCTGCCGTCAAGATAAGCTCCGATGCCAACCTCGTAAAAAGGCGCAAAGTTTCCTACAGCACTGTATAGGGAAATAGACATCATCGTCAAAAATGGGGTTAGCCATTGGGAAAATTTCAAAAGAAAAAGGGGAACGCCGACAATCCATGAGAGGAGGACTATGAGTGGCATGAAGTAAACGTTAAGCAATAATAACCCGTCAACCTTTTCAAAAAACCTAAGTTTATCGCTTTTCAAAACGTTTAACATATGCTTAAAGGCGCACTGCATATGTCCCTTTGCCCATCTATAACGCTGTTTCCAGTAGGCCTGCCAGCTTTCAACAGCCTCTTCATAGCATTCGGCGTCTGAAACATACTTGACCCTATAGCCCGCGAGGTAAACTCTGAAAGTTAGGTCTGTGTCTTCTGCAAGTATGTGCTCATCCCACCCTCCCAGCGACTCTAAGAGTTCACGGCGAAAGCCGCAAACAGTGCCGCCGAATTGGGTTATTAGATTGAGTTTGTCGCGGGCTTCCTGGTCGACGCGGTATCCGCCTATCCTTTCCAATGCCACAAGCCTCGTTACAATGTTTTGAGGCTCATTTAAA
>Ga0078972_1011236_pt1 | contig 16154 bp, 20 predicted proteins | sample YelNatPaOPGAMG01_FD_67568 | JGI IMG/M metagenome (GOLD analysis project Ga0078972, IMG submission 67568) | Hot spring thermophilic microbial communities from Obsidian Pool, Yellowstone National Park, USA - OP-RAMG-01 (SPADES assembly) (version 2) | ecosystem: Environmental > Aquatic > Thermal...
TTCAACCTACCAGTCTGATTTTTACTTGGCGGCGTCTTTGACAAATCAGGAACTAACACACCATAATCAATAAACTCTGTCTGATCTACATCAAGCTCTGTCAATAACCCCAAATAACCTTCCGCTCTACCATAAACCCTATAACCCTTAGCTCTATCTACTGCCTTCCAAGTTAACTTTACATACTGTACAGCACTTAAACTGTCAGGAGCATTTGACACCACCACTAACGTACCGTCAGTCTCCCCCGTCTCATTAAACGCCGTCACTACGTACTTATAAGTTGTATTCCCTGATCCTGATACACTATAACTGACATCCGGATTGCTTAACGGTGGACCAAAACGGTCATACACCTGTTTCAACAAAGCCTTATCCATGCCTCACCCTCCTCTCTCTAAGTAGTAACTTTAGGAACTAACTCTATAACAATCTCCAACAAATTCTTACTTTTTGCTATTCTCATTATCGGAGGATGATTCACATACCCTATCAACTTTCCGTAATCCTGCACCTGATCAGGAGTCAAAACTGTATTATTCTCATAACCTGTCTTCGGAACAACCCCTACCAATAAACCAAATTGCCTAAATGTCACAAGAGGAAACGTATCAAATTTCAATAGAGTAGAACAATACAAATATCTACTGTCATAACTGTATGCTTGATCATCAGACACAAAGCTATAATTCTGCCCTCTAAACTGTATTGTACCATTCGGATCCGGATAACACAATGACACTGTCTGTGCCTTCTGCAACCCTCCTATCTCCGTTAATGAAACTGTATCAACAGTCTCCTGAGGAGGGCTTGCCTCATTATCCCACGGTGTCTGTGTCCTTGCTACCACAAACCAAAACACCTCATTGTTCTTAAATGTTAGTGCAAGTCTAATCATACCTACTTTTACTGTTGCTGGCATTCTCTCTCCTCCTTATACTAACTTAATACAACCTCATCTCTATTCACAGTTAACCAATTCACTGTAACCCTAATGGCGCTACATTTCTAAAAGGCACTGCAACCATATACCAACTACTTGACTTAGCAAAAAACTCTGACTCTGCAACCTTCTCCAAAGACATCCTAATATCAAATTCTACAAATATTTCGCTATTCACAACTCCCTCCCAACTAAACCCTTCACCTGACAATGCATTACTAATACCACTCTCTACCTCTAACATCTGTAAACCTAAAATCAGCATATACCATACATAAACCCCAGCAGAAATAAACCTTTCCAACTCTTTTACTGCCCAAAACTGTGACACAGGAATCGTAACTTCCATACTACCATCTCTATAATATTTAGCATCCTCAATTACACTCTTATCCCATCCTCTTCCCCCACTCCAAATAAATACTTCTTCCGACAAATTCCTAAATACAACAGTTATCTCAAATAACTGCAACAACCATTTAAAAAACTCCTCCGACCCTTTCCACTTGATAAACCCAACTTGATTATCGAACAGCTGAACATTCTTCTCTACATCCTGATAAACTAACTCCTTAAACCCAAAATTCCTCGCCAAAAGCACAATAAACTCTTTCGCCTTCTCTATATCATAAAGATCCCTTAAATCATCTACACTACTCGCTATCCTATTTACAGACTGCTCTATCACCTGCAAAAACTCTCTCCATGTGTCATATTGCAATACCCAACTTGGAACAAGTAAAGTCAAATCAACCTGCATCCGTTAACCTCCCACTATTACATCAACTCTCAACTGCCTTAACTTCACCAACTGACCCTTCTTTAACCGTAAATCCATAGCTGGCAATATTACCTCACACTGTCTTACTCCTTCAACTGATAACACTCCCCTCCTCAACCTATCAATGCTAACCCACTCTTGTATATCAAGACTGCTATACAAATTCTTTATTACATCCATTATCCTCCCTTGCACAGCTACAGAAGAATATACCCCACTTATATAAGCCCTGGCATATACATCAACCTCAACCAACTGAATTGGCCTCACTGTATACAAAACTCCTACACTACCTGCCTTATCCAAAAAACTCCTCACCCTATCCAAAATATCTTGGGAGGGAACTTTACCATTCACATCCGCTACATATATCTCTACCTCTCTAAATGGTGCTCCAAAATTATCTTTCACATCTACTACCTGCACTTTACCAACACCTACTACACTCTTCACCAAACACCAAAAATCCTCCTTAGTCACCGCCCTCTTCCCCACGCCAAACCACCCTTCTAACCTCTGCCTAAAACTCTCCACATCCTCCCACCCTGCTCCCTTACTAAAAGTAGAAAGATCTGCTACTACCTCAAACCTGTCATCACCTACTACACTCCACTGACTATTCACAGCTGGAAAATAACTCGGATCTACCTCGCTATACCTCACTCTTATCACTTCTCCATAACTTGGTGTCCCAAATCCTTTCAGAAAACTAATATTCAATGCTTTGTCTGGACTTGTCCATACTTTAACCTGAAAATCATCAAACGTTTGCCCAAAATAACTCACTACTGTATACATCCTATTCCCTACATACACTTCAACATCCAGATCACTTACATTTTCTCCAACTATCTTATAATCCTGCCTTAACTGATTACCATTAGACACAAAACTCTTTTCTAACCAAGCACCCTGCCTCACTGCTACACTCTTCTCCACTTCCCCAGGATTAAACACCACATCAGACACTGTATAAAACAAAACACCATCACAGCTGAGCTGTGTTTTTGCAGGAACAACAACCGATTGAGAACTTGCTTCCTTTAACTTTAACTTCACTACCCCACTTGCCCCAATCGGTCTCTTAACTGGCGCCTCCAACATATTCGCAATCTTACATAAACTCTCCCAATACTGCGCACTATCTACAAACATCTCCTCAAAACTTCTTTTGAGATAATACAAAAGCAACTGCGCTACATATGCATAAAGCTCAATCAGCATCCTACCTGTAGACTGCAAATACGCATCCTTCCACGCATCCTTAGTCTTCAAAATTGCTATCAGTTGGTCAACAAGGTCTTCAAAACTTATTTTAGTATAATCCAACATTGCTCTTGCTCCTCTTTTTTTAAAAATATAAAACTACGCACTACCTACTTCGAACGCCACCCACTCCCACACGTCCTGATATGCCGGAACCCGCAAAAATGCTCCTATCAAACTTGGCGAAAATAAATCTAGTATATCATTCGCCAGCGGTACAGCCCACCACAAATACACATCCCCATACAACTCCTCTGCCGCTAAATCCCACCTTCCTACGTACGCTTCAGTCATAGTCCATAACCCCATCTGCCTCTTCAACGCCTTCTTAAAATCAACCAAATTCTCGCCCCATATATTTACTTCACCCTTGCTTCTATCTACCGGAAAAATCGTCCATATCTCTTGCATCCTTCACACCTCCTATACCAACAATACTCGTTGAATTACGAAAGGAACATTCAACTCCTTAACTACCGCTTCAATCGTCACTTGATATCCCCCTATCGTATGATCTGCCACTACCTCCACCTTCTTCACCTCAATCCTCTGCTCCTGCCTTGACAATGCATCCAACACCTCAAGCCCTATCTTGTGCGCTGTCGCCTCCGATAACGGTTCCATTAAATACCATTCCAAAACTGACCCAAATTCTGGTCTCATCACTCTCTCTCCTTTTCTTGTCAAAAGAATGTTCTCCACCGCACTTTCTATTGCTTCCAAATTCACATCCTTCTTCACATCACCTGTCCTATCTAACTTCAGTTTATTATTTACATCGCTCCACAACTCCAACACTCTTTCATCTGGCATAACTTACCACCTCCTCAACTTTCTCCATAAAAATACTCCATTATCTTTTTCACTACCCCTATAGGATCAGACTTAAAATCCCCTTCCCAGATCTCAAGCACTTTATACCCAGCTTTTTCATAAGCCTCCTTCTTCCTCTTATCCCTCTCTTGGACATCAGGAAATCCATGCCAATAATTCCCATTCAATTCAATTATCCAATCTTCTTCTCTATGTATAAAATCAGGAACAAAACCTGCTATAAATACTTTACCATCACCAACATACCTCCATTCTCCTAAAAAATAGCCTTGAAGCAGCTCACAAAAATTTTTCTCCAACCCGTTAGGTCTTACTTTTCGTGCATTCATAACACCTCTGATCACTTTTTCCCTATACGACAAGTCTTGCCAATATAACTTACACTTCTCAGATATCTTTTGCCTAAACTCATCATTCCTAATGCGCAGCAACATCTCCTTCCTAAATTCTGGGTCATTCCATAAGGCTTTTGATTTCTCTGATATTTTTCTCTTATACTCCTCACTGCTAAAAATTCGCATCATTCTCTCTCTAAATTCTAGATCTTGCCATTTAGCTTTCAGCTTAGCAGATACTTTTTTCTTCTGCTCTTCGTTCCTTAAAGCAGCTTCTACTCTTTCCCTAAACTCTAGATCTTGCCATTTTTCTTTTATCTTCATAGACAAGTCTTGCTTATAATCTTCGCTTCTCCTATACTGGTCGTAGCATTCTTTACTACAAAACTTACCATTTCCTTTCTCTACTTCACTTAAGAAAACAACAAACTTCTTACCACACCACAAACACTCAGACTCTATTTTTCTACCATCACCCCAACGATATAACATCTCACATTCCTTACTACAAAACTTAGCTCCTCTCTTTACTCTTGCTTCATACACCGAAAATTCTTTACCACAATATTGACATACCACTTTCACTTGCTTCTTTTTATACTCCCAATAACACTGATGACTACAAAACTTTCTCTCACCTCTCTTACAATTTATAACTTCAAACTCTTTACCACAATTCAAACATACTACTCTTGCTACCTTTCTCCTGTATATACCTTCACACTTCTTACTGCAAAATTTGCTACCTTTATGCAAAGGCTTTTGGCATACTATACACTTTCTACCTTCATCATCTGCCATTTCTTAACCTCCCGCAAAGACATTACTTGATCCCTCGCATACTCTATCTCCACATGAAAGCGGATCACCAATACGACATACTTGCTTGCTATTCACATATACGGAAGCACTTCCCCTAGCAACGATTCGTGAGTGCAAACAATGAGGCTCAAATGCATCTCCTACTCTCACAACGCCTTTCCCATTAACAAATACGTTTCCAGAGCACGTAATTGCATGGGTCGGAGGACAATCATCACCGCAGCTCATATCACCTAATCTTACCACTGCTGGCATTATCTCCTCCCCCTTTTTTTTTCTATGGATTGATATCAACCCTTCTTCCTTTTGCATCGATAAGAATTCTGCCATCTCCATAAATAACAATCTCACTTCCACTCTTATTCGCCAACCTTATTGTCCCATTCGCATAAAACACAAGCACCGACCCCATAGGCAATCGCCATACAACTGCCCCTGGATACTCTGCCTCCTGCTCTTGATACATACCCTTTGCATCCATCGCTCCCAATCCAAACTTTTCCCACATACTACCTGACTGGAATCTTACTCCATTAAAAGGCAAACTCCATGCAAACCATACAGGCTTCTCTACATCCCCTCCTTCAAAGAAGATCCAAACCCACGCATTCTTTGGCGGAACATACAATATACCACCTTGCCACGCTGGCTCAGCCCACGGACAATCCTCATCTTTCACGTCTTCAAACCACGGATATACTTTCACCTTCACCCTCCCCAGCTGAAGAGGATCATTATTGTCTACTACCTTTCCTCTACAAACTTCTTTAATTTTGTATCCCTTCTTTAACCAATCCATCTCCTACACTACCTTCTTTTCACTCTTCCACGCATCTGAGACTAAAACCAATTTCTTCAAATAATTCCGTCCAGGATTAGACCAAAGATGCACTATCTCCCCCACCAACCAGTCTCCAGATAGCGATTCAGTGAAATCGCCATAACCATCTGCAAATATAACCCTTACTTTGTCTCCTACTTCTATGTCAGATACACCTGGCACCACTACACACCATTTTCTCAACATTCTACACTTCTGAAACAGTCCTGTATCTGGAAAAGTCCTATCTGCCACATCTACCACGCCTTCATTTACTACTTCAGTCACCATATCCCTTGCCTTACTCAGCACTGATGCCACTACATTACTCCTCACCTTTCTTCCCAATATCTCCTCTACCTTGTCAACAATAACCTTCTTTACTTCAAGCTTTGCTAAATCAAAACCATACTTTACAAACCTCGCCTTCATTGTATCAACAGCTGTATTTCTCCCTAATATCTCATACCACATAAACGGCACTACCTTCACTAAATCCTCTTTCAAATAACCATAATTTTCCCAAACTTCATCCCACTTCTTCGGATCTATTACATACTCCAGATAACACTTCACATCCTGCTTCTTTAACTCACTAAAACTCTTGAAATTCAATTTCCATCCTATTCCTCCGCCATTCACCCTTGGCGAAAACCACACAAAATAATCTTGCTCCCCTACCCTACTCCTCGCACAATCTCTCAAATAACCTAAAAAACTAAAACCAGATCTACCACCCTGTAAATAACACTTCCTGTCATAACTTGTATGCATTTCCTCTTCCCACTTCAACACATTACATATCCTCATATAATTCCCTAACACCACATCTTCCACAAACTCACTCACCACACTACTTGCACTCTTCTCTCCATACCCCTTAAATCCTTTACCTACCAACCAAACACCCGGCATCCCATACCCCATCATACCTACACTAACAGCAGTCGGTCTAATAGTCTGCTCAAGTGTCGCATCCTTTACAGTAGATATTGCCATATCAAACGTCACCATCTTACTCTTATCCAACCCTATACTCACCACCACATTTCCCATGCTCCTATACGACAGATAATTCATTCCCCAATCTGTCACTCTCACCTTACAAGCCGGGACTATATACCAGAGCCCTTCCCATATAAAAATCTCCTCTACCCACTCATCAGGCACCCTACATACATTATCAAAATGATATCCCTCCTCCACTGAATTCATTATCCACACATCTATAAACGAAAACTCATACTTTGCCATACTATCTCTGTCCCTCTGCCATCAACTCTCTTACTACAATCTTCTTTCCCTGCACACCTAGCAACTTCCTGTCAACAATATACTTCGTAGTAATGCTCAAAGTCAAATCTACAGAAAGAGGTCCGCCTTTCACAGACATCTTTGAAAACTTATGATCAATATCAGTTATAAAACACTCCTTAAAAATCAACCATCCACCTATATCTACCATCACTTCCATTTGACCTACCCTACTCACAAACATAGAAACATCAGGAACCGTAATATCATACAAATCGTTTAAAGCACTAAACACTTCTTCTTCATTATCAAAATTTACTAACACACAATCCAACGTAAAATCTACATACTCAGGAAGTCCCCCAAATTTTCGCGTCCACGAAACACCCTGTGCAAACGGTGTCAATAAAACTTCTTCTGCCCTTCCTGTCCACTCTGCGAACTTTCCAGATCCCCAGCCAATATACTCTCCCCCTGCCTCCAGCGCAAGTCCCACCGATGCACCTATCTGGTTCAACTTGCTCCTAAGATCAATCACTTCATTGAAAATAGTCTGATATCCTACACCTACTTTAAACTTTACCTCATCCTGGATATATGCCTGAAACACCTTTCCACTACCAGCACGTGGATTCCTTCCAACAGGTTTCACTGTCAACAAGTTATATCTCGGCGTCATACCCCACCTCCTACACCAACCCTAACATCATCATCACAAGCCCCAAATCTTCAGGAAACAGAGGAACCTTACTAAAGGCTTCCCCACCAGGCATAATAATCTTACCTACTCCACCTGTCCCTCCACCTTTCCCTTTCAAACCCTTTATCAACTCTACCATACCACCTAACCACTCAGCTTCTCTTCTTACTCCTTCCTCTATTACTCTCCTTGCTACTTCTTGCTGGTCTCTCAATAACCCTTCATCTACAACCTTCACATCTTCAACAGGATAACTTACCCATCTACCCCTCTCTAAAGCCTCTTGCATAGTTCCTTTCAATTCTTCAACACCAATCACCCCTTCTCTTTGCTCTTGAATTACTCCTCCTTGACTCGCTTGAACTCTTCTTTGCTCCTCTGCTTGTCTCCTTAACTCTTGCGCTTTTTTCCTCAATTCTCTTGCCTGCCTCCTTAACTCATCTACTTCTCTTTCTTGCTTCTCTAAATCTTCCTGAGTGGCTTCTCCTTTTACTGCTGCCGCCATCCAACTAGAAAAACCTACTCTCGCCGCATTATCAGCCTGAGTTTCAAGATCTGCAGCCTTAGCTTCATACTCCTTAGCCAGTCTTTCAAGCTCCTCAGCATTCACACTCATAGACTGAGACATCTCTCCACTGCTCCTTACAACTCCCTGCATACTCTCTTTTAGCTCTTGAGCACTACTATGAAAACCTGCTACTTCTTTCCCAGATAACCTATACCACTCCACTTGCCTCTTAATACCACCATGTAACTCCTTCACTGCTCTCGTTATCAACTTTTGAACTCCTTCCTGCTTCAACAATTCATCCAATATCGACCTACCAGATATCACTTGATTCATTGCGCTCATTCCTTCATATAAATTCTTTGCCTGCGTAGTAATTTGCTTCTGCATCTTTTCCTGCCCTTGAACCTCTCTCTTCTGTCTTTCAATTGCTAACAACATCTCTCTTTCTTTTATCAATCTCTCCCTTACACTTGCCCTTACCCTCGGAGCACTCTTACTCCAATACTTATCCACATTTGCTATCAAATGATCATACACCCTCGTAATTACTTCTTCAGGCGACAAGGCTCTCACTTGCTCTGGTGCCATTCCCTTAAAAACATTCCTCAAAACTCCCTCAAACCCTCCAACCCCATGCTGAACAGCTCTTGCAAATACCATTTCCTGCAAAGCTCTTGATCTCCTTACATCTATACCAAACTCCTCAGCTGCTGCCGCTCCAGGCGCAAAATATTCTCTTATAGCAAACTCTTGCTGAGCCCTTGCAAACCTCTCTCCATACCTTCTCGCTACTTCTTGCCATCTCCTCTTCCACTCAGGGGTTCCAAACCTTACACCTTCAAACTCCCTGATAAAACCATACTGCCTCAAAAACCTTAACTGAGCTCCCTTCGTAAACTGATACATACCAGCTGACATACCACCAATATCACCTGGCGTCTGAGAAACTACACCAGCCCCTTTAGTTAACTCCGCCGCTGCAGCTGGAGTTGCTTCAAACCACCTTGCTATAGCTCCTAAATCTAACCTCCCTATATTCTCTCTCACCCATTCCATAGCCCTACCAACTCCTCTTACTGCCCTTTCAGCCCCTCTGCCTACTGCCTCAACTCCAGCTTTCACTCCTTCTATTATATCCTTCAAAAACTCTCCTATCTTATCAACAGCACCAGTAAAAGCCTTCCCTAAACTTTCAACCCAATCTCTATCTTTTATCAACTTTTTCATACCACTATAAATAGCATCCGCTATCCTTTCACCACCTAACATACCTGCCATACCACCTAAAGCAGTCCCAATTGCTGTCCCTATACCTGGTGCTATTGCCGTTCCAATTATTGCACCTAATTTAGCACCACCTAAACCTCCTGCCAAAGTTCCACCTGCTCTTGCCAACCCTCTACCTACACCTTCTTCCCTTACACCACTCAGGAAAGCTAACCCTGCCCCTAAACCTAACCCTATCCATCCAGCTCTTCTACCTATCCACCTGCCAATCCTACCAAATCTACCAAACCTACCCAATAACCCCTCCAATAAACCTCCACCTCCAGCACCTACTCCTTCTATCCCTTTCGTCTCAACATATAACTTCTCAGCATATATCTTTGCCTGCCTCTCTTGCACTAATTCCACATCTCTTAAAGTAAACTTGTCCACTCTCCTTCTCCTGAACCCAAATAACTCCTCTCCTACACCTACCACATCTGGAACAAAACCTCCTGTCAATAAACCCGCCCTTCTACCTAACCTCAACCTTTCTCTTTCTTCCCTTCTTCCTGTCCTTGCCTCCTGCCACCTACTATAAACTCTACCTAGCCACTCCCTTACATGCACCCCAAGAGGACCAAGCCCAGCTGCAAATAATATAGTCCCTGCCTCTTCCCCTATACCTCCACCACCAAAACGATACCTCCCTCTACCATAACCTCCACCACCAACACCAAGTAGACTCTCAAATCTACGCCCAAATATACCTCCTATACCACGCCTTGGCACTTCCTGCATCACAGGTGCAGGGAGCCTAAATTCTCTTCCTCTTCTTCTACCTACATCCCCACCTGCCTCTCTTGCTCTCCCTTCTAATGTTCTTCTCCTTACCCTTGCCCTAATATCTCTAATCGTCCTCTCATACTCTCTATCATAACTTTCTAACCTTCTTCTTTGCCTACCCAACACTTCACTCAAGTCCCTATATGACTTCCTAATACCCTCCGAATACTTCTTTACGTCAACACCAAACTCCTTCACCACATAACCAAATTCCTCTGCCAACACTCCTACCTGATCAAGTAACTTCTCAAACTCCTTGCGCAATCCCAGCGTTACCTTCTTAAACTCATCCTTTAACCCCTCCCCCATCTTCTTAAAATTCTTATGAAAATCTTCAAAAACTTCTGAAGTCTCAACAAGACTCTTTCTAAGCTCTGGAACTACACTCTTTAACTCTTGAACTTCCTCCTTTAATCCTCTCAGAAGATTTTGCTGTTCTCTTACCTCATCTTCTACACGCCTACCCCTTGCAGGTCTCCTGCCAGGGGCTCCAGGCACTATACCTATCGCCTCTGCACCTGCTTCTCCAGCTTCTTCCTCCCTATAAATATCCCTCGCTTCCCTTGCTTCCCTTAACTCCTCTGCTTTTTCTTCAAAATCTCTCTCTGCCATCGCACTACCTCTTCATTCTCCTTCGCATTTCTTCCTCCATCTTCTTTACCCTTTCCAACTCTCTCATAAACCGAAACCACAAATACACATACTCATCCTCACTTAGCACCACATTACAAACATACAAAAACGTAAATCTTATATCTAATAAAGCCTCCCACAAACTACCAGACTGAAAGAAGTAGAAAAAACGGTACCCTCACTTTTACTTTCTTTCCACAATACTTACAAGGCACCTCTACACTTGTCTGGACACCATAACTACCTTCCCACCTTCGCACAAACTCAAGTGCCTCCTTCGCTTCACTTAACAACAACTCATCTACCTCCTTACCTACCACCACACTCCTCAACACATCATAATCCGTCACTTCATCAAACCTACTCTTTCCCTCTGGCATATAACCCCACACTCTTGGAAACCTCACCTGAATACTACCTACTTGAACTGGCTCTATATACTCATCAGGTATTTCCTTTTCTTCAAGCCTCATTAAGTCATACTTCACTACCTGCACTTCATCCTTACATTCACACGTAAAACTCAAATTTATCTCATTACCTATGCTGTTTACCCTATGCGCCAAAAGCAACTTGTAAAAATCAGGCATTGTCATTTCTCTTACCTGCACCTCTTTATCAAGCACCGTCCCCTGCACTACCCTTACAAGCCTCCTTACATAATCAATCTCATCTTCCACAGCTTCCTCAACAAGACACTTCACATCCTTCACCTTAAGAGGTCTCAAATGCACCACTGCAGGATACCCATGCTTACCTTTTGAAGACAACTTCACCGTTATCACCTGCTCATCTACTCTTTCTAATTCCCCTGCTACAGCCTTTTGCTTCATCTCTTTTACTTCCTCAATTGTTAACATCTTTGCCATACCTCTTTACCTCCTTTCTTTTATATCACTTCTATTCCGTGCACTACTAACGTAACAGAAACCACAACAACTTCATTTTGCTCATAGCCCAAGTTCACAGTATCAATTCCAGTCGGATAACACTTCCTCAACCGATAAGACCCTACCCTCTTCCCCTTTCCATCCAACACATATACATTTACATCTTTCATCCACTTAGACGGCAACTCCTTCAATTCCCTATAAGGCGTACCTGACACTACCTCCCCCACTATTAACTGACGCCACTTGTTAAAATACTTCTGAACCGATATCTCTACATCTTCCCAAAACTCAATCTTCACATCATTCTTTGCTTCAAAATCAGATGGCAAGAAATAATACCCTAACGCCTCTACCCTTACCTCCTCTGCTTCTAAATTAAACCAGACAGGAAACTGGACTGACCTCACTTGATACTTTAATCTATCTGCATCACCAAAGTCACGAGGCAACTCTACCTCAAAACTATATGCACGAAGAGGTTCTTTTACTATGCCAACAATTTGAGATATTCCTACCGCCATTTCAAGCCCGCCCCTTTAAGGCTAAGGCTTCCTGCATTACTGCAGGCTTACTATCTCCTATCTCTGCCTCTAATTCCTTTCTCTGCCAGCCTGACTCATTAGATTGTATCCTATCAGCTATCAACGAATGCCATAAACTGGGATTAAAAAGTCTGAAAATATCATCCGTTTTCCTGTTCCACTCAAGAATAAATATCCTCAACAAATTCTGAAATTGAGCTAAATCATATATGAAACTTTTCTCTCTCTCCCTATGCTTTGAACTCAATCTGATAGATAACACTCTCTTCGCTTTCATTTCATAGAAAATATAAAATGAGCAAATGACAACTTTCAGGAAGGATTAGCCTACAGATCAGCTTATCTCAGCTTTAGTTTAAACTCATCACATTCTCTATTTATTGCGTCAATGATATCCCCATACCTTCTTTTTAACTCACGAAGTATCTTTCGTCTTTCTCCTTCAGGGAAAATCTCACTAAAATCTAACGCTCCATCTATTATAACCTCAATCAACCCCCAAGGATTTTCATCATCTTCTTCTTCCTCACCATAATAAACACCATCAAGAAGCTCAAACTCTAACTCCTTACCTGTCTTATCATCCTTTAACACCGCCAAATAAACCCACCCTTCAGTATACCCATCCCAAGGATGAATTTTCATTGCACAATCAACTACTCTCCATGCCATGTCTTTCACCTCCTTTTTATTACTTTCCAACTAATCCTCCCCACCCGCCCTTTCACAGGAATACTCTTGTAAATCAAATCCTCTTGTCTAACTTTCTCTCTAAGAAAATATACCCTCATCTCTTCCACTCTCTACCCCTACCTCCATTCTTTCTAACAAAGATATCACCTATCTCCATTTCCTCTAACAACTCCCTAATTAAATCTTCAGACACCCCCAATACAGCAAAAAACCAGCTACCTAGCAAAGCAGTAACTAAAGTAGGAGTATGAGTTATTCGAATAACTGAACGCTCTATCTTATCCAGTTCTCTCAGTACATCCATCAAAACATCTTCAGGATCATCAGCTAAATTATAAAGACCCTCTATCATACGCTCTCTATAAAAATCTCTCTGCCTGTCTAGCACCTCTAATAACTCTCTTACTACTTTTTCAATTGCCACCCCACTAAGAAGTCCTCTCATATCCTTACCTCCATCTTCCATTTCTTCCAGATTCACTTTTCTTAGCAAATTGTCTAAACCAATCCCTTAACTCTTCTATCCTTCCCTTCATAAAGCTAAAGCTTCCTGCATTAATGCAGGCTTACTATCTCCTATCTCTGCCTCTGTCTTTAACTCTCTTCAAAAAAGTCATACCAAAATCTTGCAGTAAACGTCACGACCTCATTAGCTTCGTATCTCACTTCTCTTGCCTCAACAGAAAGTAACAGTGCATTCCTAAGTACTATTGTCCTCACAGGATTACCCTTCCCATCAAGTAGTTTCAACTGAACATCTCCAGTCACATCAGCCCTATTAGCTTGCTCTCCATTACTCCAATTACCTACCAACTCTGCCCACTTCATAAATGCATTCCTTACTGCAAGGTCAACTCCTTCCCAAAACTCAAGCTCAAGCTCCTTAGCTGCTGACTCTCTTCCATGAACAGCCCAAACCATCCACAAATAATTCAACTCAATCCTTTCAAATTCCCTTCCAGGTATCCTTGCTGTTGTCGCTCTCAACTTTAACCCTTCTGGAATACTTACTCCTGAGGGCGTCCTTACAAATGTCACCTCCCAAAGATACGCCCTTAATGGCTCTGCTACTCCTGGTATTTGACTTATTGCTACTGTAGCCATATCTTAACACCTCCTAAGTCTATTTTCTTGCAAAAGCTCCTAGCCCACCTTTATGATACTCATTTACAAGCTCAACAAACAACCTTCCTGAATCTATCTCTCTCCACTTCCCCTTCACAAAAATCATCGCCTCATCTACACCATACTCATCTAATAAACTCTCAAAACAACCACTTAGAAACTCTTCCATCTCCTTCTTGGTAATCTCTTCTGGATATTTATCAGCAAACTCCTCCCTCATCATCTCCCCAAAATCTACTACTAGAGATCTGAATTCAGTTTCACTCAAGACAATTGCCTTTGTAAACATACTCTCACCTCCTATATTTATTTTACCCACCCCACACAGTAACAAAGCTTTCTACTAAACAGCAAAACCACTACCCCTGTCCCTACTCCAAGAAGCAGAAGACACTTTTACCAATACAACACTCTCTAATACCTAATACACCTCCTTCTTCTTATTTTCTTTACCATACATCATCTTTAAGCACCACCTGCTCTTTCCTCAATTTGGTAACCAAACCTTGTCACAATAGCCTTTAACCAAATTCCTCTAATCGCTCTAACAGGTACATAATACACTTCCACAGTCAATATACCCTGATCCACTTGCGCTGGCGGATTATTACCAGTCCCAAGAGGATCACTTATTACCGCATACCTCAATATTCCCATCCTTCTCTGAATAGAATCAAAAAACTCCCTCAATGTAGCAACCAACCTCTCCCTTGTAAAATCTGTTAGGGGCTCAAATAAGAACGCATCAAGAAACTTGCACACATTTTTCTTTATATAATTTGTCAACCTTCTCACCTCAATAAAACTGAAATAACTCTCCTGCGTCTGAAGTGTCCTGTTATTCCACAACGCTATTACACCAGGCTTCCTTACAAAACAATTTACTTGCACTGCATCAAGCTCATCCCTCTCCGCCAAACTATAATACGTCTGCAATCCTAATACATTTACCCTACCTCTATTTAATCCAGCAGGAACCCACCACGGATCATATTCTCTGTCTACTTTTGCTATCATCCCGGCAACTACTCCACTTGGCGGAATATACAGCTGAACATCATTATCAAAATCATATGTCTTCAACCACGGTGCAAATGCCATCCCATAACTACTACCTACATTAAAGTTCGTCTGCCTCCAACTCTTTATATCCTCAACTTTATACTTATCTTCAGGAACATCAACTAACGCTACTGCATCTCCCCTGCTTTCCGCTATACTAACAAGCTTTTCCCTTATTGTATCATCTCCAATTCCACCCTGTATCAATAAGTCAATATCCCAACTCTCCCTATTAGAAAACTGATCATAAGCACTGCCAATATTACCTACAGTCGGATCTGCATCAGATCCACCCGCAAACCCTACCGCTGTCGTTATCTCCTTAGGCACTAAACTATATGCATTTGGATTTACCTCCGCCCCTACATACTCATTTGTCTCAAGCACATTCTTCACCCAAATGTTATTTCCATATCCATCCCTTGCATCAGGATTTAAACTCACCACCCCATCAAACCACACCTCTGTAGATCCATCCGGCAGCGTCTCTGTTACAATCAATTCAAAAGTTCCACTCGTATCACTCACGTTCTTTACTGCTACAGAAAAGTTGTTCCCAACTGCACCAGGACTCTTACAATAAACTATCATCACTGCATCTGTACCTAAAGTATCCCAACTCGGAAATACAGGACCACTCCTATCAGTAGCTACAGATAATCCAGTTGACGGTACTGTTGCTCCTTGAGTCGCACCACTCTTGTTTATAATAACATACGCATACTTTGCACCATCACCTACTGCCCTTACAACCCACAACCCACTATAACCTACTTCAAGAAAAGCAACCGCTGAATACTGCTCTACATACTCCTTATCAACCCTCCTCTGCGTCAAGGTATACAACTCCTTAAACTGCCTCACTGAGGCTATAAACTTCGGCACTAC
>Ga0078972_1003876_pt1 | contig 16152 bp, 14 predicted proteins | sample YelNatPaOPGAMG01_FD_67568 | JGI IMG/M metagenome (GOLD analysis project Ga0078972, IMG submission 67568) | Hot spring thermophilic microbial communities from Obsidian Pool, Yellowstone National Park, USA - OP-RAMG-01 (SPADES assembly) (version 2) | ecosystem: Environmental > Aquatic > Thermal...
CCGCGTTTGGCAACGCGCGTGATAGTCAAGCCATGTGGTTGCAGCCGAGCGTTCATCTCTCGCACCTGCCGCTCAAGATTTTTGACAACCGCTGGCACGAACGCATTTTCATAAATCAGGCGTACCAGATAAACATCAGCCACCGGCTTACCAGATAGCAGTGGTTTGAGCAGTTTCATGTGCAGGGATGTTAATCGTACCACCCGATGATCCACACAGATTCCCTTCTGCTGCTCATGATAGGTAATTGTATGGGAACCGATGGTATACCAGTATTGCTCTGAGTGCGAGATATAGGATGGCATGAATTCCCTCCTTTTTCATAATTTACATAAGAAATAAGGCAAAAATCGTGTGTTCTCCAGTAATAATCGGTATCGTATTTGCTTCAGGCACCATGAAGCAATCTATAGGCAGGATAAGTCGCCATAGCATTATCTTCACGCGAAGATTTCTGTGGACGCATCTATATTGTATTACTGGTTATAAAATAACATAATGGCTAGGGCTTTTGCAAGGAAGTGGGAAAATGGGGGGATGGATGAAGAGTCCCTCAACGGTTATCCCGTTCATTTTAAGGCTAGCACATGCCACTACAATAGAAAATACTTCCCCTCTTTTGTCTAAATAAACCGGTGAAACTTACACGGCTAATTCGGTCACTGAGAGAACGAGGTTGGAATGAACCGCATGAGCTTGAAAAATCTAATAACCACATCAAGTAAGCGATCAACGGTCTGAAAAAAGGCGGCGTGTACGAATCCAATCACAAGACGGGTTGTCCCGCCTACCATGAAGTGAGCAATGGTTGAACATCGCATGACATATGTTGTGTCCTATTCAGAGTCATCCGATTTTCGTGCCTGTAATTCATCCCTAATAATGAATATAGATGGCCACGGGGTAATGAAAAGCATAATAATATAGAGCGCTGCTAAAGGTATATTGGGATGAAGAGCAGTTATAGTGTGATAAATAGCGGATCCCCAACCAATAATGATGGCTAATAATGTAAATATACCGAAAAGCAGCCGCTGTGGAGAGTTTTTGGGGGGTAGAGGAATGTGAAAGTTCAACTGTACCGTGCGTTTGGTAAAGATAGGCTTTTGATCTGACATATGTCTCTCCTTGTCTAATTAAGTAGTACACAGTAGCCTATTAGGAGGTAGTCCATAGATGGTATGCAACTGAGTCACAGTTGCCCTTTTCATTAGCGTGAGTCTGACAGAATGTTGAGAACATTTCACCTTCACATGGATGGCTTCGGGCATAATTTCAAAAAACTTGCCTATCGCGTCAGTTAGCCTTCTTTTAGGCACTCCATTGTTGGGTAGCAAGCAAAGTGTGCGAAGAGTCGTAGAACTCAAAGGTAATAGGAGGAGAATATTCAGTGAGGAATAAAACTGTATTGTCTTGAACCTCATCTTCCTCTATAATCCCTGCTTGAGGAAGCATGCGCACGCTCGCAACCTCCTGACCATTAGCCGTAAGGTAACCAACCAAAAAACGATAATTCGGTCGATCCTCCAGAAGCTCATCATTTATTGATGAACTACCAATCCTCAGCGTATGCATTGCTGAGCCATCCCTTGTTATATCTTCCCTCTTTTTTTCCAGTGATGCTTCTTTCTGTATTACAGGTTTCCCTCCTCCACTTGATATTCTAAGTAGGGGTTTATGTTGATCCATGCCCTGGTTTTCTTTGCTTGTAAGGAAACGCTCCTCGTTCTTACAATAAACCCCACTACGCACAATAAATGTACCATCGACTTTTTGCACTACATAACTTGTATCATACCATTGCTGTCCAGTAGTGCTTGTATAACGCACTACATAGGCATATGTATACGGCAGACTTTTCTCTTTTATAAAGATGATGCTTTCTGGCTTAGCTAATATACCTCTTTCTTCTCGTTTCGCCTGAGGATTAGAATCGGTTAGCGAATTAATTACTGCCTGCTTTGGGGCTTGTGCATGCATTGGTCCTCTCCTTTCTCATGAAATCTTTATAACTAACTCAAAGTTTGAGAGTATCCCTTTTTCAACTACTGTTGCATTACCTGCAACGTTCAGTTTACCTCAAAAGGGATACCTGTGTCTAGCTTTGGCGATATTTGTTCCCATATTTATCTGGAAAGCATCGATCACCTCTCCTAGTATTCCCCTATGAAAAGAGTTTTCAAGGTTAGTCAGTAGTTGGGCAACCAGGCGCATATAGGCCGGTATTTTGAACCATTAACACCGCAGTCGAAACACCTGTACTCGTCGCAGGAATAGTTCGCCCATCTTCTACATAGGAACCACTAGCGTCAACGGTCACGATCATTTTAAAGTTTGGGTAATTTCGACCTACTAGCATATGGTTTAAATAGACACAGTCTACACAACCAACCTTATCATCGTACTGGGCCTTGCCGTATTCTCCGAAAGGAATTGAGAAGTTGTCGTAGAGAGTGGATGAGCCAGTTCCTGCTGTACCTTCACAACCATTGGTAATTGTTATTTTCTGGTTAACAGTCGCAACAACACCGCTTATGCCACAAACACTCAAGGTTTGGCCCGTAGCTAGTATCTCGTTGGGTTTATTTTCATAGTCCTGGACATTCGCACCTTCGTGGAGACATTGATTAGGAGGAGGAGTGTACGGTCCACTAACAGCAAGGGCAGATGATGACCCCGTAAAACTTAGGGGTAGTGCTAGCATGCAAGCTAAAAGCGCAACCTGCCAAAACTTCTTCGTAGTGGTGTGAGTAGCATTGAACATTAGAGTATCCTTTCTTTCGCATGAGCCACTTTCTCGCTCTATGTGATAAGCGAGATTATGCTATACTGTGAGCATGCGGATGATGTCCGCTGACCAGGTGACACGCTGCTGAAGACTGCGAACCTTTTTCAGCGTGCCACTATCTCTTACACTACCCATCTTACCTGAACTACAAGCAAAAGAGGGATCAGAAATGACGGGTTTTCAGGTCAAAAATGACATAAAATCCCGTTGTTTTTGACGTTTATTCCACCGGCTAATCCATCATCTCCATCTCGTCAGGAAGCTCGGTGAGCAGAAAGCCGCGTTTGGCAACGCGCGTGATAGTCAAGCCATGTGGTTGCAGCCGAGCGTTCATCTCTCGCACCTGCCGCTCAAGATTTTTGACAACCGCTGGCACGAACGCATTTTCATAAATCAGGCCTACCAGATAGCAGTGGTTTGAGCAGTTTTAGAGTCCCTTGACAATTGACAGAGGCGCGAATACTCGTTATAATCTACGAGATATTCCGAGTGGAGGAGAAAGTAGCATTCAATGAAACGCACATGGCAACCCAAGCGCATTCCGCGCAAACGTGTACATGGCTTTTTGAAACGTATGGCAACGCGCAACGGACGGCGGGTCATCAAGGCCCGGCGCTCTAAAGGGCGCTGGAGCTTGACTGTTTAGTTGTTAGACAGCATAGCATAGAGTGGCACTCAATCGTGCGTTACGCCTGCGTAAAAATAGCGATTTTCAGCGAGTGAGGCAGCAGGGGCGTGCTGTGGCGTCCCGGCTGCTTATCGTCGCATGGGCACCTAACGATGTCTCACGAGTGCGAGTCGGTTTCGTCGTCAGCAAACGGATCACGAAACGCGCTGTACGACGTAATTACATAAAGAGACTTCTCGGTGAGGCAATTCGGCCTTATTTGTCTGAACTTTCCGGTTACTGGGACGTAGTAATTACAGCAAAAAGTCCTATCGTCGATGTCCCCTTACACGACATCGCACAGGACATCGGAATACTTTTACGTCGGGCGCGACTGCTCGCCCCGGCACCAACACCGGCTCCGCGACAGGAGACGGAGCCTGAGCAGCGAACAGATGCCAGCAGCAGGCAGGCAAACGGGCAGGCAGTCGATACGTACAAGGGTTGATAGCAGTGAAATATATCGCACTCGCACTTATTAGAATCTATCAGCGCACGCTGTCGGTCGTCTTGCCTTCATCGTGTCGGTTTACTCCCTCATGTTCCCAGTATGGTTATGAGGCAATTGAACGCTTCGGCCTCATCCGTGGTGGATGGCTTGCCATCAAGCGGATTGGACGATGTCACCCATTTTATCATGGCGATCTGTACGATCCGGTTCCCGAAAAACTGGGGCACTAGGTCGAGGAAGGCAGGAGAATACTTGTGAGTACATTCTTGGGTCCAATTGGTAATTTATTCAACATCATCTTTACGTTTCCCATCTTCAACGCGCTGATGCTACTCTACCACGCTATCGGCGATTTTGCCCTGTCGATTGTCGTGTTGACGCTCGTCATCAAGCTGATCCTGTTTCCTCTGACCCTACAGCAGCTCAAATCCATGCGCGCGACACAGGCCCTGCAACCACAGATGGCCGAGATACGCCGCAAATACGCGAAGGATCAACAGGCACAGGCGCTCGCTATGCAGCAGCTTTATAAAGAATATGGCATCAATCCTGCGGCCGGTTGTCTGCCTCTGTTGATCCAGATGCCCGTGTTATATGGCCTGTTCTTCGCGCTGGAAAACGTCATTCGCGTCACCGGCTCGACTACCGCACGTTTGAAAGCTATTAACGGGATGCTCTACCCGTTCGTGCCACACTTCACAAAGCTGCCCAACCTGTCGCTGGACTGGTTTACCTTCATTAATCCGGCATTCCATATTCCACTAGCTATGCCGGACCCAACCCATGTCTTGCCCATTCTGGCCGCGCTGGCCACCTTTATCCAGTTGCGTATGTCACAAACGCGCCAGCAGGCAACGAGCAGTAGCGCGAGTGACCCGACGGCACAGTCGATGAAGATGATGCAGTTCGTGATGCCCATTATCACCCTTTTCATCGGTTGGACTTTCCCCGCCGGTCTGGCACTCTACTGGACTGTTTCGTCTATCTTCCAGGTGGTGCAGCAGTACTTTGTGACCGGTTGGGGCGCGCTCGCCGTTATGCCCAATCTTAATCTGGCCGGTATCAGCGGTTCTGGCAGTGCCAGCAGCACGAACAGCAGTAATGGCACTAGCAAAGCAACGAAGAATGGCAACACTGTTGTAGACGCGCCCAAAGCTCGCACGCTTGTCCGGGCCGATAGCAATGCAGAGGGTGATACTGATAGCGATACTGCCCAGGCCGATGGCACAACCAATCGCCAGACGCGCTCAACGTCGCGCACCAATACAAGCGCCTCGGCACGCAGGCGTAGCTCGAATGTACGTCGTCGCCGCACAACGTCGCGTTAGCGAGAAACGATATAATAGAGCATAGGTGTCATCATATGAGCGTAGCGACACCGCTCAATATATGTAATGAGAGGGAGGCAAGGTCATCGTGGAAAGTATAGAAGCCAGCGGCAAGAGTGTCGAGGAGGCAATCCAAAAGGCATTGATGCGCCTGGGAAAACGCCGCGATGAAGTAGATATCGCTGTATTACAAGAGCCAAGTCGGGGTCTGGTTGGTCTGGGCGGACGCGAGGCTGTCGTGCGTGCAACGCTGCGCGTGCCACAGGCGCAGACGACGCAGACGCATCCACAGCCCGGCAAAGCGAGCGGGGCAGTGATTACACCCGAAATGGCGGATGCGATCCTCGGCCCGGATGCTGAGATTCCCTTGCCCGACAACGAACTCTATGAAGGCGAAGAGGAGTTTGAGGACGGGGAAGACGAGGAAGAATACCTGGACGAAGGTGAGGAGGAGTTTGAAGAGGAAGATGAGGAATTTGAGGAGGAGGAAGACGAAAATGAGCCAATCCCCTTCGTCCCTCTGGCCTCCACTTCCTCACAATCTCTTTCCTCGCTCGTGGCCGAGGCGGCTGAAACTGCCGATGCTTCGGACGAGGGTCGGCAAACGGAGATGACCGAAGTAGAGGTGCCGAGCCGCGAGGACATTGAGATTACCGTTGATGTCCTGCAACATATTTTACGCTACATGAACATCCATGCCACCGTGCAGGTGCGCTCTACCAACCCGCTTACGCTCAATATTCATGGCATTAACGAAAACCTCGGCCTGCTCATTGGCCGCCGCGGCGAGACGCTGGCCGCCTTGCAATTGCTGGTCAATCTGATCGTCAGCCACCGTACCCATCACCGCATGCGCATCATCGTCGATGCCGAGAATTATCGGCAGCGACGCGAAGAGAATCTGCGCTCCCTGGCCCTGCGTGTGGCGCAGCAGGTACGCAGCTACCGTCGCTCCATTGCCCTCGAAGCGATGCCACCCCACGAACGCCGCATCGTACACATCGCGCTCTCCGATAGCAAGGACATCAGCACCGAGAGCATCGGTGAAGGCGATGAACGGCGCGTCGTCATCTCGCTCAAACGCCCTGGCCGCTAACCGGTACAAGGCGTCCATGCACAAACACCTGCATGGACGCCTTGCATTCAAATAAGGGGAAAATATGCCTGTAACGCCTCAGTTCCTCACTATCGGGCACGTCACCCGTGATCTGCTTGACGATGGCTCCTTCACGGTTGGGGGGACGGTAACGTTTGCTGCCCTCACCGCCTACCGCTTAGGATTGGCGTCCGCCATCGTTACCTGTGCCGACGAGGCGTTTCTTGCTCATCTTCCTACCTATCTTCCAGGCATAGCACTGCACACGCGCGCCAGTGCGCACACCACCACCTTTGCCAATTACTATCACGGCGGTTTTCGTGTGCAGTATTTACATGAGCGCGGCGACTCATTAGATGGCGATGATATTCCAGCGGCATGGCGCTCAGCCCCGATTGTGCTGCTCGCCCCTCTCGATCAGGAGCTATCGCCCGACATCGTTCGGTTCTTTCCGCGCCATGCGGGTTCGCTGGTGGCGGCAACACCACAGGGCTGGCTGCGGCGCTGGGACGCCGACGGTCGCGTCTGGCCCACACCCTGGCAGGTCGCAGAACAGGTTTTGCCCTCACTAGACGCGCTGATCCTCAGTCACGATGATCTCTTACCTTTTGCCGAAGGCAACCGCGCCGACGCCGACGCCATCCTGGCGCGCTGGAGCATGTATGTTCCGCTGCTCGTTGCAACCGACGGCAGATACGGGGCCAGCCTCTACCGGCGCGGGGTCGCCATGCGCTTCCCAGCTTATCCCGCCGTCGAGGTCGATCCTACCGGCGCGGGCGATGTCTTCGCCGCCGCTTTCCTGGGCCATCTCTGGCAACATGGTGACCCCGCGCAAGCCGTCAACTTCGCCAACTGCGTCGCCTCTTTCTCCGTTGAGAAGACCGGCATCCAGGGCATCCCCACGCTGGAGATGGTGATGGAGCGGCTAAAACCAATAAGCATGCAATAATGCAATTTTTTGTTCTTACGAGCGTTTCTTCATGGCGTCTTCGCGGCTGTTACGCTGACGGAATTGCAACTTGATGGCGGTACCTTTGAAGCTGAAGGCTTCGCGCAGGCGATTCTCCAGGTAGCGTTCATAGGAGAAGTGAACGGCCTCGGTATCGTTGACAAAGAAGACAAAGGTCGGTGGATTGACACGAACCTGAGTAGCATAATAAATCTTAAGTACTTTGTTGCGTACAACTGTGGGATTATGGCGACGCACCGCCTCCTGTACCACCTCGTTCAACTTCGCCGTTGGCACACGTAAGAAACGCATCTGTGTGATATTTAGTGCCGTCTCAAGAATAGATTGCACATGATAGCCTGTTTTGGCCGAAGCAAAGATGATCGGCGCGTAGGGAATGAACTTGAGGCCCTCAGCCAGATAGCGGCGGTACTCTTCCGCTGAGCGGATCTCTTCCTCCGGGCTGAGATACCGACCCTCGCGTTCGGCACGGCGCTGCTCCTGCGCCAGGTCCCACTTGTTGACAACGACGATAACGCCTTTGGTCTGCGCATGAATCTCGCCCGCGATATGCGTGTCCTGTGCGGTCAAGCCCTCGCTGGCGTCGATTAATAAAAGCGCCACGTCGGCGCGTTCAAGGGCACGCAAAGAGCGCAACACGCTAAACTTCTCGATGCCGGGACCGATATGCCCACGTCGTCGAATACCCGCTGTGTCGATCAGCCTGATCTTCTGGCCCTTGAACTCGAAATCAGTATCGATGGAATCGCGCGTGGTGCCGGGCACAGCGCTGACGATAGAGCGTTGTGTGCCGAGAATGGCATTGAGTAGCGAAGATTTGCCCACGTTCGGACGCCCAATGATGGCGATACGCGGTGTTTCGTCCTCCTCCTCGCTGGCCTCCTCCTCGTCCTCCGGTGGCAGTTCCTCCACGATGCGGTCAAGCAGGTCGCCCGTGCCTACACCTTGCAGGGCCGAGATGGGAATGGGTTCGCCCAGGCCCAGGCTATAGAACTCGACGGCATCCTGGCGACGAGCGGCGTTATCGGCCTTGTTGGCGGCCAGAATGACAGGTTTGTTGGAACGACGCAACAGTTCCGCGACTTCTTCATCGGCGGCGGTAATGCCGCTGCGGGCATCGACCAGCAGCACGATGACATCGGCCTCCTCAATGGCCAGCTCGGCCTGCTCCTGCACGTGATCCATCAGGTCGCCGGGCTGGCCGGTCAAACCCACCTGTCCCACCGGGATATCGCCGAACTCCAGTCCACCGGTATCGATCAAGGTAAAAGTACGCCCATTCCAGTCTGTATCGCCATAGATGCGGTCGCGCGTGGTGCCGGGCATATCCTCGACAATGGCGCGCCGATCTCCAATCATTCGATTAAAAAAAGTCGATTTGCCAACGTTTGGCCTACCGACGATAGCAACTAACGGTTTCATTTTCCCCACCCACCCTTTCCGATATTACACAAGGGAAAAACACAATGATACATAATTCAGGATCGAATGCTATTATAACATCTCTGCTAAAAACTATCTACTACGTCCACGCCCAGCTTTGATATTACTAAACAATGCTCGTATGATTTATGCAGAGATATCTGTGAAATGAGGTAAGCGTGATGTCTACACCAATACAAGCGGGAGATTTATCTTTTATATTTTTTGGCTCTATAGGGATGTTATACATCTTTCTCTGGCTGGTTAAGGCGTTCTATCACTGTTTCATGGCCTTCAACCAGCGTGAGCTACTGCGGGTCATTGGACTCATCATCGTAGCACAGATTTTTTTTGTAAGCATGAAATTTGTCTTTTCCAGTGGGCATCCGCCATCGTTATTTTTGCCTGCTCTCGGAAACATCACATGGGGTCTGGCCTGGCCTGTTATATATTTCACCGGCCCCAAAAGCAGCTATAAACGCTCAAAGACTATCTGGGCCATTGTGTCTATTGCTTTCACAACATGTGGCTATATCTTATCTATAATTAATCATTGATTGACTACGGCGTTTTCATAGGAAAGCAATAAATTACCTGTATAACATCGTAAATCATGATTTTATGGAGATGTAGGTAAAGCCTGTTTAATATAATAGAATATGTTTTTAGCGAAATAGCTCGGTGACGGAGCGACCATCGTGGATGCGGCTGATGGCACCGGCCAGCAGTTCCGCGACGGAGAGGACGGTCATGTTGGGCAGGCGTTTGGCTTCGGGCAGCGGAACGGTGTCGGTGACGATGATCTCTTCAATATTAGCCTTGCTGAGCCGCTCGATAGCCGGGCCGGAGAAGATGCCATGCGTGGCACAGCAATAGACAGCACGCGCACCCTGCTCGTGAACGACGCGCACGGCCTGCGTCAGTGAACCGGCGGTATCGATTTCGTCATCGACGATGAGCGCGGTGCGATCTTTGACGTTGCCGATAATGCCCATGGCCTCCATGCGCCCATCATTGTCCAGGCGGCGCTTCTCCACAATCGCCAGCGGGGCTTTCAAACGGTCGGCCAGTTGACGCGCCTTCTTGGCAAAACCCTCGTCGGCGGAAACGACGGTCAGGTCTGGCAGGTCTTTCTGCGCAATGTAACGCGCCTGAATAATCTGCGCCGTTAGCTCATCGACGGGAATATTGAAGAAGCCTTGAATTTGACCGGCGTGCATATCGACCGTCAAGACGCGATGCGCCCCGGCCACCGTGATGCAGTCCGCGATCAGGCGCGCGGTGATGGGCACACGCGGCTGGTCTTTCTTATCGGTACGCCCATAGGCATAGTAAGGAATGACGGCGGTGATACGGGTGGCGGAGGCGCGTTTTAATGCATCAATCATAATGAGCAGTTCCATGATTGAGCGGTTGACAGGCGTGCTAAAGGGTTGGATGACAAATACGTCACGCTCGCGCACATTATTATTGATTTTGACAAAAATATTCTCGTTGCTGAATTGGAAAACATCCGCGTCACCAAGCGGAATACGCAGATGACGACAGATAGCGACCGCGAGCGCGCGGTTGGCGTTGCCGCTAAAAACGCACAAGTCATCCATAAATTATCCTCCTGATTGCTTCATTATAGCACATGGATGACATTGGCGTGGGGCAACTATCTGGAGCGAGCGGGTGCCCTGCTTCGCTCTCACATATCATCCATTGCTTCGTCGTCATCTTTGCTATGTACCAATTCTTGCCACAAGGCTCTGACCGTTTTTCTGGTGATCTCGTAGTTGAAGCCGCGCCGTTGCAAAAAGGAGCCGAGACGATTGCGGAAAGTTGCAAAGTCGATAGAGGGTTGTTTGGCCAGCAGGAGAGCTTTTTTGCGCGCGGCGCGCATGGCGCGTTCTTCGTCCTGTTCGTCGCTCACAATCTCGTCGATGATCTCGCGCTCAACGCCTTTCATGCGCAGTTCATTCTTGAGCGCGTGTGCACTGCGAGGGCTGAACTGCTCGCGAGTTTCGAGCCAGAAGGTGCCGAAAGCGCGATCATCGACCAGTGCCAGATGATCCAGGCGCGCGATGGCCTCGTCGATCAGTGCGGGCGCAGTCTCTTTGCGGCGCAGGTAGCGGCGTACCTCCTCGCGGCTGCGCGGGCGCAATGAGAGGTAGTTGAGGGCGCGATCAACGGCCTGTTGTAGCGCCTCCTCGTGTTGTAGTTCGGCCAGTTGGTCTGCCGTCAGTTCCTGACCGACTTGCAGGCCCATGCGCAACGCAATGAGCGTGTGAATGCCAAGCAAGAAGTGTCCATCGACAAAAATATTGACGCGCTCGCCATTTGTTGCCTGTGGTTGAAGGGCGGTGATCTGCATGGCAACACTATAACACGAGGGTAGGGCAAGCGCAAGACGGGGCCAGCGTGGTCAAGGGGCAGCATATAGTAGAGGCGAGAACGGTGCTGGGGGGAGACTCTTGTGATGGCTCGTCGTTCTGTATGAAGGGAAAAGGAACCTTACAAACGTTTGATAGGTTGGGGATACGCAGTATTTCATTCAACCCCTGTGGGCGAATGAAAAACTACGCCGAAGGTCAGGAGTAGAGCATCTCCGCTTCGGGCAGGGCCTCTTGTGCGAGTTCTGGCAACATCTCGCTCAGGGGCACCGACTTCTTCTCGGTCAGGTGGTTCTGTTCGTCTACGAAGACGATCTGTGGCTCCAGCGTGCGAATCTCCTCTTCGCTGAACTGGCCGTAGCTGATGATAATGACGATATCGCCCTCGGCGGTCAGACGGGCCGCTGCGCCGTTCAGACAGATGACGCCGGAGCCGCGCGCACCCGCGATAGTATAGGTTTCCAGGCGCGAGCCGTTGGTTACATTCACCACCTGCACCTTCTCATAGGGATAGATGTTGGCGGCATCCAGCAGGTCCTGGTCAATAGTGATGCTGCCAATATAGTTAAGATTGGCCTGTGTGACGGTTGCGCGATGAATTTTGCCTTTGCACATGGTTCGCAACATGCTTGAGAGGTTTCCTTTCATCCTTCCAAATGGTCAGACATCCTGGAAGCGTATGCTTCCCTCCGTCTAATTTAGTAAACGATGCAAGACCCCGATTGGGAACATTGCATAAACGAGCCATCGAACTTATAGCCCACTCGCAAGCTATTAGCCATAGGAAAAAGGTGCAGGCTTTGTTTCTGGCAAGAAAGCCATGACTTTGACAGGCAAGCAGAGAACTCCACTGTTCACAAGCCTATCTTTTGGTGCGTCAGGTCTCAACCGTTTCATAGGCAGATAGTCCTATGACGGGCGTGCCTTGCTTGATTTATGGGAAGATGGTTAGTACATTCTAGTGTAAAGAGCAACATGTGACAGATGTTGGGCAAGCATTTTGTAGATCACAGAGATTCGTATTTCGGAAGGAAGCATGTATGTCGTTGATGGATGAACGTCAGCAGAGTATGTCGCCCTGGCAGCAGGTCGGCAGGGGAGCAATACAAGCGGAGCAGGCAGGAATGCTACCCTCCTATGGCCCCGTAGCGACAGAGCAGATGGCTTTCCCCGACCCCTCCCAGGTCAATAGCGCAGCGCCTCTTTCACCACTACCCGAAACATGGCAATCCTTCGCGCAAGGTGGCACTCCTGCCGCGTCCACTACACGGCAGCTTGTTGATTACACGCCCGTACCACTAACAACGCGGCAACTCGCAGATAGTAGCTTAGAAAAACCGCCCGTGACCGATTCGCTCACCGATGCCCTGGCAGGCACCTTTGCGCCGGTAAAAACTACCACGACGCTGCGTGAACCGATAATTATTCATGGCAGTGGGAAGAAACGCAGCGGCTCAATCCGACCGCCAAAGGGACGCCGTCTGGTGTTGCACATTACCGGTACTGCTGTCCTCCTGTTGATTATACTGGGGACGCTGCTGGCTGTAGTCCCGACACAGACGAACGGACAGGCTTCCTGGGACCCTTTTCAAGGCACCATCAACATGATCAAAGGTAGTGCCGACAATCCGGGCTTGATTGTGCAGCAGGCGGCTACAGCGACCGCCGTGACGCAGGACGGCTATGATCCGGGCACTGGCACGACGTATGCCGGTCTGCCGACGCCCCCTCCCGGCAGTACGAGCGGTGGTCTGAATCGCTTCTTTTACGGCCAATGTACTTACTGGGCCAATATGCGCTATCACGAGCTGACGGGCAAGTGGGTACCCTGGCTGGGCAATGCCTGGCAGTGGGTCGCGGGTGCGGAAGAGTACGGCTGGATCGTTTCGTCCACGCCACATCTGCACTCTATTATTGTCTTGCAACCCGGCGTGCAGGGAGCAGGCTGGTACGGCCACGTAGCGATTGTCGAGCAGATCAATTCGGATGGCTCGGTACTGACCAGCAACTGGAACTGGGCCGGTGGCTGGGCCACACTGAGCTATGTCACCTTCTATCCCGGCCCCGGTGTCAGCTTCGTCTGGGCACCAGGAACCTGATATTTTGCACATGTTGCTCTATCACGGCGGGATGTGGGAAAGTGCGCAAGAGGGCACACCTGCATCCCGAATTTTTATACTCCTCTGTTCGATATACATTGAACAAAAATATTCCACAAGAACACGCTAAAGATAACGTTTCTTTAAGAGTAGTATAAAAAATATTGGTACCTCCATGTCATCGATATATTATCATTGAGCGTACTTAATAATAGTCATATTTTCATTAAAAACTTGAGGTAAGGATAGTCAATTGGTATTGCAAAATATTGCTCAGTTACTCCGAAGATCAGAGTCTCGTTATCATAGTTGTGATGCGCAAGCATAAAAACTTTATAGCAGGGTAATAGTATGGTGCAAAGTACAGTTTTGGAAAGTAAGCAAAACAGTGAGGATAACACAAGGAAAGTTATACAAGAGCAATTTTGTGTAAATATTCTTGAATATAAAATTGAACGGATAAAGAAATCAGAAGTAGCCTGTATCTTTTTTGCTCAAGATAAGTTAAAAAAGCAACAAGTTGTTATAAAAGTGTTACGATCATATAAGGATAACCGTTATGACTTCTCTAGCTTGGAAAAGCGTCAGCAAAGCCAGCGGGAGGCTTTGCGGATTAATCAAAAATTTACTGATGGTATCTACGATGGCCTGAGTGCTATCTATACTCCTGATGAGAAACCTGTATGGGATTGCGAGAAAGGTGACACTATCTATCTTAAAGGTTTAGTCAGCGATGCCAGAGATGTAGCGAAACGACTCGGAACATTGCGTGAATATGCACTTATCATGAAAGAGCTGCCTTTAGAAAATCGACTAGACCAACTTTTAATACGGGCAAGCACCACGGAAGCTATTCAAAGTTTGCTTGATGCGCTTATCCAGAGGATTGTACAGCTACATCAAGACGACATATCACATCCTCTCTCTAAGGATAGTGATAAAAACGATAACAGGTGGGGATATCCAGAACAAATCCAGAAGAAGCTGGCCCATAACTTTACATTATATGATCTCATTGCTAAAAGAGACGAGAGGCTTCACGAGGAATATAAAGGATTAAAAAGAAATCTCAGAGTCGTTGTCAGCAGTCCTTGCTTCAAACAATACTTTCGGCAACGAGTCACAGAGGATCAGATCAAACATTGTCATGGGGATTTAAAAGCAGACAATATCTGGATTTCTACTAGAAAACCAGAGAAGCTAGATAAACATGGCAACAAGGCGGGAAGGCATGATAAGCACAACAGTAAAGCGGGCAAGATGAGTAGAACTTTGAACAAGGTCTTGATTCTTGATGCTATTGACTTTAACGACAGTTATAACCACATCGATACGTTGAGCGACCTTGCGATGCTGGCCATTGATATTGAAGCTTACACAGAAAAGCAATGGATAAGCGAGTACATGTTTGAAAGTTATAAAAAGCAAACGAAGTCTAACAATACTAAAGCCGCTAAAAATGTATTTAAATATTATCTAGCTGAGAAGGCCCTCGTTAGAGCAGCCGTAAGTATATGTTTTGATCATGATAGAGATGATTTACCTCGTGAGATAGGAAAAAAATTTCTGATGATTGCAGATAGAAATGCTAATGAACTCATGGAAGGTGTAAAACAGGAGAATTATTTGCACTATCTAGTACACCGACCTCCCATTGAGCCACTCCTGCATCTGATTGAAAGAGGTGTTGCATTTATCCAGGAATTACCCTCCTCTTTTCAGACCAAAAAAGGCGTAGTTTCTGTACCCGCGAGATAATCTCACCAGGAGAAGAGAGAAGGGGCCAGGATTGCCAGAAGGGCTTGAAGTTTGCATTTTCTCCTGCTTTGATTTACACTTAAATCAATTCAATTTGCTGAGATCTCTGACCCGGTTTTGTAGAGAAACCTTTTTCCTGTAATAGAGGTACAGGAGGAACTTTGACCACTTTTGACGCACATCAAACGTATTTTCTCAAGCAGGTGTATCCTTCCAGTTCGGCTAATATTTATTGTGTGGCAGCTTCTGATCTCGATAATGGCGGAAAATGGTGTTTAAAACAATGGAAATCGGATGTTTCTCCTCCTTACAAAGCGGTAAACCAGGAAAAGAGAAGAGAGATTCTCACCAGAGGTTTAGCGCTAAACCGCCTTCTGGCGAAAGATGTCTATCAAGGTATTGCGCAGATCATTGTCCGGGGGCAGGAGGTTTCCGTAAAGTGTTTTTTTGAGCAACCGGTGCTTCCACTGCCTGAACCGGAGGAGGGGTACGAATACGCACTGGTAATGGTCAATCTGGAGGAAGAATGGCGTCTGGATCATTACCTGCATTCAACCGGCCTGGCACACGTTGGCGGCGTTACCCTTTTAGTCGATGAAATTGTAAAGCTGCATCGCACATTATTTGCTGCCTCTTTAGAGCCGTCGCCCTATGCAAACAAGGATGCCTATATTGAGGCTCTGCATGGAAAACTGGCGTTAAATATTGAGCTTTTTCAACAAGCATTGGCAAGCGAGCTTGGCGATAGCTATCAGCGAAATCTGTATGAAGCTATCTGCCGGATTCTCAACGAAGCATTTATACACTGCATTCCTCAATTGGAAAGACGCTTTGAGGAGCAGTGTGTGCAACATTGTCATGGTGATTTGAAATGTAGCAACCTCTGGTTGCGTCCTTCAGCACAAGGCTCTGAGTTGCTCGCGCTGGACTGTGTTGACTTTGAACCAACGTTTTCTTTCATCGACCGGCTCAGTGATATAGCGATGCTGGCTGTGGATATGCATGCACGCATGATATCATTCAACCAGCAATCGGCAATGATGACCGTTCAGCCAGCAGCTTTCACCAGTACATTTCTTCATACGTACCTGGCGGCGGCTAATGAACAGAAAGATACTATTATGCCTCTGCTGAATTTCTTCCTTACCGAGAAGGCCATTGTTTGCGCTTATATGTGGGTGCTTCATGACCACCG
>Ga0078972_1011238_pt1 | contig 16151 bp, 16 predicted proteins | sample YelNatPaOPGAMG01_FD_67568 | JGI IMG/M metagenome (GOLD analysis project Ga0078972, IMG submission 67568) | Hot spring thermophilic microbial communities from Obsidian Pool, Yellowstone National Park, USA - OP-RAMG-01 (SPADES assembly) (version 2) | ecosystem: Environmental > Aquatic > Thermal...
ATTCCTTGAAAGATGCTTCCAACTCCTAAGGAATTACGGTAGGATGGCTATAATACTACCTGAGGAAATACTTGCTTCAGGACCTCTAGGTTATGTTAGGCAGTGGATTGTTGAGAATTTAAGGGTGTTAGCTGTAATCTCACTACCACACCCGACATTCATAGCTTACGGATTTAAAGCTAGGGCGTTCGTACTAGTAGGTCAGAAAGTCCCTAAGGAGGAGTTAGAAGCTCTAGTTAAGAAGAGTTATAACATACTCACAGTCTCTATGACTAAGATAGGTTACGACGCCTTCGGAAAGGTAGCTTATAAGGTAGATAAAGAAGGTAATTTAATCACTGATGATTTAGGTAACCCCATACTAGATACTGACATCCCTCTAGTTATTGAGAAGTTTGAGGAGTATAAGAAGAGTGAGGGGATAAACTTTTAAACCATTTAAAACTAGATAAGTCGATCAATTAGTGCTGAATAGGAAGACTGCAGGTTATGTAGAAGGTATAGTCTCAATAATAGTCAACACAGCCTTATTCATGATTAAGTACCTAGTTGGGGTTACGTACAACTCAATAGCGTTAATTACTGAGTCAATACATACGTTATCTGATTCACTAACATCAGCTGTAGTAGTGATTGCTTTCTGGATAGCTTATAAACCACCTGATGAAGAACACCCATTCGGTCACGGTAGGGCTGAGAGTGTAGGGAGTGTGATTATCGGGACGTTACTAGCGGTTACTGCCTACGAACTATTTAATGAGAGTGTTAGGAGGTACTTAAGTGGTGAGTCAATGATATTTAACTGGGTGTTAGTAGTAGTTCTATCTGTATCAGTAATAATTAAGGAATTACTTGCTCGTTGGTCTTTAGGGCTTGGGGTTAAGTACGATTCTAAAGCGTTAGTAGGTGATGCATGGCATCATAGGTCTGACGCTATACTCTCAGCACTCGTATGCATAGGTATTCTATTCAGTAATTACTACTGGTGGGTAGATAGTGTGTTAGGTATGGCAGTATCAGTAATTATAATGTTCGTAGCTACTAAACTAATAATCACTACTTCGAAGGACCTCATGGGTTCTAAACTACCGTCTAAGCTAGAGAGTGAGGTTAAGGAGATAATCTCATCTATATCTAAAGATATATCAGATATCCACCACATACACATGCATAAGTATGGAGAACATACAGAGATAACACTACATATAAGACTACCTCCTAACATGAAATTAAGTGAAGCTCATGAGATAGCGTCTAAGGTAGAAGGAGAACTTAAGAAGAAGTACGGATGGGAAGTTACAGTCCATATAGAACCTACTAAGGAGTAAGTTAATTTAACATCTGAAGATATTGACTACATACTTAATTTACAACTAAAAGTTTATTATCAATCACATCTTAACTAATTAGGTGTTTTGAAGTGCCTAGGAATCTTACTAAATGGCAGGAACGCCTAATTACGTTCATCGCATTCCTTATGGGTTTATACAACGTATACACACTTACCTTCGCTGTCTACGACATATTCGCTCATATGGCAGTTAATTTAGCATTCGTACTACCGTTAGTATTCCTAACCTTCCCCGCACGTAAGAAAGATGTTAGTAAGATCCCGTGGTATGATTACGTACTAGCTGTAATCTCCGTCATACCCCCACTCATGCTATACCTTAACTATACTTCATGGGTTTACGGTAGGTGGGCTTTCATAACTGAATTCCCTACAGATCAATTCATCTTAGGGTTGATATTCCTAGTAACGATCGTTGAGGCTGTTAGGAGATGTACTGGGGTACCGATGATGGCGGTAGTCCTAGCATTCCTAATATACCTGTATTTAGGGCCTTGGCTCCCACCACCTCTAAAACATAGAGGTTTAAGTATTATCAGGATCGTAGAAGCTAACTACGTGACAGGAGCTTACGGAGTATTCACAATACCTCTTCAAGTGATATCTACTTATGTTATAGCTTTTACTATTTTAGGTGCTTTCTTTTCTGAGGCTGGTGTTGGTAGGTTTTTTATAGACCTTGCTAAGGCTTTAGTTGGTAGGTTGGTTGGTGGTCCTGCTAAGATTGCTGTTGTTGCATCATCACTGTTCGGTACTATATCAGGTTCTGCAGTTGCTAATGTCTACGGTACTGGTATTATTACTATACCTACTATGAAGTCTTTAGGTTATCCAGCATATTTTGCAGGTGCTGTTGAGGCTGTATCATCTACTGGTGGTCAGATAATGCCGCCTGTAATGGGTGCTGCAGCATTCGTAATGGCTGAATTACTGAACGTACCATACGCTAGGATAATGATTGCAGCAATAATACCAGCACTACTATACTACTTAGGAGTCTATATGCAAGTACATTACTACTCATTAAAACATGGTTTGAGGGGGTTACCTAAAGATCAAGTACCTAGTCTTAAGAAAGTTCTTAAGGAGAGGGGTTATATGTTAATACCTATGGCAGTACTTGTTTATATAGTTGCAGTACTTATGTGGTCACCAGTAACAGCAGCATTCATAGCAATGTTCATAACAATAGCTATAAGCTTCATAAAGAGGGAGACATGGTTAACACCAAAGAAGATATATAAAGCACTAGCTAAAGGAGCTGAAGATAGTTTAACGATTATTATCGCTGCAGCTGGTGCAGGTATTGTCGTAGGTGCTGTAGCTCTTACAGGTTTAAGTGATAAGTTAACAGTTCTGATATATGACTTAGCATTAGGTAGTTTTGTACTTGCTCTAGTATTAGCAGCTATAGTTACGTTAATTATGGGTATGGCTCTACCAACCACAGCAGCCTACCTAGTAGTCGTTGCTCTAGCAGCACCAGCCCTCTACAAATTAGGTGTTGATCCATTCCTTGCACATTTCTTTGTATTTTACTATGCAACTATTTCAGCTATTACTCCGCCTGTAGCTTTAGCTGCTTTTGCAGCAGCTTCTATAGCTAAGGATGACCCTATGAAGATCGGGTTTACAGCTACTAGGTTAGGTTTTGCAGCTATAATAGCACCCTTTATATTTATCTTCAAACCAGGACTACTACTAGTCATTAAAGAACCACTACCAATAATCATCGAAAACATAATAACAGCATTCATAGCAGTATACGCAATAGCGATGGGAATCGAAGGATACTACAAAACAAACATGAACATCATAGAGAGGTCATTACTAATAATTAGTGGATTACTACTCTTCGCACCAACTGATCTAACAATAGATTTAATATCTACAGTAGTAATAATTGCTGTATTGTTAATACATAGAAGGAGAGCAAATAAATTAAGAACCACTAATCAGAAAGTATAAACATTTTTAACTACTAATTAAATTCTCACTCGGTGTTTATATGTTAGATAGGTTAGCTAAGTTAATAGTTAATTACTGTATTAGGGCTTCAGAAGGTGATGAGGTTAGGATTTCAGCTACTTATGAGGCTATGCCGTTAGTTAGGGAGTTATGGAGGGAGTTAGTTAAAGTAGGTGCATACCCTATCTTAAATTTAGTTGATGAGGTACTTGATGAGATTTTCTACTCATATGCTGGTGATGGATTACTTAAGTATGTTTCTAGAGTTGAGAAGTTTATTCAGGAGAGTGTAAACGCTACGATATCTATAATTTCATACACCCATGCTAAGCACTTAGTCAGTATAGATCCTGAGAGGTTAAGGATTAGGTCTCAAGCATTAAGGACTTTAAATGAAGTCTTCATGAGGAGGGATTTCGAAGGTTCTCTAAGATGGGTAGTAACTATATACCCAACTAAAGCATTAGCTCAAGAAGCTGGTATGTCGTTAATCACATACGAAGACTTTATCTATAAGGCTTTAAAACTTTATGAGAATGACCCAATAAATGCTTGGGTAAGTCAATCACGTTTTCAGGAGAAGGTAATTAACGTGTTGAGTAGGGTTAGTGAGTTAAGGTTCTCAGGTAGTGATGTTGACCTAACGTTAAGGGTTGAGGGTAGGAAGTGGATTAATGATGACGGTAGGAAGAATATGCCTGGTGGTGAGGTCTACACAGCACCTATAGAGGATAGTGTTGAAGGTTATGTAGTGTTTACATACCCAGTGATATGGAGGGGTGTTGAGATGGAGGGGGTTAAACTAGTATTTAGACGTGGTGAGGTGATTAACGCATCAGCTATTAAAGGTGAGGAATTCCTTAAGAAGATAGTTAGTGTTGATGAAGGTGCTAGAAGAGTTGGTGAAGTTGCTTTCGGTCTTAACTACGATATAGATAGATTTACTAAGCAGATATTACTTGATGAGAAGATTGGCGGGACTATACACCTAGCTCTAGGCTCAGCATACTTAGCAACTGGAGGTACTAATAAATCAGCAATTCATCTAGACTTAATTAAGGATTTAAGAGATGGTAAGGTATTCGCTGACGGAGACCTAATATACTCTAACGGTAGGTTCTTAAGTGATATACTATGATTAAAGTAGGTATAGTTGATACCACATTCGCTAGAGTTGATATGGGTAGTATTGTTGAGAAGACTATAAAGGAGTTACTACCTGAAGCGAAGATACATCGTTATACAGTACCGGGTATTAAGGACATACCAGTAGCTGCTAAGAAATTAATTGAGGAGTTTGGATGTGATGGTGTTATAACGTTAGGTTGGGTTGGTAAGACATTAACTGATAAGTTAAGTTATGTTGCTCTAAGCGTAGGTCTACAACTAGTTCAGTTAATGACTAATAAACATGTAATTGATGTGACTGTACATGAGGATGAAGCTGATGATGAGGTTAAACTATATGAGATAGCTGTTAATAGGGCTAAAGAACATGCTGAAAACCTAGTTAAGTTGTTGAGAGGTGGTGGTGAGGCTCTTAGACCCTATGCTGGTAAAGGACTAAGGCAGGGATTACCTGACGTAGGTCCGATAAAGACTTAATTAGTAATTAACATTTTAAAACTAATATATGAAGTATTTTACTGGGATATGTTATAAAGGTGTTTAAGGAATCTGTAATTAGTATAGCTTCATACATAGCGAATTCCGTAAACATCATTAAGGAGTATCAGGTTGAGGACTTCTTAAAGAACCTCATCGAGATCTATAAGGAGGGTAGGAAGGTATTAGTCGTAGGTGCTGGTAGGTCAGGACTTATTGGTAGGGCTTTCGCTATGAGGTTAATGCATTTAGGTTTTAACGTCTATGTACTCGGGGATACCGTAGTACCTCCACTACGTGCTGGGGATGCTTTAATAGCTATCTCAGGTTCTGGTAGGACTAGGTCTGTAATTACTGTTGCTGAAGCTGCTAAGTCAGTAGGTGCTAAGGTAATAGCTTTAACCACATATATAAACTCACCACTAGCTAAGCTTTCAGATATTATTGTTGAGATACCTGGGAGGACTAAAGTAAGTAGTGAGAATGACTACTATACTAGGCAGTTAATAGGTATTTACGAACCGTTAGCACCTCTAGGAACTCTATTTGAGTTAGTAGCTATGGTAGTATTAGATGCTGTAGTAGCTGAGTTAATGGTTCAACTAGGTAAGACTGAGGAAGACTTAAAGAAACTACATGCGAATATAGAGATTTAAGTAGCTTAACAGTAGATCTTCGTACTACCTCAGCATCACTTGGTTTGAAGTACGTATAACAACATTCAAATAAGTCTTCATGAGGTGTTAAGGATAGTTTTATAAACTCCACACCATAAAGACTTCCTTAGGTGTTTAAGGGATGATGCTTAAATGCCCTATATGTGGTGGTAGTGTAGAAGTACCTGACGATGCATTACCTGGAGAGTTAATAGATCATGACTGCGGTGTTACTTTAGAAGTAGTTAATGATGGAGGAACTATTAAGTTAAGACCTCTTGAAGGTGTTAGGGAGGATTGGGGAGAGTAAGAGTAGCTCTACTATACGACATCCTCCGTTGGGAGGAGAAGTCATTCATAGAAACCTCTAAGAAGTTAGATGTAGATATAGTCCCTATCCACATACCGACATACTATGGTAGAGTTGGTGATGGTAATTCCTTAAGTACTGATGTAGATATAGCTATACAGAGGTGTGTGAGTTTCTACAACTCATTAGAATCTACGATAATGTTTGAATCATACGGTATCAACGTAGTTAATAAGTCATACACGATAATGGTTTGTCAGGACAAGTTATGGACTACATCGTTATTAGTGAGGAATAAAGTACCAGTACCTGATACGTACGTAGCTTTCAGTCATGAGGTAGTTCCTAAGGTCTCCGAGAAGTTAGGTTATCCATTCGTGATTAAACCTATCTACGGTAGTTGGGGTAGGTTACTAGCTTTGATAGATGATGAGGAGGATATGAGGACTGTAGTTGAGCATAGATCATATATGCATAACCCAATCTACAGTATATACTATATACAGGAATTTGTTAAGAAGCCTGGTAGGGATATTAGGATATTTACAGTAGGTGATGAAGTACCTGTAGGTATTTATAGGTATAGTAATCACTGGATAACAAACACTGCTAGGGGTGGTAAGGCAGTACCACTACGTATCGATCCTGAGCTTGAGGATTTAGCGTTGAGGGCTGCTAGATCTGTTGAAGGTCAGTTCCTCGGGATAGATATATTCGAACATCCTGAGAAAGGCTACGTAGTTAATGAAGTTAATGCAGTGACTGAGTTTAAGAATACTGTAGCAGTTACTGGGTATGACCTAACACGTAAGGTGTTAGAATACATTATAGGCTTGGTGAGACGTTAATGCCTCTTAAATACTTAAGCCTCTACGGTTCTAGAGGTATTAAAATTGTTAAGGGTGAGGGTCAGTATGTATGGGATTCCAACGGTAATAAGTACCTAGACTGCCATACATGTCATGGAGTTGCCTTCTTAGGACATAGACATCCTAAGATTGTTAACGCAATTAAAGAACAACTAGATAACATGATATCACTATCAACAGCTTTTGAAAGTTTTTTAAGGGATGAAGTCTTAACAGCTTTAGAACGTATAGTACCTAGGAGGTATAACTACGTATACTTCCTTAACTCAGGTTCTGAGTGTGTAGACTTTGCATTGAAAGTTGCTAGGAAGGTTAGGAAGAAGGTTAAATTCATATCATTTACTAATGCATTCCATGGACGTACTTTCGGGGCATTATCAGTTACTTGGAACCCTAAGTATAGGGAACCATTCAAGCCGTTAGTACCTGAGGTTGAGTTCTTAAAATATAATGACGTCAATTCCTTAGATAAGGCTGTAAGTGAGGATGTAGCCGCTGTAATTGTCGAACCTATTCAGGGTGAGGGCGGTATTAACCCAGCAACCCAGGAATTCATGAAGACGTTGAGGGAGGTTACTCAGGAAAGGGGTGTTATATTAATAGTTGATGAGATACAGACTGGTTGTGGTAGGACTGGATATACTTGGGCTTCAGATATGTATGGGGTTTACGGTGATATAATGTTGGTTGGTAAGGCGATAGCCGGTGGTTTCCCAGTATCTATAGCTTTCCTAACTGATGAGATTGGTAGTCAGTTAGGTGAGGGTGATCACGGATCTACATTTGGTGGTAATCCGCTAGCTTTAGCAGCTGTTAAAGCAGGTGTTGATGTGATTACTGATGAGGATGTTCCAGGTAGGGCTAGGGTTATGGGTAGTAAGTTAATGAGTAAGTTATCTAGTATTGTTAAAGACTTCAAAATCGTTAGGGAGTTAAGGGGTTCTGGTTTGATGATAGGTGTTGAACTTAGGTTTGAACCTAAGCCAGTTATTGAATGTCTTCAGAGGGGTGGTGTGTTAGCGTTGAAGGCCGGTACAACAGTAGTTAGGTTCTTACCACCATATCTGATAAATGATGACGATGTTGAGAATTTATCATCAGTTATGAGTAGGTGTTTAAATGAGGAAACTACTAGAAGACTTAATGTTAAGACTTCTTAAGACTTACAGTCCGACTGGTAGTGAAGAACTAGCTGTTAAGGCTTATACAGACTTCCTAAAATCTATAGGTGTTAATACAGTAGAAGTCGATGATGTCGGTAACGCGTTATTCACCTACGGTTTCGGTAGTAAATGGTTGTTATTAGCAGGTCATATAGATACTGTAGAGGGTGAATTACCGGTTAGCTACGATGGCAAGGTATTTAGGGGTAGGGGTGCTGTTGATGCTAAAGGTCCTCTCGTATCTATGACAATAGGTGCGTTGGAAGCTCTTAAGTACTTAGATACTAGTAAGTATAGGGTAACCGTAGCTGCGTTAGTAGGTGAGGAGGGTAGGAGTCCAGGTGCTAAAGCATTAATTAGGAGGGGTTTAAAACCTACAGCAATAGTTATTGGGGAACCTTCTGGATGTGACGGTGTTGTTATCGGGTATAGAGGGAGTATTAAGCTGAGGTTAGTGTGTAGAGGTACCGGCGGCCACTCATCAAATCCTGAAGGCGGTATCTCAGCTATTGAGGAATTCATAAATACTTGGTTAAAACTTAAGGAGTTAAGTAAGACGTTGAACGTGAGTATAGGTATGAACTACATCAGCGGTGGTCAATTATTTAGTGTTATCCCTAAGTTGTGTGAGGGGGTTATAGATGTTAGGGTACCTATAGGTATGAAGTTAAGTGATGTTAAATCTAAAATTGATGCGTTGTTAAGTACGTACTGTAGTTATGAAGTGATTGATGAGACACCTCCTGTTAGGGTAAGTGTTAACGTACCGGTGGTTAGGGCTTTAGTGAGAGCTATAATTAAGAATGGGTTGAAACCATCACCAGCTATTAAGTTAGGTACTAGCGATATGAACTTACTAGTAAGTCTAACAGATAATATAGTGAGTTACGGTCCCGGTAGGTCTGAACTAGCACATACAGATCGTGAGGAGATAAGTATTGAGGAGTTAGAATTAGGTGCTAAGGTCTATAAGGACTTAATACTTGAGTTCTTCACCAACACTTAATTTCTGGGTTATAATCCTTGAGAGGCATAGGTATATACCTGAGATATAACCACCGTCAACACCAAGTAAATTAGTTAGTTCATCAAATAATACGAACTCACCCTCACTTAACCTCCTACTAATACCTACTAAAGTATTTACCTTACCGCTATACTCACTACATATGCTACCGAGTTCCTCAAGACATACATCAATTAACCCGTAATTTAAATGCCTACATAACTTAACTATATCCAGACCTAACAACATTGTTAAGTACCTCAACGATAACTCACAACATAAACCACTACATTCTCTAAGTACTCTAACAACCATAGTGACTAACTCACCATACCTTACCAACCAATACTTCAGGTATTCAACATCTACAACCACTTTAACAACCTATTCAAATTGATGTAATGCAGAATTAAGTATTAATACTTTAAATTAGTGTTTTAAGTTGGTGTAGGTATTGAGGATTTCATTAGAACCTATGTTGAAGGACTTAGGGGCTGTGAGGGTTAAGACAGTTAAGCAACGTGAATGTGAGGTAGTAATTGTTGAGTTTAAAGATGATATATTCTTGATATCGTTAAGTAGGGGTGGGATGACGGATAACTACGTAGCTAAGGTGGTACCGTCTACTAAGGTATCTAGTTGGGGATGTATAGATATAGAATACAGTCCTTACGGACTATACGTAGTTGCTGGGAATGAAGAGGAGCTTGCTAAGAAGATCATTAGTAAGTTAAATATTTTAAGGTCTCGAACTTCAGGCCGTACCTAAAATACGTATAATATTTATTTACCCTAACTTACGAGTATATTTCGGTAGTTTTGATGCATATACCTCAGTTACCCTCCATATCTGATGTTGATTTAAACATGAAGAAAGTCCTTGTACGTGTAGATTTTAACTGCCCTATAGGTATTAATGGTGAGATATTAGATGATTCTAGGATTAAAGCTCATATACCGACTGTGAAGGAGTTAATCAACCGTAACGCCTCAACAGTTCTAATAACTCATCAGGGTAGACCTGGTGAGCCTGACTTCGTAACTCTTGAAAAACATGCTGAGTTACTGAGTAAGTACTTAGGTATTGATGTTAAATTCATACCAGATGTTATAGGTCCTACAGCTATTAACGAGATAAAGAATTTAAAACCTGGTGAGGTTTTACTCCTAGACAACCTTAGGTTGGTTTCTGAGGAGGTTATTGAGGCTGTACCTGAAGTCCAGGCTAAGACCTACTTAGTCAGGAGGTTAGCACCACTCTTCGACTACTTCGTATTTGATGCTTTCGCAACAGCTCATAGGAGTCAACCAAGTATTGTTGGTTTCCCAATGGTGTTACCGTCACTTATAGGTAGTGTTATGAAGAAGGAGTTAGATGCGTTAAGTAGGATTTTCAACTTTGCTGAAGGTCCTAAAGTCTTCGTATTAGGTGGTGCTAAAGTTCAAGACACTATAAAGATTATTGAGTTCTTAAATAGGAATAAAGCCGCTGATAGGATATTAACTACTGGGTTAGTAGGTCTTTTCTTCCATGTCGCTAAGGGGGGTAGGATTAGTAGTGAGTCTATGAAGGTGTTAGAGTCTAAGGGTTTACTACCTCTAATACCTAGAGCTCGTAAGATAATACTTTCAGGAGCTCCTATAGAGACACCGTACGACTACATAGTACTGACACCTAATGGTGAGGTTAAGGAGGAGTCAGTATATAACTTAAGTGGTAGGGCTTTAGACATAGGTTCTTACACCATCACAATGTATTCCGAGTTGATGAAGGAGGCTAAGTTAATAGTTATGAGGGGTCCTGCTGGCTACGTAGAGGATGAGAGGTTTAGGAAAGGGACTGAAGAACTCCTTAAATCAGCACTTAATAGTAGTGCGTTCGTCATAGTAGGTGGTGGTCATTTAGGTGCTATGATAGGGGATAACGTTAGGGAGAACCTCCACATATCAACTGGTGGTGGTGCACTACTGATATATCTCTCAGGAGAACCTCTACCAGCTATAGATGCGTTAGTAGAATCTACTAAAAGGTTTTTCCCCACCAAACAATTAAGATCTTAAGTTAGGTGGTAGGATGTCATACTATAGGGAACCTACATACTTGATAAGCTTCATGTTCAGAAGGATTTTAGTACCTATTGATGGGAGTGCTAGTAGTTTAAAAGCGTTGGATATAGCTTTAGACTTTGCTAAAAGGTATGGGTCTAAACTAACAGCATTGATAGTTAACGATAAAACGATAAATGTTGAGGAGGTTAGCGGGGAAATCTCTAGTAGGGCACGTAAGTCCGGTATAGAGGTAGTCCTTAAGATTAAAGAGGTTAGAAACCCTAACGAGAGCGTAGTTAGTAAGGTGTTGGAGGAGATAAGTGAAGGTAGTTACGACCTAGTAATACTTGGAGCTAGGGGTAGGACACTTTCTGAGGATTTACTCATAGGGAGTACAGCATTATCAGTAATAATAAATTCCCCCATCTCATGCTTAGTAGTTAGGTAGTGACGAATCCACTACAATTTTATTAGACGGTCCATACTGTGTTGAGATGTGCTAAGTGGTGATGAACTTATACCCTCAGATGAAAGCCTCATGACATTAGATTTGACTAGAGCCACGGAGTGTGGGGTGAAGCTAAAGAACTCACATCAAGACTTAACCAGCTAACGGTACTTGTACCGTTAGCAGGGAAACGTAACCTTATTACTTCCTCAAGTAAGTATTTAGTGATGATGAGTGTTAAGGTATGAGTGATGATTAAACTCCCATGGCCTGATAAACTCATAGGAATTCCTCAACTAATAGCTTAACAACCCCTTCAAACTCTTTTAAGTCTCTAACAACTTTATTTATCTTCAAACCTAAGTACTTTCTTAAACTCCTCGATAAGAACCTCCTATCACCTAATACTACTAAAGCCCTATCATCTTCAGACCTAATAGACCTACCTATAGCCTGTAATGTCTTTATAGATGACTCCATATTATATATGTAGTCCCAAGCCTCATCAGCACTAACCTTCATCTTCAAGTTCTTCATAACCTCTACTAGGTAGTCATCACTTTGTGGGTAGGGTACACCTGCTACGAAGACACAGTTAATTAATGACTTACCATCCCTAACTATTTCAATCCCCTCACATAACTTACCGCCAGCAACTGCATGTATTAGAGTGTTATCACCGACGTAACTAATTAACTCATCTATAGTTGTCATCCTACTCTCAGTAAACCCCCTACCAACATACTTAAACACATTACTCATGAACTCATAACTAGGATAAACTACTAGCTTAACCCCACTTACTAATTCATCAACAACTCTAATGTACTTAGCATATAACTCGTAAATAGCCTCACCCCTAACCTCATACTTAGATGTTAACTGAGATGTAAGTAATACAACTAAGTTTTCGTAGGGTGACCAAGCACCTAATTCTAAAGCATCTACGAACTCTACACCCTTCATACCTATAACCTTCTCTAAGAACTCCTTAGAAGGTGGTGTCCCGGACATAAGTATTAAGCTCTTATAACTACTTAAAACCCTGTTAATCACGTCATGACTAGTCGCCATAGTCGTTAAGAATATATTGTTTGAGTCCCTGTACGTGAAGAGTGCGAAGCCCTCGTAGGCTAAGTTCGATATGAGTGTAGCTACCTTAACTATGGATGCACCACGACTCATAACTGATGACACAGGCTTACCACTCATAATTAACTCATCTATAATCATCTTCTTAATATCTAAAGCCCTACTCATGACGTAGTTTATTAAATCCTCATCTATGTTGAGTATATCCTTATCTAAGATCCTTAATTTATCATCCTTTGCTTTAGACTCAGCAATACTTACTAGATTACTTAGGAAGTTCCTAAGAACTTCATCACCACCTAAGTAGTGATTAACCTCATTAATTGCTGTCTTTACCCTGGAGGCACTAACCTCGTATGAGTATATAGTTGCTGGGTTAGTTATCATGTGAGCTTCATCAACAACTACTGAGTACTCGTTAGTGTTACGATCTTGGAATAGGTCCTCAAAGAATTCTAGGTTAAACACGTATGGATATGTAACTACGACATAATCTGAGTAGTTAGCTAGTTTAGCTAGGGAGAAGTATGGACATACCTTAAGAGTATCAACTATCCTCCTCACAGCGTCGACATGATTTTCACTAGGGTAGACTACAGCCTCTATAACTTCAATACCTACCCTACTTAACCCCCTAAAAAACTCACATAACTTCAAGTCTCTCAATATAGAACAACTAATCCAGAAATCCTCAGGCTCAACATGCTTACCCTTAGTAAGTGGACACATAGTATGTGCTGAATGTATGAATGAATACCTAAGACTTCCTAACTTCCTACGTAGTAATTTCAAATCTCTTAAAACAGGTGTTATCTCATTCCTAGTCCTCACAGAATGTAGTACTGGAGGTCTCAACATACTTAATGAAATAGCTACCGAGGTCTTACCAAATCCTGTAGGTGCCTTAATAACTAATACCTTAGACCTACTTAATAACTCCTCACCTACCTTAAGTACTTCCTTCTGACCACGTCTGAAAGTGTCGTATGGGAAGAACCTTATAGACGTCACACTACACCTGATAATGTGTGTTATTAAGGGTTAATAATTATGAAGTATAAAATTTTTAAATCGTAGGTACCAATACTTTACGGGACCTTGAATTGCATGTAGGAGTATTAAGGATAGGTTAAAACCTTGGTTATTAAATTCTGAGGGTTACGTATTCAGTGATGTTGATGCTGATGTAAGACTTCATCTGAATGAGTCACCATACCCACCACCTAAACATGTTGTTAGGTATGTTGTAGACATACTAGAGTATGGTAACTTATACATGAACTCAAAGCTATTTAGTAGGTTTAGAGAGTTATTAGCTGGGTATGCAGGTGTTGATGTAGAGAATATACTCCCTACATTAGGTGGTGATGGAGCTCTAAGAATTATATTCTACGAGTTAACATACCCTAACGATGTAGTAGTAACCCTCAACCCAACCTATAGTATGGTTAATGTATTCACATCATTAAGAGGTCTTAAGAAAGTCACTGTAGAACTCCACGAATGCGGTGATTGGTGGTGTGTAGACTTTAATGAATTACTAAATAATGCTAAGAACTCATACTTAGTAGTTATAGACGATCCTAACAACCCTACAGGCTCACCAATACTTAAGGGGAGTATCAAGTTAATCTCAGAACTAGCTGAAGTTGTTGAGGGGTTCTTAGTAATTGATGAGACCTACTATGAGTTCTCAGGATATACTGTAGTACAGTTAGTTAGGGATTACCCAAACATCATAGTTGTGAGGAGTTTAAGTAAGGCATTCTCACTAGCAGGTTTTAGATTAGGCTATATAGTAAGTAGTCCTGAAGTTATTGAGGTATTGAGTAAGGGGTACACACCATTCGATATCCCACTACCATCATTAGCTGTTGGGATTGCGGCACTAGAGGATAGCTCATACGTTAAGGTATTCGTAGATAGTATTAAGAGGAATAAGGAGTTACTCATTAATGGTTTAAGGAAGTTAGGTTTTAAGGTGTATAACTCACTAACTAACTTCGTATTAGTACGTAGTGATGTTAATATTAGGGAGTTACTCTTAAGGTACGGTATAGCTATTAAGTCCTTAGGTAATAATCTCTACAGAATCTCGGTAGGTTCTGAAGAGCAGTGCGTTAAGTTATTAGAAGTCTTAGGTGGTGTGTTATGAGGGTAGCAATACCTAATAAGGGTAGGCTACAACAACCAACTTTAAACCTACTCCAATCAGCAGGTATTAAGGTTATGTCAATAGATGAGAGGGCTCTCATCCTACCGACTAATTGGGGGAATGTTGAGGTAGTCATGGCTAGACCTGAGGATATCCCATACATAGTTGAGTGTGGTGGTGCTGACATAGGTATTACAGGTCATGACTACGTAGTTGAGAGTGGTGCGTTAGTTGATGAGTTAGTTAGACTTGATTTCGGGCAGGCTAAGCTAGTACTAGCAGTTCCTGAGAAGTTAATGGTTAACGACGTTAACGACTTACCGCAAGGTATTAGGATAGCTACTAAGTACTACAACATAACTAGAAGTTATATAGAGTCTAAAGGTTTGAAGGCTAAGATCGTGAGGATTAACGGTGCAGCTGAGGTAATACCTTACTTAGGAGCTGCTGATGCTATAGTTGATGTTATGAGTACCGGAACTACGTTAAGACTACACGGTCTTAAAATCCTTGATGTTGTTATGGATACCTACGCTACAGTCATAGCATCTAAGGACTGGATACGTAGTCCAGCTTCTGAAGATATAAACCTACTGATTACTATGATTAAAGGTGTCATAGCTGCTAAGGGTAAGAAGTTAGTCCTTATGAACGTCCCTGACGATAGGTTGAGTAAGGTGTTATCAGTACTTCCTGCAATGCTAGCACCAGCAATTACTAAGTTAAGCCGTAGTGATGTTTGGGAGGTAATTACTGTTGTTAGTGAGGAGTTACTACCTGAGGTTATAGCTAAGGCTAAAGCCTACGGTGCTAAAGACTTAGTCGTAGTTGATATTGAGAAGGTGGTTGAGTGAGGGTATTACCAAGTATTGACTTAAGCCTAGGTAAGGTGGTTAAGAGGGTTAGAGGTGTTAGAGGTACTGGTTTAGTTGTTGGTGAAGCTGTTAGAGTTGCTGAGGAATTTTATGAGTTAGGTTATGACTCAATACATATAGTTGATTTAGACGCTGCTGAGGGTTTAGGAAGTAATGAGGATTTAATAAAGGATGTAGTTAAGGTTGGGTTTAAATGGGTTCAGGTTGGTGGTGGTATTAGAGATATTAGTAAGGCGATTAGGTTGCTATCTTATGGAGCTACCGCAGTAGTGGTTTCAACAATGTTCTACACATCACGTAATACTTTCGAGGAGTTATTAAGAGTTATAGGTGATGATAAGGTATTAGTAGCTGTAGATTATGATGACTCCCTAACAGTGAGGGTGAGGGGTTGGAGAGAGGGTAGTGTAGGTATTGATGAGGCGCTTAATACTGTAAGTAGCTACGACGTATTAGGTGTCATATTCACATACATTGATTCTGAAGGTACTGAAGGTAGTGTTGATAAGAAGATTGCTAACTTTGTAGGGATGGTTAAGGGTTTGAAGGAGTACGCTGGCGGTATCTCAACAGTAGATGATTTACTGTTCCTGAAGGGTATTGG
>Ga0078972_1011239_pt1 | contig 16150 bp, 13 predicted proteins | sample YelNatPaOPGAMG01_FD_67568 | JGI IMG/M metagenome (GOLD analysis project Ga0078972, IMG submission 67568) | Hot spring thermophilic microbial communities from Obsidian Pool, Yellowstone National Park, USA - OP-RAMG-01 (SPADES assembly) (version 2) | ecosystem: Environmental > Aquatic > Thermal...
GCGTGTCTTAAATGTATTTGCCCAACATAGCCTAAGCCTATTATTCCAAGACCTATCTTTTTCATTATTATGCTCCGTCTTCTGATTTATTGTATCCCAAGTTTTTCGCCTAATCCAGTTAAGATTAAGGCAGCGTAGGCTTTGCCCATTAACTTTTTCTTGAAATCTTTTCTCGGGTATCTTGATCTAAAATAGTTTATTGGAGACCCTCTTGGAATGTAGGAGATTTTGCCTATGCCTTCTTTTTCTGCTAGTTGTAGATATTTTATCCTCCTCGGGTTTAGTCCGGCGATTTCTGCTGCTGCTACATCAATTGCCACTGGATCTTTGCTTGCCATTACTAGACCTAGTTTGCGTGGCTGTATTCCCGAGACAATGTATCCATCTATTATGTGCAAGTCAAATTTCATTGCTTTGTTGATGGCTACTATTGCTTCTCCGAGTCTGGAATGATATCGATATTTTTTAGGGTAGGGATTGCATCCGTAGATGTTTTTCAATGCGCATGTGAGTTTAATGTTTTCCATTGTGTATTTTATTTTTGGCACGTTAATTTTCAGCTCTGCTTTTTGAATTGTTTGCGGGATCATTAGGGTGAATGATTGTTTTCCAGCTGTTACCTGCACGGTTTCATATGGGTTTTGTGAGAGATTGACAAGTTTTACCTTGTAATTGGTGGCTAACTTCTCATAGCCGAGCATTTTGAAAGTGTACTTACATTTCATGGCAGAGGCGTCGGACTCCACTATAGAAATGTCTACAGTTGGGGTGATTCTTTCACGAATTAAATCAATTAGGGACGCAACAAATTTTGGATCGGTTGTTTGACCAGTTGTGTAGTCCCAATAATAACACATGTTAGGTTTAATTACAACATTTTTTATGTTTGTTGGAAATTTGTACTGAATTAATTCTAGGGCATCCGCTATCCCTTTCTTTATTTCAGCTTCATTTCTAATTTTTACTAGGCTAATTAAGCTCGTTTTCTTTGGCTCCTAACTTTCAATCTTGAGGAAACATTATTCTGTTTACCAGAGTTTTTGCTTCGTTGATGAAAGGTCGCGGTCTCTTAACTATTGGAAAATCAGGCTGAAGGAGAAGTTGCCTTAGTTTTTGCTTCGAAAAATCGCGGATGATCTTTTTCTTAATTGCATAGAGTTCATTTGTATTGAGAGTTTTGGTTCGCATGACTACTTTGTAAGAAGTGTAATTTGACCAATTGTAAGTGAGAATTAGAGAGTTCTCCCTTGCTATTTTATACATTCTGGTTCCTGGGTATGGAGTTAGAAAGTTTAAATTTATGATGTCAGGTTCTAGTTTTAGGATGAATTTGCGAGTGTTCTCTAATGTTCTATAATCATCGTCAGGCCATCCTAGAATGATGTGAGCTTGTCTTAATATGCTCAGCTCCTTTGTAATTTTGAATGCTTTTTCAGTTGTTTCTAATTTAATGCCTGGTTTTGCGATTTTGAGGATCTTTGGGTCTCCTGTTTCAACTCCAAAATGTATGCGTTGACAACCCGCTTTTTTCATTGCTTCCAAAAGTTCTCGGTTGAGTTCGTCGACTCGTGATTCACACATCCATCTAATATCAAGTTTTCTTTGCATTAGTTCTTTACAAATCTCTAATGCGCGTTTTCTATTATACGCAAAAGCTTGACTTCGGAAGTCAAATGCTCGAATGTTAAAACGAGTGTATAATTCTTCGATTTCGTCAGCTACTAGTTTTACGGGTCTATAAGTATATTCTCTACCAAAGCCCAGAGGGTATGGGCAGTATATGCAGTTATACGGACATCCTATACTGTCTAAGACTGCTATGTAAGGAAATTGTTCTCCATTCTTATCTAGGAAAGTCTCGTAGCCGTCAAGAGGGATGACGTCATAGCAAGGTTTTGGTAGATCGTTAAAATTTGTTTCTGTGGGCCCGGAGGTAGCGAGAATTTGTCGATTTTTAACAAAGGAAATGCCTTTTACAGTTTTAAGGTCTCTGGATTGTTGAAATGCTTGAATTAACTCAATCATGTTGGTAATGTATGGGTAGCCACTACGTAGGACGACATCTATCTTGCTTCTAAGCAAAACTTCTTGGGAAAGTACACGGCAAACCGTTCCGACACCGACTGTTTTCACGGTTGGGATGGATTCTTTTATTTCATCCAAAATTTCGAGGTCATTTTTCATTGAAGGAAGTGAGATTATAGAAAAAATTATGTCTGGATTTTCTTTTTTAACCATTTTTACACTTTGGTCATTACTTAAGTGAAGTCTTTGGCAATCAACAACCTTAAACTCGTATCCTTCTTTCAAAAGAATTGAGGAAGCATAGGGGAAAAATGGAATAAGAGGTGTTTTACTAGATTCTTTCCATCTTGGATTACTAGAAATTGCTGTACCAAAGCCGCCTGCGCTTTCTCTCCAGAGCGTTTGATATGGTGGACTGGGTAAATTTAGAAGAAGAATTTTAAGGTTTTTATCCACGGTGACTAAACCCCCTTTGCAGTTAACCATTAAATAAAGTACTTTAACGCCCTAGTTAGGGAGATTCAAAGAATCTGAAGAAGTGATTTCGAAGATATGTTGGTGTATAGTTAAAAAATTGTTTAGGCCATCTCACGCTGTGTTCGTAGATTTTCTCTACACAATTTTTTGTAATATCTAATTTTTTCTCTGAGTTTTTTAATTTTATTTTAATATTTAATAAGTTCATTTTTTCGATTTGTTTGATTTGTTTTAGGAATAAATCGAAACTGCGGAACAAAGTTTTAAACTCTTGAATTCTTCTTGCACGAGGAGGAGTTAGTTGTTTCGGTTGTTCGTTCCAGAAGATCGAATCCCAATGGTTCTGGTTTACAAAAAAATCGGGATGAAAAAGTGCGACTATGATGTCTCGTTTCAGGATAGATTTACAAAAAAGGCGATAATCGGATAGTTTCCCATGCCAGTCGTAAATGGTAGGATACGGATAAAATGTTAACCCTTTATGATATACCGGAACTGGAGAAAAATTAGTGGAGAAATCGAATTTTATGCCCAGATCTCTTAATGCTTCTGTGTGTGGTGGGCTCCAACAGAACCCTGGAGCTCTGTAGGAAACCATTTCCTTATTAGGAAACAAGTATTGGAGCGCGAAAATCCCGCCTTTTCCCTCAATTTCGCCGGTTAAGGGGTTAATGTGGGAGGTTTCTCGTATCAACGATATTTTATAGGCATTTTCGTAGCTTTCAATATCGGTGAACTCGAAAATTGTGGGGTGTACTGAATGACTTGAAGAATGATAGCCTATTTCATGTTCCTTGAGTAGATCTATAATAGTTGGGTAATTTGCAAGTTTTTCTGCCATGTGCCCGGAAATAAAAAACAAAGCATTGAGGTCATACTTTTTCAAGCGTTCTAGAATTAGCCGTAAACACCGAATCGATCTATCGCATATGAAATCCTCAGTGTCGAATGTTAACAGAAGCTCGTGCATACTTTTGATTCCTTTAAACTGCATATGCAAGTAGGATAAAATCACAAAATGAATTAAAGTTTAATAGCCTCTGGATCTTTTCGTAATTGTCATCGGAAAATGTCTTTGATTCTGTTTTAACGATTCCAAATTTTTGTATACAACCAGTAAAAAGTATTGGATAAGATACCTCTAGGGATTACTGCTACATAGTTCCATCTAGAAAGTGTTTTCCATCGATCTTTATGTGTCTCGCCGCCTCTCATAAAATCAAACTCTAATAATCCATTTTCAATGCATTTCTCCATTACATATGCACGTAGTTGATTTCCAACGCTGAATTTATAATAATCTGGATCAAAACCAGAGAGATAAGCATAAAACTTCGTTTTGTCTTTGAAACCATAAATTGCTGCTACGGGGTTACCAGAAAGTTTAAGTAAAAACAAGCCCAACAGACCCTTCTCCGAAAAAGATTTTGCGATATCTAAATGAAAATTACGAAACTTTTCATCTGCGAATGCGCCAGCAAATCCTCTGGACTCCCACCTTTTTTGATGTAACTTAAATAGCCAGTGCATGCCATCAACGCATGATTGAACCCCCGAATAATCCTCAAACTCTACTTTAAAACTTTTTTTCATCAACTTGGAGCATTTTCGCAAGCTCTGCCTAAGATTGCTGCTCAAGCTGTTCCAAAACGTGTCACGGGATTTCGGGAGTGGCTTGTAGGGGCATTCAGGGAAGGGTTTTAAAGTTTTTGACAGTTTACTTAGGATTGGTATGCATTTTGAATTTTCTGGAATCTCGGTTAATTCTATGTAGTTCCACTTTTCTGGGATTTTGTTCAGATGGTCTATGAATAGTCGTAAGCATTCCTCCGTTTTGTCTGCTATTATGAAATCGTTGTAGTCTGTGTGGGGGGTTCCGATGAATGTTATTTTTCCCCTACGAAGACCAAGTGTCTTCCGAGTGTAATACATTAATGGTGCTATTCCAATGATCTTGTCTTTGTCTGTTGCTAGTAGAAGGACAAGTCTTTTGTCGCTTCCGAAATGCTTCCACCAAGTTGAATGCCACTCCCATGTTGAAAAAACGCTATGCTCGCATCTTTCCAGGAGAGTGTTCCATTCCTTTTCGAGGTTCAGAAAATCAGAATAATTGTCGATTTCGATTATTCTCATGGTTTTTCTGCAACTTCCTTTGGACTTAGATGCGACAGAACTGAATCTTTATTGAAGACTCGGGCAAGGTTTAGTTCGACCCAGCAATGGCATCGCTATTAATTACACCTTGCAACTGAAGCTCAAAACTTCTTATTTTTTCTTTGTAATATTTTTGGAGTTGCTTGTTATGCGACCAATTAATCAACAAGTAATTTGTCATCAAAATTTCCTTAACCAGTTCATAAGCTTTTTCTTTATTTACAGAATTAACCCAATGGTGTGATCTCATCCAAATGCTTATCGTGGTCTTTCTTTTTATACTTTTCAAGTATTCAATGGGGTGACTTATTAAGGAAGTAAATGCACCAAGCGTACGTTGGTATAGGGCAGATAATGTTCGATATGGTTTTCTGAATCCATATTTTCTAGATATTGCAACTTCAGCTTCTTTTCTCTTTTGAGGATCTTTTGGATCGAGTGAGCCTTTGTGGATTCTGTGCCAATGGAGCGGTTCAAATACTGTCTTTACCTTCCAGCCTTCACGCAGTATTCTTAGGCATACGTCTAGATCTTCCATTGCAGGTAAACCACTGTCAAACCCGTACTCGAGGCTGTCAAAAGCCGCTCTTCGAAAGAGGGCGCATCCTGGAAATCCTTTCCATCCTGTATGTAAAGAATATTTATGATAGATCTTTTGCGGCATCCAAATATTTTCTATTTTTAGTTCCTCATTCCAAATTTTTGAACCCGTAAGTACGAATCCAATTTTTGGATTTTCTAACATCACTTTTACAGTTTTTTCGAGATGTTTAGGTAAAAGTTTGTCGTCCGCGTCTAAGCATATAAAGAATTCACCATTTGACGCTCTGATTCCGTTGTTCCTTGCGGTTGCCACACCTTGATGTATTTGGTGAATATATTGCACTGGATAGCGTTTTGCGATTTTTTCGGTATTATCTCTTGAACCATCGTCTACTACAAGGATTTCAATATTCTGATAAGTCTGTTTTAAAACGCTTTCAATTGCAGCAGCCAAGTAACGTCCATAGTTGTAGGATGTAATGATAACGCTTACGAGGGGAATATTCCATCCTCCTACTTTACAAAAATAATGTTATGTTAACATTCACCAACTAAGACGATATAAATTTTGGAAACGTGTTTTGAAACTTTGTTTTTAATTGGTGCACGCTCCATCCTAATCTTGTATTTATAATATAATAGCGAAACAGATCATTGTAATTATCTAGCGCTTGCCGTAACTTTTTTTTATCTCTAAATTCTGGAACGTGGAGCTGTTCGTTTTCATTTTTTTTCATCATTTTATCATAGTTAATAATTAATGGATCTGTTCGAAAACATTCAAGAATTTGCTTCTTTAACATTAAATTTTTCTTCGCTAGAGCTTGAAAATGTCTTTCAAGTAAAGTATTTCGATCGATTTTGTCTTCTTGCCAGTTTTCAGGATGTGTCAAGAGTTGTACTCTTTTTGGTGGATTATTTAGCAATCTGATAAGACCTTCAAGCGGAGTCCATGCTCTGTCTGATTCGTGGATAAAGAGATCTCTTCTAAGATGTGGGTGGTTGGCGTTGATGTATTTTTTAGTTCTTGCAAATGGGTCTCTGTCCCATGGACCGTGTCGTGCGATGCTGAAGACTTTTTTGCCTAGAAGATGCTCTAATAGTTGAATTTCGATTTCTAATGTTTTATTTGGGTTTTGTTTGTAAAGTCTGTATTGGGCGGGGTGGTAGTGGAGTCCGATTTCGTGTCCTAGCTTTGATATTTGTTTGAGAATGTCTACGTTGTCGTCTTCAAGCACGTTGTAGAATTTGCTTGAAAGTAAAACGAAGTATGTTGATTGAATATTGAGGTCTTTTTCTATTTGAGCCATTTTCAGGGCTTCTGGAAGAGATATGTCGATGTCGTGGCGAAGAATTAGATATGGAGTATCCTTGTTGTTTACTTTGCAGAAGGGAACGATTTTATAGATTTGATTGAGGTATTTCAGGAGTTTAACGTAGCTTTTCAGAGTGAACTCTGTAAGTTCTTCTAAAGTTGGCGCATCCATGCGGGGCACCTTATCAGAAACTTTTATGTTAGCATTTCTTCGTAAATTCTACGGAGCCGTCTAGTGATCACGCGGTAAGAGAAATTCTCCACTATGAGTTTTCTGCCTTCTCGACCAAGCTTTGTTCTGAGGTCTTTGTTGTCTAGTAGGTATTGGATTGCTTCTGCCAGTTTTTTGGGGTTGTTTGGTGGGATTAGTATTCCGTTTTTGCCGTGGTGGATGACTTCGGGGATTCCTCCGACGTTTGTTGCTATTACGGGTGTTTCGCAAGCTAATGCTTCTAGGTTTACGACTGCAAAGGCTTCTATAAGTGATGGTAGAACAAAAATGGATGCTTTTTGATACCATTTTATTATGTTTGTTGGTTCTTGTTCGCCTAAATATGTTATTTTGTGTATTCCTTTTCTGTTTTCGTTTTCTATCCGCGTTAACATTTTCTTAAAGTATTCTATATCCCAGCTTGGTGGGCCTATTATGACTAGGTGGGTTTTGGTTTTTAAGTAGGGAAGTGATTCCAGTAGGATGTGTAAGCCTTTAGTGTAGGTTATTCTCCCAACGAATAGTATTAGGTTGTCCATTTTTTCTTTGAAGGGGTAAAAATTTTTTAGACATATTCCGTTGTATAAAAGTCGGATTTTGTTTTGGGGTATGCCTAGGCTAATAAATTGTTTTTGCATGTTTTGGGAGATTGCTATGTAGATGTTGGCTATGTTTTTGAGTATTAATCTGTTTAGGAAATATCTTTTGTAAAGTTCTAGGGAGAGCCCGTGGCAGTGGAATATTTTTGGTTTTTTGAGCGTGCATGAGAATAGGGGGAGGGTTAGGTCTCCGCCGTGGAAGTGGATTATGTCATATTTTTTAAGGTGATGTCTAAATCTTCCAGGAATTAGATTTATTCCTAATGTTATTCTGTCTGAGTGGTTTATCGGGAGCCAGTTTAATGCTGGGATTTTGAAGATGGTGATGTCGCCGTTTTTTTCGGTTTTTGCTTGCCAGAGAGGTTTCCATTTTTGGTTCATGTTGAACGTTAGTATGTCTGTTTTTACTCCTATTTTATTTAGGTGGATTGCAAGGTTTTGGACTACTGCTTCTGCCCCGCCCTTAATTGGGTAGTATGAGGGAGTAACCATCAAAACCCGCATTCTGATCACATTTTCATCTGCTTGTTCTTTTATTCATTCTGCTCATGTTGAGATGGTTCATATGCAGTTTGGATGGATGCTTTCGAGATTAAATGAATCAAAAATGTTAGGTCGAGAATCAAACTTCTTCAAATAAAGATTACGTCCATAGAATTTTGAAGTGTTCAGGTTGATTTTTCTGCAGGATAAACTGATATTTTATATCCCTTTTTAACGAGAGCGAGATCATATTTAACTAATTCTCAAACTTATTGCATACTTGACCGATAATTAGATGACACGAGAACTCTGTCAAAGCCGCTTATGGTAAAAAAGAGAGTCGACATACTGTAGATGAGCCCATAGCATGTATTAAAAGATCTTTTATAAATTGCCTTTAGGAAATGTATTCCGACCCCAGCTGCAGCCCATTTAATGGCGGTAATTCTTGATTTGTTCATTGCGTGGGCTTGCTTAAGAAATATTTTTGTTTTACTTATCCCGCCATCAACAGCGTGCTTTATTATGTATGGAACTCTAACTCTCTTTAAGATAACTTGATGGTACACCTTAGCATGGGGTGTATATAGAAGTTTATATCCAGAATTTGTGATAGATTGGCAAAAATCGTCGTCTTCGCTGCCCAAAATTAGCTTTCCACGCCTTGTTGTTCCCAATGATTCGTCGAACTTTACAATTTTAAAGATCTCTTTCTTAAAAGCCGCATTTGGCATGATAAAGCCTTTTACTAGTTTTATGGAGTCCCCTCTATTGAAAAATCCTAGAGCTGCCTCCACGTATATTTTCTTTGGTATGATTTCCGGATGCAATGGATAAACTGGACCACCTACTCCGGCAATTAGTTCAGAAAATTGGAATCCTGGTATTAGGTTTCTGAGCCACTGTTTATCGACTATACAGTCGTCATCGGTATACGCAACTATGGAGCCTCGGGCTAGTTCTGCTCCTTTGTTTCTAGCGTATGCCAAGCCATGTTTGCTTTCTACAATGAATCGAATTTTTGGGAATTGCTTGCAGAGTTCTTTTGTTCCGTCAGTTGAGCCCCCGTCAATTATTATTACTTCAAATTTGGATTTTGGATAGTCTTGAGCGTAAATTGAGTTGAGGCAAGATTTCAACAGGTTTTTCCTATTATACGTGCAAACAACAACAGAAACAAAGGGCAGTTTTTGGTTCTCGTCGGTGGGCATTTTTAACTCCGACCGCAACGCATTCTATCTTTACTCCGAAGGAGATACTTCGCTGCTTATTTTACATCCTTTTAATTACTTGACTCCTCAATGAGTCAAATACTCGCCCTAAAAAGTAGCTGAACCCTCTGCCTTTAATCAAATACCTTGCAATTAATACATTTCTAAGTCCATTTGTTATTAAATTGTCTCCTCTGTACTTATAGCTTAGGAGGTCATATTTTCTGAAAAATTCAAAGAATTTCTTCGAATTGTAGAGTTTAGTGTCGTCTAATTCGCTAGGTATAAGTTTTTGTATATTTAGCCAACAAGCAAGTCCAAAAGCTGTCATAGGGATCAAACCTTTGGTAAAAAATGCCTTAATCAGATCGAAAATTCCATTATTTACTTGAAAACCACATTTTCTCGGATCTATATCCTCCAAAACTAAGCCGGTGATTGTTCTTAAACATTTTTCACAAAGCCCACAATTATATTCTGTATGCTGTATCCAACAAACTCTCAAATCGCGAAGATATTTCGGGTGACTTTTAAGGATGTATCTTATTTTTTCTTGTCTACCTAATTGATGCAAGTCGCTAATAATTTTAACATCAGCCCATGACAAATTTTCATCTAAAATTGGATGTGAACCCCAAGGCTCGTTAAACTCGGGCTCGTAACTAGAGGCGTAGATAATATTCCCAATTTTTTCTTTTGTTATTGGCGCACACAAACTGAGGGTAATTACACCATGACAAACGCGCTCCCACCAGCTTTCCATTCCATATTTTCTACTTAATAATCCATCATTGATTAGTTCCCTTGCGTTTGTTTTAATAAAATGTATGTTCACTCTTTCATGATTTGCGAAATCAATTAGTTTTTTGGAAATCTTGCTCCAAAATTTTGTTTCATTGGTTGGGATATCTAAACCCCATATAGAGATTAGAACCGGTTTTTTGTCCTTATTTGTAATATATGATGCCCGCGAATCAAGCCCTCCACTAAATAATAAAGCATAGTCTTTGTTATTGAACCTGTTTGATACAATGTTTTTGGTATGTATTCTGCCAGATAAAGAGAAGTTAGGAAACCACTTTTTAAAGATGTATTTGATATTTTTGAGAGAGTTCAAGTATGTTTTATCGATCTTATCAACATAAACATCTGCACCCATCGCCCACGCTATCGTTATGACAACGGAAAGGGGAGGTATTACTAAAATGCTTTCATCGATGTTTTCCACAGTATCACTATATTCAGCGAAAAAAATTTCTGCCAAAAAGTACTTTCTCGGCTCTTTAGATAGATCAAGTTTAGCAACAAGTTTATTGTTTGATACGCGTAGATCAGATATTTTTATATACTCGTGTTGCGGTTCACGGGACATGTAGAGTCTCTTCCGGCAGTTATTCTAGTTTTTCTAAGACGGTTATGCGGATTATCTCTTCAAGACATCCAGAAGGATTGCTAACAAATTTCACATTTGGATATTTGGACAAGCTAAATTCGTATACTCCCCGATTTTTATAGTAAGAGTTTGGGAGAAGAACGGTTTCTTTACCTAATATTGCTGCTAATATTGCAACGTGAAGACGATCAGTAATAACTTTATTGGAACCTTCAATTAAGTTAACAAAATTCCTAAAGCTGTCAAGTAGTGAAATATCACCTATAACGATCTTTTTATTAAAAAATTTTAAGTCGCGCACCGTTATCTTTGGACGAGTATTTTGAAATATTTTTGATTCCAAATCGGTCCTTAAACAAATTAGATCATAATCTCCAATTCGTGTATGAAAGTCTTCTTTGGATAAGTATAAAGTTGTATCATGAGATAAAAGTATATGCACATTTTCCGGGAGGTTAATCGAATTTAACAATTTGTAACTATATTTTTCCCGACAAAACAGGTAAATTTCTTGTCTTGATTTTTTAAAGAGAGCAGGAAACGATGTATATTTGAAATAGTAACTTTGCGGCGCAACTATAACTATGCTGCTTGGATTATGCCGAATTATGTTCTTTAAAAGACGCAATCCATTTCCCCAAAGGTCATTAACGTTACCCCCTCCATGGATAAAAAAAACGTCTGAGATCTTGCCTTGTACTTTGTCGACTTTTATTGTTACTTCATAAATTTTCTTCTCAATTCTTTTTAGACTTTCTTCCCAGCTCCCGTTCAATCGACCTGCAACTTTAGCCATTCTTCTCCAAGGAATCAAAAAATATAATTGCCGAAGAAGAGGACGCGAACATTCGTTATATCGCAAACATAAGTAATTTATTCCTAACTCATTAAGTTTTTTATACATTCCACAATATATCAGTCGGTCCCCGTTATTCCCACCAGGTTCAATTACCAAAAATCTTTTATTTTTGTATTCAACCAAAATTTTTTCAAGATTATCCAGTTTTTCTTCACCGCTTAGTTAAGCATTCGACAACGGTTATCAAAACTTTTGAGATATCTTAAATCTTTTAAGAACCATATATGCCCTATGATCCATGAACGAATATAAGAAAAAATAAAAAATGCCAAGTTTTTCGGAGAAAGCATGTACGAGATTGAGTTTATAATCAAATTCCTAAGAAACCCTATAGATTCCAATATTAGCAAGTTAACAACTGAAGGCTCTACAAAAACGTGCTTATATAGCATCGTATATGCTCTATTAGTTTCAGTGCCTACTTCTGATCGAGTCTTATGATTTTCGTTATCATGAATAGCCAAGGGGGAGTTAATCCAAAAAAGTTTCACACCATGTCTTTTACACATTAAAAAGTATAAAACTTCTTCAAATCCCCAGCTCACAAACCTCTCATTCCAAGGCACACTTTTGCATACAGTTTTAGGAATAAGCATAAGAGCACCTATAAAATAATCCGCCTTTGAAGTTGAAGTTGGAAATCCTCCACCCTGAGGAGTCAACTTGATAGGTGCTGTTAAATTTCCGAAATATTCAACTTGCCCAGATATTATATAATTACCCTTATTTTTTAGATTTACATAATTATCCAAAAGTTTCGATATGCAATCTTCATACAAGTAAACATCATCATCAATGAATAAAAGAATCTCGCTTTGGCAATTTTCAGCTATAAGTTTTCTGGCTTTTGACAAACCTCTTTTTAAACTCTTAATATAAATGATTTCCATAAAGTTTGAAAATTGAGAGCAAACCTCTCTGGTCTCCTCACCCTCACTACCGTCTACAACAATAACGTTAAAATCCTTAAAAGTCTGATTTCTCAACGCGTTTAAACATTTTCTTAATTTATCTGCCCTATTCTTTGTAGGAATACCAACAGATATGCTATACTTTTTTGCTGCATCACACGCGCAACCATCACTGTAATGTGCGTTGATTGTCAGCATATGTTTTGAGCCACACAATTTCGTTAATAATAGCTCTTGGTTGTAGCTTCGCAACCCTTATTCCTAAAACCCGTAATATTAGTTATAAGAAAATCCATCGCGCCTACTCCCAGTTAAACTCACAAAATCGACTTGCGCACATCAAGATTGGACGCACAAAAGTTCAACGTAACTTTTCAATGTAAAACCATCAAGCTCATGAATCAGAAGCTCCGTTCGCGGCATTGATTCACTTTCTTATTCCACCGAAACTATCGCTCACATAAACACCCTTACGGTTAACATATTCACAAAATTCCGAGAAAGCATCATTTTCTTGAATATCATCAGACAGTAATATTCCACCTTTTCTTATGAAAGGCCACACAGTTTTAAACTCCCACAACATGTTTTCATACGTATGTAAACTATCATGAAGAAAAACATCTATCTCTCTGAGATTTTCAAGAAGATGAGGCAATTTCTGAGACGAAGAACCTATTATTAGATGCCACCTACGGCGAAAACTACCAGGTACAATCCAACCTATAGGCTTTACGCCTCTAGGTATGTATGCGCTGATATCTATGGAGTAAAGCTCCCCCTTTCCATTATCTTCTAAAGCTTGCAAAATATACGCTGACGAAACACCACTCGCTACGCCAGTTTCCACCACAACATTCGGCTTCATTATTCTAGTTATGATGTATAAAATCTCGGGTGCGCTCATATACCGTTTTTCAGGGGTGCCTATTGCCCCAGAGTCAAAAGGATTTTTGAAATATTTTAGACTGCTTAAAACATGCATATGTAAAGAACCTTTCGACCTAAATTCTTTATGAAATTGAAATACTTCTTTGTTACTTGCTTTAGTCAAATGCTTAATAGAAAGGAAATTAACTATCCAGCCCCGAATTTGAGATACAAACTCTGGTTTATGGTTCTCTGCAATCCATTTTATCCCCGCATAACAAGCACATGTCGGATCATTAAGTACACGTGAAATGTACTCTAAATAAATCGAACATTGACGCGCACCTTTAGTCTTTCCCAAGTCAACACCTCTCAAATAACAAAAATACTTACACGGTGTACACTTTAAGGTGAATGCGTATAGATTTCACTGCCACCATTAGCATACACTAAATTCAAATCATCAAAAATAAAGGAAAGCTCGCTGGTATTCCATGAAAGCTGTCCAGACGGAACCACCCCATAAACAACATTTAAAGTACTCAAATAAACAACGCCGTTACCAGCCACCACAGTAACATTAGTTAGCGAATATTTCCCAAAAACAATCAAGCCATAAGTAGTTAACACATAATCCCGAGACGCCTCATCCGCATAAAACGCCGAATTTTCAACATCAACACTTCCCGACAACCACCGAGCCCCAAACACGCTATATGCATCCGTACATCCATAATGATAATACCAGCGCAAAGCACTCATCCTATAGCCACTAAGAGGAATAGACCAACTATCACCCCCAACCACCTCATACACAAAATTCGTCTGAAAAAGAAAATAAGGCACCAAAACAACCAACAACAAAGCTGAAACAACAAATTCCCTTTCTCGCCTAGAAAACAACCCAACAATAAACTCACCACCCAAAACACAGAAAGGCGCCAAGAAAAACAAAAGCACATGATAAAAACGCGTCATATTAAGCGATTCCGCCAGCCCCGGCACCAAAATAAGCATAGCCAAAAAAGCCATACCAATCAAACTAAAAATGAAAAACTCGTTTTCCATACGAGCCCTCACACGTTTAGTGACCAAACCAACAAAACCCAAAACAACAAAAGCCTCAGTAAGATACGCAAAAAACCTGCTAATAGAGTTCCAAACAGTCGGCGGAGCCTCCAACCCCAAACCCCTCAACACAGTCTCACCCCGCGCAGCAGGATTAAAGAAATCGCCTAGCTGCCTATACACATAATCCCCAACCTCCAAAATGCTGTCAAAAGTGGCAGCCCCAGAAGTATAAATATACCACGCAAACATCACCACAAAAAAGAAAACAACCATACCAACAGTAATATTCCTACTTGGACGCTTCAAAACAAACAACGCAACCAAAGCAAAAGAGGTAAAAAACAGAAAAATCGCAGCAAGCGCATAATGCGAAACCACCAAAGCAAAGCTGAAAACCATAAAACACACCATCTTACTAGCAGACTTCATCCCCTTATTCACTATGACAAGCAACAACAAAACAAAAAACAATTCCCCAATCATCTGCCTAGTCAACCCCAACATTTCAGTATAGAACGTAAACAATGCCATAAACAAAAAAGCCGAAATAAAAGCATACATCTTACTCACATAAATCTGCCAAACTTGATACAAACCCAAAGGTACAAAAGCAAAAATTAAAGGAAACAACAATTTAAACATCCATATTGAGTCTATTTTCAATAGGACCAAGTAAACCGTTGGAAGAACAGTAATACTTAACATTGTGTTGTATCTACCTAACCCAACACCAAAAAATGAGGGCAGAACAGAACTCCAATGCGCATTACCCTCTGTAACTCTAAAAAGAAAATATTCACCAGGCACATCCGAGCCGAATGGAACAATATAGTTGGAAATAAGCGAAGAGTGATAAAGAAGGGCAATAGCAATCATAAGCACAGCAAAAGGATACAAATTCGAAGACAAAAATTTCTCGGACAAGACACCAACAATAAATAGCACAGAGATTGCTACAATCATAAACAGAAGAAGCAAATTGCTTCCATAAACATTTACATACATTGCTCCAACAATGCTTAAAATCGGAAGACATAGAAAAAGCAACCCAAAGTGAGATTTTTTGACGGGTTCGCTTTTCCAGACTTCTACATCTTCACTTTTTAAATAGACTGAAACTCCACCCATCAAGACTAGACTATTCAAAACTATCATTAAAGGTATTAGCGAAAGCGGTCGTGAAATACCAAACAAGAAACCAAATTCACTAATTAAGAGACCTGCAAGCATCAGAAACGCAACACTAAGCCCCACCGAGAAAAGAACCGTTTCAGCCCAACCAAACTCGTCCAACTTGAGTAGTTTAAGAATAACGAACCCTGGAAGAAAAGTGAAATAGAAAAAGCCTAGCAACTGTCTAGCAATTGGAATGTCGAAGAAGACTGTGAAATATACGATTAACTGCAAAAACACTATAGCAATCAGAAAGTAACGTTTCTTCTGCTTAGTTGGCATAAAATTCATCTGATAGCACCGGATTCTACCGTAGTAAGACGTAATATTTATTACAAGCTTTGAATGTATGTTTCTGTGAAGAGCACATGACCACTATGACATACAATCGAAACATTTTAACTCAAAGATTACAGATAATTAAGACAGGAGCAGGGAGATTGAAAAACACAAAGTTTTACGCGCTACTAATAACTTTGACGGTGCTTGTCGGAACTCTCGGCCTCTCCACAGCAATCTCATCATTAATGAACAGTGTCGTTATAGGAAATAGTGGTAAAATATCAATTCCAACCATAACCGCTGCAAGCGGATACTGTAGAGACATCCAAAACGCAGTAGACTGGATTGTGGCACACGGCGGCATAGGCAACGTGTACATTCCAGAAGGCACCTTCTACTGGAACGGTAACGAAACCGTGTATATACCAGCAGGCGTAAATGTTATAGGAGCAGGACAAAATAAAACGATACTGCAACAAGCAAATTCCGCTCCGTTTGAAACGATGTTTTCAATTTCAGGGACAGGTGCAACCAATAAGCCTGTAAGAATCAGCGGCATAACTTTCAAAGGAA
>Ga0078972_1011242_pt1 | contig 16145 bp, 8 predicted proteins | sample YelNatPaOPGAMG01_FD_67568 | JGI IMG/M metagenome (GOLD analysis project Ga0078972, IMG submission 67568) | Hot spring thermophilic microbial communities from Obsidian Pool, Yellowstone National Park, USA - OP-RAMG-01 (SPADES assembly) (version 2) | ecosystem: Environmental > Aquatic > Thermal...
TTACATTAAACCAGAAACAAGGTAAACTCAAAATTGCTTTTGCTAACTTCAGAGATCTTTTTGGATACCAATAATTTCCCTTTCGTTTATATTCGGCCCTGGTATAGTCGCCTACTATATGGCAACCTATTTGGAACGTCCCCACAGTAATGTCCCTAAATCCCATTCCGGTTAACAACCATCTTATTGTAAAAACAAAGAGATAAGCGACTTCAAATACTCGCACCCAACACGGCCTAAAACTTGTCTCAATAGAGTAAATAGCAAAAACTAAAGATAATGGACTGCTCCGTTTTTGATTCTCCCAGATTATCTTTCTTGCCTTACGGCCATGTGGAATGCCCTTACAGAATCGTTTAAATACTAGCGGATCAGCTAAAAAATCCGGGGTATTGCCTACGAAAATTAAACCGTCCATAATACCCATATGACACCCGTGGTAGTATAGGCTGTTCCGATGTTCTAGTTTGAAATGATGGTGAGTTTCTTAAAGTCGAATGAATTTCCTCCCTGATAATTTTTCTTAAACCCTCATTATCCATGAAAAGACCTGATGACTTTAATTCCTCTTGGAAAACGTCGCGAATGATTCTCCTTAAAGTTCTCTCTAAGTCTTCTGTACTCATTAATAATACCTCCTTCGAATGTCCGGCACTTTATGCATCAAATGTGTCGCCCGTACTAGCAATCTCATGTTGGACAGCTTCAATTTCTTCCTTAACTATGTTATGAATTATCCTACGGAAGGTTTCTTCTGGCTCGCCCCCTTCAAGGCTGCGAATCTTCAACTGAGCAGAAATTGGATACCCAGGGGCACTAAATATAAGTCTTGAAAAAGTGCGAACTCGATTAACTCTTACAATACCAGAAATGAGTGCGACAATACCCCATGAAATTAGATTGGCGGTTACACTATTAATCAGCGAGTGATTTCTTAAGATAAGGCCTACAATATAAGAAGAAACTGAGGCACCTAATGCACCCAATCCAACATAGCTTACAACGAAAAACCCATAGATAATTTGGGCCAAATGAAGTTGATTGCGAATCGGTGGCGCAAGAATCTCTGGTCGGAAAAACGCTGTAGCCACTGACGTCATTGCCCCTAATCCAGTGCCTAGGGCGGCAATGTATGCTTTATCCGGAGCCAATATTCCAACCATCGCTCCTATAAAAAATGGTAGGATAATGGATGCAAATACACTTAACAAACGATCCCGCGGATCTTGCTGGGCAACGATTAAATCCATCACACCAAAAGGCCCCTCAACCGGACGGTTTTGAGTCCATCTTATCATCAACCCAGTAGCAAATATAGTGCCTAGCATTATATAAACATCAGTCGAAGGCATATAATGCACCTGCCCATGAAACATATTGTACTTGGAGAGATAATATTGCAATAGTGCCATTTAAAGGTAATCTCTGCGTAACCTTGACCGGCCGAGGTCATCTTCTTACAGATTCTTTCGCGCGGCGGCTCAGGCCCTTAAGGTCACTGGAACTGTGCTGGGAAGAGGAAAGCATGAACACCCGCCGGCTGAAAGGTCACTCGTCCCAAGCCTCAAAGGTAAAGGTGGCTAAATCTCATGTCGTGTCGCCCGGAAGCAGGGTAACGAACGTTATAAACCCGGATTGGACAAGGGCTGCCGGATGGCCCGCCTGTCAGTCACTGCTCTGAAGCCAAATCAGACCGAAGCACGAAGGGCCTTGTGTCTAATCATACCACACGGCCGTTACGCCGACAATAGCCTGACATCCAGAAAGCACCCTCGTTTTTTAAGGACCATCCCCCACCCCGGGGCGAGGAACCAGTTTCTTGCCCGGCGGCGTCCCATGAGCCATACGACTACTGGTTGGAAATATAGGCCAGTTAGGCCTCGGTATTCCCAAGTGACACGTTATAGTTTAGCAGGAAATACATCCCGCGCGCAACGGTGCACGGATCACATATCTCCTACCCCGATTTCTTGGGTTTTCCCGGGACTTCTTTGCGTTTCCCTTACACGTACAAATCCCCTCCCAAAAAGGCGGCCCCGGGGGATCGACCCCCGGGGCCTTTCTTTTTCGCCCGGCCTACGCCTCACCCATGAGGTAGCGGTCGCACGCCCGGGCCGCGCCCCGCCCCTCGTCGATGGCCCATATGACCAGGCTCTGGCCGCGGCGCATGTCGCCGGCGGCGAAAAGCCCCGGAACGTTGGTGGCAAACCGGCCGTATTCGGCCTTCGCGTTGGAGCGTTCGTCGCGTGCCACGCCGAGCCGGTCCAGCAGGGTGTCCTCCGGCCCGAGGAAGCCCATGGCCAGGAGCACCAACTGCGCCGGCCAGGTTCTCTCCGTGCCGGGAATTTCCCGGGGTACCAGTCCGCCCCGGTCGTTGCGGACCCACTCGACGTTCACGGTGTGGACCGCCTTCACCCGCCCGTTTCCGTCCCCCGCGAATTTCGTGGCCGTAAGGCAGAAATGCCGGGGATCCGAGCCGTAGACGGCCGCCGCCTCCTCCTGGCCGTAGTCGACCTTGTACACCCGGGGGAATTGCGGCCAGGGGTTGTTTTCGCCCCGTCCCAGCGGCGGCCGGGGCATGATCTCCAACTGGTTGACGGACGCGCACCGGTGGCGCAGGGCCGTGCCCACGCAATCGGTACCGGTGTCCCCGCCGCCGATGACGATGACGTCGCGCCCGGCGGCGGAAACGAAGTTGCCGTCCGCCAGTTGCGAATCAAGAAGGCTCCTGGTGTTGGCCCGCAGGAAATCCACCGCGAAGACGATCCCTTCCAGGCCGCGGCCTTCGATGGGAAGGTCCCGCGGCTTGGTGGCCCCGCCGCAGAGCACGGCGGCGTCGAATTCCCGCCAGAGCCCCTCGGCGGGGAAATCCTTCCCCACCTCGGTATTGGTCACAAAGGTCACGCCTTCGGCCGCCATCAGTTCGACCCGCCGTTTCACCAGGCGTTTGTCCAGCTTCATGTTGGGAATGCCGTACATCAGAAGCCCGCCGATCCGGTCGGCCCGTTCGAACACGGTGACCCGGTGGCCGGCCTTGTTCAACTGGTCGGCGCAGGCCAGGCCGCTGGGGCCGGAACCCACCACGGCCACCCTCTTGCCGGTGCGGGCCGGAGGCGGTGCGGGCCTGATCCATCCCTCGGCATAAGCCCGGTCGATGATGGCGCACTCGATGTTCCTGATCGTCACCGGCGCCGTGGCCAGCCCGGCGGTGCAGGCTCCCTCGCAGGGGGCCGGGCACACCCGGCCGGTGAACTCGGGGAAGTTGTTCGTCTTCAACAGCCTGGCCGCGGCTTCCCGCCACAACCCCCGGTGGACCAGTTCGTTCCATTCGGGCATCAGGTTGTGGCAGGGACAGCCGGACGCCATGCCGCCCAGCATGACCCCGCTGTGGCAAAAAGGTATGGCGCAGTCCATGCAGCGCGACGCCTGGGTCGAAAGAGCCCTGCTGTCCATCGGAAGGTGGAACTCCTCCCAGTCGCCGATCCTCTCGAGGGGAGGACGGTCGCCGGGCAGTTCCCTCTGATATTCCATAAAACCGGTAGGCTTACCCATGCTGTCTTTCCTCCCCCTAATTCCCGCTGATCCGCGACTGGTCCTGCAGGTTTTCCTCGAAGGCGGCCATGACGGCCTCGTCCCCGCTCAAGCCCAGTTCTTGCGCCCGGCTGATGGCCGCCATCATGCGTTTGTAGTCCCGGGGAATGACGCGCACGAACTTCGGCCGCCAAAAATCCCAGCCGTCCAGGACCCGGCGGGCCGGGGCGCTGCGCGTGTACTGCCAGTGCCGCCGGATCATCTCTTTGACCTCGTTTTCCTCGGCGGCGTCCTCCAGCTTCTCGAGCAGGACCATGGCCGTGTTGCAACGCCCGGGGAAGGTCCCGTCCGCATCCAGGACGTAGGCGATCCCGCCGGACATGCCGGCCGCGAAATTCCGGCCGGTGGGACCCAGCACCACCACCCGGCCGCCGGTCATGTACTCGCAGCCGTGGTCGCCCACGCCTTCCACCACCGCGGCGGCGCCGCTGTTCCGGACGCAGAAGCGCTCGCCGGCCACGCCGCGGATGTAGGCCTCGCCGGATGTCGCCCCGTACAACGACACGTTGCCCACGATGATGTTTTCTTCCGGGACGAAGGAGGCCGCCGGCGGCGGGAAAGCCACCAGCCTGCCGCCGGAGAGCCCCTTGCCGAAATAGTCGTTGGCGTCCCCTTCCAGGACCATGGTGATCCCGCGGGGAACGAAGGCGCCGAAACTCTGCCCGGCCGAGCCCTGGAAACGGAGCCGGACGGTGTCCTCCGGAAGGCCCTGCCCCCCGTAACGGCGGGAGACCTCGTGGCCCAGGATGGTTCCCACCACGCGGTTGGTGTTGCGGATGGGCAACACCGCCTCCACCGGCTCCCCGCGCTCCAGGGCCGGGCGGCACAGCTCCAGCAACACTTCCCGGTCCAGGGACTTCTCCAGGCCGTGGTTTTGGGCGACCCGGCAATACCGGCCCACCGACTCCGGCACGTCCGGCCGGTAGAGCAGGGCGGACAGGTCCAGTCCGGCGGCCTTCCAGTGCCGGTCGCGCTTTTCCACCTCCAGCACGTCCGTACGGCCCACCATTTCATTGACGGTGCGGAAGCCCAGGGCGGCCATGATCTCCCGCATCTCCCGGGCGATGAAGCGCATGAAGTTGACCACGTGTTGCGGGTCTCCCTTGAAATTCTTGCGCAGTTCCGGGTTCTGGGTGGCCACGCCGCAGGGGCAGGTGTCCAGGTTGCAGACCCGCATCATCACACAGCCCAAAACCACCAGGGGCGCCGTGGCGAAGCCGAATTCCTCGGCGCCCAGAAGCGCGGCGATGACCACGTCCCGGCCGGTCATCAGCTTGCCGTCGGTTTCCACCACGATGCGGTCCCTGAGGTTGTTGAGCACCAGGGTCTGGTGCGTCTCGGCCACCCCCAGTTCCCAGGGCAGCCCGGCATGGACGATGCTGGTCCGGGGCGAAGCGCCGGTGCCGCCCTCGTAGCCGCTGATCAGGACGACGTCCGCCCGGCCCTTGGCCACGCCGGCGGCAATGGTGCCCACGCCGGCCTCGGAAACCAGCTTGACGTTGATCCGGGCCCGGGGATTGGCGTTCTTCAGGTCGTGGATCAGTTCGGCCAGGTCCTCGATGGAATAGATGTCGTGGTGCGGCGGGGGCGAGATCAGTCCCACTCCCGCCGTGGTGCCCCTCACCTTGGCGATCCAGGGATACACCTTGCGTCCGGGCAACTGGCCGCCCTCGCCCGGCTTGGCCCCCTGGGCCATCTTGATCTGAATTTCGCGGGCGTTGACCAGGTAGTGGCTGGTGACGCCGAAGCGGCCCGAGGCCACCTGCTTGATGGCGCTGCAACGCGAGTCCCCGTTCGCGTCGGGGACGAAGCGCGCGGGGTCCTCCCCGCCCTCGCCCGTGTTGCTGTAGCCGCCGAGGCGGTTCATGGCGATGGCCAGGGTTTCGTGCGCTTCCCGGCTGATCGAGCCGTAGGACATGGCCCCGGTCTTGAAGCGCCGGCAGATGGCTTCCTCCGGTTCCACCTCGGCGAGCGGAACGGGGGGACGGTTCGATTTGAAGCCAAACAGGCTGCGCAGGCTCGACTGCTGGCTGTTCACCAGGGACGAGTACTGCTGGAAAAGGCCGTAGTCGTTGTTTTTGCAGGCGTTCTGCAGGGCGACTATGGTCTGGGGATTGTAGAGGTGCCGCTCGCCGTCATGGCGCCACTGGTAGGTGGAACCGGACGCGAGGACGCCGCCGGCGGCGAAAGCCGCCTGATGGCGCAGTTGAGCCTCCCGGGCTATTTCCGCCAGGCCTATCCCGCCCACCCGGGACGGAGTCCAGGTAAAATACTTGTCGATAACTGACTCGTCAATACCGACGGCCTCGAAAATCTGGGCGCCGTGGTAGCTCTGGATGGCGGAAATGCCTATCTTCGACATCACCTTGACCACACCCTTGGTGGCCGCCTTGATGTAGTTTTTCAAAGCATCCTTGTAAGCGACCCCGGTCAGCAGTCCCTGGCGGATCATGTCCTCCAGCGTCTCGAAGGCCAGGTAGGGGTTGACGGCGCTGGCGCCGTAACCGATCAGGACGGCGAAGTGATGCACTTCCCTCGGCTCCCCCGACTCCAGCAGCAGGCTGATCCTGGTCCTGGTTCCCTCCCGGATCAGGTGGTGGTGCAGACCGGACAGGGCCAGGAGGGCGGGCATGGGAGCGTGCTCGCGATCCAGGCCGCGGTCGGAGAGAATCAGCAGGTTGGCGCCGGCGGCAATTTCCCGGTCGGCGGCCCGGCAAAGTTCGTCCAGGGCCTTCTCCAGGCCCCGCCCGCCTTCCGCGGCCGGGAAGAGGATGGGCAGGGTAACGGACCGGAAGCCCTCCCGGTCGATGTACCTGATCTTGGCCAGTTCCTCGTTGCTCAAAACGGGGGTGGAAAGACGGATCTGGCGGCAGCTCTCGGGTTGCGGCTCGATCAGGTTCCTTTCCGGCCCGGTGGTGGTTTCCCAGGCGGTGATGATTTCCTCCCGGATGGCATCGATGGGGGGGTTGGTAACCTGGGCGAACAACTGCTTGAAATAGTTGTACAAAAGCTGGGGTTTTTCGGACAATACGGCCAGCGGGGCATCGTTGCCCATGGCTCCCACCGCTTCCACCCCGTTTTTGGCCATGGGCTCCAGCACTTTGCCCAGTTCCTCGAAGGTGTAGCCGAAAGCCCGCTGGCGCCGGAGCACCGTTTCGTGGTCCGCCTCGCAGACCTCGGGCGCCGGCGGCAGGCCGGCGAGATCCACCAGGTGCTCGTCCAGCCAGAGGCGGTACGGATGCGCGGCGGCCATCCGCTCCTTCAATTCTTCGTCGTCGACGATCCGTCCCTCGACCGTATCGACCAGCAGCATGCGTCCCGGGCGCAGCCGTTCCTTCACCGCGACCTTTGCCGGGGGAATGTCGAGCACACCCACCTCCGAGGCCAGGACGATGACGTCGTCCTGCGTTACGTAGTAGCGCGAAGGTCTCAGTCCGTTACGGTCCAGCACCGCACCGATGATTCTGCCGTCGGTGAAGGCCACGGCGGCGGGGCCGTCCCACGGTTCCATCAGACAGCTGTGGTATTCGTAAAAGGCCTTGCGGGCATCGCTCATGCTTTCGTGGTTGGACCACGGTTCCGGGATCATCATCATGGCCGCGTGGGGCAGGGTGCGGCCGGTCAGGTACAGGAACTCCAGGACGTTGTCGAACATGGCCGAGTCGCTGCCGTCGGCGTCGATGACCGGCATGACCTTGGCCAGGTCCTTGCCGAAAAGCTCCGACCGGCAGGCGCTTTGCCGGGCGTGCATCCAGTTGATGTTGCCGCGGAGCGTGTTGATTTCGCCGTTGTGGATCAAATAGCGGTAGGGGTGGGCCCGCTCCCAGCTGGGGAAGGTATTGGTGCTGAAGCGGGAGTGGACCAGGGCCAGGGCGGTTTCCACCGCCGGGTCGTCCAGGTCCGGGTAGAACTCCCGCATCTGTTCGGGAACGAGCATTCCCTTGTACACGATGGTCCGGGAGGACAGGCTGGCGAAATAGAAGGTGTCGCCGGGATAGGAGTGGCGCACCGCCTTCTCGCAACGCTTGCGGATGACGTAAAGCTTGCGCTCGAAAGCCATTTCGTCGTCGATCCCCGCCGCGGCGATAAACAACTGCCGGATGAAGGGCTCGGCCAGGACGGCCGTCTTGCCGAGGGAACGGTCGTCCGTGGGCACCGTGCGCCACCCCAGCGGAATCTGGCCTTCCTCCCGGATGATCCTCTCCACCGTTTTCTCGCATTCCCGGCGCCGGGTATCGTCCCGGGGCAGGAAAAGCATACCGGCCCCGTAACGGCCGGGGGCGGGCAGCTCGAACCCCAGGCCGTCGCATTCCCGCGCCAGGAAAGCGTGGGGGATTTGCATGAGGATGCCGGCGCCGTCGCCGGTGTTGGTTTCCGCCCCCCGCGCTCCCCGGTGATCGAGGTTGACCAGGACGGTCAGGGCCTGCTGTAAGATGTCGTTTGATTTTTTCCCCTTGATGTGGGCCACGAACCCGATGCCGCAGGCATCGTGCTCGAACCGCGGATCGTAGAGACCCTGCCTGGGGGGCAGTCCGTTGACGTTTCCGTTCGGCAGCATTCCGTCCTCTCCGTTCTCTCCTTTGAGTTTGGAAGACCGACCTTACTGTCGGAAAAGACAGTAGCCCGATTGATAGGGCCGGGAGACGGAAAAGGTCTCCCTCCTACCGTCTTGCGGTATCGGAATATCATCAATTTTACGGTTTGGGCACCGGCGGATAGATGGCGCGGAGAGGGGCCCGTGCTACGGCCCCTCTCCAAGAACCGGTGGTCGTCCGAAAGGCGGGAGTGAGCGAAGCCCCTCCCCTTCCCCCAATCCCCCGTCCCAAACGGGGGCCGGGGAGACCAGGCACCCGCTTCCGGGGCGGGCGCCCGCGATCAGGTTCTCAGTACTTGGCCAGATAGGTCTCCAGTTCCCAGGGATGCACCTGGGCCCGGTAGCTGTCCAGTTCCCGCTTCTTGGCTTCCATGAACTTGCTGTAGACGTGCTCGCCCAAAGCGTTGTGCACCACCTCGTCGCGGCGCAACTCGGAAAGGGCCTCGCGCAGGGAACCGGGCAGGCTTGCCACCCCCAGTTGTTCCAGTTCCGCCTCGCTCAGTCGGTAAAGGTTCGTGTCCAAGGCCGGCGGCGGTTCGATCCGGTTCCGGACGCCGTCCAGGCCCGCGGCCAGCATGACCGCCAGGGCCAGGTAGGGATTGGCCGACGGGTCCGGATTGCGCAGTTCGATGCGGGTGGAGGGACCCCGCTTGGCCGGAATCCGGATGAGCGGGCTGCGGTTTTTCTCGGACCAGGCGATGAACACCGGGGCCTCGTAATCCGGCACCAGCCGCTTGTAGGAGTTGACCGTGGGGTTGGTAACCGCCGTAATAGCCCGGATGTGCCGCAAGAGACCCCCGATGTACCAGCGGGCCACCTCGGACAATCCCCTCTCCCCCGCCGGATCGTAAAAGGCGTTTTCCCCGTCTCTGGCCAGGGACTGGTTGGTGTGCATCCCCGACCCGTTGACACCCATGATGGGCTTGGGCATGAAGGTGGCGTGCAGCCCGTGCCGCTGGGCGATGGTGCGCACCACCATCTTGAAGGTGACGATCTTGTCGGCCGTGTCCAGAGCGTCCGAATATTTGAAGTCGATCTCGTGCTGCCCCGGCGCCTCCTCGTGATGCGAAGCCTCGATTTCGAAGCCCATCCGTTCCAGGGTCAGCACCATGTCCCGGCGGGCGTTCTCGCCCAGGTCGACCGGTGAAAGGTCGAAATAGCTGGCCTGGTCGTGGGTCTCCAGCGTGGGCCGCCCCTGGTCGTCGACGTGGAACAGGAAAAACTCCAGCTCCGGGCCTACGTTCATGACGTAGCCCATTTCCATGGCTTCCCCCGCCGCCCGGCGCAGAACCTGGCGCGGATCCCCGGCAAAGGGGGAACCGTCCGCGTTGTACACGTCGCAGATGAGGCGGGCCACCGCCCCATCCCGCGGCCGCCAGGGATAGACGGCGAAAGTGGACGGATCGGGCCGGAAATACATGTCCGCTTCCTCGTAACGGACGAATCCCTCGATGGAAGACCCGTCGAACATGATCTCCCCGGCCAGGGCCTTCTCCAGCTGATCCACCGTGATGGCCAGGTTTTTCAACACACCGAAGATATCGGTGAATTGCAACCGGATGAACTTGACATCCTCTTCCCTGGCCAGCCGCAAGACGTCTTCCGGAGTGTACCTCAAGGCAGTTCCCATCCTTTGCCCGTTAGTCCGCGGGGTGCCCTGCCGTAGGCCTATACGTCGTAGTACAGGACGAATTCGTACGGGTGCGGACGCAGGCGGACGGGGTCGACCTCGCGCTGGGTCTTGTATTCGATCCAGGTGTCGATCAGGTCCTCGTCGAAAACGCCGCCTTCGGTCAGGAAAGCGTGATCTTCCCGCAAAGCGGCCAGGGCGTGCGCCAGCGATCCGGGCACGGAACGGATTTTGGCCGCCTCCGCCGGTTCCAGTTCGAAGATATCCTTGTCCATCGGCTCGCCGGGATGGATCTTGTTCTTGATGCCGTCCAGGCCCGCCATCAGCATGGCCGAGAAAGCCAGGTAGGGGTTGCAGGACGGATCGGGCGGACGGTACTCGACGCGCTTGACCTTCGGGTTGGCGGAGTACATGGGAATCCGCACCGCCGCGCTACGGTTGCGCTGCGAGTAGACCAGGTTGACCGGGGCCTCGTAACCGGGCACCAGGCGCTTGTAGGAGTTGGTGGTCGGGCTGCAGAAGGCGCACAGGGCCGGGGCGTGCTTCAGAAGGCCGCCGATGTAGTAAAGGCAGAGTTCGCTGACCATCGCGTAGCCGTTCCGGTCGAAGAACAGGGGGGTATCGCCCTTCCAAAGACTCTGGTGGACGTGCATGCCGGTCCCGTTGTCCATGAAGATGGGCTTGGGCATGAAGGTGGCGGTCATGCCGTGCTTGAAGGCCACGTTCTTGACCACGTACTTGTACATCATGAGTTGGTCGGCCATCCTGGTCAGCGGGGCGAAACGCATGTCGATTTCCGCCTGCCCGGCGGTGGCCACCTCGTGGTGCTGGCACTCGACGGCGATGCCCAGGCTCATCATGGTGAGGATCATTTCGCTGCGGATGTCCTGCTGGGAATCGGTGGGCGGCACCGGGAAATACCCTTCCTTGTAACGGGGCTTGTAGCCCAGGTTGGGCCTCTCGTCGCGGCCGCTGTTCCAGATGCCCTCGACCGAGTCGACGAAGTAGTAACCGCTATGTTGGTTCTGGTCGTAGCGGATGTCGTTGAAAATGAAGAACTCCGCCTCCGGACCCCAGTAGCTCATGTCGGCGATACCGGTGCTCTTCAGGTAGGCCTCGGCCTTTTGGGCGACCTGGCGGGGATCGCGGTTGTATGCCTCTCCGGTCACCGGGTCCACCACGTTGCAGATCAGGCTCAGGGTGGGCACCTTGCAGAAGGGGTCGATGACCGCCGTGTCCGGATCGGGAATCAGGAGCATGTCGCTCTCGTTGATGACCCGGAAACCGCGGATGCTGGAACCGTCGAAACCGAAGCCTTCCTTCATGCTCTTCTCGTCCAACTCGGAAAGGGGCACGCTGAAATGCTGCCACATGCCGGGCAGGTCGATGAACTTCAGGTCAACTATGCTTACGTCCTTCTCCTTGCACAGAGCCAACACATCGGCGGGTGTTTTGGACATGTACACGACCTCCTCTGGTTTTGTCCAACTCGCAAACCCTAGTGTTCCCCGGTAGCCCCGAACAACCCCCTCTCCCCAAACGCCCGTCTCAAAACAAAAAACGCCTCCCGGCAAGAGACGTCAAGCCATCTCTCCCACCGCGGAGGCACCTTTGCCTCTATCCCGGGAAACGCCGTTGTTTCCCGTTATCAGCCGATTTTCTTCTACTATTATACCAGGCGCCGGATAAAATGCAACCGCCGGCCGGCTATGTTTTTTTCCGGGGCCGGCCGCCCGTCTGCAGGTCGTGGGCCATGACGATGGCGTCGGCCACCACCCGCATGGACGTGCGGCGGTCCATGCTCTGTTTCTGGATCCGTTTGAAGGCTTCCCCTTCGGAAATACCCAGCGTCTCCATCAGGATGCCCTTGGCGCGCTCCACCGCCTTGCGGCCGGCCAGGGTCTCCTTCAACTGGGCGATCTCTTTTTCCATCTCCTGAAACTTGTGGAAACCCGCTTCGGCCATCTCCATGGCCAGGACGAGGTTGGGCTCGTCCACCGGCTTGGCCACCAACGCGAATATCGAAGACTCTTTCACGGCGGAGAGCGACCGGCCGGGGTAGGAGGTCACGTAAACCACCGGGGCCAGGCGGTCCTGTCCGACCACGGCGGCCACCTCCAGGCCGGAGGAGTTCTTCAGGTCCTCGTCGATGACCACCACGTCCGGTTGACGGGTGCGGATCATCTTCAAGGCGGAAACGGAATCCTCCGCCTCGCCCACCACCGTACGGTCGGTCGTCTGGATGATGCTCTTCATGGCCTTGCGCAGCGCCGGATCGCGCGAAGCCACCACGACGGTGGAACTGTACACTGCCTCCTGCCTCCCCGTGCGCCCGGCACCGGAAAAAAAGAAAAACCCGGGGGGAAACCTCCCACCCACGGGCATCCGCTGCCGTCTTTCGGAATACGCCATTGTACCCCGTTCATTTACGAAAAGCATTATAGCAGAAAACCGACAAAAAGACCAGACCCGCGGGGAAAATTTTTTTGGCTATCCGCATGTCGGGCGACGGGCGGGGCCTTACGGCACGGCGCTGCGCGTTTGTCCGGCCACCACCCTTGCCGGGGGCCGCTTTGCGACCATGAGGCAACTGGATACCCCGCCCCCCGTCTTCCCCCTGCTCCCCGGCCCGGTAACCGGACAAACCACCTCCCACATAGATTGTAGAGTGCCCGGCGCCCCGACACGCCGGCCGAACTCTTTCTGCCACAGGAGGGAAAGTCTATGTGCGGCATCGCGGGCCTGGTCGATTGGGAACACGATCTTACGCAATCCCAACCCGTACTGGAAGCCATGGGTGAAGCGCTGGCCCCCCGCGGTCCGGACGCGTCCGGATTCTGGTTGTCGTCGCACGCGGCGATGGCGCACCGCCGTCTGACCGTCATCGATCCCGAAGGCGGCGGTCAGCCCATGGTGCGCCGGCAGGGCCCCCGCACCTGCGTCCTCAACTACAACGGCGAACTGTACAACACCGCCGAACTGCGGGCCGAGTTGGAGTCGTTCGGCTACCGTTTCCTCAGCCGTTCCGACACCGAGGTGCTGCTCGTCTCCTTCATCCACTGGGGGTCTTCGTGCGTCGACCATTTGAACGGCATCTTCGCTTTCGCCGTGTGGGACGAATACAGTCAAAGCCTGTTCATGGCCCGCGACCGTCTGGGCGTGAAACCCCTTTTTTACGCCCGGAAGGGACGGAGCCTGGTGTACGCTTCCGAACTGAAAGCGCTTTTTTGCGCGGGCGTGGAACCGGTCCTGGACGCCGAGGGCCTGGCCGAAGTCTTCGTAATGGGTCCCTCGCGCACGCCGGGCCACGGCCTTTTCCGGGGCGTGGCCGAACTGCGGCCGGGCTGCTGCCTGACCTACGACCGGCGGGGCCTGACGGTGGGCCGCTACTGGTCCCTGGAAAGCCACGCCCATCCCGACGATGTGGAAACCACCGCCGCCCGCGTCCGGGAACTGCTGGAGGATACCGTCCAGCGCCAGTTGGTCTCGGATGTTCCGGTCTGCGTGCTCCTCTCCGGCGGCGTGGACTCCGGTGCCGTCACCGCGTTCGCCACCGCCGCCCGCCTAAAAGCCGGCCTGGGGCCGCTCACCTCCTTCTCGGTCGACTTCATCGGCAACGAACTGTATTTCAAGGCCGACGACTACCAGACCAACCGGGACGACCCCTGGGTGGACATCGTTTCCCGGCGTTTCGGCACCAATCACCACAAGGTGCTCCTGGACACTCCCGAACTGGTGGAAGGACTGCCTTCCGCCCTGATCGCCCGCGACCACCCGGGCATGGGGGACGTGGACACCTCGCTCCTGCTGTTCTGCCGCGAGATCAAGAAACAGGCCACCGTGGCCGTGTCCGGCGAGGCGGCCGACGAAATCTTCGGCGGCTATCCATGGTTCCACCTGTCCCAGGACCTGGCCTCCCCCCACTTCCCCTGGATCAAGAAAGTCCCGGAACGGATGCAATTGCTGGCCCCCGAACTGGTCGCCTACATGCGGCCCGAGCAATACCTGGCCGACCGCTACCGTGACGCTCTGGCCGAAGTGCCGCGCCTGCCGGGCGAGGAAGCCCGGGAGGCCCGCATGCGGGAGCTTTTGTACCTCAACATCACCCGCTTTTTGGCCACCCTTTTGGATCGCAAGGACCGCATGAGCATGGCCGTGGGCCTGGAAGTGCGCGTACCCTTCTGCGACCACCGCCTGGTGGAGTATGTCTGGAACATCCCCTGGACCATGAAGACCTGCAACGGCATGCCCAAGGGCATCCTGCGGCAGGCGCTGGAAGGCGTCCTGCCCGCGGAAGTGGTCAGGCGGAAAAAGAGTCCGTATCCCTCCACCCACAACCCGGCCTACCTAGAGGCCTGCCGCCGGTGGTTCGTGGAACTCCTGGACGACCCCGCCTCGCCCCTGGCCGGGCTGCTGCATCCGGACCGGGCCCGGCGGTTGGCCGCAAGGGAAACACCTTTCCACTGGTTCTCCCAGTTGATGGGCCTGGCCCAACTGTTCTCCTACTTCGTCCAGCTGGACTTCTGGCTGCGGCGCTACCGTATCCGCATCCGGTGACGTCAGGCCCCAGGCGTGATGATCAGGGGCGGCACGGGCGGCCGGTCGTAGCGGAGGGAGTGGCCGATGTCGGCCGCGGAGGCATCCCGGGCCGTCAGGGGTTCCAGTCCGAAGCGGTCCTCGATGAACTTCAATACCGAGGTCAGGTCGTAGCGCCGGTGCACCACTTCACCGGCCGCCGCAAAGGGGGATATGACGAGGGCCGGCACCCGCGGGCCGTAACCGTAGGTATCCACCTGGGAGGGGGCCACGTGGTCGTAGAAACCGCCGTAATCGTCCCAGACGAGGACGATCACGCTGTCGGACCAATAAGGACTTTTTTCCAGGGCGTTGATTAGCGCCGTGGCATACCACATGCCCAGACGGGGATCGGCCGGCGGGTGTTCGCTCTCGACGGCGTTGGGTACAATCCAGCTCACCTGCGGCAGCGTACCCTCGTGCAGGTCCTCGAAGTACTGCGACACGTTGAAAAGGTGCTCCGGTAGACGTGGATCCTTTTCGAAAGAGGTGAAGCCGGGGAGCGGGTTCCACAGGCCGAAGGACCGGGGATGGGCGCGGCCGTCGTAATATTTCCAGGTGATTCCGGAATCTTGCAGCACTTCGGCCATGGTGTCGAAGTCGAAGCCCCCCTCCGGCGGGTGCACGAGATTGTGGGTCAGACCGCCGCTTTGGGCCGCCACGGTGTAGAGGTGGTTGGGCAGGGACGGCCCCATCAGGGAGGAAAAGAAACGGTCGTAGAGGGCGAAACGGCCGGCCAGCGCGTAATAGTTGGGCAGGTCGTTCTGGTCGTAATAGCCCATGGTGTCCCGGGACCCCTCGGCCCAGACGAAGCCGTCCATCCGGCCGCAATCCCAGGCCAGATGGGCCGTGTTCCAATCGTGCGGCAGGTCGTGGTCCAACGCGGTCAGGTGGAAGGGCGCCACCGTTTCACCCCGTCCCGCCTGGCCGCCCGGCTCCGCCGGCAACAGCGTTCCGGCCGGGATGCCGTCGGCTCCGGGGTAGCGGCCGAAGTAGCTGTCAAAGGAATGGTTTTCCTGGATCAGAAAGATGATGTGGTTGACCGGGTCACCGGCCCTGCTTTTCAGGGGCAGACGGTTGGGCAGATAGGCCGCAGGCCGGGGCCGGCCGCCCAGGACGACGACCAGGCGCGCGCGCTGGTAGCCCGCCGTAAAGTCGCCCAGGGCCGCCACCCGGAGGCCGGGCCGCAGGTCGGACAGCGCCGTCTTCCCGGTCCGCTTCACGACCCAGGTCGCCCGTCCCAAAGCCACCGTGAAAAGGGTGGCGCTTTTGTCCTGCTGTACCACCAGGGCGTTGCCGGTCACATCCAGTATCCGGCCCACGATGAAACGCCCGATGGGCAGGGTCCCGGCTCTTCCTGTCGCCGCCGGGAGAAACCTGACGGCCCCGTATATCCCCAGGGCCGACAAAACCGCAACCGCCGTCAGGACCCATTTGAAGATGGCCGCGCCGCATTCTTCTGACTTCAGTCAGGAGTAAGGCGCGGACCGGGGGCCTGCCGCTCTCCCCCTTTTACCGGGAAGGCTTATACTTATCGCAAAATTACCCTTGCTCAAGCGTTTATTGAACCACCAGGTTATGCTTGCGGGTCGCCTTCTCTCATTCACAGGTCCTACGGCTGGGAATTACATGTTCCCATAATTCTCCGGAGAAGGTCGATCTAAAAAAGATCGAAACCCTCGTAAAAGACAAAGACCTCAGAATCTGCGTTGTGGACTTAGGCATAAACCATCATGCCGTAGCAACCATTCAAGA
>Ga0078972_1011243_pt1 | contig 16144 bp, 14 predicted proteins | sample YelNatPaOPGAMG01_FD_67568 | JGI IMG/M metagenome (GOLD analysis project Ga0078972, IMG submission 67568) | Hot spring thermophilic microbial communities from Obsidian Pool, Yellowstone National Park, USA - OP-RAMG-01 (SPADES assembly) (version 2) | ecosystem: Environmental > Aquatic > Thermal...
AATTTCCTAAGGATCTGGCTTGTCAAGGAAAATGCCAGAATGGCAAAAGAAGATTGGCTTAAGGCTGTGGTAAACTAAAAAGAGAAAGAGCGGCAGACTTCCACGAGGTAGATGAGCTGCCACTCAAAAAGAAAAGCCTGACTAAACGAGACACTACCTAATTTTTCGTTGTCTTGACTTCGGTGGCTGACCTCTGTTATAGTCTCGACTAATAATCGGGGGAGGTGCATTGTGGCCGCACCTAAGTTCAAAGAGCTGCAAAGGGCTTATGGTTTTGACGAGGTCGCCATCGTTCCCGGCGATGTGACGATTAATCCTGACCAGACAAACATAGATTTCAGTATCGGCAAGTTCACTTTCTCCATCCCCATACTGGCGGCAGCTATGGATGCCGTGGTCGACACGAATTTTGCCGTGTTGATGCACAACCTTGGCGGGCTTGCTGTGCTGAACCTCGATGGCATACAGACACGGTACGAGAGGCCTGAGGAGGTGCTGGCCCAGATAGTGCAGGCTTCCGACAGCGAGGTCACGCCTTTACTGCAGAGGATATATGCCGAGCCGATAAAGGAGAACCTAGTCGGCGAACGGGTACAGGCGATAAAGCGTGCCGGAGCGGTGTGTGCTGTTTCGGTGATACCTGCGAATACAAAGCGTCTGGCACCGCTGGCTAAAGAAGCGGGGGCCGATATACTGGTGGTGCAGTCCACGGTGACTACAGCCCGGCATATCTCCAAGAGCTATCGTGGTCTCATCTTTTCGGAGCTGTGCGAGATGGTAAAGATACCGGTCATCGTAGGTAACTGCGTCACCTACAGTGCTGCCCTGGAGCTGATGCGTACGGGAATAGATGGGATTCTGGTGGGGGTTGGGCCCGGGGCAGCATGCACCACGAGAGAGGTGCTGGGTGTTGGAGTGCCACAGGTGACTGCTACTATGGACTGTGCAGCCGCGCGGGAAACGTATTTTAAGGAAACGGGCAGGTATGTTGTGGTGATTACCGACGGCGGCATGCGCACCGGCGCTGATATCTGTAAGGCTTTTGCTTCCGGTGCCGATGCAGTGATGCTGGGTTCGGTACTGGCGCAGGCGGAGGAGGCACCGGGGAAAGGCTATCATTGGGGAATGTCCCATTCCCATCCCACTTTACCCCGGGGGACGCGGATAAAAGCAGGGGTCCGTGGTCCGTTGAAGCGGCTTCTGTTTGGTCCCACCTCGGTGACCGATGGCACGGAGAACCTGGTCGGCGCTTTACGTACGTGCATGGGGGTCTGTGGTGCGCTAACCATCAAGGACATGCACAAGGTTAAGATGGTGGTGGCGCCAGCAATAAAGACCGAGGGCAAGTATTTCCAGGCGATGCAGGGGCTGTGCGCTGGCTGACAGGCTTCAGGTAAGGACGGAGACACAGAACCAGATACCGAACCCAATCAGCACCGAAGCGCAAATACTGAACACTACTATCTCTACCTTCCGCGTCCACAGGTGTTTGGTCCTGAATACGCTCATAGAGATGAACTCGGACCAAACGAGGTCGCACGACCAGTGCACCACTGCGAAAATAACCAGCCCCAGTATGCCAAAGCCAGCAGCCGTGGCTATCAGGGCGATGCCGATGGTTGCCCACCAGATGAAGAAGTAGGGGTTAGCGCCGGTCATTACTATACCCGTGACCAGTGAGTTATAGGGCAGGTCAATGGCAGCATTCTGGGACTTTCTCAAGTTCAGCACCACCGTTAGCCCTATGAAGATGAGCATCAGACCACCTGCCAGCCCGATAGCCGTTTTCACCTCCGGCTGGGTGAAAAAGCGGGCAAAGCCGAGATAGATGGCAACCATCAGTGGGACTTCAACCACTGCGTGTCCCAGTGCGATGAAGATGCCAGCGTTGCCGTTGTGGTAGCCCTTGGCGATGGTGGCTGTGGTGAGGGGGCCAGGCAACATAACACCGGAGAGCGATATGCCGGCTGCCGAAAGCAGGAATATGCCAAAGCTTTCCGTCATTCCTTCGGCTAGTCCTCTTCCTCCTCTTCTGCCTCTGGTTGCGTTTCTGTGCCGATTTTGGGCAGCAGCGGGACTGCGGATGGTCTTTTCCGCTGCGTTCGGGGGAGGCTCTGTATTGCTTTCTTGAGGTCGGAAATGGCACCCGACGGGAAACCGGTATCCAGGAATAGCCCGTTTACGCCCGCCTGGTGCAAGCTTTTGATGCTTTCTGCGGTCAATGGCGAGCGGATTGCAACCAGCAGGGGCTTGCTGATGAGGGCAGCAAAGCGGTAGCAAGCGAGGAGGTGCTCGACTGTGAATACAGTTCCCGGTGTGGCAATAAGGACGGCGTCCACCGGCAGGTCGTTCACGCTCCTGAGAAGGCCAGACTCTAGGCTGGTCTCGACGCGAACAATTTTGCCTGCTTTTTCCTGGTCAATGACCTCGAAAGGAGCTTTCAGACCGAAGACCAAAAAATCACAGCCGCGCTTGATGAACTCTTTAACTTCGACGTTGTTATCGTCCTCCACCATGAGCCCAAGAGGGATTCCATCAAGTGAGCCATTCCATTGCTCGAAAGTCGCGGGGTCCAGTTCCCGGACGCTCAGCGCTGCGGCGTCAATGCCAGTTGTTACTAGTTGCTTCAACTCTTTGCGATTAAAATCGGCAAGGTTGACTGCTACCAGCAATGGCGAGCTCTCTGTTTCTGTGACCTTCCTGAAACCGATGGGTGGAGCGGAGCCGCGAAGGCTCTGCTGTAGCTTTTCAATAAACTTGCTCACTTTAAGTTCTACCTCGACTTCTTATTAATCTCTGCACATAATTGTATGTAAAACGGCAGGCCAAAGGCAATTTGAATTGCGCTAACAATGGCGATTATAATATTGAGACTTTGTGGCAGTAACGGCCCGGAAGAAAATGGCGTTGGATACTACAGGACTGCAGACCGAAAAGACTTCCGCGGGTACGGAAAAGCGGGTAAAGCTGAAGATTGAGCATGTATCGCTCTCATTCGGTGGGGTGAGGGCGCTCATAGACCTTAGCCTCGAAATTCGCGAAGGGGAAATACTGGCTATCATCGGTCCTAATGGTGCCGGGAAGACCTGTGTGCTTAACTGCATAAACGGCTTCTACAGGCCGCAGCAAGGCGAAATATACTTTGAGGGACAGAAGATAACCCGTCTTCGGCCTGACAGGATTGCCCGACTGGGCATTGCCAGGACGTTTCAAAACATCGAGCTTTTCACCGGTCTCACCACTCTGGACAATTTGATGGCTGCCAGACATGTGCTGATGAAGCAGAATGTGCTCAGCAGTGCCCTTTACTTCGGCTGGGCGCACAGGGAAGAGATAGAGCACCGCAAGGCTGTGGAGGACATAATAGACTTTCTGGAAATAGAGCCGGTGAGAAAGAAAGTGGTGGGTACCTTACCCTACGGCATGAGGAAGCGGGTGGAGCTGGGGAGGGCACTGGCCTTGCAACCAAAGGTGTTGCTTCTGGATGAGCCGATGGCGGGGATGAATACCGAGGAGAAGGAGGATATTGCCAGGTTCATCATAGATATATTTGAGGGGCAGGGAGAATGCTACCCTGATACGCCGGTGCTGAGGGACGGGGTGAAATGCATCGTGCTGGTGGAGCATGATATGGGGGTGGTGATGGATCTGGCTGACAGGATTGTGGTCCTTGACTTTGGTCGGAAGATCGCTGAGGGGAGGCCGGAGGAGATAAGAGTCAATCCCCACGTAATTTCCGCCTATCTAGGGAAGGAAGACTGACAGCGGAGCGCCGATGCCGGTAGCCGGCTGGGGTAAACTTGAGGCTTAAAGCCAGCGTTTCCGCCTCTTATAGTGCTTTACCTCCCGGTAGCTCTTTTTGGTGCCTAGGGCTGAGAGTCCCATATAGAACTCCTTCACGTCCTCGTTGTTCCTCAAGAAATCGGCGCTGCCGTCGAGGACGATGCGCCCGTTCTCCATCACATACCCATAGTGTGCGATGCTCAGGGCGATCCTAACATTTTGCTCCACGAGTAAGATTGAAGTCTTTCTCTCCTCATTAAAGCGTTTGATAATATCGTATATCTCGCTGACCAGCAGCGGCGCCAGCCCCAGGGATGGTTCGTCGAGAAGCATCAACTTTGGTGAGGCCATCATCGCCCTGCCGATGACCAGCATCTGCTGTTCGCCACCGGAGAGATAGCCGGCAATGTTATGACGGAGCTGCTTTAACCTGGGGAAATAGTTATAGACCATGTCCAGGTCGTCCCGTATAGCACGGCGGTCTTTGCGGTTGTAAGCACCCACCAGCAGGTTCTCCTCGCTGGTGAGATGACCGAAGACGCGCCTTCCCTCCAGTGCCTGGACGATGCCCAGCTTGCCTATCTCGATGGCGCTTTTTTTCTCTATCCGCTGCCCGTCCCACTCGATGGACCCGTCCACCACCTCACCTTCCTCGGCGCGCAGGAGCCCGGAGATGGCTTTCAAGGTGGTGGTCTTGCCGGCGCCATTGGCGCCGAGAAGAGCAACCACGGAGCAGTCCTCTACAGTGAGAGATACACCGTGGAGGACCTTTATTACGTTCAGGTAGGTGACCTCGATGTTATTTAGTCTGAGCATTTCCTGTTTGCAGACTGTAGGGAGCCTCCGCCATCGCGGAGGCTCCCCTTGCCTCCTATTTGCCAAACCACTCGTACTTCTCGTATTCCACCAGTGGCGCCTCCACCCACTTGCTCGGGTTGGCTATCTGTCCGTTGACTATCTGGTAGATGCGATTGTATTTGGTGAGGCGGTTGTCGCCGGGGGTATAGCTTACTGGGCCCTGGAGTCCCTCCACATCGTAGTTCTTAAGCTTATGGAAGCCCTGGGTCTCCACTATCTTCCATGACTCGGGGTTGCCCTTTGCCAGTGCATCATAGCCGGCGTTCTTGACCGCCAGCCTGAGGATTTCGGCAACGATAAGGCTCTGCGCCCAGGAGGTTATGTAGTCCATATTGCCGTAGTCCTCCGGGTGCAGCTTCTTGCAATACTCGGTCATCTTTGCCATACCAGGCACATCTTCACCCCAGAGGACAGTGGGGAAGGTACCGTAGACACCCTCGACGATTTTGGCACCGGCGATATCAATGAGGGCTTTGGTGAAGCTGGCATGAGCGCAGCCGATGGTGATGCCCGGGTACATCCCCAGTTCATAGGCGTTCTTAATGATGACCGCGGTGGGTGCCGGGGTGCTGGAGATGAACAATACATCGGGCTTTTTTGCCTTGATGCGCGTTAGCGACTCTATCTCCGAGGTAGTGGTGGCGGCATGTTCATCGATAGAAACGATTTCAATGCCCAGCTCATCTGCCTTTGCCCTGAAGGCGTCTCTAGCACCATATCCCGTGGGGTTATTCAGCAAATGAAGGGCAAACTTGGGCCTGCCGGCCTTTCCCTTCCAGATGTTCTTGAGATAGAAGTTGGCGAAGGCGAGGGCATCATCGCCGTAGTCCGGTGTCTGCCCGTATATGTGCTTGGGCGGACGGTAGAGCACCGGTGAGCTGAAGCAGGCAATGCCGGGGAAGCCAGCTTCATTGGCTATCTCCATAGCCGCAGACATCTCTTTTGACGAAGCGGTGGTGAAGAGGAGACAGCCCTCATCCATGAACCTTTTTACTATGGTGACCACCTTAGCAGCATCGTAGGCACTGTCCAGCCAGAGCACCTCTATAGGGTGGCCCTCAACGCCGCCGCGTTCGCTATTGATATACTGGATGGCGTCGAGATTCGCGTGTCCCATCACCCTTCCCTTTTCCGCGGCCGCGCCAGTGGTGGGCGTCATCATGCCTACCTTCAGTACCTTGGTCGGTTCAGCCTTTGGCTTTGGTGCACACCCGGCGAGGGGTGCTAACGCCACTGTTAGCGCCAGACATACTATCGCACCTATTAGTAATGGCCTTTTCATCTCTGTGACGAACACCTCCTTGGAGTAGATTAGCTTGGCAACAATAATTGAAATTGGCTTGGTCTTCTCATAGATTGTCGAACCCTTTATCTCACCTCCTTTGTTTTATTAATAAGAAAATGGCCACAAGCGGTAGGCGGCTTTGAATACCGCCCAGCGGTGGGCGATGCCTCGTGGCTCCAGTATAAGGAACAGAATGATCACTAGCCCAAAGACCATGGGGCCGAGCCCGGTAGTAAAGCCGGCTGGGAGAGTGGGGAAAGCGCTTTCCAGAACAGGGCTGATATACATAATACCCTGCTGCAGGAGTCTAATGAGAACGGCGCCGAGAATGGGACCGATAGTAGTGCCCAGACCGCCGATGATGACCATGCCGATGTACAGTATGGAGTCAGCAAGGGTGAAGTTTTCGGCATTCAAGAAGCGTGACCAATGGGCGAAAAGGGCACCGGCTATTCCGGCGAGGAAGCAGCCGATGAAGAAAGCGAGCAGCTTGTAATAGGTGAGGTTGATGCCCATGACCTCAGCGGCGAGGTCGTTGTCCCTGATGGCGATGAATGCCCTGCCTACCCTCGTCCTCGATAGGTTCTTGGCAAAGAAGATGACCAGAGCAGCTATGGCCATTATCAGGTAGTACTGTCTGGGCTCATTATTGAAGGAGAACCCAAGAATAGACGCCGGTGCCACCTTGATACCCACGAAGCCGCCGGTGACGTCTGTCCAGTGGTTGATGACCCAGATGATGATAAACTGGGCGGCTATCGTGGTGATGGCGAGATAGAAACCCTTTACGCGCACCGAGGGGAGTCCGAAGATTATGCCTATCAGCCCGGCCATAAGTCCGGCGCCAAGCAGGCTTATCAGGAAGGGGAAACCCAGCTTGCCAGTAAGCACTGCTGTGGTGTAGGCTCCAGCGGCCATGAACCCAGCATGGCCGATGGAGAGCTGCCCACAGTAGCCGATAAGGATGTTCAGGCCGGTGATGGCGATAATGGTAATGCCGATAAGGTTGGCGATACTCAGCCAGTAATTGCTCCAGTAGAGCGGCGCGGTGAATATGAAAGCCAAAAGCAGAAAGAACAGTACCCAGTGAGTTCTGGTGCGCAGCACAGCCATGTCGCTCGCGTAATCGAAGTTACGAGTACCGCAAGGAAGGTCCATCTATATCCTCTCTATCCTCTTCTCGCCAAAAAGTCCGTATGGTTTGAATACCATGACGATGATTATGATGATAAATGGTATTATGTCCTTGATGCCGGGACCGATAAGCGGTGTCAGATAGCCACCTCCGAAGTTCTCACATAGCCCGATGATAGGACCGGCGACAATGCAGCCCACGAACGAGTCCAGTCCGCCAAGAATTACCACCGAGAATGACTTCAGCCCAGTTTCGACGAGTCCATAGGTGATACCGCCGATGCAGGAGATGAGGACGCCGCCGATGGCGGCTACTACACTGGCGAACATCCACGATGTGGAGAACACGCTGGTTACCGGAACGCCGCAAGCCTGAACGGCAAGCTGGTCATCAGCGGTAGCCCTCATGGCGATGCCCATCTTGTGGTATTTGAAGAACAAAGATAGCAGGCCAAATAGCAGCAAGGATATTCCCGCTGCCCAGATGTACTCCTGCGACACTACAGCAGGACCAATGCGTACTGGTTCCTGCGGGAAGAGGCGGGGCAGGGCAGCCACGCTCATGGGCCAGACGAAAGTGACCACACCCTCGAGGAAGTAGGCTATACCAAGTGTGACGGTTATCAAGGAAAGTATCGGCTGGGCGATGAGCGGGCGTAATGTCAGCCGCTCTATCAGCCAGCCGAGGAAGAGGGCGAACAGGATTGTCAGCGGGAAGCCAAGCCAGTAAGGGAACTTAGCCTGAACGAGCATACCGTAGGTGAACCAGGAGGAGATCAGGACAAGCTGTCCCAGCGCCAGGTTGGCTACGCTGCTTGACTTCCAGATGAGGGCGAAGCCCAGAGCGATAAGGGCATAGACCATGCCCACGGCTATGCCTGTAATCGTGTACTGCAACAGTTCCGCCACTCTACAGGCTCCTTATCTGTACTGATGTACTTACGATGCCCTTTCTGCCGTCACGGTAGGTAACCGAGGCCTCGACGGTGACGCTATCGGCGCCGTTATACATGGCATCGATGAGTTCCTTATACCTCTGTTCCATGAACTCTCTTCGCAGTTTTCTTGTCCTGGTCAGCTCGGCTTCATCCGGGTCGAACTCCTTGTGCAGAAGCACAAACTTCTTCACCCGGGCGCCCTCGGGCAGGTAGCTATTGACACGTGCCAGGTCTTGCTGGATAAGGTCAGCGACCTCTTTTTTCTGCGATAGGTCAACGAAGGTGGTGTAGGGGATACCATGGCGTTCAGCCCATTTGCCCACCATGGCGAAGTCGATGTTGATGATAGCGCAGACGTATTCCTTATCCTTGCCACCGACCACCATGGCGTCCTTGATGTAGGGACTGAACCTGAGTCTGCCTTCGATATATTGTGGCGCGTAGCGCACTCCCGACGCCAGCTCGCCCATATGCTCCAGCCTGTCAAGGAAGATGAGGTGTCCTTGTTCATTGATGTGCACCGCATCGCCGGTACGGCACCAGCCGTTGACCAGGACAGCAGCGGTCTTTTCCGGGTCCTGATGATATCCGCTGAAAATGCAGTCGCTCCTTACCCACAGTTCACCTTCGTCAGTAAGTCTGACCTCAACGCCCGGTGCCGGGCGCCCCACGCTCTGGAAGTCTATTTCGCCCTTGCTGTGGCAGGAGATGAAGCCGGCCTCGGTGCTGGCGTAGCTCTGTCTGAGCTCCAGTCCGATAGCGTGGATGAAGCGGAAACTGTCCAGACTCAGCACCGAGCTCCCGGTGACGCCGAACCTGGCGTGGCTGAGGCCTAATTTGTCTTTGAGTGGGTGGAAGAGCACGGCGTTGGCAATCAGGTGCAGTACCTTCCAGAAAATACCCGGTCTCTCGTTCTTGAAGTTCAGGTCGGCTATTTTGTAACCGACGGGCATGAACAAGTTGTAGATGAACCGTTTAAGTGGCCCGGCGTCTGCCATCTTAACCTGAACGCTGCTGACTATGCTCTCCCATTGCCTTGGTCCGTAGATGACGAAATCGGGGCCAACCTCTCTGGTGTCTTCGACGACGGTCTCTGGTTCCTCGGGGAAGTTGAGTCTGGCCCCGGTAAGCAAATGGGGGATGGTGGCGAAGAAACTGTCACCCACCCAGGCGGGTGGAAAGTTAGATACTAGGTCGTCGTCCTCGGTCAAGGGGAAGCGGCTCAAAAAAGCCTTGGCGGTGTTTATCAGTGCCCTATGGGTGAGGATGGCGCCTTTGGGTAGGCCAGTTGTGCCTGAAGTATAGTAGATGAAGGCCCTGTCATCACCTCTGCCCTTTCGCAGATTCTCCTCAAAGAGACCGGGATGGACTTTTTCATATTCCCTGCCCAGCTCGAGGACCTCGTCGAAGCTCATAAGGATGGGGTCATCATAGTTTTTCAGTCCTTTGGGGTCCCAGTAGATGACCTTTTTGAGCAGCGGCAAATCATCCCTTATCTCCAGGAACTTGTCCGTCTGTTCCTGGTCGTTGACCACAGCGAATTTGGCACCGGAGTGTGAGGCGATATACCTTACCTCCGAGGGAATCGAGTCAACGAACATACCAGTGGCGATGCCACCGGCTGCCTGCGCGGCGAACTCTGCCCAGAACCATTCCGGCTCATTGTCGCCGATAATGCACAGGACATCTCCAGGCTTGAAGCCAAGGCTTATGAGTCCCAGGGAAAAGTGTTTGACCTTTTCATAGTATTCCCGCCAGGTATAACGCTTCCATATGCCGCGGTGCTTGACGCACACTGCTGGCCTGTCCGGCCATTTTCTACAGTTTCTCCAGATGAGCTGGGGTATGGTGTGCGCAACTTCTGTTTCAGCTTCAGTTGCATTCATGCCCATCGCTCGCGCCATGCTTGCTACCAAAATTTTAAAGCCTCCCTTCCCGGGAGGCTCTCGTTTGTTTTTCTTGCCGGATGCTGTTACCTGGTAGTCCTCCCGGGACTCATGCCGGAGGGGCTAAAGAAAAAGCTAAAGAAGAAGCCGAAAAATTCACAACACACCGGCGTCTGCATCATATTCGCTCCCATAGATTGTCTAAATGGTAGCACGGCGAGTGCGCCCTGTCAATAGGCTGGACTGCCGCGCTTGTGACCGCTTGTCTATGGGCACCGAGCAGCCCCGGCCATCAACGGGCGTCGAGCCTTTGTAGTATTCTGGCCCGTTCCTCTAGCTTGCGGAGGATGTTCCGCTTGGTGATGAAGTCTGTGGTGTACTCGCCGCTTCTGAAGACCTCGTCGTCGAGGGCCACCTCGTAGAACGGAATGGTAGTGGTAACGCCTTCGATTTTCAGTTCGCTAAGTCCGCGCTTCATGCGGGCTATGGCCTCTTCCCTTGTCTTGCCGCGGGCCATGAGTTTCAGGAGCAGGGAATCATAGTAGGGGGGTATCTCATAGCCCTCGTATATCCCTTCATCTATCCTCAGGCCATGACCATGGGGGAGCCTGAGTGTGGTGATGGTGCCGGGCGAGGGGAAGAAGTTGCGTGTCGGGTCCTCGGCGGTGATGCGGCATTCCAGAGCGCAGACCTGAAATACTACATCGTCCTGGCTGATGCTCAAAGGCTCGCCGGCGGCTATGTTTATCTGTTCCCTGACAATGTCTATACCCAGTGCCAGCTCAGTGACGCAGTGCTCTACCTGAAGGCGGGAGTTCACTTCATTAAAGTAGAACTGCTGTGTTGCGGGCACGTAAAGGAATTCGACAGTGAGGGCGTTAATGTATTCCAGAGCTACAGCTACATCGAGGGCAGCGACATACATTTTCATGCGCAGGTGAGGAGAGAGTATTGGACAGGGTGCCTCCTCAATCAGCTTCTGGAATCTCCGCTGTACCGAGCAGTCTCTCTCACCAAGGTGAATGACATGACCGTGTTTATCAGCGAGGATCTGAACCTCGATGTGTTTCACACCGGAAAAGAACTTTTCCACATAAAACCCGGGGACGCCAAAGACCTTTCTGCCGCGCTCCACCACAGATTTTATACTCTCTCTCAGCTCCTCCCTGTTGTTGGCTATAGTCATGCCGATGCCGCCTCCTCCTCCAGATGGCTTTATGATGACCGGGTAGCCAACCTCATCGGCGATTTCCTCCGCCTGTGCTAGGGCTTTTTCACTCGAGTCAAGAAGGGGCTCGTCCGAGCCGGGCACTGGTGGGATATTGAGCAACCGCATCAGTTGTCTTGCCCGGTGCTTTGGTTTGACTTTCTGCATGCTCTGGCTCGGGGGACCGATGAAAACTATGCCGAGCTGCTCGCACATTTCGGCAAACTCCGGGTTTTCAGCCAGAAAACCATAGCCGGGGTGGAGGGCATCAGCGCCGCAGCGCTTGGCAACCTCAAGTATTTTTTTCATATTTAGATAGCTGTGAATGGCCTCGGCAGGCCCGATTGGATAGGCCTCATCAGCCAGTTTTACGTGGAGGGCGTTGGCGTCCGCATCCGAGTAAACAGCCACTGTGCGGATGCCCATCTCCTTGCATGTCCGTATTATTCTAACTGCGATTTCGCCCCGGTTTGCCACCAGTACCTTGTGAAACATTTGATTCTCCCCTCAAATCACAAAATGCAAAACAGACATCTTTTTCCAGAACAGCCAGGAGTAATTCTGCACGTTGCCTCGGACTCAGGATAGAGGGATGGTAGTTCCCGACGCCTTGGCTATAAGTTTACCATTCTGGTTGGTCACTGTCATCTCGGAGATGCAGACGCGCTTCCCAGCTTTGACTACCCGGCATTCAGCGGTGAGTTCGTCATTCGCTCCGGCGCTGGCTATAAAGTGAATGTTGAACTGGATAGCCACATTCGGGGTGTGGACCGAATTGGTGGCATAGGCGAAGGCCTGGTCTGCCAGGCAGGCAATGATGCCACCGAAGACAACCCCGTTGAAGTTGACATATTCCGGCTTCATTTTCATAGTGACCTTGGCGTAGCCTGGGGACAACTCGACGAGGTTGGTGCCGAGAAAATCGGCTATCGCTTCTGTTCTTGCCCTGGCTCTGAGCGCCTCTATGTTTTTCTCCGGAGATTGGATTTCTTTCTGTTCCATAGCCCGATTACCCCGCCTTCAGCCGGTACTTCTTTGCCATCTCAGCAAAACCTTTCATGGCTCCCTCCAGCACCTTATCCTCGACGCAGTAAGAGATACGGAAGTATCCGGGCGTGCCGAAGCCTCTACCTGGCACCACCAGCACGTTGTGTTCCCTCAACTCGGTGACGAAGATAATCTCGTCATCCACGGGTGATTTTGGGAACATATAGAAGGCGCCCTGCGGTCTTACCACAGAATAGCCCAGGGCGGTGAGGTTGGAGTAAAGAAAGTCACGCTTTTTCTGATATTCAGCTATGGGCACAGTGACATTTTGCAGCTTACGGACAGCGTGTTGCATCAATGCCGGTGCGTTCACAAAGCCGAGGATGCGGTTGCTGAAAATGAAGCCCGCGATGAGGTCGTCTCTGTCCTGGCACTCCGGATGTAATGCAATATAGCCAATGCGCTCGCCGGCGAGAGACAGGTCTTTGGAGTGTGAGGCTACGGCGATAGTATTGCGGTGGTGGTGAAACACCTGTGGATATTTTAGTCCATCGTAGATGAGCTTGCGGTATGCCTCGTCGCTGATGAGATAGACGGTGGTATTAAGCTGGGCCTCTTTCCTTCGCAGGAGTTCACCAACTTGCCGGACAAACTCTTCTGAATATACCACGCCTGTGGGGTTGTTAGGCGAGTTGAGGAGGACTGCCTTTGTTTTCGGATTGATAGCTTTTTCTAGGACGTCAAGTCTGGGGATGAAGTTCTCATCTGTGGGCAGTACCTTTGCTACGCCGCCATGGTTATCGATGTAGTTGGCAAATTCGACGAAGTAGGGTGCGAAAAGGACGACCTCCTCGCCGGTGTTGAGCAGGGTCTTCAATACTACATTGAGTCCGCCAGCGGCGCCACAGGTCATAACGATGTGGTCTGGGGCAAATCTTAGCCCCGTCTCCAGTGATAGCTGGTTGGCCACCGCTGCCCTGGTCTCGAGGTAGCCGGCGTTCTCCATGTAGCGGTGCATGCCGGGCACCGGGTTTTCCACCAGTCTCTTCAGTTCCCTGTGAAATTCTGGCGGTGGCTCCATGACCGGATTTCCCAGTGACAGGTCAAAAACCTTGTCCTCTCCATAGCGTTTTTTCAGTTCTGCTCCCTCCTCAAACATCCTCCTTATCCAGGAGCCTTCCTGCATTCGGGTACGTACCTTATCCGATATTGGCATTGGATATCTCCTCCCTGCCTCTGTTAAAGGCAGCCAGGTTCAATTCTAGTATTTTCGCCGGTAACCGCCGCCTGATACACTCCTGCCACAGCTTGACTTCGATAGGTAGCAAATGCGAGATGCAGCCCAGCATAAACATATTGAGCGTTCTGACATCGCCCAATTGAATTGCTATCTTGGTCCCTTCCACAGTAGATACCTTGCCAGTCAGTTGTCTCAGGCGGCTATAAATCTCCGTGTCTGTTGGGTAGCGGTTTAGTCCCAGGTTGACCGCTGGCGGCGGTGTTGCCTGATTGTTGACTATGGCGATGCCATCAGGGCGGAGGTAGTGGGCCCAGCGCAGGGCCTCAAGCTTTTCGAAGGCGACGAGGATATCCACGCCACCTTGCTTGATTAATGGTGACCACACATGTTCTGCGATGCGAACATGACTTACCACACTGCCACCACGCTGTGCCATGCCAAGGGTATCCGTCTTCTTTACATCGTAGCCGGCAGACATAGCCACCTCGCCGAGTATATCGCTAGCAAGCACAATCCCCTGTCCTCCGATGCCCACCATGAGGAAATCGTACTTCTTCATGCCCTCTCCTTTTGGGATGGTATTGCTTGTGCTATGGCTTTCTTGGGGCAGAGTTGTTCGCAGACGGTGCAGGCATCGCCAGCACAGAGCGTGATGTCTATAGACAGTGTTTCGTTGAGTTTCTGAATTGCTGGACAGCCCAGCCTTAAACAGACCCCACAGCCATCGCATTTTGCCTTGTCAATGGCGCGCTGGCCGGAACGCTTCTTGAGCCGCACCGAGCAAGCACCTCTAACGATAATTACGGAAAGCTGAGGGTTATCTATAGCACTTCTGACAGCGGCCCTGAGCGCTTTGATATTGAATGCGCTGACCACTTTCACATCCTCCACACCGATACCGCGTACTAGCTTTTCCAGTTCGACGGCCTTGGTCTTCTCGCCCTGCGCCGAGATGCCGGTGCCGGGATGATCCTGGTGTCCAGTCATGGCGGTGGTGCCGTTGTCGAGGATAATGATGGTACCTTTGCTCTGGTTGTAGATAGCGTTTACTATGCCGGTGATTCCAGAGTGAAGAAAGGTGGAGTCACCGATTACCGCCACTACGGGCGCAGTCACCCCGGCTTTCTCCATGCCCAGCGCTTGGCCGATGCCGGCACCCATGCAGGCGGTAGTATCCATGGCCTGCAAAGGGGGATAGGTCGCCAGCGTATAGCAGCCGATATCGCCGGTGATTATCAGGCTGCCTTCCCTTTCCGCTTTGCCCTGCTGGTCAAGGAGTCTTGAGCGTTGTCCTATAGTATTGAGCACAAAGAAAATGCCCGTGTGGGGGCAACCAGCGCAGAGCACCGGTGGGCGCGGGGGCAGGCCTGGCAGGGGCTCTACTTTCTTTGTTTCAGCGGCAGGTCTTAGCCAACCTGCTCGATGGGCAGCTGTTTCCACAACATCGGGGTTAAGCTCGCCAAACCTGGGGATGAAGTCTTTACCCTGCACCTCGATGCCCAGCGCCAGGATGTTCTCCTCAAGAAATGGGTCGAGCTCTTCAATGACTATAAGCTGCTCCACCTTTGAGGCGAAATCACGGATAAGCTTTTGAGGAAGCGGGTAGGTCATACCGAGTTTAAGGAAGGAGGCATGGGGAAAGACCTCCCTGGCATACTGGTAGGCGACCCCGCTGCTGACAATCCCAAGGCGCGTGTCCCCCGAGAAAATCCGGTTATAAACAAATTCCTCAGCATATGCCTTGAGCTTGGCCAGTCGCTCTTCAACGAGCGGTCGCCTCAGCCTGGCGTGCACCGGAAGCATGACAAACTTCTGCACATCGTGCTTGAAGATGGCTTGCCCGAGCTCTTTGCGGGTGCGGCGAACCTCCACCACCGATTTGGAGTGGGAGATGCGGGTGGTGGTGCGCAGCAGCACCGGCGTATCAAACTGTTCGCTGATGTCGAAGGCAATAGCGATGAGGTCGTATGCCTCCTGGCTATCGCTGGGCTCCAGCATGGGCACTTTTGCCATGCGTGCGTAGTGGCGGTTGTCCTGCTCATCCTGGGAACTGTGTATTCCAGGGTCATCCGCGGAGACTACTACTAGGCCGCCAATGACCCCGGTGGTGGCTGCCGCCATAAAAGGGTCGCTGGCAACATTCAACCCCACGTGTTTCATCGATGCCATGGCACGGACGCCGGCATAGCATGCCCCCAGAGCTACCTCCAGGGCCACCTTTTCGTTGGTTGACCATTCCGCATGGATGTCTTTGAAGGTGGCTAAGGTCTCCAGTATCTCGCTGCTGGGTGTACCAGGATAGGCTGCGGCCACCTTAACTCCAGCGTGGTAGGCCCCCAGTGCCAGTGCTTCGTTTCCGGAAAGTAGTTTTTTCATTTCTCTCGTCCCAAACTAAAAATGGAGCCAGCGGTCGGATTCGAACCGACGACCGGCGGTTTACGAAACCGCTGCTCTACCACTGAGCTACGCTGGCGTCTGAACCTAAGTTTCAAGAAGTTGCCGACATTTTGCCGACAAAATTTTCAACTACCCCTTGCGGCAAGACTTCGTCCAGTAGCGCCATCGCGTCTTGCTGCATACCTTCTATTATATGACTGTAGACGTCCATTGTGAAGGCGACGGAACTGTGGGTAGTGTCTCGTTTAGTCAGGCTTTTCTTTTTGAGTGGCAGCTCATCTACCTCGTGGAAGTCTGCCGCTCTTTCTCTTTTTAGTTTACCACAGCCTTAAGCCAATCTTCTTTTGCCATTCTGGCATTTTCCTTGACAAGCCAGATCCTTAGGAAATTAGCCGCTCCAGTACGAGATTTGAAGCCATCCATAGGTCT
>Ga0078972_1011245_pt1 | contig 16144 bp, 16 predicted proteins | sample YelNatPaOPGAMG01_FD_67568 | JGI IMG/M metagenome (GOLD analysis project Ga0078972, IMG submission 67568) | Hot spring thermophilic microbial communities from Obsidian Pool, Yellowstone National Park, USA - OP-RAMG-01 (SPADES assembly) (version 2) | ecosystem: Environmental > Aquatic > Thermal...
TCGGCTACTATTAAGGATGGTGATGATGTGCAGGTTATTCACCTGATTAGTGGAGGTTGATATGCCCGTTAGCGAAATTACTTTCTGGAAATGGTTTTTACCAAAGCTGAGGAATAAGTTTTTCCTGACGGCTTTTATTTTTTTAATCTGGATGCTGATTTTTGATAGCAGCAATTGGGTTGAGATGTTTGCCACACGCCGCCGCATTAAGAGCCTTGAGGACGAAAAGGAGTACTACCTGCAAAAGATTGAGGACGATAAGAAAAAAATTAAGGAACTGCAAACAAGTCCCGAGAATCTGGAAAAGTTTGCACGCGAGCAATACCTGATGAAAAAGCCTAACGAGGATATTTTTATTGTTGACGAAAACGACTTATAAGCTATGGATTTTTTTGCCAGTCAATGGGGAACCATCGATAACCAGGAAGTGATGGTTTACACGATAACCACCGAGGGTGGCATGGAGGTTACATTTTCGAACCTAGGTGCCGCCATGGTTGGCCTGCGGTTGCTTAACGATGAGAACGAAAAGCTTAACCTGGCCTATGGCCTTTTAAGCCCATCGGATTACCTGAAGGCCGATTACTACCCGGGCGTAATTGTTGGGCGGTATGCCAACCGGATTGCAGGTGCCAAGTTCACTATCAACAACGAGGAGTATAGCTTGAGCGCCAACGAGGGCAAAAATATACTGCATGGAGGCAAAGTAGGATTTAGCCACATGGTTTGGGAAACTGCTATTTTTGAGGAGCATAACGGTGTATGCCTGTTGGAGTTCCATTTGAGCAGTCCGCATGGCGACCAAGGTTTTCCAGGGAACGTTGAGGTTTGGGTGATATACCAGGTAACCGACGATAATCAGGTGAGCATCAGCTACCGTGCCGTAACCGATAGGCCTACCCATCTGAACCTTACCACACACGGGTATTTTAACCTAAGCGGCTTTCATTCGGATGTGCTTGACCATATGCTACGCATTGATGCCGACCATTACCTGCCAGTAAACAAGGAGTTAATTCCAACAGGAGAGTTGCGCGAGGTAAATGGAACACCATTCGATTTCCGAAAGTTTAAAGCCATTGGAGCCGATATTGACCTGATAGGCCCCTGCTACGACCATTGCTTTGTGCTGAATAATCCCACTATCGAGAACCCATCGGTTGCCCTATACAATCCTAAAAGCCAAATAGGTTTAACCATTTACACCACCCAGCCCGGAATACAGCTATATACCCCTATAAACAGGCCAAACGTGGCTAATCCAATGATACGCCTGCCAGAAAAAGGGAACTGGGCTGTTTGTATGGAACCGCAGCACTTCCCTAACTCACCCAACATGTCGCATTTCCCATCAACGCTTTTGCTACCTGGTAAGGAATACGACCACACCACCATACTCTCGGTTACCATTGGGGGGGTTGATGAGTAGAATTTATTTTAGGATGGATTAGGATGAGTCGGAATGACTCAGAATGATTCGAAATAGACAAAATATGATGGAGTTAGAGGAAGTTAGAGGAATAGTGAAAAGTGAACAGCTAAACCAAAGTCCCTTTAATTAACAAATTAAACTGGGCTGATAAAAATGGGGATACGGAAAATTTTTTGAGGAAATTAGTCAATAGAAACACAAAACAAATTAAATAACTTATTTCTATTGACTTTTCCGGATAAACCCGACTTAAAATAAAAAAGGGGCATTAACGCCCCTTTTTCATTATTAAGATTTGGGTTAGTCGAAAAAGTAATCCTCAATAGTCCACATGCATGCGGTAACCAACTCGTTATCGTTAAAGGCGTTGCGGTTAAACTCCCGTATCTTCTGCATTACCATTTTAGCTTTTTCGTCCTCGGTAATTTGGATAAATACGGTTGAGTTGTAGCCGGGCCATACCGGGTTATTGAAACGGTGGTCGCCTTTCTTATTCTTGGCCGTAACCTGATCCACAACCTGAAAGTCGCGAACGTTGTTCTCGTCAAGCATCTTAAGCAGCGGCTCAAGAACAGAAACGTTGCAGGTGCAATATATCATTTTCATGGCTAAGCATCATTTTTTAGTTAAACAGAATCGATTTGTTATTTTCACTTTCGTGCTTCCGTTCATTACCATGGAATATTGCGTAGATGGTAGGAACCAGAAGCAGGGTGATTAGGGTTGAAACCATTAGACCACCAATCATGGTAATACCAAGGGGTGAGTATGCTTCGCGTCCCATGCCGCTACTGGTTGCCATAGGTACCATACCCAAAAGCGTTGTTAATGTAGTCATAAGCACCGGACGCAGACGGCTACGGCCAGCTTCGGCAATGGCATCGTAAAGCTTGAAACCACGCTTACGCAGCAGGTTGGTGTAGTCAACCAGCACAATACCATTGTTTACCACAATACCCATAAGCATGATAATACCCACAAAGGTGGTGATGCTAAGGGTTAAGCCGGTAATCTTGAATGCCCAAACCACACCTATGAATGTAACAGGAACGGCAAACATGATAATGAACGGGTCGCGGAAGCTCTCGAACTGAGCAGCCATAACCATGTAAACCAGGAGAATACCAAGCACAAGGATTAAGTATAGGTCGGCAAACGATTCTCCCTGTTCAGTGGTTTGTCCGGCAATATCAATCGACACATCACTTGGAACATCTATGCTTGCTATAATGCGTTTGGCCTCTTTTTGGGCGTCGCCCAGCGAAACATCGTTTAGTTCGGCCATAACCTTGACTACGCGCTGTTGCCCCTTACGGTTGATTTGTAGGGGGCTGGTTCCCATATCCACGTCGGCAACAGCCGATAGCGGTATGGTTTGGTTCAGCTGGTTTTTAAGTTGAATATTTCGGATTTGATTGATATCGTTGCGGTATTCAGGTGAGTAGCGTAGTGTGATGTCGTACTCATCGCCCTCCTCCTTGAACTCGCCAGCTTCGGTTCCATAAATGCTTTGGCGAACCTGAAGGCCAATCATGGCCGAGTTCAAGCCCATGGCCGAAGCCTTACGCTTATCGACCTTGATTTGAACCTCCAGTTTACCTTTATCAACATTATTGATTACATCGCTAAAGTATTTCGATTCGCGCATACGAGCAGTAATGGCTTCAGCGGTGCTATTGATGCTGTTAAAGTTGTTACCAGACACTTCAATTTCGATAGGTTTCTTATTACCGGTAACTGCAGCCGAAAGGATACTACCACCGAGCAAGTGGAAGTTCTCCACTTCGGGTATAGCGGCAATGCGTGGACGAATTCTGTCGGCAATTTGCTTAGCGGAATACTTGCGCTCGTTGGGTTTGGTAAGGTGGCACATTACGGTAGCAATGTTTTTACCCTCGCTAAACCCTACCGACGACAGAAGTCCTTCCTCTGTTTGTCCCGACACTGATGCTAACGAACCGGGAACCATCTCCGGAATCTCGTCCTGGAAGATTTGCATCACCACTTGAGCTACACTGTCGGTTTTTGCGGTTGAGGTTCCAACTTCGGTTTCAATTACTGCAACCACGTCGCCAGCATCAAAAGCAGGGATATAGTCGGTTCCTAAGCCTTTCCCTACCCATAGGCTGAAAGCCAGAAGAACAACTGTGGTGATTACAGTAAATGCTTTGTGATGTACCACCCAAGCCAAGGCTTTCTTATAGCCGTTCTCCAGTTTCTGGAAGTTGCGTTCACTCCATTCGTAAAGTTTTCCATGGCGGCGTTTTTCACCCTTCTTCATACCCTCAAGCAGTTGCGACGATGCCATTGGGGTTAGGGTAAGAGCGGTGAAAAGCGATGCAACTAAGGTTACCGATGTTAGGATGGCCAGCTGCTTGAACATGATACCTACTATACCACCCATAAATATCATGGGCAGGAATACCACAATGGTAGTAAGGGTTGATGCCGAAATAGCCATACCCATTTCGCTACTACCGAATATGGAAGCCTGCCTGGGCTTTGCCCCTTTCTCAATATGCTGGGTAATATTTTCGAGCACCACAATGGCGTTATCCACCACCATACCCGATGCAATAATCAGCGACATTAAGCTGAAGATGTTGATTGTCCACCCCGATGCAAACATCACTATGAAAGCTACAATCAGCGAGAAAGGAATGGTGATGAAAATGATTAAGCTTTGCTTCCAGTTTCGCAGGAATGCCATAACCACCAAAATAACAAAGAACAGTGCATACCAGAGCGATTCGGAAAGGTTACTGATTGATTCGGTGATGAGCTCATCGCTTTTCATTACCTCAGCTATGTTTACATCCGAAGGGAGAGTGGGTTTAATTTCATCGATTTTTTTACGGATTTTATTGACCACTTCAAGGGTATTCTCGCCGGATTGTTTCTGAACCATCAGGGTAACTCCTTTTCCGTTGGTAGTTCTACCCACATCATCTTTCTCCTTATACTCATCGCGCACTTCGGCAACATCGCTAAGGCGAATAACCTTGCCGTTGAAGCTGATGAGAGCCAAATCCCTTAACTCCTCAACACTTGCAATATCGCCAGGAATACGAACGGAATAATCGTTATCGCCAACCTTGATATTCCCACCAGGAATTGAAATATTCTGTGCCTTTAGCACAGTTGACACCTGGTTGAGCGAAAGGTTGTAGGCATGTAGTTTTACAGGGTCGATATCAACCTTAATCTCCCGTTCGGGTGCTCCTATTACAATTACTGAACCCACTCCCGGAACCTTACGCAGTTTGCTGGCCACCTCATCGTCAACAATTTTGTAAAGCCCGTTGTAGCTCTCGTTGGCGGTAACGCCATACACCAAAACAGGCATCAGCGAGCTGTTAACCTTGAAGATGATTGGGTTATGCGCATCGCGGGGTAGCTTGTTCTTTACAAGTTCAATAAGGTCGCGGGCATTATTGGCGGCCGAGGTAATATCGGTACCCCAGTCAAACTGAAGCTGAACAAACGAAACGTTCTCCTTGCTCTGCGAAGTTATCTCTTTTAGATGTTCCGTTCCGGATAGGATTTTTTCCAACTTTTTTGATACCTGCTCCTCAACCTCGTCGGCGCTGGCACCAGGATATACGGTGATAACCGTAAGGGTGGGCAATTCCATTTCGGGCATAATATCGAGTGGCAGCTTGGTGAGCGAAACCACTCCAAAGAGCAGGATAGCCACAAACAACATGGCTGTGAATACTGGCCGTTTGACGGCAACTTCCGGTAGTTTCATGTTTTTTACTTTTTTGCGGTTAGGTATTGTTTTACCTGTTGCTCACTTTAACCTTTAAACCATCGTTCACACGGTTCTTACCTTCAAGAATGATTTCGGTGCCTGCATCAACTCCCTTAACGGCTACATACTCGCCAATGGTTTGCAGGCGCTCAACCTTAACACGGTGAACGGTATCGTTAACCACAGTAAATACAAAATCGTCCGATGTGCCAGGCATACGGTAGATGCTACGCAGTGGCACCACTGCCGATTTCACCTCGGGTAGCAACACGTCAACAAAGGCAAACATACCGGGTTTGATTTCCATGTTTGAATTTGGAATGGTAACCTCAACCGATGTGGAACGGGTAGTGGTTGAGAGCATAGGTTTGATTTTATCAACCTTACCCTGGTAGGTTTTTCCGGGTATGCCATCGAGCTTAACCACAACAGGTAAACCCTTTTTTATGTGGATTAAATCTTTTTCGTTTACATCGAACTTAACGGTAGCAGGGTCAATTTGCATTAACCTTACAATGCCTGAGCGCATGGAGTAGCCGGGTTCTAAGCCGGGGTTCAGGAAGCAAACCTCGCCTTCCTCCATCATACGTTCGGCAATAATACCGTTGAAAGGGGCGTACACCTGGGTGTTCTTTTTAACCATTTCGACCTTTGCCGTTGAGGCATCGTATTTGGCCTTAACGTGGTCGAACTCCATCTCGCTGATGCTTCCCTTTTCCCTAAGGCGCGAAACACGTTCAAAGTCCTTTTTAATGGTTTCGTGCTCAATCATTGCCTGGGTTAACATCTCATCGGAAAGCTCCACTATAAGGTCGCCTTTCTTAACCATTTGACCCTCTTCAAAGTAGATTTTTTCAACCTTTCCGGGTAATGTTGCACCCAAATTGGCCTCCTTGTTGGCAAATACGGTTCCTGTAAACGTAAGAACCGGGTTGTATGAACGTTCCTCAACCTTGATGGTTGATACAAGTGGAACATTCACTTCCTTTTCAGTTTGTTCCTGCTTATTGCTGCTGCACGATGCAAGCATAACGGCAGCTGCTGTAGTTAGTAATGTTAATCGTTTCATTGCTTAATATTTTGTAGTTTTAATTAGTTCAAAGTTCAAGGTTCAAAGTTCAAGGTTCAAAGTTCAAGGTTCAAAGTTCAAGGTTCAACTTTTAACATCATCAATTCAGTTGAATACCCCTCTGAACACTGTACGCTGAGCACTGTACACTGAACACTTTTATCTATTTCAAACTTCCCGTAACGCGTTTCAGGTTAACTACGTTAAGCCTGTATTCCATACGGGCATCAATCAGCTCGCTGTAGGCATTCTGCCACATGGCCTGAGCCTCCAGAACATCGGATGTTTTTTGCCGACCAGTTTCAAAGGCATCGCGGGTTACCTTAAGGTTTTCCTCGGCCTGTTTTAGGTTAATTAGAGCCATCTCAACCTTCTTAATGGATTCGTTAAGCTGGAAAATGGCTTGCTGTACCTGTAAGCTAATAAGTTCCTTGGCTTCGTCCATTTTCAGTTCTGCTACACGCTGTTCGCTGCGGGCTGCTTTAAGGGTATGGCCGCGGTCGTTCCAGTGGAAGATGGGCACATTGATTGCCACACCTACACTCCAGTCGCCGCCAAATTCATTGGTTAATCCGTTGTAAGGATTAGGGTTGAAAAACATGTAGTTGGCGGTTAAGCCGATATTGGGCATGTAACGAGATTTCATAAGGTTTACACCCGATTTGGCAATGTTAATGGTTTGGTTCAGTGCTTCAATCTCTGGGCGACGTGCCAATGCCGAGTCGGTGTAGTTCATTTGGGCAATGGGCTCCATGAGAGCGGGTAAAGAGTCGGCAATAAGAATCTCGCTGTTCAGCGGCAATCCTATCTGCTGGCAAAGGGCCATCTTTGATAGGGTAAGGCCGTTCTGTGCTTTAAGCAGGTTGAGTTCGGCTTCGTTTTTCTTTACATTTACCTTGAGTAGGTCGTTCTTGATGATAATGCCTTCGGCATAGTAATTTTCGAGGTCGTTGTTGAGCTTGTCGAGCAGTGCAATGTATGCTTGAACCAGTTTAACCTTTTCGGCCACTGCTGCAACCCGCCAGTACGATTCCTCGGTCTTGTATAGCACCTCAGTACGTTCGGCTTCGCTTTGAGCCTGGGCAAGTTTCTCGCCGTATTTAGTAATACGATAGGTTTCTCTAATCTTACCACCCGTGAAAATGGGCTGAGTAAGGTTTATGCCAGCCGCGTAAACATTCTTCTCGCCAAACTCGGCCTTGTCCTTAGGAAGCCATGTGTATTTCTGAAAGAGTGGATTTCCTTCGCTATCGGTATAGGGCTTCCCAGTGCTTGGGTTGATGGCAAATGTGCTGCCAAATACAGATGGATTGAAGTTTGGATTGGGTGTTCCATCGGGGAGGGTAGGGCTAAGAATTGCACTGTTCAGTCCTCCCGTGGCAGGGTCAATGGCCGTGTAGGGTATCACCGGAAGCATCAAATCCTTGTCGAGAAGGCTAAACTTCTTGTTGGTACGGGTATAAAGCCCATTTGCGCTAATACTTGGCAGGAACTGGGTTTGTGCCGAGCGCTTTAAAGCTCCTGCGGCTTCAACCTGCTCGTTGGCAATCAGCACCTTTTGGTTATGCTCCAGCGCCATTTGGCGGCATTGGTCGAGCGTAAGCACCTGCTGTGCATGGGCTACATTCAATGTTAGCATCCATGCAGTAAGTAAAAGACTCAACTTTAATTGGTTCATAGTGTGTATATTTTAACGTTTTACAATTCCGTAGAAAAGGATATCAAGCATATCGTCAATTACCATATTCAGGCTTTCTATTCCCATGGTTGAGGTAACAAGGGGAATCTCAAGTCCTTTCATGGCGGTTACAATGGCTAAAGCCGAAAGGTTCAGGTCCTTCACCTTAAGCTCGCCCTTTTTCGTACCCTCCTCAAGTATCTGCGTAACAATGGTTATTTCCTCGTTGTCGTACTTTTTCCTGAACTTTTCGGTAAGTTCCAGGTTCATCAGGTCGTCGTTCTTGAGGATCTCCATGTAGTTTGACAGCTGCTTGATTAGGTCCATGCGCATCTTAACATAGGTGCGCAGCTTCTCCGTTACCGGCTGTGCACCATCGAGTATCTCCTTAATTTTTACCCTGAGCAGGTCAGCTTCACGGTCAACCACAGCCTGAAAGATCTCCTCCTTACCCTTGAAGTAATAGTATATGGAGCTCTTCCCCATTCTTAGGGCTCGGGCAATATCTTCCATCGATGTTTTCTTAAAGCCGTACCGGCTGAAAACTTCGGTGGCAGCGCTTATTATATTCTCGCGCATCCCTTTGTGGCTATCATCTAACTGGTTCATATTTATTGAATTAGAATATTCGAACGAATTATTAAAACGTTCCAAAATTACAATACGGAAGGAGTCGTTGTCTAAAATATTCGACTAAATTGTGTTAAAATTCGAAAAAATATTTTATGTGGCAGTAAATCAGTGTAATAATAATTTGAATGGAAATAGCATGAAATTTTTATAAACTGATAGTGAGAGTAAGGCTTTTGCAATAATATGTCAATATGCAATCGATTACATATTGATAGAAGTCATTTTTTATTGCTATTTTTAGGGGTATTTTTATAGCTGCGAATATTATGAATTCGATAATTAAACCAAAAGCATAAAAACTATGGACGTTAAGGAAATGGCAAAGCAGCACAAGATGCTGACCCAGTGGAACTACCAGTGGAAACCACTTTACCGTGGTTACACCGATAAAACTTTGTATATAAATGTTGGTAGCAACGAGATTAAGGAAAAGCCTGTTCCTCCAATCATGAAGGAGAAGTTCATTGGCGGTAAGGGTTACGATCTCCGGTTACTGTGGGATGCCACAAAGCCCACTACCAAATGGAATGACCCCGAGAACGAAATAGTTATCTCATCGGGTCCTATTGGCGGCATCACCCAGTACTCGGGTACAGGTAAGTCGATAGTTTGTACAATATCACCGCAAACCGATATTGTTATCGATTCAAATGTTGGTGGTTTCTTTGGCCCGTTCCTCAAATTTTCAGGCTTCGATGCCCTTGAGATTCAGGGAAAGGCTAAAAATGATATCATCATTTACATCGATGGCGTTGAGCATAAGGTTGAGATTTTTGAAGCTCCTGCCGAGCCTCTCGATAGCCATATTCTTGGCGAGGTGCTAAGCGAGATGTTTGCCAAGGACGAGGCCGATAAAAAGAACATCGGCATAGTATCAACTGGTGCTGCTGCCGACCATAGCCTGATTGGTATGCTGAACTTCACCTTCTACGATCCCAAACGTAAATGTATTAGGTTGAAACAGGCTGGTCGTGGTGGTATTGGTACCGTTTTCCGCGATAAGAAAATTAAAGCCATTGTTTGCAAGATTCCCGGCGTAAAGGGTAACCTCAACAATGTGGCCGATCTTGAGGCCATTGCCGAGCGTGGCCGCAGGTTCAACCGCGAAATCCGCGAGCTCGACGATAAGCAGTGCCAGATGCGCAGCAAGGGTACAGCCCACCTGGTTGAAATCATGAACGATTACGACCTGCTCCCAACCCATAACTTCCAGTACGGATCGCATAAGGATGCTCACAAAATTCACTCCGATGTGTGGAAGAGCTACTTCACCCAAGGCGTTCCCGATGGTTGCTGGATTGGCTGCAACATGAGCTGCGCCAAGGGCGTTGACAAGTTCGAAATCAAAACCGGACCATACAAGGGCCAAAAGGTTATTGTTGATGGGCCTGAATACGAAACCGCAGCCGGTTTAGGCTCCAACTGCGGAATATTTGACCCTGAGTATGTTATTGAGGCCAACTTTTACTGCGATACCTACGGTATTTGCACCATTACCTGGGGTACTACCATGGCTTTCATCATGGAGTGCTACGAGCGTGGCATACTAAATAAGGAGCGTACCGGTGGCCTCGAACTCAAATTTGGCAACAAGGATGCAGCCCTTGAGCTGCTCCATCAGGTAGCCCGCGGCGAGGGCTTTGGTAAACTTGCCGGTATGGGTGTTAAAAAGCTCAAGGAGTACTTTGTGAAGGAGTACGGCGCCGACGAGAAGTTCCTGAACGACATTGCCATGGTTAACAAGGGACTGGAGTACAGCCAGTACGTTTCAAAGGAATCGCTTGCACAGCAGGGTGGCTACGCCATGACCAACAAGGGCCCACAGCACGACGAGGCTTGGCTCATTTTCATGGACATGGTTAACAACCATATCCCAACCTTTGAGGATAAAGCCGAGGCATTGCACTACTTCCCCATGTTCCGCACATGGTTTGGCCTGCAAGGCCTCTGTAAACTCCCCTGGAACGATGTTGAGCCCGAGAATAACGCCGAGACCGATGAACCGGCTAAGGTTCCCGAGCACGTTGATAACTACGTTACCATTTACAACGCCGTAACCGGAAGCAATATCGATAAGCATGAGCTTATCCGCCAGAGCGAGCGCGTTTACAACTTCCAGCGTATTTTCAACATTCGCCGGGGTTATGGCACCCGCAAGTACGATGCTCAACCTTACCGTGCCGCAGGCCCGGTAACCAAGGAGGAATACCTAAGCCGCGAGGAGCGCTACGATAAGCAGCTCAAGGAGCAAGTAGGCGTTGACCCCACCACGATGACCCTTGAAGAAAAGATGGCAGCCCTGCGTAAGTATCGCGAGAACCGTTACGAACAGCTGCTCGATGCTGTTTACCAGCGCCGTGGCTGGAACAAGAATGGCGTGCCCACCATTGAGCACCTCAAGAAGATTGGTATGGATTTACCCGAGCTTATTGAAGTGGTAAAGCCATTACAGTAGCATACACCTAACCAAACCTAGCCAAATCCCCCGGCACCATTCTGGTTCGGGGGATTTTTTTGTAGATTTTAATGCCTATGGAGAAGAGGGCAGAGGGGGAGGGGAGAGGATAAAACGTGGAGGGTATGCAGCGGGCGGGTTTTCGTGGATAATTCATTATCCACCGTTACCGCGCTTGCCAGCGAGTTCGGAGCTTGCAAATTGCTCTGAAACCTGCCTGATGAATACCCTATGTTAGTGCAAGGCATTTTTTATCTTCCAACTGTTAAAGACCATTCAAAATAAAATCCTCTATTAAATAATTTATCTTGGCTATCATTACTTAAGTCATTAAGTCCCCAATCATACCCAATTGATGACTCAAAAGTGCCTAATTGAAAACTTAATCCTGTTTTAATTCCATAATCAATCCTATTGATTTTACCAGCATCTGTTCCAAATTGAACAGAATTATTACCATTATTTGTTTTATAAACACCACTCAAAGCGTAAGCCCAGTAAGGTGTGAGATTTAATCTAACTGGTTGAGCACAGCCAACGAAGCGGTGTTTAAATATATCTATCCCAACTTTTACAGGAATCTCGATATATCTCAATCGAATTATTTCATCTGTGTTTGTATTTTTTGCACCCTTTGTAATGTAGTTTATTTCAGGACGTAAAAGAATTTTATTTGGATAATGTTCAAAATAAAAACCAAAATCAAATCCTACCCTATATCCGTCAAATTCGCTTGATTTAGGTTGATAATTATTACAATTAAGTCCTATTTCAATCCCTGGTCTCCATTTACTGACCCTTGCATTGTAAAAAAACTTATTCCAAAAAGTTGGTTTTAATTTTTGTTCATAAACTATCTTTTTAGGTATTGTATCTGGTTTGGCAACATATATTGACTTCTTCTTATTCGAATCTGTTAAAAATTTTTTAAATTGATTTACTTTTGTAGCTCCCAATAATTGATTAATTACTTCTTCGTTAGAATTTATTACTAAAAATATTGGTACACTAACTCCCTCTTCTTGAAAATATTTATAAAAAATCACTTTATTCTCCTCCAAATCTACATCTAACTTTAATGCAATATAGTTTGCACTAACTAATGCTTCAATTTCTGGATCTGTCAGAATATATGAAGACATGTATTTACATGGGCCACACCATTTAGCTGTAAAATAAAGTAAAATAAATTTATTGTTATTTTTTGCTGTTTGCAATGCTTCCTGGTATGTTCCAGCAAAATAATCTATTGCTTTTACTTGACCTAAAACAACTATCATTACTAATAATAAAAATCCTTTTTTCATTTTTTTCTCAATTTTAAAAATTTGATTTATTGTAATTAACTAAGGGTTATAAAGATTTCAATTCTATAATCATATCGAAAATGCATAATTTCCTGATGTTTTTTTTATTTATGCTTGGCACTAACTCGTTTATAACCTTACCAAAAGTAATCATATACATCTATTCTGGGTGTATAACCGTACTTTTTGTAAGATTTATATATTCAAAAATAAAATATTCTCATAAATAATCAAAAGGTCTTTTAATTTTTTGTAAGTTTTTTTGCCTTACATGTGTGTATATCTCGGTTGTCTTAGAGTTCTAATGCTCAAGTAGTTTCTGAATATATCTAGATTTTAATGCCTATGGAGAAGAGGGCAGAGGGGGAGGATATAACGGTTACATATGAGAAACGTTTGGCATTTCGAATCAATTTCCTGTCGATATATAATGAACTTGATTCTGAAGATAACCTTTTAAATAATCGATGTGCCAGCAAATTTAATACATGATTCTAGGGTGCGTTTATTATTTTTTGTCTGTATTTATTGACAATGTCATAGCATTTATCAATATCTAGGCCTGTTCTAATCGTATCTTGACTATCGATTACAACATAACAATCATCCTCTATATAACAAGAAAAATCAATATAAAATTCCTTAATTATTTTACAACTATCAAACCCAAATAATTTATAAAATGTTATATAATATGTCTGTGCTCCCAAAATGTTATCAGAACTAAAATAATTAGGTTTAAAAAAATTTACATCATGAAACAAACCTAAATTAGTAAATTTTGACAAATTAGGATTCCAAACATATAAATAGGTTAAAGTATTTTTTAAATTTCGATAATCAAGCCTAAAATCAGGATAGCTATCATTATTAAAATCTTCCAGGTCGACTTTATAAGGTCCACATATATTAGCTGAATCATCAATTATTATTTGTTCATCTTTATATATCTTAAACGACACTGAATATTCTTTTCGTTTTGTTATGATATTATAATTTATCCCTTTGAAATTAATAATAGTGTCATAACTGAAATATTTATATCGCAAATCATAGAATTTTATTATATTATTTGAATCTAATTCAACAATTTCTTGTATTGTATCCAACCGTTGATTATTATTTACACAAGTAATCGCAGTGAATGCAAAAATTATTATAAAAGCATTTTTAATCATTCTACCTGTATCTGTTTCCATTTATTAATTTTCACATATTAATTAAACTAACGTTTGCTGCTAAAAAACGGCGGGGAGTTCGAAGCAGCAATCTTGTTCCACGTTAAAACTATTGCCAATATACTAAATAAAAACTTATCTGCGCATCAGCCCCGAAGGGTTTTAGCAGCTGTTGTGCTTTCGTGCACTTATTACTTCTGAAAGTCTGTAATTAATTCAATTGGCTTTCTAGAAAACAAAACACTTAGCTTTTTCTCGTTGTCATTCCTCAAAATTCTTTCAAAGAAGAAAGTTCTGCTTTCAAATTAGTTCAATTCTTTTTCTATGCCTTTCAATTATTTTTATTCTCAATGAATAATACTTATTGAGAATTCTTTTTGAAAAGTCTATACATCAAAGCTATTAAACCCAATGTAAATGCAATCTTTAAGAAATGTTTCATGGTTTGTCCAACTGCTTTTCCTACTTCAAATGCTGAAGTAAAAGAGCCGTTGTCAATGATTGTAAAAATATTTGCTATAACAAATATTGTAAGAATAAATAATGCAAAGCGAGCAAATTTATTGTCTTTCATTTCATTTTTATTTTAGTGGTTTATAATTTATGAATATCATTTTCAAGTTTTAATCGTCCGAATATATTTAAATGTTTCAAGTGTCAAGCAATTCTATCTTCAAAATATTTCTGCCCGCGAAAATGTTTCTTGCAACTTCATTGCATGAAGCACAACGTTCCGCGTATTTGTTGTGTTTGGGAGTTTGAAACGCTTTCTTGTCCCTCGTTATAAAGCTACTTAAAAGCGTTGAACTTACCAAAACCATTTCAGCCCAAATACAATAAATACGCTGTTAGCAGCTGGGTATTAATGGGGTAGCGTATCTGTATCCATGCACAATGCACAATCTTACGAGTGGCGTTGGCGCGCAGAAAGGGCTTGAAGGTTCTTTTGCAGCCATTGGATTGAGGGGGGGCAGGTGCGGGCTGTAAATGTACCTGAGAGCGCAGGGAGGGGCGGGCAGGTTTCATTCCTTTCACACGTTAGTTATCAAGTCAGGTTTCAGCCCGATAGGGTCTCAAATCGAAGAAAATGAGTCTTAAATTCAATTTATGAGTTCTGACAGTCGCACTGAAGGTTCTTACATGCGTTCGGAAGCATCTTACATGTGTTCGAAAGGCTCTTACATGTACTCAGAAGCATCTTACAAGCGTTCGATTGAGTCTTAGAGACGATTTATTGAATCTGTCAGGTGATTTATTCGTTCTGTCGAGAGAATTATTCAATCTGTCGGGTGATTTTTTTAACAAGCAATTTATTGAAACTGGTAAATGAGAAATTGAATATTATGAAACAGAAGTATAAAACTAAGCAAAATTTCCATCAATATACTCCTGAAATTTTTCTTTGTATTGATCACTGATTGGAATATATACTTTGCCGTCGAAAACAATTCTATTCCGCTCTATCACTGAAACTTTTTTTAGATTAACAATAAACGAACGGTGAACTCTCATAAACCGATCGGATGGTAGTTGTTCTTCGATACTTTTCAAACTTAACTGTGTCAACACGGGTTTACTGTTTATCAAATGGATTTTTATATACTCATGCTGACTTTCAATATACTTTATATCATCCAACTCGATGCGAATCAATTTATACTCTGATTTTACAAATAGATGATTAGCGGTAGTTTTTATGCTCTCCTTATCTTTGTTAGCGGTCAATTCAATAAGATTTTTCACCTTATTCGCCGCTTTTAGAAAATTGTTAAAAGTGATAGGCTTCAATAGATAATCAACAGCTTCCACCTGAAAACCTTCAACCGCATATTCGCTATAGGCTGTTGTGAATACAATATAGGGTTTATGGGTCAACGTTTTTACAAATTCCATCCCGCTCAAATCGGGCATATTAATATCAACAAAAATCAGCTGAATGGAATTTTCGCTGAGGACCTTCATCGCCTCAAAGGCATTCCGGCATTCAGCCACCAATTCCAGAAAGGGAACCTTCTGGATATATCCTGCTATTTTTTTTACTGCCAGAGGCTCATCGTCAATGGCAATGCATTGTATCCTCATAGTGGAATTCTTAGGTTTACCTCAAATTCATTCTCTTTATCAAGTATATCCAAATGGTAATCATTTTCATACAATAATTTTAAGCTCTCTTTGATGTTGCCGAGACCTATGCCCGAATATTCACTTTGAGAATTTGCTGCAATTTTATGCTTGCTGTTTTTAACAATACAAGTCAGTGATGTTTTATCAAATTGGAGTTCAAAGTGAATATACGACTTCAAGGGATAGCTCACACCATGCTTAAAGGCATTTTCAATCAAGGAAATAAATAGCATGGGGGGTATTTTAGCATCAGTAACTTGATCAGGAATCACTGTTGTAACTTCCACTTCATCTGAATGTCTGAGCTGCATCAACGAAATAAAACTGTGTATAAATTCAATTTCTTTTTTTAATTCTATGGTGTTTTGAGCCGAATCATAAAGTAAATAGCGCATAAGTGTTGAAAGTCGTTCAACAGCATCCTGTGCTTTTGCTGTATCCATTTCAATCAGTGAATGAATATTGTTCAGCGTATTCATAAAGAAATGGGGGCTTACCTGATGTCTTAGTAATG
>Ga0078972_1011247_pt1 | contig 16143 bp, 25 predicted proteins | sample YelNatPaOPGAMG01_FD_67568 | JGI IMG/M metagenome (GOLD analysis project Ga0078972, IMG submission 67568) | Hot spring thermophilic microbial communities from Obsidian Pool, Yellowstone National Park, USA - OP-RAMG-01 (SPADES assembly) (version 2) | ecosystem: Environmental > Aquatic > Thermal...
TGCGTATCCGCCGCCCGGGTTGCAGCCGGCCATTCTGCCACGCTGCCGCCCGGCCTCAACCCGGGAAAGGGGTCAGGCATGTCCGGCCGCCCCGCGGGGCGGCCGGACATGCCTGACCCCCAAAAGGCCCTGTACCGGGGCAGCGCGAAGCATGGGGCCCGGTTGCCAGGGCAGAGCGCCTCTGAGGGTAGCCTGTTGGCCGAACTCGTTGACATATTTTGGATGCACCCTGTCAGGTCTGCCCCTTGACAAAGAGGGACAATGGGAGTATGATACATGCAATGTAGTGCATGTATAGAGATGCGGAGGAGCGTGATGGGCCATAGCAACAATGAGGTAGACAGGGCGCAGGAGCTTTTTCAAACCCTGGCCCATCCCGTCCGGCTGCGCCTGCTCCTGGCGTTGTGCGGTGGGGAGGAGTGCGTGTGTGACCTGACTGCTCGCTTCGGCCGGCCGCAGCCCTACATCTCGCAGCAACTGGCTGCGTTGCGCCAGGCGGGGCTCGTGGCCGACCGGCGAGAAGGGCGCCGCATCTTCTATCGTCTGGCTGATGCGCGCGTCTGCGCTGTGTTGGCCGCGGCCGGCCTCTGCTCGAAGCATCAGGAGGCCAAGACGCGGCCCTGCCCGCGCGAATGTGCGTGATCTCTTTTTTTTCATTCAAGGCATGCAGTTTGGTGCATATTTACCGTCGATGGCCGTAATGGAGGACAATGATGACAGAACGCATCGAAAGGCGCCTGGGCCAGAATAGCCTGCTGGCGCTGTATGTGGTGGCTGCGGCCCTGGTGTGGTTCGGGGCTTACCACTTTTTGCTGCCGCTTACCAGCTGGGTTGCCTACTCGCTACTCGGCCTGAGCGCAACGAGCCGTCTCGGCTCGGCGGTCGGCTTTTTCATCTATGACGTGCCCAAGGTCCTGCTGCTGCTTGCGGCGATCGTCTTCCTGGTGGGTATCCTGCGCTCGTTCGTGACGCCCGAGCGAGCGCGCAGCATCCTGGGCGGCAAGCGTGAGGGCGTGGGCAATGTCCTGGCCTCGCTCCTGGGCATTGTGACGCCCTTTTGCTCCTGCTCAGCGGTGCCACTCTTTGTGGGTTTTGTGGAGTCGGGGGTGCCGCTGGGGGTGACCCTCTCCTTCTTGATCGCGGCGCCGATGATCAACGAGGTGGCGGCCACGCTGCTCCTCGGCCTCTTCGGCTGGCGTGTGGCCCTGCTCTACGTGGGCACGGGCCTGATCATCGCCATGGTCGCCGGCTGGGTGATCGGGCGCCTGCATTTGGAACACTGGGTTGAGGATTGGGTGTATCAGATGCGCATGGGCGAGTCGCAGCTCGTCGAGGAGCGGAAAACCTGGGCTGACCGGGTGAGTTATGGCCTGCAGTCCGTGCGCGACATCGTGGGCCGTACCTGGCCCTACGTGATCGCCGGCATCGCCGTGGGCGCCGTGATCCACGGCTATGTGCCCCAGGACTTTATGGCCCATATCATGGGCAAGAACGCCTGGTGGAGCGTGCCAGCGGCGGTGCTGTTGGGGGTGCCGATGTACTCCAACGCCGCGGGCGTCATCCCGGTGGTCCAGGCGCTGATGGAAAAGGGCGCTTCCCTGGGCACGGTGCTGGCGTTCATGATGAGCGTGGTCGGGCTCTCGCTGCCCGAGACGATTATCCTGCGCCGCGTGCTCAAATGGCAGATGATCGCCGTGTTCCTGGGCGTGGTGGCCGTGGGCATCGTGGCCGTGGGCTACCTGTTCAACATGGTACTGTAGAAGGAGAGAAACGATGAATATCAAGATCCTGGGCTCAAGTTGCCCGAACTGCAAGACCCTGGAGGCGCGGGTGCGCGAGGTGCTGGTGGAGCTGGGCGTGCAGGCCGAGGTGGAAAAGGTGACCGATATGCGGGCCATCATGTCGTATGGGATCATGGCGACCCCGGGCCTGGTCATTGATGGCGTCGTCAAGTCGGCAGGGCGCATCCCGTCCAAGGCTGATATCGCGGCCTGGATCAATGTTGCCCAGGCCAGCTGATCCGAAAAAAGCCCCTGGCACGCAGGTGCTGGGTGGACGCCGGCTGACCCGCTCCGCTCAAGCCCGGCCTTGCCCCCAGGGTGTGGGTCCACCCTACGAAAGGTTGTTCCGGTTGCATGAGGATGCTATGGGTGGGAGCGGCAACTCCGGGCAGAGCCGCTATCAGGAAGGAGTCGCACTCGTGACACACAACACGCACCAGATCCAACACCGTTTTGTCCTCTCCCTGGCCCTGACCAGCCTCATTCTGGTGGCCGAGGTGCTGGGCGGCCTGTGGACGGGCAGCCTGGCCCTGCTCTCGGATGCGGCGCACGTCTTCTTGGACGTGCTGGCGCTCGGCATGAGCTATGCGGCTCTGCGCGTCGCTTCATTGCCCGCCAATGATCGGCATACTTACGGCTTTCACCGTATGCAGGTCCTGGCGGCGCTGGTGAATGGCGTCACACTGCTCGTGGTGGCGCTGGGCATCTTTCGCGAGGCATGGGGCCGCATTGCCCACCCGGAGCCCGTGCTGGTGGGGCCCATGCTGGTCGTCGCCGTGGTCGGGCTGGTGGTCAACTTACTGGTCGCCCTCACCCTGCGTGAGCACGATCACCACGACCTGAACGTGCGCAGCGCCTTTTTGCACGTGTTGGGCGATGCGCTCGCTTCCGTGGGAGTGATCGCTGCGGGCGCCATCATCGCCTTGACGGGCTGGACTCCGGCCGACCCACTCATGAGCGTGCTCATCGGGCTGATCATCCTGGTCGGCGGCGGCAGGGTGCTGCTCCAATCGGTGCACATCCTGGCCGAGGGCATGCCGGAGGGATTGACGGCGACTGGCGTGATCGAGGCCATGCGCCAGGTCCCCGGCGTGACGGCGGTGCACGACCTGCACGTGTGGACGGTGGGCCCAGGCTACCTGGCGCTCAGTGCTCATGTGGTGCTGAGCGATCAGACTATGCCGCAGATGGCTGGCGTCTTGGAGGCGCTCAAGCAGGTTCTGAGCGAGAAATTCGGGATCGCGCACACGACCATCCAGTGCGAGTGCAAGGATTGTGGCCAGGGCCACGCGGTGTGCTGGAGCGACCCGGGGCAGGTGGAGACACTGGAGCCACTGGCGTGAACGGGGACCGCTGCCGGTAGCCTGTCAGGGTTGGCCCGTGGCTTGCTGATAGTTGGCCGGCGTGGGATTACGCAAGGTGCTTCAGATGCCATGGCGAGCATCTCAAAATCGTGGACAATCCCGTCACACCGATTCCTTTGATGAGATGCCAGGCGGCAGAAACCTGTTGCCTGGCTGGCGCCGGGCCAAGGGCTACGCAACCGCCCGGCGTTTACCCTGAAGAGGCCAGCTCAAGCTTTTTGCCAGCGGATTGGCGCGGATTGCTCGCCGTGGGAAGATGTCACGAGTCATTACAGTGAGGAGATGAGTAATGCGTACAGCCGATGTGGTCGTGATTGGGGGCAGCGCGGCGGGCATCCCGGCGGCGATGACCTCCCGGCGGCATTACCCGAACAAGTCGGTGTTGCTGATCCGCAAGGAGCCACAAGTGCTGGTGCCCTGCGGCATACCCTACATCTTTGGCGCCATCGGCAGCTATGAGGCAGACCTGATCCCCGATGCGACGCTGCAGAAGAGCGGCATCGACCTGCTGGTTGCCGAGGTCACCGGGATCGACCGCGAGCAGCAGGCCGTCACAACCGCCACAGGCGAACAAGTGGGCTACGACCGGCTGGTGCTGGCTGTGGGCTCGCAGCCCATCGTGCCCGCCATTCCGGGGGTGGAAAAGGAGGGCATCTTTGCCATTCGCAAGGACGTGCCGTACATCGAGCGCATGCTGGCCGCCCTCGACAGGGCCAGGGACCTGGTGATTGTGGGCTGCGGCTTTATCGGCGTCGAGCTGGCCGAGGAGTGCCGGCGCAACCGGGACGTGAACATCACCCTCGTCGAGATGCTGCCGCACTGCCTGGAGCAGAACTATGACCCCGAGTTTTCGCTCCAGGCCGAGGAGCTCATGAAGGCGGAGGGCCTGCACGTTGCCGGCGCACAGCAGGTGGCGGCCTTTGTGGGCGACACCCACGTCGAGGGGGTGAGGCTCGCTGACGGCCGGACGCTCAAGGCCGATATGGTGGTCCTGGCGATCGGCGCCGCCGCCAACAGCGAGCTGGCCCAAAAGGCCGGCCTCGCCACTGGGGTGACGGGCGGCATCCAGGTGAACCGCTACATGCAGACCAGCGATGAGCGCATCTTTGCCTGCGGCGATTGCACCGAGAAGGTCTCCTTCTTCGACGGCAAGCCCACCCGGCTCAAGCTGGCCTCCATCGCCACCATGGAAGCGCGCATCGCCGGCGCCAACCTGTTCTCCGTGCGGCGGGCCAACCAGGGTGTGATCGGCGTCTACTCTACCATCCTCAGCGATACCGCTTTCGCCGCTGCCGGGCTGACCGAAAGGGCTGCCCGCGAGATGGGCTATCACCTGATGGTGGGCGAGGCCGAGGGCCTCAACCGCCATCCGGGCTGCATGCCCGGCGCTGCCAACCTGAAGGTCAAGCTGGTCTTCGAAGCCGGGACGGGGGTAATTCTGGGGGGGCAGATCTCGGGCGCCACCAGCGCCGGGGAGCTGATCAACGCCATCAGCGCCTGCATTAACCAGCGTATGACCGCTGATGATATTGCCACCTTTCAGGCCGGCACACACCCGGGGCTGACCGCCTCACCCATCAGCTATCAGTTGGTCAATGCGGCCGAGGTGGCGCTGGCGGCCGCCCGCAAAGAGAGCGCTGTTCTGGAGGCAGCCTTAGCCGTACCAGAGAGCGCCCCCGCCTGAAGACTATCTAACCACAGAGCCACCAAAGACACAAAGAGCCACAAGAATACGACCCAGACTTGGCATTGGTGGCTCTGTGGCTGGAGGGTCCCCTCTTCGCATCCTTCGCACCATTTCGCGCTCTTTGTGCTCCAGAATGTGCCGCTTGACACATGCCTTGTTTTGCATATAATATATTCGCAAGTCTGAATATAGCATTCAGGAGAGATGAGAATGAATCATCCGCAAGGATGTTGCCACCGGTACAGCAAGCCCTGCTGCCGGCGAGAGCGATCGCCCGGGGCATTATTGCCTTGCCCGGAAGTTCTGTATGTCATTCTCTAGCCTGTGATAACAAAGGAAGCGAAAATGGCCAAGACATGGTATCCGGTTATTGACCGGGACAAGTGTGAGGAATGTGGCGCCTGCGTGGATTTCTGCACGCACGGCGTGTACGAGCGAGATGGCGGCAGCCGGCCGGTGGTGGTGGCCCCAGACAATTGTGTCGAGTTTTGCCGGGGCTGCTCCAAGGTCTGCCCCGCCGAGGCTATCCATTACTATGGTGACGAAGAAAGCCAGGGAGACTGAGATGGGAAAGAAAGGTTTGCTGCTGTGTGTGTGCCAGGGGACCTGCCCCTCGTTTCATAACATGAACATCTTTGATGTGGCCAATGCCATCCGCCGCGAGAAGCTGGTGGACTATGTGGCCGTCCACCCCCAGTTGTGCGCCCACGACGGCGACAAGTTCTTGAGCACGCTCCTCGCTGGAGGGGAGACGGGCCACCTGTACGTCGCAGGCTGCGACCCGAACATGCAGGTCAAGATGTTCCGCGATGCCTTCAAGGCAGCGGGCTTTGATGAAGCCAACACTTCAGGCGTGGACATTCGCAACATGACGACCGAGCAGGCAATCGAGGCCATCAAGGCCCTTATTGCCGTGCCAGAGCCCGGGCACTAATGAGTTCACGTGGGAGGGGTGCCTTTCCGCGCTCCCCCGGAACACGATCCAGGGCCCGAGCACAAGTGCACGTGGGGGGAGCGTTTCTCGGCGCTCCCCCCAAAACATCCGTGAAAAGTGCACGGAATTCCCTCTGTGTTGCGTGCGAAAAAGGCTAAGAGAGGTAGTGGCAATGCAGGATTTAGTGCAGGCAATGAAATGCCTGGAAAGCATCCTCGGTTTGGAACGCCACCCCGTAGCGGTCAAGTTCGTGGCCCAAGGCGATCTTCGCCCGGCAGGCTTTGCGGTGTCGCCCGGGCGGCGCTATTGTCAGATTCTGATGGAGGCGAGCGAGGGGAAAAAGGTGTTACTCACCCCCGAGAATACCTCCTGCCCGGCCTCGGCGGCGGCGCTGGGCTTCAAGCCATTGCCGCAGAAATTGGAGACGGGCGAGATGCTGGCAGCCTACGGCATCTTTGCGAGCAAAGAGGCGGGCAGCAATACGATCCACTCCATGCCGCGCTTGCCGGCAGGCGCCTATCAGGCTGTGGCCGCCTGCCCCCTGGGCGAAGCGCCCTACGAGCCGGATGTGGTCGTGATGGAGGCGCGGCCGGAGCACCTGATGTGGGTGGCGCTGGCCTCAGTGCGCCAGGAGGGCGGCAGGCTCAATTTCAGCACCGCCATCTTGCAGGCCACCTGCGTGGATGGCACAATTCTGCCTTTCCTTTCGGGCAAGCTCAATGCCTCCTTGGGCTGCTACGGCTGCCGCGAAGCGACGAACATGAGCGAGGCAGAGTGCGTCTTGGGGTTCCCCGGCCGAGACCTGGAGCGGATCGTACGCGAGCTGGAGGAACTGGCCAACAAGGCGATGCCCCGTGTGCGGGGCAAAAGCGTGTACAACGCGCTGCTCGAAAGGGCAAACTGATTGTAGTAGTGATCGCTCGGCTGTGCCTGGCAGAGATAGGCAGTGGACAAAGGACCCAGCCAGGCCGTTGGCGAGTAGCCAGCCCGTTCTCAGCCACTGCTGGGGGTAGAAATGATCGGGTTCCTTCAGGGTGTCTCTAAGAAAATCGAGGACAATCTGGTCCTGCTGGTGATCCTTGCGATCATACTGGGCGTCACTTTTGGTTGGGCTGCGCCCACAGCCGCGAAGGGGGTCAAGAGTCTCTCGACGGTTGCTCTGTTCATCATGCTCTATCCGATGATGATCGGCTTGCGCATAGAAGAGGTCGGCAAGGCCGTCAAGAATATCAAGCTGATCAGCGCATCCATGATCATCAACTTTGTGCTTTCGCCGTTAGTGGCCGCCCTGCTGGCGTTTGTCTTCCTGCACAGCCGCCCCGATTTCGCAGTGGGCCTGATCTTGACGGGCTCGGTGCCGTGCGCCGGCATGGTCGCAGGGTGGACGGGCTATGCCAAGGGCAATGTAGCGCTGGCGCTGGTGCTTGTAGCCGCCAGCCTTTTGATCGCCATTGTCACGGTGCCGATCTCGATGTCTCTGCTGGCAGGCATTTACGTTGACATTGACGCCCTGGCTCTGTTCAAAGATATCCTGATAACCGTTGGGGTGCCTCTGGTCGTGGGGAACCTGACGCGCCGGGCGATCGTGCACTGGTGGGGGAACGAGGGCTTTCAGAAGGTGAAGCCCATCCTGCCGGGCGCTTCGATGCTGGGCATGTATCTCATCGTCTTTAACTCGATGGCCCTCGAAGCCAACAATGTCGTCCACCACCCGCTGTACTTTTTGATCGTTGGCGTTCCGTTGGCGATCTTTTACCTGCTCATGTTCTCTGCCGCTGTGGGGCTTTCTCGCTGGCTCAACTTTGGCTACAAGGATATGGTCGCCTTTTCCTATGGGGTGGCCGGCAAGAATATCTCGATTGCCCTGGCGATTGCCACCACCTTCTTCAGCCCTCTTACGGTGCTGGTGTTGGCGCTGAAGCCGATCATCCAGATTGGCTTTATGACTCTATTCCTGCGCCTGACTGCCCGTCTACAGAAATGGTTTGCCTGGTAGCGTTTGACATCAAGCCGCGCACCTTTCCCTGATCTGTTGAGGCGTGGCGCGAAACCGTGCCCGGATTGATGAATCGTACCCGGCAAGGCAATGGGTATCCGCTAGCAAATGGGGGGGCATCTGGCCTATACTGAGGCGCGGCATGGCCTGCCTGTAGTGCATTGACAGGCCCGGAAGCGCCCACGTATGGGCTGGAGACAGCAGACAGGAGGATTTCTGGATGGCAAAGGACAAGATGTGGCATGGCATCCCGCGCGAGGAGATCCCCTGGTACCCCACTGTAGACGCGGCGACGTGCATCGGCTGCACTCTGTGCTACGTGACATGCGGCCGGCTGGTGTACGAGATGATCGAAAACAAGGCCGTGGCGGTGCGCCCATATGACTGCATGGTCGGCTGCAGCACCTGTGGCACGGTCTGCCCCGTCGAGGCGATCAGCTTCCCGGACCGCGACCTCATTTGGAAGTTGGAGCGCGAGCAGCGGATCTTCAAGGTGGTGCGGAAAGAGGCCGAGGAAAAGAAAGAGCGGCTGCAGACGATGGCAACGCACACCGAGGCCGAGGCGAAGATCGCCGAGGTGAGCACACGGGTGCGCCTGGAGTTGGCCGGCGAGTTTGGCGAGAAGCGCTTCCTCGTCAAGCTGGAAGACCTGATCCGAGACCGCCCATACGACATCGTCAACCTGCGTATGGAGGTGCCCACAGTCAAGGGGGCCATGGAAAAGACCCCTTCGCTGATGTGGTTCGAGGTCACTTCCACAGAGCAGCAGGATGTGGAGCCCTTTATGGCCGAGGTGCGCTCGCTGGTCGAGGGAAACGAGCTGGTGCTGGTCAACGAGACCAGGGTATAGGGTGCATCACCGGTCATTGGATAGGGTAAGGGAGAACAGGCGCCAGAATAGTGCGCCTGTTCTCCCTTATGACGAGCCCGGCAGGGAGGTTGACATGGCAATCTGTTGGGTGCAGGCCGGCCAATGCGGCCGTGAGACGACCATCGCCGCCCGCAAGGTGGCGCCAACCAAAGTGGCCTTTGAGATCACCAGCACCTGCGAGCACATCCAGGCCCTGGCCGATGCACTGGGCGAGGTGGACGTGGCAGGCGAGATGACCAGGCCCCTCGGCCAGACGCGCATTTATACCCTGGCGGCGCAGCACGTATGCCGCAACAGTTGCGTCGTGCCCGCCGCCATCCTCAAGGCGATGGAAGTGGCGGCGGGCCTGTTCCTGCCCGGTGATTGCCGGGTCGAGTTCGTCACCGACGCGATCTGAGTACCATCTTGTACACTTCGGCAACCAGGCCGCTTGCGCGCTTTACATCGGTGAACCAAAGGCCAACAGGGCACGGGGGTTGGGTGGGCATAGCCCCGCCTCTTGCAGCAGGCCATAGAGCTGTTGCACCAGGCGGCGGTAGACCTTGAGGGCCAGCTCGCCAGGGGCCAGCCGCTCCTCGCCGCTGACCATCGACAGATCTATTCCACTTGGCCCCTCGCCTGGCTGTAGAGCCTTTTTTGGAACCACAACGCCAGATTGACCAGGCCGATCATCACCGGCACCTCGACCAGGGGCCCGATCACGCCGGCGAACGCCTCACCGGAATTGATCCCAAACACGGCCACAGCCACCGCAATCGCCAGTTCAAAGTTATTGCTGGCCGCCGTAAACGAGAGTGTGGCCGTCTTGCCATAATCCGCTCCGATGCGGTGACCCATCCAAAAGCTGACCAGGAACATGATGACGAAATAAAAGATCAGCGGGATCGCAATGCGCACCACATCCAGGGGGATCTGCACGATCAGGTTCCCCTTCAGGCTGAACATCACGATAATAGTGAAAAGCAGAGCGACCAGCGTGAGAGGGCTGATTTTAGGCACAAATTCCTTCTCGTACCATGCCCGCCCTTTGGCGCGCAGCAGCACCCATCGCGTCAGAAAGCCGGTGACCATCGGGACGCCCAGATAAAGCGCCACACTTTCAGCAATCTGCCCGATGCCGATCTGCACAACGCTGCCCTGCAGGCCGATGAGCGGCGGCAGCACGGTGATAAAGACATAGGCGTAGACACTGTAGAACACCACCTGGAAGACGCTGTTAAAGGCCACGATCCCGGCCGCGTACTCGGTATCGCCTTTGGCCAACTGGTTCCAGACGATCACCATGGCGATGCAGCGGGCCAGGCCAATCATAATGATGCCGATCATATACGCTGGCTTGTCCGCCAGGAACACGACCGCCAGAATGAACATGAGAATCGGGCCCACAACCCAGTTCTGCACCAGTGAAAGCCCCAAGACCCTCCTGTCTCGGAAGACCGATCCCAACAACTCGTACTTGACTTTGGCAAAGGGGGGGTACATCATCAGGATGAGGCCGATGGCGATCGGGATATTCGTCGTCCCCACTTGAAACTGATTGATAAAGCCGCTGACGCCCGGGATAAAGTACCCCAGCCCCACCCCAATCGCCATGGCGAGAAAGATCCACAACGTGAGAAAGCGGTCCAGGAACGATAGCCGCTGAGTTTGCTGTTTTGCCATTGCCTGAGCTCCTTTCGGTTGTCACTTGCCACTGTTGACGTGCGACGATGAGTTTACTCACACGGTAGGTTTGGCTCTCAGGCCCAGAGCCGCCAGCGCCTGACGGATGGCTGGCACTGAAATCTTGCCCCCGGCCGAAAGCAAGCTATCGCCGACAAAGACCAGGGGCATGCCCAGATCAGATTCCTGTAACAGCGCCAGCGCTGGCGGGAAAGCGGCCATCTCTGCCGAGAAGAGATCATAGTACTCCACGACGACCTGGCCGCCAAAGCGGGCGGCGTCAAAGCCATGCTGCCCCCCTGGCCGGCCATTGGAGACGCCGGGTCATCTCCCGCATTCCATTCGGGGGCCGCAACCGGGCTGGCGCGCCTGGATCTGCGCGGGGTCCAAGAAGGTCCACAGCGCCTCTCGCAATTGAGCCAGGGCCTGGGGATTGACGGAATAGTAGACCCAGCGCCGATCCGACAAGTCGCGCTCAGTGTTCACCAGGCCCGCCTTGCGCAAGATCCTGAGGTGATGTGAGATCAGGTTCATGGGCAAGCCAAGATTGTCTCCGATCTCGCAGTTACACTGCACGCCCTGCATCAAACGCTCAAAGATCGCCAGCCTGGTAGGGTCACCGAGCAAGCGGAGCATGGCGGCCAGATCGGAAACGCTCGGCCGCTTGGCATCACTCATGGTCTGCTCCTATGGTTCAAAATTCATTGAGTTATATCGCAAACAAACTTGCCTGTCAAGAGCCGTTTCGGAGTCACTATAGAGCGGAGCCAGGGCGACGCTGCCCCATCTCCACTCCATGGAGTTCGGTTATGGCGGACCTTTGCCCATTCGTCACCTGGCAGGGACGTCAGGCCGCTTTGATCGCCGCCAGTCGCTCGTTGAACAAAGCCAACAGGCGGTTGAGCCGTTCAGGGTCCAACTTGCCACGCATACTGGGGGTCTCGAAGAAGCGCGCTGGGGCCTTGAGCGCGCGATAGTCAAAGCCCGGTGCCTCCTTCAGCGCCACCTTGTGTCTGGCTGTCCTCAGGCCAAGTGTATTTGACTTTATGCTTTAATGCGAATACACTAAATGCGGTGCGCTCGCTATAGGCGCTACTGGAAAAGGAGGCACACATGAGGGAGCAGTGTGAATCCGCTGAGGGCAAGCGCCCCCAAATGGATGCTATTTCCCGGAGGCTGCTGGAACTCAAAGCAAAAGCACTGCAGGCGCTGGGCCATCCAGCGCGCTTGTTGATTCTGGAGGCATTGCGCGAGGGCGAGTGCTGTGTCTGTGATCTCAAGCCGATCCTGGGGTTGCGCCAGCCCAATATTAGCCAGCACCTCTCCATACTCAGAGCAGCCAACCTGGTGGCATCGCGCCGCGAGGGCACGCGAGTCATCTACCGCGTCATCGACCCAACCGTGTTTGAGATCATTGATCTGATGGGAGAGGTCGTCCGGCGGCAGGGTGAGGAGATGGCCGAAGCCGTCTCGCGGTCAGCATAAACAGGATGGGGCGTTCAATTGGAGGGCAAATCAGCATGGCGGAGCAAAAAAGCAGGATTATGATCATTCCCTGCAGCGGTATTGGCAAAGCGTTCGGCACAATCGGGCGCGAGGCCGCATACATTGTCGTGGACGAAACACGGCCCGAGACGACCGATACCATCTGCCTGTCGGCGCTGGTGATGGGCGACGAGGAAACAAAGGCCCGGGTGCAGGGCCGGGCCTGCATCACGATTGACGGCTGCCCCATCGGTTGTGCGCGCAAGAACACCGAGTTGGCAGGCGGCGCCGTAGCCAGGGCGCTGCGCGTGGTCGACACCTACAAGCAGCACCATGAACTGAAACCGCAAACTGTGACGGAGCTGGACGAGGCCGGCCGCCGGCTGGCTGAGATCCTGGCCCAGCAGATCGCCGACGAGGTTGATCGCATTCAGGAGGCGCAATAATGCCGAATCTACCCAAGCGCAAGGTCGGTATTATCTCTTGCAGCGGCGAGGAGCTGGACTGGGGCACCGTGTCGCGTGTGGCGACGCGCCTGGTGCTCGAGCGGCTGCGCCAGGAGCAGACTGTCACCTTGTGCCTTCCCCTCTTCCTGGCGGGCGGCAAGGACGAGCGCGCCTTTGCCCGCTTCTACCCAACCATCGCCGTTGACGGCTGCCCCAAACTCTGCGCTGCCAAGGCGACGGCCGCCTATAGCGCTGAGCCGGCGGCCCGGGTTGTCGTGAGCGAGATTGCGGCGCGCTACCCCGAGCTCAAGCTCGAAGCGAGGCGGCGGCTCGGCCCCGGCGGCATGACGCTGGCCCGCAAGGTGGCCGAGGAGATTGCCGCACGGGTGGACGAGATTCTCGGTAGCCCTCCTCAGGCGAGAACAGTGCGCCTGAACGAGGATGCAGCGGCTGAAGCTGCGCCCGTGGTCGCCTGCAGTTGTCAGAGCGGCGGCCTGCCGGTCACGATGGTGGAGGTGGCCGGCTCACCCGTGGCCATTGTGGCCCTCGGACCCATCATGGAGCAGATCGCAGCGCTCAACGGCATGGCCGATGAGGAGCTGCGTGACAAGCTCCTGCAGACGGTCAAGGTGTACAACGCCATCCCTGCCGAGCAGGAAGCGCAGTATGCCGAGGCCCTGTGGCGCGAGTTTGCAGCCCGACGCGCGCAGAGATGAACCCAACCTGACACATCGATTTCCCAAGGGCGTTACAAACAGGAGTGAAAACATCATGGGCAAAATCGCGACGGCTGTCATACAGGCAGGCATCTGCCAGATGGTTACCAGGGTGCGCGCCGAGGGCGATGACGAATTCGGGGTCCAGCTGGCCATCGAGAGCGACTGCGAGAAGGTGAGAGCTTTTGCCGCAGCACTGGCGGAGAAAGCTCCCATCAACGCGCTGGATGAGATCACACGCGGGCACGAAGGCGAGATTCTTACCGCCGCCCGTGCCTGCCTCAAGGGATGCTGTGCGGCCTGTGTGACGGCCCCCGGCGTGTTCAAGGCCATGCAGGTGGCATCAGGGATGGCCCTGCCTGCCGACGCCCAGGTCAAACTGCAGATGGAGGGTTGATTGGATGGCCACTGATCTCGAGTACCAATATGACAAGTATCACTTTCGGGTGCCCACGGACTGCCTGTACGCGGCCTATGATACCTGGGTCAGGGTAGAGGGCGACGAAGCGGTCGTGGGGATTACCGATTTCCTGCAGACCAAGATGAGCGACATCGCCTTTGCCGAGATGCCCCCCGAAACTGCTTTCGAGCAGGATGATGTCCTGGCAACACTGGAGAGTACCAAGGCCACGGTCGATGTGACGGCCCCTGCCAGCGGCGAGCTGATCGCTTTTAACACCGCGCTGGACGAGCACCCCGAGCTGATCAACCAGGACCCCTATGGAGAGGGTTGGATTGCGCGCCTGCGCCTGGCCGATTGGGAGGGCGACCGCACCATGCTGCTCACCCCAGAGGCCTATTTCGAGCTGATGAAGGAAAAGGTCGCCAAAGCGTTTGCGGAAAAGCCATAGCCGATTCCTCCTCGCCAGAGGTAGACAAGCCATGGGCGGCGGAGACTGAATGTGGACAGAAGCCGTGCCGAGGCGCCGGCGATCCGGATCACCCACGTCATGGATTGCCTGGCCGACCCCAGCAAGATCCGTGTTGTAGCGGCCCTGCCCGCCAACATGCATGAAGTCTTGCCCTATCTGGCCAGCCTGCTACCTACCGCCGGCTACAGCCACGCTGCTGGCATCCTCACCCTGGTGCGCCAGGGCCGGCTGATCACCGTCTACCCAGAGACGGTGACGCTGGCCAAGGCGCTGGATGAGGTGGACGCCCAGGCGGTTCTGGATTGGCTATGGGAGAGGATCAGCGAGGCGTGCGCCCGGCGTGAGGAACTGGTGCCCTGCTTCGAGCGGCGCCGCGTGCCCCGCTTCCTCGACGTCTACCGGTTGCTCCCGGGGGGCAACTGCGGCCGTTGTGGCGAGGCATCGTGCCAGGCTCTGGCGATCAGGCTTGCCTTCGGCGAGGCGGATATCAGCCAATGTCCGCGCTTGCTGGAGGCCGAGTTTGCGCGCAATCGATCCCTACTGTCTGAGTGGTTGGGGGGCGCAGGCTGAGGTGGACGTTCCCAGTGGAAACTCGGCCACTTCTGGCCGAGCCCCCGCGGCGCCCGGATGCGTCCAATGCGCAAGAAACAAGGAGGGAAAAGATGAACATCAAAGTGCTCGGGCCAGGTTGCCCCAACTGCCAAAAGCTGGCGCAGGTGGTCTACCAGGCGCTTGAAGAACTCGGCATGGAGGCGACGATCGAAAAGGTTACCCAGTATCCAGAGATCATGAAATATAACATCCTGGCCACGCCGGGGTTGGTGATCGACGGTAAGGTAGTCTCTGCCGGGCGCGTTCCCAACAAGGCAGAGGTCGCATCCTGGCTGCAAGCCGCTCACAAGGCCTGATCGCACCGTCGCAGACCCGCCTCCGCCCCATGCAGCCTCCTGAAAGTCGCGAACCTTCGGGAGGCTTGACTGAGGCAGGGGTCCACCCCTCGCGTCCCATCTTCTGGTTGTGTAAATGCAATTGGGCACCGCACGACAATCCATAGCCTGACGCCGGCCAGGCGCATTGTGCACCGTCGTGCTGCCCTGGCGCGAAGCGACATGGGCCAGCTGGTAGATGCCGGTCACGGCGGCCTCCAGGCACTCGTTCACCAGGATTCGCTCACGCTCTGTGGCCCGGCCAACATTATGACCCCCATACGGCTAAGCCGGCGGGTACTTGGCACGCAATTCGCGAATGCGCGCCTTGACCTCACGGCGATCGGCGAAGGTGATCGCATTCTTATTGCAGGCGTGCGTGCATGACTGGCAATAAACCTGACAATGCCAGGGGTTTTCGACACGCACTTTGCGTGTTGCTTTGTCGAAAGCATAGACGGTATCGTGACAGAACTTGATGCACTCCTGGCAGCCCACGCACTTGTCAGCATCGATCGCAGGATACCAGGGAATGAGATGACGTGGGATGCCGAGGTAGAGCTGGTATTTCTCCTCCAGCCCCGGCAAGACATCATCTTGAGCGCTCATATTGTCGGCCTCCTTTTCCCTGTCACGCGCCTTCCGTCAGCGCCTCAACAGCCTGGGTCACCTTCTCGATGGCCTCGGCCGTGGTCAGGTTGCGCAGGTCGAGGGGGGTAAACTGGGTCTCGAAATCGGCGCCGGCATCGGCCACAGAATCCTTGTACATCTTGCGCTGCATACGCGCGTCGCAGCCACCGACGACATAGCGAACCCCTGGCTTGGCGTAATCGCGCCAAAAGGCGTCGCCGTCATCCACACAGAGCTGGGGGTGCACGATGGCGTATTCGACCTCCAGCTCATTACGCACATAGTTGATCAGCGACCACAGGTCCAGCTTCTCAAAACCTGGACACTGGCCGGTGCAGATGCACATGACGAAACGAGGCTTGTCTGCCATTTCTGAGTCTCTCCTTTACTGGTCAAAACACCCGTGACAGGATGTCGCGGATAAGCAGGCAGGGCGCCCCCTGGCCCTGGCGGAAATCACTTACCCTTCACAGGGGCACAAAGTTTCCGCGAATACATTCATATCTTGTAATATATTCTATCACGAATATAGCTCTTGTCAAACCCTGGCCTCTGGAGCAATTGAACATAACTCCGCACATCTTTTGTCGCCTGATGAGGCATACGGCAAAAGGGTGTGCGGATTTATGCTCAATTGCTCCAGTACTGCAACCGCACTTGATCCAGCTGGCTCCCGGTAACAGCCGGCAAAGGTGCTGTGCGCCTGCCCGGCTCTGACCCGGGAGGGGGGATTGGGCGGGTTGCCTGCAGCCGGGCCGCCCGCGGGCGGCCCG
>Ga0078972_1011250_pt1 | contig 16137 bp, 20 predicted proteins | sample YelNatPaOPGAMG01_FD_67568 | JGI IMG/M metagenome (GOLD analysis project Ga0078972, IMG submission 67568) | Hot spring thermophilic microbial communities from Obsidian Pool, Yellowstone National Park, USA - OP-RAMG-01 (SPADES assembly) (version 2) | ecosystem: Environmental > Aquatic > Thermal...
ATGAAGATGAGGGTTTATCAATGACAAAGATTGCAAAGCAATTAGATATTTCTCCTATGATTGTTCACAGAGTTTTAAAAGAATTTGGAATAGAGATACGAGATAGAGATAAAACAGCAAGCGAAGAGATGCACAAATATTGGCAAAACAAAAAACAATCCGCTGAAAAAAGCGTTTAAAATAAATTAAGTCAGGAGGCACAATGTCGGCAACAAAATTTCTTGACAAAAAAATAGTTCAAACAATTGACAACATACTTGAATCAAACTATGAAGCTTTTGCCCAAGAGAAAGAACGCAAGCAAGAAAGACAAAAACAAATGGCTCAAAGCGAGGAAACAATCTTGAGAAAAATGCCTGTAACCAAGAGATTACGATACTTGAATATGAAGGCGGACCCAAAACTTCAGCACGAATTTGAGCCCCATTGGGCAGACGAAAAAGAGTTAATTCAGTATAGAGATAAAACCCCAAAGATGCCTATGAATATTGATACTGATAATATTATTAGCAAAATCCAGCCACAAAAAGTTACAGTAACAGACATAAGTTATGACAAGAACGATAATGTTTGCACAAGCCAAAAAGAGAGATTGCTATAATGACAGACAAAGAACTTTTGGAAGCTGTTACCAGATTAAAATCAAAACTCTCATACAACAAAGAATATTACAGGCAGAAGTATTCATACTATTTCTTTGGCACTCCCGCGAACTTTCCTGCCAAAGTAAACAATATATTCTCAACAATCAACCAATTAGCTTCACTCATTTTTTCCGCTGACCATTTGATTTTAGAGCCAAGATTAGATAATTCGCTTGATGAAACGGAAAATAAAGAGTTTATTGAGAAAATAGTTGACAGATTAGCAAATACTATCGGTGAAGATTTTAAGAATACAAAATCAGATGACGAATTAAGTAAGATTATTTTAGACGCTTTAATCACTAAAAATGGCTTTGGTAAGATTGTATATAACTCTGAAGGGTTTTGGGAAACACCAAAGATAATCCGATTAAATCCCTACAATGTAGCTGTCGGCTATGACAGCTTTAATATACGAGACTTATCTCAAATCATAATGCACAGAACATTTATGACAACAAGAGAATTTGAGATTAGGTATCCAGAGGCTTCAAGGAAACTAAAAGCCAGACAAAGAAAAGAAGCTATAGAACAAACATCAGAAGACCTAAACCAAGATTTGGCAATTAGATTACTACCAGCAACACCAACACAAACAGGTGGTCAAATTCCTTATCAGCTTAAACCAGACCAAACAGGAGCAGTTAACAGGCAGCCAGTGTTTGATTTAGTTGAAATGGTTGAGTTATGGTATTACAACTTTGATGACGATAATGCCGAACACAAAAACAAATGGGTTGAAAACATTGTTGTTGATGATTTAGTTTTAGAAACAAGATATCATATGATTAATCCATTTTTCTCAATCATAGTATTAGATTATGCAACAGATGAATATGGGTATTCCGTCGTTAGCTTAATTGAAAGCATTCAAGATGCAATGGAAGATATATACGAAGATGTTCAAAGGGCACGAAAAAGATTGATTAATCCACCAGTCTTAATATCAGGATTTGGTGTTAACCCAGAAGTAAAAGACGATATAGAAAGAGCAATTAAAACACCTGGTAGCGTAGAAATAGTTGATGCACAGGGCGTTAAAATTGACACATACGAGTCCAAAATACAGCCACAAGTTGCAATGGAAGAAAAGCAAACACTTGAACAAGATGCACAAAAAGTCTTAAGTATGACAAGCATAATGCAAGGTGTTCCTGCAAAGAATGTAAGGTCAGCAAGCTATGCACAAATCTTAAGTCAATTTTCAGCAGCACCTATTAAGAAAATGGCGGTTAAAATAGAAAAACAAATCGAAGATATGTTTAACACTCTTGCTGAAATATACATACAAGCCTCAACAATAAAATACAAAATGCTGTTAAAAGGCGAAACACTCACATATAATTTTTCTAACTTAAGTTTGATTAATTGGGGTAGAATTGTGATATACGCACATTCGAGTAGTCCCATCATTGAGAGCGAAAATCAGGCACTTTTAATACAAATGACAGAAATAGGTATTGTGCCTAAAGAAGTTCTCGTAGAAATACTGGATTTACCCTTTAAAGATAGAATAATGGCACATATTAAAAAACAGGAAATGAATGAGCAGGCAATGATTATGGCAGACAAAAATAAACAAACAGCTGAAAAAGAACAAAAGGGTTTAAAAGATGCAAAAAAATAGCTTAAAAGTATTACCTATTGAAGCTACTAAAAAATTAAATTTAGATAAAAGTATTTTATATCATTTGTATGTTGAAGAGAAAAAGTCTTCATCTGAAATAGCTAAAATATTTAATGTTTCAGATGTAACTATTAGAAAATATTTAAAAAAATATAATATACCAGTGCGTTCAGTTATTGAGTCGCATCGTTTAGCTCAAGGTAAATTTATAAATAAAGACACTCTTTATCATTTGTATATTGAAGAAAAAAAATCAACCGATAAAATAGCCAAGATGTTTAATATAAGTCAACCCAGTGTTTTTAGATATTTAAAAATATACAACATACCAACACGAACAAAAGTTAAACCACAATTGAGTAAAGAAATTCTTTATCGCTTATATGTTGAAGAAGAAAAACCAGCTACCGAAATAGCAAAAATACTTAATGTTGGCAAAAGCACTATTTTAAGACGAATGGAAGAATTTGATATTAAAAGGCGAACAATAAGTGAAAGTAAAAGAGGTGAAAAAAATCCTTATTATGGTAAGCCTATGCCTGAAGAGCAGAAAAAAAAGATATCTGAATCACACAAAGGTGAAAAAAATCCAAATTATGGAAAGCATCTCTCTGAAGAAACTAAAAGAAAAATAAGCGAAAAAGAAAAAGGCGAAAGGCATTATAATTGGAAAGGAGGTATTACATCAGAAAATATAAAAATAAGAAATAGTAATAAAATGAGATTATGGCGTAAGAAATGTTTAGTAAGAGATAATTTTACTTGTAAAGCCTGTGGTAAAAAAGGTGGCAAATTAAATGTTCATCACATTAACAACTTTTCTGAATTTAAAGAGTTAAGATATAAACCAAGTAATGGAATAACTCTTTGTAAAGAATGTCATACAAAATTTCATAGTATATATGGTGTAAGAAATAATACAAAAGGTCAATTAGAAGAGTTTATTAATTTTGTTAAGCATGGTGTTAAAAATGGAAAAGATTAATTCTTTATTCTCTTGGCAAATGGTGGGCACTCCCTTGTCAAGAGAAAATACTTGTAAAGGAGGTGCCAAATGTTGGTAGCTTACAAACGTGGCAGGAAAGTCAAAAGATAAGCAAAAGCTTATCTCGGGTGTGCTACTCAAAGGGGCTACTTCGGTAGTCCCCGCTTTTAAAAAGGAGGAATAATGGCAGGATTAACAGATTTATTACAGCAAAGCGGTCAAATGCCGCCATCAGGTGGACCACCACCAACTGGAGGACCACAAGATACCTCTCAACCACAATCACCTTTAGCTGGCAATCCCCTTGCTGCAGCAGGTGCAGTAGGGACAGGCGGTTTGCAAAAATTAGCTTCAGCAATAGTAGCCGCTATTATTAGGGTTTTGGATTTCTTGTTGCCGATATTTGGCACAAATAGTAAACAGGGTGGTAAGATATTGGGGGCGATTCGTGGGCTTCAAGAGGTAGCTGGAGATGCAAAAACTTCTGACTTAATGGCGGCTATTCAAACGCTTGTATCAAGTTTACCAGCAAACCTTCAAGGGGCACAGGGAAATCCATTATCAGGTATAGCAGGAATATTACAAGGTGGTGGACAAGGACAACCACAGGGTGGACAACCACAACCGCCAATGGGTGGAGCACCGCAGGGTGCATCAATGCAAAATCTAATGCAAAGTCAAGGAGGAATGTAAAATGGCAAACGAAAAAGGTAGTGAATTGGGGACATTCACAAAGATTAAGATTAACCCAGAAAGGCCGTTTACGGCTAACAACGGGCAATATCGCGACCCAAGTAGATTACGTGAGAAAAAGGAATACGGATGGGCTGATAATCCCCGACTGAAGCCATATTGGGGGAAACAAGAAAAAGAAGAGTAGGTTTTAGACCTACTCTTTTTAAAAAGGAGTTTTCAATGACTAAAGTTTTTATGGTAGCAAAGGAAGATTTATATAAAGAATATGTTACAAATAAAAATTCAACTCTCCAGATAGCTAAAAAATATAATGTTTCTCCAAGAACTATTTCTGATAAGCTTAAAAAATATAATATACCAACAAGAAGTCCGCAAGAGAATGCTTCAGAATTTTACAAAGAAAAAAGTGATAAATTAGATAAAGATACATTATATCAAATGTATGTTGTAGAACAAAGAAGTTGCCCAGAAATAGGTAAAATTTTAGGTGTTTGCCATACTACTGTAGCAAGATATTTAAAAAATTATGGTTTTAGTGTTAAAAAAAGACAACCTTCTTACAGAAGAGCTTCTTTGGATAAAGATGAACTATATAGAATGCACATATTGGAAGAAAAATCAACATCTCAAATAGCAGAAATATTAGGTGTAGATAGAACTACTGTTGGTAATTATTTAAAAAAATATGGTATAAAAACAACACACAAAAAACTTTCTTTAAGAAAAAATATAGATAAAGATAAACTATATAATTTTTATGTTGTAGAAAAAAAATCAATAGGAGAAATAGCAAAAATATTTAATGTAGCTTCAAATGTTATAAGAAATAGATTAAAAGAATTAAATATTGTCATACGACCTTCAGGAGAAGCTATAAGATTAAAATATGCTGACAGAAAAAATATTACTTCTGAAAATGGAATAGCACGAGGTAGAATAGAATATTATAATTGGCGTAAAAAATGTTTAAAGAGAGATAATTTTACTTGCCAGATTTGTGGTAAACACGGTGGTAAGCTACACGTTCATCATATTAACAACTTTTCAGAGTTTAAAGAATTAAGGTATAAAACAAAAAATGGTATTACTTTATGCAAAGAATGTCATTTAGAGTTTCATAATATGTATAGTAGAAAAAACAATACCAAAGAACAATTAGAAGACTTTAAAAAAATCAAAGAGGTTTTAAAATGAGTATACAATATCCTAATGTAATAAACAATTTGACCAATAGTCAGATAGTAACCCAAAATGGGCAAGCTTGCGTTCCTGCTAATCTATTAGACTCTAACTTTCAAGCTTTAGCAAACCCTGTAAATCCCGTTATACCTGTTACAGGTAGTATATCTTTATCAACAGCCAACAGTGGTAATATCTATGAACTAAATGCTCCAAATGCAAATTCAACAATAACTCTTCCGACACCAACAAACGGTTACAATAATATTTTTGTTGCCAACAACCCTTCAAGTTATTCTTATACTTTTATAACTTCAAGTGGTAGTATTCTTTGGAATAATGCTTCAAGTGCAAATGTAACACCTAATACTGCAAATGGAATTTATTTTTTAGTGTCGGATGGAACTAATTATTTAATGAGTTATGAATTAGGTGTTCCAAATTCTATTTCAGTTACTGGTGGCGACTTAACAATGAGTGGCACAACTGGAACTGCTATAACTAATGCTACTTTAGCACCAACAGGAGTGACTGCTGGAACTTATGGTAATGCTTCAAATATTCCTCAAATAACAGTTGATAGCAAAGGTAGAATTACATCTGCCAATAATGTTACATTTTCATCAAGCACCACAATCCCGAGTAGAGTAGCAGTCTTTACCTCATCTGGCACTTGGACTGTTCCACAAGGCGTAACCACAATATTAGTAAGTGGTTGTGCTGCTGGAGGGGGTGGCTGTGGTAGTTTTCCCGGGGGGGCAGGAAGTTCCGTTATTAAAAAATTATTATCGGTAACATCTGGACATTCTTTAAGTATAACTATAGGTTCTGGTGGACAAGGAACTGGTAGTTGTAGCGGAAATAGCGGCGGAAACACTACTATAGTGGATTCTACTTCATCTTCTACTTTGTTGAACTTATTAGGAGGAGGATATGGAACGTCATGTGGTGTAACAACTAATGCATTTTGTGGAATTTCTGGGCCGTTTGGTAGTGGGGGAAATGGTGGTGGTGCGGGTAGTGGTTGTGCTGGTGGAAATGGAACAGGTTATGGAGCTGGTGGGGGACAAGGAAGCAGCACTGCTGGTGGTGCAGGTGCACCTGGTATTATAATCATAGAGTATTAGGAGAAATAATATGAGAGTAGCTTGTTTAGATAGTAATAACAATATAATTAACACAATTGAAGTAAAAGACTTAAGTTCTATACCAGATTTCATAGGTGTAGATAGTAATAATAACCCAATTCATAAAAATCAAGTGGTTAACTTTGTAGAAATACCCGATGTTATTCAAATTGACCCAAACAATACTTATGTTTGGCTTGATGAAAAAGGTAATCTACAAACTCAATATATTCAAGCATTAGCACCAAAGAGTGCAATAAAAGTAAACAACTATGGTTATCCAAATTTACCACTTGACATTCTAATAACTGTTGCTAATGGAACTATAACTCAAAATACGGAACAGCAAGTATTGCAAAACTTACAGAAACAGAAATTACAACAGCTTGCTGATTATGTTGCAACACTTTTACAACCAACTGATTACATTGTTACGAAAATAGCTGAAGCACAATATACAAACGATAATACTCTTCAAGCACTGCAAACTCAATATGCAACACAATTACAACAAAGAGCGAATATTAGGAATTGGAATAATACAACGAAGCAAGCAATAAATAACGCTACTACTATAGACCAATTAAACTCTATAGTAATACAATATCAAGGAGGCTAAAAGTGGCAAAGAAGAAAAAAGCAAAAGATGATTGGATGCAGGGAGCAGTTAAAAAAGAAGGAAGCTTTACCGCTTACTGCAAGAAAAAAGGTTTTGACGGTGTAACAGATGAGTGCATAGCTGAAGGTAAAGCTTCAAAAGACCCCACAGTTAAGAAAAGGGCAGTCTTGGCTGAAACATTTAGAAAAGAGGCAAAGAAAAGGAGGAAAAAATAATGCAAATAACACAAGAAGAATTAGGATTGCTTGACCTTGAAACTCAACAGAAAATACTTGCTATGACACAAGAGTATGAACAGGCATCAAAGGTTAAAAACGAACTTCAGGATTTTATGAATAAGATTTATGCAAACCCGCAGGTAAAACAACAGTTTGAACAGGTGGTAAAACAGGTTGACCCCAATATTCAGTTACCTCAAAACCCTGTTGAAAACTATATTAACCCTATTAAAAAAGAGTTTGAAGAGTTTAAACAGGAACAAGCAAAGAAAGAACTAAAAGCAAAGCTTGAGGCAAAAGCAAGACAGCTTGGCATTAGCCCAGAAGAATATACCAAAGTAGATGAGATTATGGTTCAAAAGAAAATACTTGATATGGAAGCCGCTATGGAATATTATGCGGCAATTAGGGATAAGAGCAGAGGATTAACAACAAGTGTTGCTGATAATGATATATTGTCAAGCGTCAGCAAACAGGCAGAAATATATGACTTAAACACAGCAAAACAAAAAGCAATGGAAAAAATTAGATACTTACAAAACGTAGAGATGCGTTAAGCAAAGGAGGGTTTTAAAAATGGCTAACAAAGTCAATTACGGTATCACAGGAACAGGCGGAGATTATTTAGGAACACCTATAACAATGTCTATTGCGGCAAGCACAAGCACAGTTATTACACAAAAAGGATACTACTATGTAATACCTGATGCAAACGGCACACTGCAAATGAATATAGGTGGCACTTGGACAAATATGGGAACAGCAGGAAACGGTGAATTAATTTACAGCGATGGAGCAAGTTTTAGGATATTGGCAGGTTCTTCTGCAAGCACAACTAAACTTGTTCAAGCATTATACTTAGATTAGTAAAAAAGGGGGAATAAAGAATGGCAGGCATAACACCTACAACAGGCACAGGTCCTTTAATAGGACAAGGATTTTATCCTACTTCTACACAAAACGCACAGAACTATATCAACATAATGCTTCCAGAGATAATGCCAAGCGTTATCTATGAAGGCGTTAGAAAGGCACGACCAACCTTAAGGTTGCTACTTAAGAAAACACAGAAACCAATGAAAGGTGGTTGGGCTCCAATCAATCAACCAGTGTCATTTCAGACATTTGGTAACAACGGTAATTGGTCAGGAATGAGTGGTAGTTTTAGCATTCCAACGATTACCAACCCAATACAAAACTTGCAGTTCTTACCAACACTGTATATCAACCCAATTTCTTATCTCTTAACTGAAGAGGTAATGATGGATAGTCCTAATGCGGTAATAGATGTTGTTGCACAGAGAATCACAGACGCTTATGAAACGATGTTTGATAATCTAAATGCGACAATATTGGGAACAATGGGCACTAATTCGTTACAAATGCAAGGGTTATATGATATCGTAGATAACGGAACAAACCAGTCAACTTGGGGTGGTTTGTCAAGGGCAAACTACACATATCTAAACTCTAAAATATACAGCTACAGTTCTGCACTGTTCTCAACAACACCAACAGCTTATCAAATCGTTCATAGATATCTGTTATCATTTATCAACGATGTAAACTACCGAATACCTGATGTAGGTATTACATCTATGGCAGTATTCACAGCGTTAACAGAGTCTATGACAAATATAGAGCGTGTTAACATTCAAGACCCAGCAAAGATAACTGACAGCAGGGATTGGGCAGTTCAGGTAGTAAGTATAGACGGGGTTCCAATTCTACCTGACCCAAGTATTCAAACAAACACAATCTACTTCCTAAATCTTAACAAACTTGAACTTGCAACAGTTCCACAGCTTAATTTCAAACTAACACCACCCGCAGACTTACAACCAACAGGGCAGTTAGGGTTCGTTCAAACAGCATTGATAGCAGGTCAATTTTACTCATTTGAACCAGCGGCACATTTTCAATTAACAGGATTCCCTGGTGTATCATTAGCTTAAATTTAATAACAATTTGGGTAGCACACCCGATATTGAGGAGGTAACTTATGGCTTGGGTTTACAATAAGACAAATCAAGAATATAATTTAAAATGGGGTGGTAAATACTACAAGCTTCAACCTAAAATGAATGAAGTAGAAAATGAAATAGCAAAAGCATTCTTCGGCTACAATGTAGATATATACAATACCGACCCTAAAGATGCAGAAAAAGAAGCACAAAGACTTGTAGATATTATCAAACAAAGATGGGCATTAGCAGGTGTTGAAATAAAAGATGAAAATTGGTTAGAGTTTAACGAACAAAATAGTAAATGGATTATATCAGAAGACCACGATGAAATAATAGAAATGCTCCAGCCTGAATCAAAAGGAAAGATTGACGCAAGTCAAAAGGTAGCAAATGGCAACCCTAAATGATTATTTGACATTTGTAAGTGGTAAAATACCAACATACTCATCTATTCCACAAGCTACTGTTATTAATGCAATTAACGATGCAAGAAACCAAGTAGCTTTGTGGACTGGATGCACAAAAACAAATATAAAATTTAATTTAACACAAGGGACTAATTTATATCCATTGACTACCATATTTGGTAGTCAAGTATTAACAGGAATAATATCGGTATGGCTCTGGATAGGAACATTTAGATATCCATTAGAAAAAGGCAGTATAGGAAATTACAATTGGGATTATCAGCAGTATCCAACCACTTATTGGATAATATCACAGTCAATAAGATTATACCCAACACCTTCAAGCAGTTATCCGCTTGAAATATATTACACTTATCAACCAAATGCATTAGCATATCCAACTGATACTGATAACGATATACCTACAGCATTTTATCAAACGGTAGGACTTCTTGCTTCCGCTTACACTGCTATTGCTGACGGCAATTCACAGTTAGGACAACTCTACGAACAAATGGCACAGCAGCAAACTGGTAGCAATCATATGGGTAGGTGGTAATGGCACAACAAGGACAGCCAAAAGTATCCCAAATACAAATGAATAAAAAAGACCCAATGAAAGGTCTTACAATAACAATTCAAGGATACTCTGGTATTAACAATACACAACCACCTGATTTAATACCCGACAATGCTGTTCAAGATATATATAACTTTTTACCAATAGGCAACGGCACAGTTAGAAAACTACAACCACCAAGTCTTGTTGCAACATTACCAAACAACCCACTTGTAATGACTAACGATATTTTAAACGGCACTCTTGTAATGTTTGTTATACTTGCTGACGGTAGTGCTGGAACTATTAGCAGTGGAACTTACACACAAATAGCTCCTGCAAATACATTCAGCACCGTTGCAAGCAATATTCAAATAACCAATTGGCAAAATCAATTCTTTATAATTACTGATAATACAAAAGGCTTATTTGCATTTGCACCAAGTTATACTCCAAGTGCAAGTGCTTGGACTGCAAGTAAATCTTATGTTGTTGGTAATATAATTGTAAATGGTAGTTACTATTATTGGTGCATTACAGCAGGGACAAGTGGTTCATCTGCACCTACATATCCAACAACGGCAGGACAAACAGTAGCAGACAATACAGTTGTATGGCAGTGTTTTACGGTTAGCAATGGGCTATTAACATTACATCCTGATATAAAAGGCAACACAATAATAGTATATCAAGGAAGAGTATTTATTGGTGGTGGTAGAAATATACAGTATTCAGCACCTACAAGCTTTTTAGACTTTACAACTACAAACGGTGGTGGGACATTCCTAATATCGTCTCCTGATTTAAAACAGGAGATTATAAAACTAATTGCATATATGAATAATATCTATGTAATAGGAGACCACGCTGTTATTGCTATAACAGGAACTACAATTAACAATGACCCAAGTTTGTGGTATATACAAGAAATATTTAATACTACAGGCAGTATTTATCCTAACAGCATTATTAACTTTAACAATACAATTTACCTTGTTAATGAATACGGTATATATCAAATAGTAAGCAGTCAATCACAAAAGATTGACTATATGGTCGATATTACTAAATTTAATTGGACATCTGGACAATCCGATATAGCACAGATTAATAACTTAAACTTTTATCTTTTGCCCATACAAAAATACAGCATATTATACGCACAAACCTATAATATACTGTTAGCTTACTGTGTTGACTTACAGCAGTATTTTCAAATAGATTTAGGCTTTAATATTATTGGCGTTTATGCAACAAGAAGTATCACAGACCATTCAATTTATATATTAGCACAAAACAGTATTTACAAGTTAGGTGGTGGAATATCAAATATCAAAGGTTTAATTAGAACAAAGAACTTTGATTTTGGTTATCCATTTTTATATAAAACAGTTAGAAACACAAGCTTTAACCTTATTCCATACAGCGGAACACCCAATATATCTTTAACAGCAAACTTAACATCTCTTACTGGAACATCTCCAAGTCAAGCTGGAACAAATATGAACAGCTTGCATTATGTCAATGATTTATCTATTGCAGTTTCAACCACTACTACACCGCTTTATTTATTACCTCAAAATGGTGTTAATATACCATTGTTAATAAATATTAATACTGCAATTCCTACATCTTACTTACCTGTTTTTTACTTAAATGTAAGTGGGAATGCATTTAGCTTTGATATAGTAGATAACAGCAGTGCTTCGTTTGATATAATTCAAACTTATATAAGAGCAAATTTAGGAAGGTCAGTAGTATGAGTAATCAAACAACTCCTGTTAGTTATATTACTATAACAGGGTTACCTGATTTACAAAGTAAGTTTCCTGAAAATAAGATTGTTAATATTCTAAATGATTTTCAACAACAGCATTATACAGACCACGCAACTATTTACTCTGTTATTAATAGCTTGTATAAAAGCTTAAATATGCCACAAATACAAGTGCCTTTGCCTAATTTATTCTTTAGTGACGCACCAAGCTTTAATATATTTCTAACTAACAATAGAAGCGACCACGCATTGTTTTATCAAGCTACAACTCAAATAGCACAAGAATTAGTAACAAAAGGTTATGGTGTTACACCTACACTTATTAACTTTAATGAAAATTTAGTGCAGTCAACTAATGAATATAGTTATTTAACAATTGACAAATTTATACAGCAAGAGGTTACAATTCATAATGCTTTTATGAGGTATTTGGAAATATTAATTGATACTCTTAATAAAACGCCAATACCATTGGCGGGTGGGAGTTAAGATGATTGAGTTTGGGAATGCCAGCACTATCGTTTTTAAAGAAGTTAAATATATTCCAAGAGGACATATATTTAGAAAGATATATGATAAGTATCACGACGGTTGGATGATTAACTATGATATTTTTAAGTCAAATGTAAAAGACGCAGAGAACTATTTGATATACAAGGACAATGAAGAAATAGGATTCGTAAGCTTTGTATATAAACCAGATACTTTAATGGTTTATATTCACTATTTAAGCGTAGCTTGTGCAAGCAAAACGGTTACAAAAAACATCAATATTAAAAAGGAACTATATAACTTACTCTTGACAAAAGGATATTATTTTGTTATAGTATGTTATTATAGGATTAAAAAGAAAAGATTTTATTGCTATCATATTAAGCATTAGCAAAAAAAGGAGGATAATAATATGAGTTCAGCAATTGGAGACGCATTAACAAGTATATCGCCATATTTAGGAGTAATAGGGACTTTATTTGGTATAGGAGATACATTGTTTGGCGGTAGTAGTGTTAGTATGCCAAAACTACAAATGCCGCAAGTTCAAAACTTCCAGATACCACAAGCAGACTTACAGCAATTAAATAGTCAAATATCGCAGAATACGCAGTTATCTGATAGTGCAAGACAGACAGCATTAGACGCTATTAACAGCTACAATCAAGGACAGCTCTCATCTGCTTATGCAGGACAGTATGAACAGCAGTATAACCAAGCAAAGCAACAAGTCTTACAACAATTAGCCGCACAAGGATTTACAGCAGGTAGCACGCAGTATACTAATGCTATGCAGAACTTACAAACTTGGGCTTCAAATCTAAAATCACAAATGTTGCAACAGCAATTACAAGCTGGACTACAAACAGCTGGTTTATCTGACAAAGCTATTCAAGATTTGGAGAGTTCTTGGACAACTCAAAGTGGTATTAATGCACAAAATAATGCTGCTAATATTGAAGGCACTAATGTTTCTAACCAAGCACAATTAGGATTAACCGAAGCTGAATTACAAAGACAGCAATTATCAAATCAGAAAATGTCAAATGTAATGCAAGGAGTTTCGGGATTAGCTGGAGCAGTAAAAGGATTAGGTGGCAGCAATACTACGCAACCTACCTCTACAGATACTATAGGACAATTTTCTTCAAATCCTTTGGGTTATCAAACACCTCAATCTGACCCAACGGGGGCAGCAGGTTATGCACCATTTACTAACGCTATAACAGGAGTATAATATGGCTAACGCTATTAACGATATAATAAATCAATCTGTAGGCAATATCAACAATATGCAACAAGCAAATCAACAGTTACAGAGTATATTAGGTCAAAGTCAAAATCAACAAACAACAGGTAGCCAACAGCTACCAAGTAATATGATATTAAGCCCCAATGAAGTATCTCAATATAATACGCTTATGACAGAAGACCCTACATCAAGCACTCATTCACACGGACAAGTAGTTGCTACTTATTTAAGTGGTGCAGTTCCTGCACAGTTAGAACAAATGACAAATCCTTCTAATTACCCAGAGTTAACAAATATGCTGTCAAATCTATCACAACAAGGACAATCAGCATTGCAAGGTTATATTTCAAATCAGCAAAACCTTGCACCAAGTTTGTTTGCTAATACTTGGGAAGCACCAAATACAGATACAAGTTCCATTAATCTATCATTAGCAGGGAATCAACCCCAAAACCAAATAATGCAAGATTATCAGAATCAATATAACCAACAACAACAGCAGTTAGATACTCAAAAACAAAGTTACTTAAGTCAATTAGATAATATGAAAACCAATATACAAAGTTCATTAACTCAATTAGCAAACCCTGATACAGCAACAGCTTTAGTATTAGGAGCAAGCGCTAATTACTTGCAGAATGTTTACAACAGAATATCTCCTTATTTAGACCAAAACAGCTACCAACAGTTAACTCAACAATTACAAGACACATATTCAAACGACCAACAGTTTGCTACAAGCTATAATCAGTTATTCCAAAACTATTTGGGTATGAATGATAACTTAATTGATATGTTAAAACAAGTTCAAACAAATACATTAGGTGGTATACAACAAGGTGCACAGCAATCAACGCAACAGCTATCACAATTAGGTGGTCAACAACTTAATGTTCCAAACGTTACAGATATGAATTCAGCCATTAAAGCACAGGGAATACAAAATATGGCAAACAACCAAATACAAGGTATACAATTTGCTAATACTCACTTTGGATTATCACCAACAGATTGGCAGGCATATATACAAGATAATGGTCAAGCACCAACAAGTCAGCAGGATGTTGACCTATGGCAAGAAAATAGATATTCTTCAATAGGAGGATGATAATATGGCATGGACATCACCAAGCACACAAGTTAATCAAACACTTATAGATTTACTTACACCAAAAAGTAATGGGTCAGCGGCAGGATTAAACACAAGTTTAAAACAACCACTAAAAGCACCACCTATAGCACCAGCAAAACCAGTAACAGCTCCTACTCAAAAAATACAAAAACAATCATTACAACAAATACAACAGCAACAACAACCACAACAACAAAATACTGATTTAGGATTAAAAGAACTTTTTGATAGTTTCAAAGGTCTTCAGTCTCAAGTCGGAGAAAGTCAAAAAGAGTTAAATGAAACTGAAAAACAGGTATTACAAGATGTAGCAAAAAAGAAAGATACATTAGAAGCAACATTTAAACAAATGGACGAAAAATTAAAACAAGCTAATGATATACCAACAGTAAAGACATATAAGGAAGTAGTTCAAGAAAACAATAAACTTATTCCGTTAATGGTTGGCATTATAGCATTAGGAACAGCATTGTTTGGTAACAAAGACGGAACAACAATGGCAGATAAAATGAATGCTATGTTTGGTGCTCTTAAAGAAAAAAGTTTAACTGATTATCAAGCCGCTACCCAGGATTTCAAAAATCAATTGGAACAGTGGAAAGCTAAAAGCGAAAATGTATATAACAAAGTAAATATGATGATGCAAAAGTTAATGTTGGGTGAAAAAATAGATGATGAGTTAGCACAATTTAAGGTTAATTTTGCTACTAATAATCTAAATACTTACTTGTCATTGTATAAAACTACATCTGATATGATAAGCAAGATAGAAGATATGGAAGTAAAACTTAAAACGGCTGCAATGAATATTCAAGCTGGTTGGGAAAAAACAATTTACAATGCATCCAATAAAAAAGAAATCGCATCTATGTTTGTTAATAAGGGAAAAATTGCAATGGACGAAAGATTAAACCAGCTTCAAGAAGCCTTACAAGTGTCTCTCCAAAAGGGTAATATAAAACAAGCGAACGCAATAAGAGAAGAAATTAGGTATTTAAAAGGAGAATATCCACCTAATTCTAATTCAAATGACTCATTTAATAATATAATTAAAAACACATTTCAACCTGGAACAATAAAATTAGATTAAGTATAAAAGAGGTAATTAATGGATACAATTAGTAGTATGTTACAACAAGCAATGGAAGGTCAAAAACAATTGAATATAAATAAACCTACTACAACAAAACAAATGACACAGCTTGTAACAAATGTAAAACCACGACCTACTCCAAAAAGTCAACCAGTGGATATAGAACAACCATTGGACAAAATGCCACCATCTCCTTATGCTGCACCAATTAAAACAAACAAACCACTTACAATGCAACAAATTAAAAATATACCTGTTACAAAATTAATGAATATGGCACCCATTACTCAAGATGTAAGACATATCCCAAAGGCACTTCAAGATATACAAAGCTTTGATGACAAATATGATATATGGAAAATA
>Ga0078972_1011251_pt1 | contig 16136 bp, 26 predicted proteins | sample YelNatPaOPGAMG01_FD_67568 | JGI IMG/M metagenome (GOLD analysis project Ga0078972, IMG submission 67568) | Hot spring thermophilic microbial communities from Obsidian Pool, Yellowstone National Park, USA - OP-RAMG-01 (SPADES assembly) (version 2) | ecosystem: Environmental > Aquatic > Thermal...
GGATCTCCTCTATACTATCTCCTGCCTTATACGGTTCTCTAATGTTGTCAAGATTGTAGTAATACTTCTTTGACTTTACGAAATGGAACAGATATTCGTAAGTCTTCGTCAGTCGGTCTTTGATACTCTCTGGCATGTGCGAGCGTTTGTACCATATAACAGCATTTCTGAGTATCCAGCCGTTGTCGATCAGAGCAAATGCAACTCTCCAAGGAATGCCGAGAAGGTGTTTATCGCTATACGTATCCCCTATGTTCAGCCAGAAGCTCCCGGTCTTCTTAAGCACCCTCTTCACTTCCCTGAACAGCTCGACAAGGTGCTCAACGTACATCCTCCAGTCAGGCTCAATGCCGAGCTGGCCCCTCCACGCCCCGCACTTCACGCAAAAACCGCACGCTCTGTCATCGAACTTCCGTATGTATGTAGTGCCCCTTTTACCATGAACTTCTTCCTGCGTTCCTTTCAGGAAGTTTCGATTTTCGTGAACAAGAGTCATCCGCTTTTCAGACCACTCATGCTCGCAATTCGGATCACCGCCGTAGATTGTGATGGTTTCATCGCCGTAATCTCTAAGCCCGTAATACGGCGGGCTTGTGATTACGCAGTCAACGGACTCACTAGGCATCTGCTTGAGCAATTTATATGCGTCACCGCAATGGATTTTATTCAACCACCCGTCAATTGCCCCCATACGCTCGTCTGCAATTTCATTTTTTAGGTCTTCATTCTCATCATTGTACGAGTTCATAACCACAAGCGTTCAACCAAAACCAAGGGTTTCTGCGTTGGATGTTCCGTGCGCTCTGATAACGGTATATACGGTTTGCTCGGGGCAAAGAACACGTCAGACATCTCCATTCAACCGTCAGCAGTAAACCCTGCCTTTATAAGCAGATTTGTAATATCCCCGATATCCACACTGTCTCCGAGTCTGTACTCTCTAACCTTTCCTCTAGCATTGACTATTACCTTCCTGCTATTTAGGTCGTAGATTACTTCTCCCTCTCTGCTTACAAAGCGTACTATACCTCTGCTCTTCATCTCTCCTTCACTAGGAACAGCTTACCGTTTAGCATCTTCTTCGATATCCACATTCCACGTCTGTAGGCAGTGTCTCTATCCTTGGAGAATATCACTATCCAGTAGCCGTTCTTTGTCTTCCTTACAGAGTACCTGAATGTATCGTCTTTGGCAGCTATTGCTTTCAGTTTCTCTTCTGCTTCCGCAATCTCCACCTCATCTGTTTTGAATACCGTCTCAAACACCATTCCCTATCAGCCTCCTCAAACACACACTCCAGAAACTCCTCCTCACCCATCCTCTTACGCCTGCCACGCCCGAGCTTTACATCAAACGTTACGTCATCCAGCTCACCGCTGACCCTGTACCTCAGCTCGCTGAGCACTACCCTTACCGGATCATCTCCAAGAGCCATCCTGTGAGTCAGGTCTGTTGGCCTGTCGGTTATGAAGTGGAACCCCCTGCCTGTCCTGTATATCTCAACATCCCCGAAGATATGCTTCATGTTGAAGTAGCTCTTGAGAGCATTTATATCCGCCGAGTCAACATCCACCGACAGCCTGTACTTCATATCCACCTCCTCCCCTTTCCCTGTGAGTGGTAGTACACATCACTGTAAGCCTGTTCTGTGAAATCCCTGCAGGCTGCCCATAAGTCCTCCCAGTACCTCGGTATCAGGTAGAAATCGTTAGCCCATCTCCTTATGTTCTCGTATCTCCTCTGGCTTCCGAAATCGTATATCTCGCAGTGTACTGCCACTCTTTCATTCTCTGAAATAGATGCCTCCTCCACCGATATCATGAACCCCATGTACCACGAAGAGGAACTCAGCATCATGTAGTCGTATCCCTTGCTCTCGAAGTACTTTGTGGCCATAGCCTTGAACAGATCCACTATGTCCCTAACATCACTGCACTCGAATACTGGCTCTGTTGCGTACATCCTGTGAGCCTCCTCACGTGCGTAGCATGCATCCACCTCGTAGTTCATTATGTACTCCACCTCTTCCTCAGGAACCGTCGTCCTTACCCTGCATTCAAGGTACCTCCTCCTCCAATCGCTTCCAGTGCTTATCAGACTCATGCAGAACAGCACTTCCCTCCCAGCACCGAACACCCGATATATCCTGTTTATTATCCAGTAGTACATCAGGTAAGCTCTTGCTCTTGGAAATCCCCTGGCACCCATCAGCCTCTCGAACTCACTGCCACCTATGCGTCCTGTGAAGTACCTGTAGACAACCCTGCTGATATATCTGAAAGCGTCTTCAGTCAGTACTGTCCCGTCTGGAAACCTGTAGTACCTCATATGCCGAAATCAGAAAGGGACATATTTGTAATCCCGGATACCGACTTCCTAACGCTCTTGCTTGAGATGAATCTGTCGATGAACATCTTCACAACGGTCATGTCCTCTACCCTGTGCAGCTTCTCTATGTTCTCCTTCGACTTGTACGGACAGTACATGCAGTTCATCGAATCCCCGAACCTATCGTACATGTACACCACCGGTTCGAACTCTTTATGCTTTCTCAGTATGTTCAGCTTCTCCTTTGAACTCAGGTTAGCTGAAAAAAGAGGAGTCCATGAGTAGTGTGGAACAGTGCCCTTCGGAGATATGAGTTCCAGCTCGTCGTTTATTATGTTCTTTCTAGCAGTAGAATCGCTCGGGCTCATACCCTTTATCTTCACTATCGGTTGCTTCATCTTTTTGTCTATGTCATTAAATATTTTTCTCTTGAACTCGCTGAAGCACCATCTGTTCTTACCGACAGGGAATCCGTATCTCTTCGCAAACTCCTGAAGGATCTTCTCCCTGCATATGTAGATCGGTTCGAACCCGTAGTTCTCTTTATGCCATTCCATTACGAGAGCAGCTGCATATGCGTTAAGCGGATGCGTATTCCCCGGTATCAGCACGTACACCATGTACACGTCGAACCCGAGCTCCTCCCTGAGCTTCTTCACCGCATCTCTGGTTATCAGCACAGCCAGAGACGAGTCCTTCCCTGCACTGTAAAGGTACTCAACTGTCTTCGGCTCTATCTTCCTTATCTCTTCCAATACCTTCTCATTCAGCATCTCCATCACTCCGGCTCTATCTTGGGAGCAAGCAGGTAGTCTACCAGAACCTTACCTCCGTGGAGCTTAATCGAAAACTTTGCCGGATACTTTGTTCCCATCTGCACAGTTACAGTGTCTTCAGGTCTTGCTGCTTTGAAGAAGTTCTTTATGTACTCCGCATCGTACATGCTCCTAGCTTCAGGCAGATCCTGAACCGGAAAGCTTATGGATATCCTGTCCACGTCTCCCTTGGCTTCTATGTGTACCCCGCTGCTGTCAGTCCGTATGACAATATCTCCGGATATCTTGCTCACAGTACTTACTGCGTTTCTGAGATCTCCGGCTTTCAGTGAGAACTCTGCCGTGAACTTCAGGTCTGTACCTTTGGGCTCGGCCCTGAGCACTGATGGATCTATTACCGAAACGCTGTAGCTGAAATCCTTTGTGCTTATCTTCAGTTCACCATCTACAGCCATCTCCACGTTTCCCGAACACGACTTCATCACTCTGCTTAGTTTTTCCACGTCTATACCCACCACAACCTCTTTATCCATGCTGTACTCCTCAAAAGCCTCCTTTGGGATCTCTGCAACCACCATCGCTGCTCCTGTGCTGTTTATCGCACTAGCCCTAATCCCGTTCTCTCCGAACTTCATCCTCGACTCGGATACCAGCACGGATACCGAGTCGAAGAACGACCTCAAATACTCCGACTTCACCACCACACGCATACAATCACCCCCTTACCCTTTCTTCAAGCCATTTCCTTACCTTCTCAAAATCCGCAACTTCAAATGCCTCAACAAACCATTCCGGAAACTGCTTCTTATATCTTATCAGATACTCCATGCTCTTATCCAGTATAATTGTCGCACCCCAGTCCTTCTCGCTCCTGACTATCCTCCCGTATGCCTGTACAAGGTTCCTTACCGCATGGTACCTCGCCCAGTTCCATGCTTTCCTGTTCACCCACAGCTCTCTTACTCTCGGGTCGCTCTCGTCCGGATACGGAACCTTTACTATTATCTGGTACCTTGCCAGGTCGTCCTTCAGGTCAATGCCTCTGACAAACCCAACGCAGACAAGGAAGTCTATCTCTCCGTCAAGGAACCTATCGAACACCTCTTTCCTGTCCTCTCTGTCATGGAGGGCCACTCTCACTCCGTCCACGCTTACCCTGCTGTATATCGCTTTGGCTATCTCGTAGCTGTGTGCGTGGCATATCCCCCTGTGACCCCTGAATATCTCGACTATCTTCGCAACAGCCTCGGCTATGGCTCCGTAGCTATTCTCACGCACTTCCTTTGTCATCTTGGCTACCGGTATGTAAAACGCAGGTCTGTTCTCCTTCGGGAAGAAGCTGTTCACCCTTATCATTGCGGTCTCGTCTGGATCCAGTCCAACGGTTTTGCAGAACATTACCCTGTTCAGTATCGTTGCACTCGAACATATCCTTATCTTTGACGTGTCCCATACCAGTTTCTTCAGTATCTTCCCCACGTCCACGGGCTTTACAGTGAGCTTCTTTCCGTCGCACTCGAACACCCAGTTACTCCTGTCGGTCTGCACACTGTCGAGGAACACTCCTAGCTTAAGTGCGTACTTGCTGAGCTGTTCGTATCTCTCTATGTCCTTCTCGCTCTTCTCGTCGGCCATGTCTATATCCATGAGCTCTTTCATCACCGCCTTTCTGACGGACTTTGCCCACACCACAATGCTGTCCAGATCCGTAAACGTCTGATCCACCCTGAATGTAAAGCTACCAAAGTCATCTGCCCAGTTCTCAAGGTCGTCTGCTTCGTCAACTATTATAACTTCTCTGTCATTGAACTCGCCGACGAACATCCTCTCGATTATGTAGTATGCGAAGCTCATCGCAGATATCCAGTGTTCCAGTGCCCTGTCTTTTGCCTCCCTGTAAGGACATATCTCGTCACATACAAACCCTTTTATAAGTCTGCAGGCTCCAACAGCACAGTTTTTACCGTAGAAGCATTTATAGTTCTCCCTCCCCTTAACAACGGCTATGCTAAGATTTCTGTCTCTCTCTATCTGGTCAAGCAGTGTAACCTGAGGAGTGAGATAGTACACATCGTAACCGTACAGCTCGTGCAGTTCTCTGGCTATGTGGTAGTTCACTAGGCTTTTCCCGAATCCGGTGGGTGCATCTATTAATACGTTTTTCATTCCCAGTCTTACTAATTGCACGCATTTCTCAATTGTCTCCCTCTGTTTCGGTCTCCATACCACCTCCACACACCCCACCCCACTACATATTAGATATTTTGGGACACTATAGTGTCCCAATGTCCCAAAAACCACCTCTATATATCTTTTTATATAAATCCTTTTCTTGTCTTCCTATTGCCCCCGTTTCCATTTCTGAGCCACCTCCTGATTTTACTGCACACATATATAATAACCCCTCATAACCATGACAAATCATGATTTGCCCGGATTTTCTCTCAAAATCATTTTTATTCCCCGGGTTTATGCCATTCATGATTTTTATATAACGGGTTTATGCCATTTTCCCCCGAAAAACCCCGTCTTTTGTCCTCATTATCATGACTCCCGCTGGTGTTACCACGCATCATCCACTCGATTATTATATTTTCCACTAGATCACTTACCCTCTTGCTCCCCTTTACCTCTCTGAGCCTGTCCCGTATCGATCTGTCAATACGAAGCTCCAGATCCACCTTTTCTCCGCTTCTGACAATTCCCATGGTTTTTACCATGTCTTCATAGAGTTCGTCATCATAACGTGAGACACACGATGACATAGCAGTAATAACAGATCTGGATATGTTCAGCGACTTATCTATGGCTTTCAGAGCATCTTCGGATATCCTCTCATACTCCTTCAGAGAACACCCACGGAGTATTGCCAGCGTAGACAGGTCAACAAATGACATGTACATATCGTCGGCCATACTGGCAAGCTCATTGGATATGGGTTCATAAAGCCACACAGAAGAACTACTGCCAAAGAACTGCGTAAGCTTGGGTATGGGTGGAGCCAGACTCACTCCGCTGAACCCGAGCTTTTCGAGCATGTAGTTGTAGTAGCTCATCGCCTCACTGTTTTTCCTTCCAATTATATAAACATTCTGGAAGTCCCTGCTCATCATCCCGGACAGAGCCATATAGCTCGCAGCTAACCCCTTGTTGCCGTATTCCCTAGTCCTCTTCCTGACAGCGTCTTTTGCAATAGACCTCACACGCACCTTTACGAACCTATTCCAGTCTATTTCTCCTGTAGTAGCCATGAGATCGAGTTCTGCTTTGATCCTCATCAGATCCACACTCCCACCCCTACCCATTACCTGCTAAAACGTCCAATAAAAACATTACGTATGCTACGATCAGTGTAATCAGAGTCAGTATCACGATCCCTGCTATGTACATAAGCCTGTCCCTCATAGATGTCCCTTGCTTTATCAGGTTATATTTTTTGCTGTCACAGTACCCTGCTGAACATGTCTATGAGTTTCTTATCCACATCGGCTATCCTGACAACTATGTCCTTCCCCCTGTTCTTAACCACCACCCCGTACCACACCTTCTTGTTTTCCTCTATCGTAACGCTCAGCTCTATTATCGTGTCGAACTTCCTGTCTATCTCGCTCTGAACCCTCTTCTTCGTGTCCGTATCACCTATCGGGTGCATTGTACACAGCATGTGGCTGTTCGTCTGAAGCATGTCGTATATCACCGAAAGCATCTCGTCGTAGATCTTATTGTAGAACTGGAACGGTAGCGAGAACGTATCCGGATCCTTTATCTCGACGACATTCTCCTTCGGTATGTAGAAGCCCTGTGCTATGAACTTGTCTTCGAGGTACTTCTTGTGTATGGCCATTATCTCGTTCATCGAGTCTATTACCACCAGATCGTAGTTTCCGTCGGCTATTTTTCCCATAGCATTTACGAATCCTCCTATGTAGACTCCGTCCCCTGCCTGCTGCAGTGTCTTCTTCCACTCTGTTGTTATATATAGGTCTATGTTTGCTATGTCTTCATCTTTCACATCAGTGCTGGCTATCTCCTTCTGGCACCCCCATTCTGGATCCACGTACGCTACCTTCTTACCGCTTCTCGAAAACAGGAAGCTCACCTGCAGAGCGTTGTGAGTCTTCCCGGTACCGCTTGCTCCCCTAAGCAGTACCTTGTTCTTGACCATCTTCTTAACCGCATCCGCTTTCATTTCCTCACCCCCAGATGACCCTTAAATGCCACGTACCTGTCGTATACTTCGCTCAGGATGTGATCCACCACCCTGCTGAAGTCCTTCTCGTCTTCCGCTACCTTCCCGTAGCGTACCTCATCTTCATACAGCTCCACGACAGCGGTGTACCGCTTTCCACGGTATGAGTAGGAGTAATCAACAGCAGCAATCAGGTAGTTGTACTTGAAGTCCACATAGTCCACGTAGTACTGGAAACGCACATCACGTATCCCGTATCTCTTCGCAAACATATCTTCAAGGAACATCGCAAGCAAGTCCATATGACGCAGCATGTCTTCTCTGTCCACCACTCCTTCCGGAAACTCGTCTCCTATGTAGTCTGCAGCAATGCTGACACTGCCGACATAATCCACAAACTCTTTCCAGTAGTCCATTTTCACACCTCACAGTTTTAGTCCGTCCAGATACTCATCGAACTTATCTCCCCACGCCTGATAGGCTTCAAGCAGCTTTTTGCAGAACTTCACAAATGCATCCTCAAACTCCTCGCTGTCGAACATACCGCTGATCCTGCAGAATACGCAGGAGTTACGGACGGTATCAGAGCATACACTAACCCTGACCAGTTTGGAACTACACTGCATCCAGCACCACCCCGGGCAAAAAATAAAAAAAATTAAAGTTCGAAGTCCTTTGCAGCCTCTTCCAGCTCTGCTATCTCCTTTGCCTTGAACCTCTCTGTCAAATCGGGCTTGTAGACCATCACGTATGTCTTTACCTTGCCCTTCTGCTCTCTGTACTCCTTCGGAGCGTCCTTCCACTCTCTGGCAACTATCAGGAACACCTTGCCAACAAGGCTCTCCCTCTTCGGGTCAAGACCGTTTCTTATCAGCGAAGAAGCCGCCGTCATTGCCATTGTCTTGCTCATTGGCAGATCGTATTCCGCCTTGCTGAGTTCTCCGTCCTCCACTTTTCTGCACCTTGCGAACAGGGCTTCCTCTATTCCTCTTGCCTTCAGCTTCTCTGCTGTAACCGGCTGTGGATCCTTTGTTATGTAGACTATCAGTTCCTCTCCTATGTCCGGGAGCTGTATCCTCCCGCCCTCGCTGACCTGCACCTTCGACATCCTCTCTATCTTTTCATCCTCTATTCCAAACCTGCTTTTCGCAATCTCATACCAACCCATACCGCTCACCTCCTCTTTTTCGAATTCTATCTCCTCATATTTCACCAGGCGAGACACCTCCGGGGGCAAGCTTCAGCAGAGCTTCAACGACTTCTCTGCCGAGCCTTCTCACGTAGTAGCTGAGCACCACGTCTGTAATGAACCCGTTGAACGACCTGTATTCCATCTCTATCTTTGCCTTCCTGAGCCTGTAGTGCATATCCTCCGATATGTTCAGGTGTCCGATTTCGTAGCTATCGAACTTAGGGACATCTGCTATTCCAAGCCTCTCAAATTCCTCAAGCATCTCTGCAAGCTTTTCCCTGCCAACGAAGTCTATCAGTGCTATAACCGGCTTAGTTACTATTACCACTGCCATACATGCTCACCTCCAGAGCATCCAACGCCATCTGGACTACCTCCTCCATGGTGAGGTTCTTCTCCGCTGCTATTTTGCTTATCCTCTTCTTCGTCGCTTTCGTAACTCCGATTGTCGTTTTCCTCATTTCCACCCCCCAATACCTATTCTTTTTTCAAGTATATAAGCTTTTTTATTTTCCCTTTTAAAATAAACTTAAAAAATTTGAAAATCTTTCAGCAGACAATGCCCTCCCTCTCCAGCCTACGCAGCGAGCTCCTGAGAGAGACTTCCGTAACACCGAACATCTTCGACACAGTCGCCTGCGTCTTCCCCGAGATGAAGTAATACACCGCAGCAGCTTCAGCGAGCTTTACAGTCCTCTTTCTGACAATCCTGTCCAGCATGCTCACTCCAGCGGATATCCTCTCCGCAGGTATACCCGTCTCACAGCACACCCTGAGAAACTGTGCGATTGCCATCTCACTGGGAGATATATATCCGAAAAGATTCGCCAGTATCTTCTCCGCTGTTCCTCTGTCCAGTCCCCTCGGCAGCGGCAGCATCTTTATCTCCGAATACAGCTTCTTCCTCCTCAGCGACTCATACCGCAATACATACTCAAGCCCCTTTATTCCGTGGTCTGCCACTATCTTTGATGCTCTCATCACGCCGATCTCCTTCAGTATCTCCACCTCATCGCTGTCCAGCACAAGCTTCTTCGGGTTCGGCACTATCCCGCACACGCTGCAGCTCACCAGATTCGCTCTCGATAACCTAACCTCACTACCGCAGAACAGACACTTCATCTCACACCACCTCCTTTCAACATCCTATATGCAACTACATAGTATGACAGTACCGACTCAATATCCTTTGGCAGTTCAACCCCTTTATCAACAGCATACCACAGCACACCATCAGCCTCGTAATATTCATCATACTGAATAACGGATATCTTCTCAGCATCGTACGGAAATACAGTAACACGCTTGAAATGCACAGTAACAAAGTTCTCGGGCATCCTGAACACGACCACATCATTCCCCAAAATTTCTATTCGTTCCAGCGAAATACCGGCCAGATACTTCAATACGTCATCATATGCTGGCCTCCTGACCTCGTAGGACAGCGGATATACTCCTGAGTTCATAATGGCATCTATTGCCCATATGTCCATTCTACTTATTATGTGCTTCCTGATCCCAGTAATGATATTACCACTTTTCGTTACCATCCCGCCTGTGGTATACCGTTTGTTCTTCTTAAACGCTCTGCTGACCATATCTGCAACCGATATTTCCAGCTCTCCAACATCCCTCACAATACTGTGCAGCACCTCTCCACCCCGGACTATCTCTATGAAAAATTTGTCTCCATCAAACCGCCACGTTACCTCTACCAGTCCGACCATATATCTCACCATCGACCTGCACAGCAACACAGCAGCAGATAGTAGTCTATCACACTCCTTATGCTCTCAGGCAGTTTGTATCTGTATACCCTGTTCACGAATTCGATATCCACAAACCTGAGAGATCCCAGAGCATCCTCTTCGCCAATGCATATTTTTGACGGGTCATATGGCAGCGTATAAAACCTGCTGGAAAACACAATAACGAAGCACTTATCCAGCATGTACAGCTCTTTTTCAGTTTCACTGTCAAGCGGTATAACCCTATTCGCAATTCTGCTGAGAAATTCCCTGACGTCCGGCATAAGGAACCTGCTGATACAGTATGTTGCAGGATACTGATCGCAGTTTACCACAGCCTCAGCGGCAATGACATGCACCTCACGTAACATCCTCTCCTCCACATGCTTGCCAATCGACCTTGCGAACCACTCAGCCGAGTAGTTATACTTCTCCCTGAAGCTATTCCTAACAACCGCTTTCATATCCACCTTAAAGTCATCTATGCTTTTCTCAATTTTCGCCACTTTGCCATCTCCAATATCCACACTGACCACAATTTTATCCCCCTTAAACTGCAAATCAATCACACTACCACCTCCTGAATACATGACTTCTCTCAAACTGCTCAGTGCCGAATACCTCAACGCATCCGTCTTTCACCGTATAGGACTCATTCGGCAGCATGTTCAGCAGCACATCCAAGTCCTTATATCCGCTGGCAATGATCATCTTCTCCATCCCCATCGGGTCGAGCACATAGTAGAACCTCCTATACTTCTCACGTGCGAGTCTGACTATGTCCTCCGTCCTTCTCAGCACTCCTCTGATGTGCGTTGACATTACAGGCTGGAAGGAATACACATCCATCTTTCTGCACTTCTCCCTGAGCCACTTCCACGCATCACGGTCGATAAACCTTGCAGAGTGCAGGAACTCAATGCCTATCCTTCTTTTCTTGTATTTTCTGATTGCATCAAGGTCTCCTTCTGCCCATGACACAACATTCACCGTGTCCGTAAACTCCGTAGCAATCACCTGATTTCTGTCCAGCTTTACAGGGATATGCTCTACGTCCACCTCCACCGCATCGCCGACACCGAACATCATGTCCAGCATTGACACTGCCTCGATTACATCTATCTTCCCCTGCGTGAACAAGTCCAACCTGTAGACCGTCAGCCCGCCTTTTCTCACGCTGTAAACCGCCGTGTGATACATACCGATCACTCCAGCGAATGCACAAGCAGGTTCACATAGTCGATTACGCTCCTTATGTCATCCGGCAGCTGACCGTATTCAGGTTCCTTCATGACACATTCCAGTGCATTCTTCACAGCCCATTCATGCTGCATCAGCTTGTCGGTGTCGATCTCGTTCACGTCGTATGGCAAAAACAGCATCCTGTAACCCTCTTCTATTGCAAACGACTTGCTGAACCTGTACACCACCAACTGACCGGTGGTAGTATAGCTTTCCTTCGCTCTTTTCCTCAGACTACTCACAACCATGCTCTTATACGGTGCATACCCGCAGTAGTCTATAACCTTCGGATACTTTGCCTTCTCTCTGCCTCTCGGCTTATCCGGCACCGGGTTACACTCAATCCTGCGACGCAACACACCCACCATCGTCTGCCTTATGTTCTCCGTAAAAGCACCTATCAACCTTTCAAACTCTTCCATGCTCATCCAGACATTCTCCGGCACTTCCATTGCGAACTCCTTCCAGAGACTGCTCCCCTTGCCGTAGCTGATAGTTAACACGGACACCGGATATACCTCATTCGCATGGACTATGCTCTTATATGTCTTCAGCTTCTCTATCCTCGGTATCTTCTCCTTCGCCACTATAAGGTAGTAGTTCCTAGCACCATTGCTATAAACGGACTTAACAATGCAGTACATACAATCACCTCAGCATAGCATCTATAGCAGCAGCAATCTCCGCCACTACCCTGTATTCCTCCGCAACCTCCTTTGCCTTCTTTCTGGACTCCTCGATAATCCTTGAAATCACTCTGCCATACTTTTCCACAATCGCTGCCATAAGTATATCGCACAGGTTCGGTCTTCTAACATCTATCCACAGCCTCGGAGCACTCTCGCCAATTTTCTCCATTATTATCTCTCCCTTCACCTCCACCACCGACTTCGCCATATGGCCATGCCACCCCCTGAGAACATCAACCAGCTGAATGAACTTGCAATATGCCATGGTATTCTGATCCCTGATCTTATACAGTATTTCTGGCACCTCCGCCTCAAACTGCACATACACAGTGTGCTCTATCAGACCACGCTCATGTATTACCATCTTCTCAAGGTTATTCACTGTATCATGATACTCCTTGCACACCGAAGACAGCTCCCTCAACCTCAGTATCACATCAGAAACCGCAGAAATAACATCATCCATGTTCTCACCTCAGCATAGCATCCACAACAGCTGCTATCTCCGCAACCCTTCTGTATTCCTCCGCAACTTCCTCTGCCTTCTTCTGCACTTCTTCCAGTATCCTTGATATTACTCTGCCGTATTTCTCCACGATGGCTAAAATCGCTATGTCGCACAGGTCCGGATTCCTGAGCTCAACATACAACCCGAATACCCCGTCCTTCTTGCGTATGACCATCTCCGACGACTTGATCCCAATTTCCGACCTGACCATGCTGCTCGGCCCCTTTTCAAGTATTTCCATCAAACGCATGAACTTCACATGCGCCCTGACATCCGGCCCCACCAACTCATACAGGTCCTGCGGCACATCTGCCTCCAACTCCATATACACTGACCGTTCCAGCAGATTCCTCTGCTTGGAGATCAATGCGTCAAGTCTCTCCACTGCACTGAAATACTCACTTGACTTTGCAGACAGCTCCCTCGCTTTTCCAACCGCCTCAACAACAGCAGACACAACTTCGTCATCCATTACGCCTCACCTCCAGCTTTATCACATTCCTCAAAAACCCAGGCGGCTGCCTATACGTGGTAACCGCCACTATTCTGCTCGCATTCTTCTGCATAAACTCCTTCACCTCCCTTTCATGCAGATCACCTATCTCCCAATCGCTCAGTATGACCAGCTGGTCATACCTCATCTTCTCAAGCAGTTCAACGACTGGCAGAAAAACAGTCCCACCACCTCCAGCGAGCTTTACCTTCCTAACATCTCCCGCTCTTGTGATCCTTATCGGGTCATATGCCCTTGCATCCCACGGGATAACAGTAACACTGGCCACCTCCCTGCATATCCCATACACTTCTGAAAGGAACCGCTGTATCTCCGCCTCACCTATACTCCCGCTGGTATCCACGGCAACGACCACGCTGTTCATTGCCATCAGCTCCTTCCCAGGGAAGGACTCGCTCTTCCTGCTTGGCTTAGTCCATGACCTCCTTACCCTTCTGCCAACCCCTCTCTCCAGTGCAACCCTTAGTGCTCTCCTCCAGTCAACTTTCGGCTTCAGCAGTTCATTCACCGTCCTCTCTGCCCATCTAGGCACCTTCCCCGCAACCTTCGCAACCACTACCGATTCTACTGCTTTCTTCTTTGCTCTTCTTTCCATATCCTCTGCCGTCTTCGCATCACTGTCCTCTTCATCCCCCTCGTTCAGCACTTCCCCCTTGCTACTTGTCTTCCTCAAGTCGCAGCTTGATTCATTGACCCCAAAACCACCAGAACCGTCGCAGTTTTTCATCAACAGCTTCACTATCTCCTCAAAGCTCATCTTCTCCACTTCAGCCGCAGTAACACCAGCAATGCTGGCAACAAAAGATGATGTAACAGCATTTTTCGGTATCTTGAACCCGGACTCATACAGGTGCTGGTTAACCTTGGCATCCGCAGCTACATTGGCTATCATCTGCGGAGCACCGATAGCCTCTGCCCTAGGAAAATGCTGCTCAAAAATATGTAGTGCTTCGTGAGCCATAACAGTCGACCTCTCATTCTGCGGTATCCCCATAAACATATCCGGGTTTACGTATATCCTGAGCCCGTCAGTCCACGCTGGCATTGGATTCTCTCTGCTCTCGTAGATCCATGTCCTCCTAAGAAATATGCCTATAACTGGCTCTTTGACAGTCAATGATGCTACAATGCTTTTAATTTCCCCCCTCAGATCCATGCCACATCACCCATAGAGATACCTAGAAATGTCTCCGGCAACCTTCTGCATTACTTTCGTGAATGTTCCGAAGAACTTTGCCCTCTTCGGTCTGTCCATCAGCATTACCGAAATCATCAGGTAGTCTCTGTCATGCTCTGCCATGTATTCAACGAACTTCTGGTAATCCTTCAGCCTATCTGCACTTACTGAAGCGAATGCATTTATCACGAGTATTCTCTCGTTCACCGATAAACCGCTGAACATGCCCGGATTTGTCCTAAGTCCTTCAAGCACCTCTGCGACATTTATCTTGGTCTTCATCAATGCCAACATCTTTGTGCCAACCTCCTTGCCAAGGTTCCCCACTACTATCTCTTCAATAAACTCATCGTCAGCGTCTGTAAACTTGTGCAGCATTACTGCCACATTAGTCCATGACCTTGGAGTAGGAAATGCGCTGAACCCATCATCATCCGCTGGCGGCTTTATGAAATCATGCTCGTTGGCTTTTAGGTAAGCCGCAGTAATCGTGTCCCACTGATCTCCATGCCTAGTGTGCATATAATTGATCCACTCGTCAACGCTCGGCGGATCAACCGTAACCACTGTCATCCTATTCCTCAGCGGCTTCGGCAAAGCCCTAGCAATCTCTGACCACTCTGAAGTATTTGCCGCCGCTATGACTTTCACACCGTTAGAAAGCTTAAGCATCCACCCTGCTTCCTTCTCAAGTATCAGCGAGAAAAACATGCTCATCTGGTCGTCCCTCTGCACATTGGTTAACTCATCAATGAACAGCACTCCCTCTATGTCGGTAATGCTAAGCACTGACAAGACTTTCGGCGGAATGAACTCAACGAACCTGTCCTGTGCCCTTGGCAACGCTAGATCCTCCGGAAAAACGTGCGGTGCAACGACCCTATAGAAAACGTAGTAGTGCTCTGGTCTCTCAAAAATGTCCTCCGGTAGAGTCTCTCTCAAATCAACAAACTGCTTCCTACCATTTTCTGCCTCCTCCTGCGCTTTCTGCTTCACTATCTCAGTCTTGCCGATCCCAGGTGCTCCAAGGAGGAGGCACCTGTCAAACAACTCCAGCTTAGTTATTTTCATATATCCACCACCTCCGCTATTCTCTCTCTCTCGCTCATAACTCACCCCTCTCCCCTGAGTTCAAGCACAATATCTCTCAAATTCATCGGGCACGCAAGATCAAGCTCCTCCCACCACACATCACCTTCCAGCAGATCCATGATCTTCTCCGTCCAGTAGTCGTCCCCAGGCTCAATCTTCAGACGCCTCTCAACAGAAATCGCTATTAGTCCTATACGCATAACAGGATCTAGCCTCTCGTACCACTGCTCAACCTCATCTACCGAAGGAATATCCATGTCCCAAACCCTGGACATAGCATATTCCCTCGCTTCCAGGAAAAAGTCCCTGATGTGCTCCATCCTCATATCACCACCCCTCATCCAGCCACTCCGGAGCAGGTATATCCTGCTCCCAGAGTGCATGCATAACCTCCTCTCTCCCAAAAGCAACAACCCTTCCAGAACAGTCGCAAAGAACGACCTTGCCTCTCCTGCTCACCTTCAAGGTGAGCGTGGGACCGCATAATTCACAGTCCCCGCTAGCACACCTATCGCACTCCCTAAACTCCCAAACACCCGCTTTCCTACTAATCCACATTTGCATATCACCCCTGGGTCTTCCCCATAAAATAGTGTATGCTTCACAGCTTTGCCCGAAGGCAAAAAAAAGAAAAGAAAAATAGCAAGAAAAAAACAAATTAGAAACTAATAATGCTTAACG
>Ga0078972_1011252_pt1 | contig 16134 bp, 18 predicted proteins | sample YelNatPaOPGAMG01_FD_67568 | JGI IMG/M metagenome (GOLD analysis project Ga0078972, IMG submission 67568) | Hot spring thermophilic microbial communities from Obsidian Pool, Yellowstone National Park, USA - OP-RAMG-01 (SPADES assembly) (version 2) | ecosystem: Environmental > Aquatic > Thermal...
TCAAAGACGCGTTACCCGGCATGTCTCCCAACTTCCGAAAGATCGCATCCTACATCCTGGATCATGAAACGAGCGTCCCATTCACTTCCATCCACGCTCTCGGCAGTTCGATCCAGCTCAGTACCGCAACCCTGGTAAGGTTCGCGCAGAGCCTCGGGTACAGTGGATACCAGAGCTTCAAGCGAGACCTTCAGGAAGAAATCCGGCAACGGCTGCAACCAGACGACAAGGTAAGTTTCTCGAAACTGGGTACCCTTCCCGAGGATAAGCGGCTTCGTAAACTCGTTCGAAACGAACACAGTAACCTACGCAGGACCCTGAACAACCTCAAACTGGAAGACCTGGGAACCATGATCCAGAGGGTCAAATCAGCGCGGCGGATCTTCGTGGCAGGGTTTGGGATCACTCAACACTTCGCCCGCGTCCTCCATGCTGCCTTTCTAGCCACCCAGGAAATGGACGCCTACGTAGTGAGCGGTTCGGTCTCCGACTACTCTACTGTATTGAAACGGTTCGGAGCCGAAGATGTTCTTTTCCTTTTGACTTTTCCACCCTACTCTGCCGAAATTACCCACGTTGCCAGGGTCGTGAAGGAAAGGAAGGGCACCCTTTACCTGTTCACCGATTCGGCTGCCTGCCCTGTGTATTCCGACGCGGATATCGTGGTGAAGTGTGTAACCCATTCCCTCGTGATGACTAACTCCTTCGTGGGACTCGTATCCTTGATCCATGTGTTCATGCATATGCTCCTCCTCTCCTCGGAAGACAGAGTGAAGAATGTACGGGACGGTTTTGAAATAGAAAGACTGGGCTATTCCATCCTAAAAGGAAAGGAAGAAAGATTATGATTCTCATTCAGCAAGCAACGGTGTTTTCCCCTACTCCACGGGGCAAGATGGATATCCTCATCGGGGGTGGGAAGATTCTGGCCATGGAAAAGAGGATAGACCCTTCGGGGATCCCCGGTATTACCCAAAAGATCGAGGCTTCCGGCACGATCCTCGTTCCGGGATTCATCGACGGCCACCAGCATTTTACCGGTGGGGGAGGAGAAGGGGGCTTCCATACACGGGTCCCCGAGCTCACCGTATCCATGAACTTCCGTAACGGCGTCACCACCGCCATTGGCCTTCTGGGAACTGATTCCCTCACGCGGTCCATCGAAAACCTCTATGCCAAGACGCAAGCCTTCAACGCGGAAGGGCTGACCGCTTTCATGCTCACGGGGGCGTACTGGCATCCATCCCCCACCCTCACCGGCTCGGTGGCACGGGACATCGTGTTTCTCCAGCCCGTGATCGGATTGAAACTCGCCCTGGCAGATTCCAGAGGCCCCCACCTGGAAGCGCGGGATCTGGCTGCTCTTGCATCGGATGTGCAAGTGGCAGGACTTGTGGCAAACAAACCCGGGATCATCACCGTGCATACGGGAGTCAAGTCCCAAACACTGGACCTGATCTTCGAGATCGTCGAAAAGTTCGAAATCAGGCCCAGCATCTTCATCCCTACCCACGTAAACCGAAAAAGCGAAAAACTCAACAGCCAGGCCTTGATGCTGGCGGAAAAGGGGTGCGTAGTGGATGCCACCTGCCATGCGGAACTCTCTACTTCGAATACATCCTGGATGAACGCTGCCGAGTTTGCCCTTCGGGCGAAGGACAACGGCCTCCTGGAGCAGGTTTCCTTCAGCTCCGATGCAGGCGGATCCATGCCCATCTGGAATCAAGACAGGAGCCGGATCATCGGGATGGGGGTGGGGAGCCCCGCTTCCCTCCTGTTCGAACTGAATCTGCTTGTCAACCAGAAGGGGGTGCCCCTGGAACAGGCGCTCCAGCCCCTGACCACGACTCCCGCCCGGATCTATCGGCTGGACCACCGGAAGGGCACGGTGGATGTGGGAAAGGACGCCGATCTAATCCTGCTGGATCCCTCCTCGTTTACGATTCGGGACGTCCTGGCCGCCGGCGAATGGGTGGTGAAAAACGGTGTAGTGGAAAAGAAAGGATACTTCGAACATGACTGAGGATGAAATCCTCACTATCAAAGACCTATCCCTCAGTTTCCCCACCTACCATGGGTACACCCAGGTACTGCATAACGTATCCTTTTCCGTAAAGAAAGGGGAAACCCTCGCCATCGTGGGGGAATCCGGTTCAGGGAAGACAGTCACCATGCGAAGGGTGATCCAGCTTCTGCCCAATGTACGAACGGATTCCGGCCAGATCCTACTGAGGAAACGGAACGGTCAGGTGATGGATATCACCCACCTAACCCTTCGGGAGGCGACGGAAATCCGGGGAACGGATCTTTCCATGATCTTCCAGGAACCGATGACCTCCCTCAATCCGGTGTTCACCATTGGAGATCAACTGCTGGAAGCGATTCTGGTGCATCAGCGGATTCCCAGACCCAAAGCCATGCAGAAAGTGATGGAGCTTCTGGAACTGGTGCGGATTCCGGATAGGGAACGGCGGGTGAACGACTACCCCTTCCAGCTCTCCGGAGGGATGCGTCAACGGGTGATGATCGCCATGGCCCTTGCCTGTAACCCTCAAATCCTTATCGCCGACGAACCTACTACAGCCCTCGATGTAACTATCCAGGCCCAGATCCTTGCCCTCATCAAGAGTCTGCAGGAGCGACTCCACATTTCCGTCGTATTCATCACCCATGACATGGGGGTAGTTGCCGAGATCGCCGATCGGGTAGTGGTGATGTACCAGGGGAAAGTGGTGGAGGAGAACGACGTGTACGCCTTGTTCTCGTCCCCCACCCACCCCTATACCCGGGCTCTGCTCAAGGCAGTTCCCAAACTTGGATCCATGACAGGTCGGCCGTTCCCCGCCACTCTTCCTGTCCTGGAAATGGCGAAAGAACTCACTCGAAGCGCCCAGGATGCCGATCCCGAAGAAAAGACAATCGATACCGCCGACTATTCAAAACCTCCCCTCCTGGAGGTGCGAAATCTAACCACCCACTTCGTGGCAGATAAAACCTTCTTCGGCCGAACCACCCATGTGGTGAGGGCGGTGCAGGATGTGAGCTTCGATCTGTACGAGGGGGAGACACTGGGTGTAGTGGGAGAATCGGGGTGCGGGAAATCCACCATCGGGTACTCCCTCCTTCGGCTCGTACCCGCGGAAGGCACAGCGCTATTTCAGGGGAACAACATTCTTGCCCTTCCCGAAGAGGAGTTGAAACCCTACAGGCGTAACATTCAGTTCGTGTTTCAAGATCCCTATGCATCGTTGAATCCTCGGATTCGGATAGGCGATGCCATCGAAGAACCCCTCATCATCCATGGGATCGGAACCCCGCTGGAACGGAGGAAGCGAGTGGATTACCTACTGGAATGTGTAGGGATTCCCTCCAGCCATCGAAACCGATATCCCCACGAGTTTTCCGGCGGTCAACGCCAACGGATTGCCATCGCCCGAGCGCTGGCCACGCAACCCAAGATCATCATCGCGGATGAGGCCGTCTCGTCCCTCGATGTGTCCATACAGGCCAATGTGCTGAACCTAATGCTGGAACTCCAGAAGGAGTTCAAACTCTCGTACTTATTCATCTCACACAACATGGCAGTGATCGAACGGGTAAGCAACCGGGTACTGGTGATGTATCTAGGTCAAATGGTAGAGTGCGGTTCCCGTATGCAGGTTTTCGAGAACCCCCAGCATCCCTACACGAAGAAACTCCTCTCGGCCATTCCCGTGCCGGATCCCCATAGAAGATCGAATTTCGGGATGTTGAGCGGAGAGATTCCCTCTACCATTCGACGGGTGAACGATCCGATCCCGAAAATTTCCTACAGGGAGGTAGAACCGGGACACCTCGTTGCAAAGACGGAGGATGGAAATAGCCTTGGCGTGTAACACAAAAAGCACACCGAGAGTCTATACAAATTATTTTCCAGGAGGAAAAACATGAAATCAAGACATCTGATGCTGATGCTGCTGGCGATCCTACTGATCACCGCAGCGCCCCTGTTCAGTCAGGACATCATCTATGCATCGGACTCCACCACCAAGACCTTGGATCCGCACAATACGTCGGACACGTATTCCGGTGCCATCGAGCGAGCCATCTGCCAGGGGCTTCTAGGGTTCGACAAGAACCTCAACATCATACCCCTGCTGGCAGAGTCGTATTCCTACAACGATAGCGCCACGGAGTTTACCTTTAAGCTGCGCAAGGGAATCACTTTCCACGATGGGGCTCCCTTCAACGCGAAGGCCGTAAAGGTGAATATCGACCGACTGCGGACGGGCAAGTATGTACGGAGCAGTCTGATGGCCCCGGTAAAGGAGTTACAGATCATCGACGACTATACGGTAAAGTTCATCCTGAAGGAACCCTTCGGCGCGTTCCTCAACGCTCTGGCGCATCCGGGCGCACTGATGCTGAGCCCCGCAGCACTGGAAAAGTATGGGGATGAGGTGAGGATCCATCCGGTAGGGACAGGCCCGTTCATATTCGTAGAAATGGTTTCGGGAGGCCATGTACTCATCAAGAAGAATCCCAATTATTGGAGGGGGAAAGTAAAGGTCGATTCCATCAAGTTCGTGCCGGTTCCCGAGAACGGATCCCGTGTAGCCATGCTGCGGGCAGGACAGGCACACTACATCTATCCCATGCCTGCGGAGCTACTCAAACTGGTGGAAAACGATCCGAAGATCGAAGTGATCAAGCAACCCTCCATCATCGAACGGTACCTGATCCTCAACACGCAATCCAAACCTCTCTCCGACGTGCGGGTTCGGCAGGCCATCAACTACGCCCTGGACAAACAAGCCATCATCAATATTGCCTGGGGAGGTGCTGCCACTCCGGCGGATTCGATCTTTCCCTCGGCCCTTCCCTTCTACAAGAAACAGGGACCCTGGCCGTACGACGTAGCCAAAGCTAAGGCCCTAATGCAGGAAGCGGGATACCCAAACGGGTTCAAGGTTTTGTTCCTGACCCCCAACGCTACAGCCCGATTGCGCGCTACCGAGATGGCCATGCAGCAGCTGAAGGCCATCGGGATCACAGGTGAGATTCAATCGATGGACGTGGCCAGCTTCTACGACAAACTGAGCAAGAACAAGAAGGAAACTGTAGGGGAAACCCCCTTCATCGCCTTCGGAGGATGGTCTTCTTCCACCGGGGATGCCGATTGGGCCACCCGACCCCTCCTTTCTACCGAGGCCTTCCCCCCGAACATGTCCAACTATGGATTTTTCCAGGATGCAAACGTGGACCGGTTGATCAAGGCAGGCTTGACCAGTGCCGATCCGAAGGTCCGGGCCAAAGCGTATGCCGAACTCCAGGATTACGTGTGGTCAAAGGCTCCCTGGGGTTACCTTTTTGTGGACACCCTCATTGCGGCCAAGTCGAAAAACCTGAAAGGGATCTATCCAATGGCGGATGGCGCCTTCACTGTGGAAGAGGCGGAACTCGTACGGTAAGCCATGCTGAAGTACTTTCTTCGAAGATGCATTTCCATCATTCCGGTCCTGCTGGTGGTTTCGATCCTGGTGTTCCTCTTCGTGCATCTCCTGCCTGGCGATCCTGCCCGTATCGTGGCAGGCCCCGATGCGGATGAAGCGACCATCCAGCAGGTGCGGATAGAACTTGGACTCGATAAATCGCTCCCTGAACAGTACCTGACCTACATGGGTCGCCTGTTCAGGGGCGATCTAGGGAAAAGCCTGGGCAGCAAGCTGCCTGTTGCCCAGGAAATTGCCCTACGGTATCCTCCTACTCTTTACCTGGCAGCCGCCAGTATGGCCTGGTCGATTCTCTTTGGAGTATTCTTCGGTGCCTATGCGGCCATGCACCGGGGGAAATGGCAGGATTACACTGCCATGGTCGTTGCCGTGTCTGGTATCTCGATGCCCCAATTCTGGTTAGGACTCCTTCTAATCCAGTTGTTTGCCGTGCATCTGGGCTGGTTCCCCGTTACCGGCTTTACGGGGAATTGGAAGGAGTTGGTCCTCCCGTCCCTCACCCTGGGAGCCACGGTGGCTGCCATCATCGCGCGGTTTACCCTCTCTTCCTTCCTCGACGTTCTCCAGGAAGAGTACATCAACACTGCCCGGGCAAAGGGTCTTCTGGAGAGGGTGGTGATGTGGAAACACGCCTTCCGCAACGCCCTCATTCCCGTAGTCACCATGGTAGGGCTCCAGTTCGGGTTTCTTCTGGGAGGATCGGTGGTGGTGGAAACCGTGTTTGCCTGGCCCGGCCTGGGAAGGTATATGATAGAATCGGTCAGTACACGGGATTACCCCGTATTGCAGGCACTGTTGCTTCTCTATTCGTTCCAGTTCGTGGTGATCAACCTGCTGGTAGACATGCTGTATGCGGTGATTAATCCGGAAATCAGGTACAAGTAGGATGAATCTATGGCAGACAAGACAGTAACACCCTTTCTGATTTTCTGGCAAAAGTTCAAAAAGCAAAAGAGCTCCCTCGTTGCGGGGATTTTCATCCTTCTACTGGTTCTAGCTGCCATCTTTGCCCCCGTGATCGCTCCGTACGATCCGTACGCAACGGATTATAGCCTGGCCATGATGCCTCCGAGCAAAGAGCATTGGGCAGGAACGGATGTGTTCGGTCGTGACATCCTGAGCCGTATCATCTATGGTGCGCGGATCTCTTTGGCTGTGGGCCTTTCCTCGGTAACCATCGGAGCGGTGATTGGAGTCACCCTGGGCTTGTTGAGTGGGTTCTTTGGAGGATTCCTCGACGAATTGATCATGCGCGCCTCCGACGTTCTCTTTGCCTTTCCGGGGATTCTTCTAGCTATCGCGGTAGTGGCCATCCTCGGACCCGGGCTGGTGAACGTCGTGTTCGCAGTAGCCATCTTCAGTATTCCCACCTTCGCCCGGATCGTCCGCGGCAACACCCTCGCCCTCAAAGAAAGCCTCTACGTACGGGCCGCACGAAGTATGGGCGCCTCCAACAACCGGATCATGTTCGTGCACATCATGCCGGGAACCCTGGGGGGAGCCATCGTGTACTTCACCATGCGGATCGGGACCTCGATCCTTACCGCTTCTTCCCTGAGCTTTCTCGGTCTAGGTGCCCAGCCGCCCACACCGGAATGGGGGGCGATGCTTGCGGAAAGCAGGGACTACATCGGAGTGGCCGATCACCTGACCATTTTCCCGGGGATTGCGATTTTCCTTACCGTGCTTGCCTTCAATATTTTCGGCGATGGCCTGCGGGCAGCCTTCGATCCTAAACTCAAATAGTCCGTGCATGCCCGAACATAAATACCCGAAAAAAAAGAGGACCAGGGTGTTTCCCTGGCCCTCCTCTGCCTTGTAGCGCTCACCCGCTTGTGGCGCTCACCCGAGGCCCCTAGGTATTGCTACTGATTCGAGCCTCTTTGAAGAGACCCCGCAGTTCATCCATCGGCCTCGTTAACCACTGCCCTTGTCTACCACCGGCGGCCCATCATGCCACCATGATGGCGATAGCCATACGCAAGCTGACTGAAGTCGTAGTCTTTGCCGCCCACCGTGAGTTTAGTTACCCGCAGCATGGAGTATTCCGGAGCTATGGGGTAGGGGAACTCATAACCTTCCAGCTTCACGTAGGCACCTTCCTTCAACCCTTCGATGAATCCCGCATACCTGCCCAGCATGGGGACATAGTAGGTTTTCCCGCCCGACTTCAGGCCGATCCGCCCGTTGATGAGACTCAACGTGCCATCCACCTTCACCAACTCACCCTGCGGCTGCGCAAAGGCCGGGGGAACGGGCCTATTCTGAGGACCCCACGCGCCAGGACCCGGTTGCGCTACGGCCAGGCCGCCCACTACAAGGGCCATGATCAGAAGTACTGACATTTTTTTCATGGTACACTCTCCTGTAACCAATCGATATTCTTTCTGCGATCCACGATCGCCGGGATAGCTTTTCCTATCCGATATTATATTAAGCAAATACCATGCCAACCATTGGACTACCGATAGGGGCATAGAGAAAGGGGAAACATCCAGAAATACTAGCTTCCCTTCCTGATACAGGCCCGCTTAAGTATCGACTTATCTCTTTATATATTAACAAATTATTTAAGGTTTAACCCTCTTTACTTCCGCAACATCCTTCCCGGCGCTCTCGACCCGCACGCTTCCCAACTTTTTCCCTCCTGTTAGATAAGAAAGCAAGAGACAACAAAAATTAGGAAATATCTTCCTAGGTTGAGAAAAAGTTTCCCATCTGAAAAACCTTGACTAAACCATCGATCTCCTCGACAATCAATTCAGAGTGAAGTTGGTCGTATTCGTTCTCAACAAAGAAGAACTATTGGATGAAGTGCTAGCGGCCTACGTGGAAGCGGGAATCGGCGGGGCAACCATCCTGGACTCCGAAGGCATGGGAAGGTTCCTCACCTACGAAGTGCCCCTGTTTGCCGATTTCAAACAGTTCATGAAGGGCAACAAGCCGTACAACAAGACCATTTTTTCGGTAGTACAAAACGAAGCCCTCATCCCAAGACTGGAAAAACTCCTGGATAAAGTGTGCGGGGGGTTGGATGCACCCGGGACAGGGATCTTCTTCACCATACCCGTAGATTACGTCCGTGGACTTGTGGGGGCGGAGGGGGAATAGAATGTTACGCATTACGGAATTCTTGCAACCGTCCTGTATCAAACTGGAATTGGAATCCAACAAAAAGAAAGATGTCTTGCTCGAGCTCTTGAGCCTCCTGCAGAAGGAGGGATCGATCGACGAAGCTCAAAAGGACCATATCTGGAAAGACCTCCTGGAACGGGAAAAAGTGTCCTCCACAGGCATCGGGTCAGGGGTGGCGATTCCCCACAAGATCGTTCCGGGCCTCAAAAACACGGTAATAGCCTTTGGACGGAAAAAGAAAGGGATTCCCTTCGATTCAACCGATGGGCAGCCGGTAACCCTCCTGTTTCTCATTTTAGGAAAAGAGGGGAGCGAGGCATTCCATCTCCGGCTATTGAGCAAACTGGCTCGCCTTTTACAGCAGGAAGCCTTCCGAGAGGAACTGATCCGTTCGGAATCTCCCGATCAAATCCTTTCCATTCTCCATCGGTGGGAGGAGGAATGAGGGGTCAATTCACCATGAGGGTTCGTTTCAAGTGGAAGGTGGTGAGAATCCTGTTCACCACGGCATGGCTCTACGGGGGATGGCTACTGTACACGGGAAGTCTCGAACCGATTTCTCTCGGACTGGGAGCTATCGCTTCCCTCCTGGTTGCCACCGCTACCTACGATCTATTCATCGCGGAGCACGAAGCCGCTCGAAAAGGGCTTCTGGTTCGTATTCACTACGGGCTTGTCTACCTTATGTACCTCCTGGGACAGATGTATCTTTCCAGTTTTGCCGTGCTGATCAACATCCTCCGGGGAAAAATCAATCCCCGGGTGGTCCACTTCCGCACCCGACTCCATTCCGATCTTGGCCGGGTACTTTTGGCTACCTCCATCACCCTCACTCCGGGGACTATCGCCCTCGAACTACAGGAAGACCACCTGATTGTCCACTGGCTGGATGCGAAAACCCTCCATTCCACATATGCCGGTATCCTCATCAAGGGGAAGATGGAAACTCTACTGAGTCGGATTCTCCTATGACCACTTCGCTCGCTTTCGATGTAATCGGCTACCTGTTCATTCTTTCTTCTGTGGTCGTTCTGTATCGAGTCCTCTGGGGACCGAGCATCCCGGATCGCCTCCTGGGATTGAATGTGGTTTCCGCTCAAATACTGGCCATCCTGGTCCTCTACGCGGCGAAAGAAAAACTCCACGTGTACCTGGATGTGGCCCTGGTGTACGATATTTTCGGCTTCGTGGGGATCCTGGCCCTTACGCGATTCTTAGAAAAACGGAACAAGGAGGTGCATCACCCATGATGGAAGTGTTGGTGTACATCTTCCTAGGGCTCGCCGCGGTATTCAACCTGATGGGCCTTTTGGGGATCCTCCTCTTCCCGGATCCGTATACCCGGCTGCAGGCATCCTCCACCTGCAGTACCACCGCAGTCATCTCCGTATTCATTGCCGTGATGCTGGAAGCAGGGTTTTCCGCCATCACGGGAAAGGTACTGGTGATCACCCTTTTCTTCTTCGTTTCCAGTCCCGTGGGAGCCCACATTATCGCTCGCTACGCATGGAACACGGGGATCGTACCCTGGCGCAAACTCCGAAAATCCTTTCCGAAAGCGGAGGAGAGGCCCCATGATTGAACTCCTCCTTTTGGTACATCTCATACTTGCCGTGCTGATCCTTACCATCCGAAGGTTGTTCACCGCTGTGATTCTCATGGCAATTTTCAGCCTCTTCAGTGCGGTCTTGTTCTTCGTACTCCATGCTCCCGATGTGGCCCTTACCGAGGCCGCGGTGGGAGCAGGGGTCTCTACGTTTCTCTATATCTGGATCGTGAATCGGACGCGGAAGGAGCCGGAATGAACCGAGTGTTTCAGGGAGCCGTACTTCTCCTGTTCTCCTTCCTCCTCCTCGCCTCGGTTCTCGTGGAAAAGGAACCGAAGGAGTACCCGAAAACCTACTTCCTCGAGCGGGGAACCCACGAAACAGGAGCCGTGAACCTGGTTACTGCCCTGTACCTCGCCTATCGAGCCTACGACACTTTGGGGGAGACGATCGTTCTTATCGGCGCGGTTACGGGTGTTCTGGTGCTAGTGGGAAGGGAGAAATGAAGAAGACCAACATCCTCGATGTAGTGTCCCGGAAACTTTCCCCCTTCATCCTCCTCTTCGGGGTGTACCTGGTGACCTTCGGTCATATCTCTCCGGGAGGCGGGTTTCAGGGGGGTGTAGCCCTGGCTTCGGGTCTCCTGCTGATCCTTCTGGCCCAGGGACCTGCGGTACTCAAGCGAACCTTCTCTCTTGAAGGAATCTCCCTGGTGGAAGTGTTCGGGTATGGATTGTTCCTGCTGGCGGGGCTTGCGGGATTCCTTTGGGGGGTCGGGTTTCTTTCCCCCATTCTTCTTCCCCCGCGCACGATTTTCATCCTGAACATCGTGATCGGCGCAAAAGTCGGAGCGGGAATCACCCTGATCTGCTGGCACCTGTTCCTGGAAGGGGAAGACTCGGAATGATCGCTCTGCTCCTCATTGCCCTCCTGTTCCTGGTGAGTCTGGTAGGGATAATACTTTCGAAGAATCTGATCCGCAAAGTGATGGCTTTGAACATGCTGAACTCGGCAGTGATCATCCTGTTCATCTTTTTCGGATCCTTGAAAGGAACGCACGCTCCCATTCTGGTAGGCGACGAAACGGACATTGTGGATCCCGTTCCCCAAGCCCTCATGCTTACCGCCATCGTGGTAGGAATCTGCGTCACCGCCCTGGCCCTCGGATTCATCTATAAACTGTACGAGAGGTACGGTACGACGGAGTTACAGGAAATCGAACAGCAGGTGCACCGGAATGACCAGTGATGCCATTCTCCTTTTTACCGTGATTCCCCTATTCAGTTCCTTCGTCGCCCTGATCGAAAAGGCGATCCCCTCCCTGAAAGTGGCAAAACCCGCTTCCCTCGCCTCCTTTTTCTTGAGCGTTCTTCTTCTCGGCCTATATGGGGGAGGGATCTATGAGGGTGCTGTGTACAGCAAGGTAGTGGGCGGCTGGCCCCGAGGAATCGGGATCGGACAGGAACTGGACGGGATCGCCTGGGTCGCCCTGGCCCTCGTCTACCTGATCTATCTCCCCGTCCTTCTGTATTCTTTTTCCGAAGGGGGCTACGATAGCCGGTACTACTTTTTCCTTCTCCTGCTCCAGGGTGGGATGGCGGGGATCGTGCTGGCCTACGATGTGTTCAACCTTTTCGTGTTCCTGGAGATTACGGGGATCGCCGCCTACGTGTTGATTGGATACCAAAAGAAAGACCGGGCACTGTTCGCAGGGTTCAAGTACCTGATGCTAAGTTCCCTGGGGATTACCCTGTTTCTCATCGGAGTGTTCCTTTTTTACAGAGACACGGGATCCCTCACTTATACAGAACTCCGTACCTGGGTACAGGAAGGGATGGTACCGTCGAAGCCTATCACAGCCCTTGCCTGGATAAGCACTCCCTTTGCCCTGGCGACCCTCCTGGCGGGGATCGGAGTTCGGACCGCCTTTCTTCCCTACACGTGGCTGCCCGATGCCCATGGGTTCGCTCCCCATCCTATCTCCGCATCCCTCTCGGGGGTGGTGATCAAAGTTTCCTTCCTCGTGGTATGGAAACTGATCGTCCTTCTGGAATTATCCGGCGCCCGCCAGTTCCTCCTCTGGATGGGTTCCGCCATCGCTCTCATCGGGGTATTGCGCGCCCTGACCCAGACGGACGTGAAAGTGCTTCTGGCATGGCACTCGGTTTCCCAGATGGGATACATCTTTGCAGGGTTCGGGGCCGGCACCGAAACGGCCACCGTGGGCGCCCTATACCACATGGTGAGTCACGCTTTTTTTAAAGCCCTCCTGTTCCTCTCGGTTGGCACAGTGATCCTTTTTACTGGGGAACGAAGTCTGAAAAGAGTAGCGGGGATGAGGCGTATGTTTCCTTACCTTACCGTCCTTTTTGCCGTCGGTGCCCTCAGCATCATGGGAGTTCCGCCTTTCGTAGGGTACGTGAGCAAGAGCCTCATCTTCGATGGGTTACAGGATTACCCTATACCCTACTGGCTCCTTTTTGCCGCTTCGGTGGGAACCGTCGCCTCCTTTACCAAACTATCCCTCCTATTCCGGGGTTCGCCGATGTTGGAAGGCAAGTCAACGGAGGGTTCAGTGAGGCCGCGAGGTTCATCCCAAAAAGGATCTTCGATGGTAGAGTCTACTGAAACCACCTCTGGCCTCGACACCCACCCTGCCCTTCACTCCCGCCCCTTCAGAAGCGGGTATCTAGGGATGAGTCTTTTAGCGCTGTTCTGTGTGTTGGGGGGACTACTGGGGACTTACGGCATCCAGTTCTTTTCCACGATTTTACGGGGGACTTCGATTCCCGTCGTGCCGGCAACGTTGTATGGATCCGCCCCACCTAATGGGTCTATAGCGCCGGCCTTTCAGGAAAGCCTTAAGTTAACGAATATGGCAGCCTTCCTCTGGCTGAACGGAAAAGAGTACCTGAAAACGATTGCCACACTCCTACTGGGGTATGGGGTGTACCGTTTTATCGTCAGTAAAAGGGGGAAAGAGCTACAAGCCTGGGCGAACCGCCTCCGGATCTCCTTCGACAACCAGTTGGGGCTGTTACTTGCAGGAGTTCTCCTGCTTTTGGTGTTTCTAACCCTGCAGAGTTGAAACGCACGGGCTACCCCCCACCGTTCTTTGGACTGCGAAGCCTGGCAACAAGCTTACGCACCAGTCCCAGTCTGCCGAACCCTACCCAATACAAACCAGCCAGGATAAATACCAGCGGGATTCCGTATATGATCACACCGAGCAGGACGAGGAGGATCGTTTGGAAGGTGTCCAGGTAACCGGATAACAGCCCCTGCGCCCTATCCCAGAATGATGTTCTTACCCCCCTGGGAGGAGTTCGGGGGATCAGCACCAGATGTATCGTAGCGTAGGTAATCTGCCGGGACAATTGTGCGAAAGAGCCCTCCAAGCGTTCGAGATCTAGGGTAACGTTGTTGAGAGCTTCCTCAACTTTAAGAATCTCCTCGATATTTTTCGCGGTTTGTAAGTACTCCCGATACCGTTGGACCAGGACTCGCTTGTTTTTTATCTGTTCTTCCAAATCGTAGTACTGCTCGCTAACGTCTTGAGCCGTGATAGTTTTCGAACGAAGAGTTCCTAAGGGTTCCAAGGCAGCAATGGTGGATTGGAACACATCCTGGGGAACCCGAATCTCACACACAACACTTTCTTCGGTACTTTCCTGTTTAGATAGATATCCTCTGTTGGAAGAAACCGTCTGTTCGACTTCTTTCAGTGTTTTGGAAAGGTCCTCGACCTGGATCGTGAGAGTAGCCGTATGAATCAGTTTGCGTTCCGGCGAGTAAGATGCCGGCCTGGAGGGCCCAGAGCTTTCACCTGACAGCCTTTCACCTGACGGCATGGAAGATTGGAGTTTCAGAGCTTCTGCAGGTATGGAAGATTCGGTACGGGCACTGCCACCGCAGGAAACAAGAGCCAACATCAGGAAAAAGGGCACAAGACCAAGGATTCTCTGAACCCACAAGCGCTTGTTCATACTACCTCCTTCCAGGTTCTCCAATGTATCACTTCTGGACAAACCGTTCCAGAATGCAACCCGCATACATCGGGTATTTGAGCACGATGAGGGGGCCTGTGCGTAGGGGCTTTTGGTTTTGAACTCATAGCGCTAGGGTCCTGCAGGCGGCAGGCTCCCCAGATACTTCCCATTCTCTGCAAACTGCAGACGGTGAAAATCCCCGATGCGCTTCCCCTCGATTATAGGTTCAAGTGACGGATGAGGGGCCGCAACGGTAAGCTCCCGCAAAGCTCCATTGGAATGGAACTCCAAACTCCACGCAAAGAAGGAGCCCACGGAAGTTTTGATCCGTATCGTGTCGTCCCACTCCTTCCTCGGATCTGGGCGTATTTCACAACGTTTAAGTTGTCCCGTTTCATAGAAATCCACCGTTAAGTCCAAAGGTAATACACCAACCGGAGTGGGAAGCGGTGTAGAGGTGCTTAACTCAACCTGTGCCAGTGCCCCGCTTGGATAAAACACTACCGAATTGGTGGCAAGAACAGTCCCCAGGGGTGTTTTCACCGGATGGGCAGTCATGGGGGTAAAAGATAGAACGTTAAGCGCACTATTCTCATGGAAAGAAACAAACCACCCTGCCTTAAGGACCCCCACGGGAGTGCGAAGACTAAACTCCTTGTCTTGTTTGGTCAACTGCGCGTACTTCAATACTCCATTCGGGTGAAAGGCGATGGAATCGGATTCCACAGTTCCAGCGGGTGTACGGATCGACTCGATCTTGTTCAACACCACTTTATCGATGGAACCATCTTCATAAAACGTAACGCCGCTGATTTTGAACCTGCCTACACCGGGAAAATCCTGAACGGGGAGTTCTCCCTCAAAGGTAAGGCCTTTAAACTTTCCATTGGGATGCCACTCCACCGTTCCCTTTACACGCCGTGTTCCCAGGGGGGTCTCCATCGATACTGACTCGGTAAGTTCAAGCCACCTGATCGATCCATCAGGGTAAAAGCCTGCGGACCTGGCTCGGTAACCCAGAACAATCGTATCATCGGAGGCGAAGGATGCGGATTTTACAAAGCCGTTTTCATGAAACCCTATTTCATCCTTGACGGTGAACTTGCCGTAGGAGGTGGTAAGTTCCGCCACCGCTGCATCCCCATACCCCAGCCTTACGCTTTTTACAGCTCCCGAAGGATAGAAATAAATGGTATCCCTCACCGACACTTCCCCCCAGGGGGTAGGAATCCGCGCAGGCTTTGTGTAGGAGGCTTTTGCCCATTGAACAATTCCCCGAACCCTTCTCACTTCGAGCACCTCGATGACCTCCCCGCCGGGAAGGGTGAAGGGTTCGGCAGCGAGAAATCCCCTCAAGCCTATCCATACCAACAAGAGGCTTAGACGCTTCTTACTGAAAACATGACATGTTTTCATGATTAAATTAGTAATTTAAATTGACAGCGCCGTCAAGAAAAGTTTGGTGTAAATAGAGAAGAGGGGGCTCTCATTTCCTCCCTTAGTCAAGACCCCTAAGGACTACTGAATCTTGAGCGATTGTACAACCCTCGGCGCAATCCAAAGTCCGATCCCGCCCAGGAGAACACTGACTCCCAGTATGCCGAACAGCACTTGGAAGGCCTCGGGGGTTCGTCCCATATTGTCCACAAGAACTCCCGAGAGGAGGGGCCCCAGGGCACCCAACCCCATAATGGCAGTGATGAACACCCCGAACATCATACCCCGGTTCTGGGGGGTGGTGTAATCGGCTATAATCGCTTCCACCAGGGGTACAGAGGCAGATTGGGCAGCCCCCATGAGCACATAGGGAAGGAACAGCCATCTGATCGATACAAAAGGAAGAACGACGAGGGCTCCCCCGAACACACTGAAGGTGAGGAACACCAGTCCCCGCCTACCCAACCGATCGGACCAATGGCCCATAAGGGGCTGAGTCACTATTCCGGGCAGGTACATGACGAAGAGGTAAAA
>Ga0078972_1011253_pt1 | contig 16133 bp, 16 predicted proteins | sample YelNatPaOPGAMG01_FD_67568 | JGI IMG/M metagenome (GOLD analysis project Ga0078972, IMG submission 67568) | Hot spring thermophilic microbial communities from Obsidian Pool, Yellowstone National Park, USA - OP-RAMG-01 (SPADES assembly) (version 2) | ecosystem: Environmental > Aquatic > Thermal...
GGGGATCCTCAGGGCTTTGTATTTCCTTGCAAACTTGATAACGCTGTTTGACCTTAGGGTTTTAGGGTCCCTTCCAAGCTTCGCCATGGTGTTCAGTATTCTCTTAAACTCGTTCGGTTCATAGAATATGGCTGCTCCAGGCGCTACTCCAGCGATCACGTCTGCCTCTTCAACCACTTTTGGTTCTGGACAAACAGAATCGTTAAATCCCTCGATAACAAGGCTGCTGCATGCACGCTTAACCATACTGTAGCAGCTTTGAATGGCTTTTGCTCCCAGCTTGTTTGAGAGAGCCGCCCACTCACCTGGGCCGTGCACTGGAATCACCTGAGCTGCATTCTCCTTCAACTCTTCGAGGTAGTCCCTCTCAACAAGCACTAAACCAGCGTTGACGTCCCCCTCGTTCAGTAGGAGGACGCTTTCTGCCTTCCCATCCTTCAAGATTGAGTGCCTCTCCACAATGAGCTGGCTGTGTGCTTCCTGTTCCAGAAGGAACATTTGGCTTACACATTTCCGCTCCAGAAAGGCTTCAGTGTTAAATGCCGAGAGTAGGGCGTCAACAGGATTCAAAACTTCATATGGCAGCGGACACTTCGAAGCTTCCTTAAGTTTTATTATATCCTCACAGAATAGGCTGCGTGCGGCCTTACATTTAAGGTAGGCTCCATACTGGTACCACATGTTGTGTCCTGAACGAGGCTTAAAAACAGCCACGTCCAACCCCACATTCGCAAAACCCCTTGCCAAAGCCGAAGACAAAACAGTTTTTCCAGAGGAGTCCGGGAAAAGCCCAAAAATGAAGATTGACCGCAAATGCGCGCGAATGGTATGAGAAAGGATAAATGTTTGGGGCGCTCTAGCCATGTTATGAGCGCCTATATAGGATTGGATGTGCATAAGGATTGGACTTTCGCCACTGTCCTCGACCAGACTGGTCGAGTTGTCGTTCGGAGAAAGCTTGAGAATGAGCACGTTCCAAGTTTCCTTGAAAATTTTAATGTTGAAAAGATAGGTTTGGAGTCCTCAACCTACGTTGTTCCCCTTTACCGTGCTTTAGTTGATAGGGGGTTTAGGGTTGAGGTTGGCCATCCTAAGAAGACGCGCTATATAGCGGAGGCAAGGATTAAAAGTGATCGCGTAGATTCTAAGGCTATTGCTGAGCTTGTGAGGCTTGAAGCCTTGCCGCAAAGCTATATGCCTCCTCCAGAGATAGCTGCTTTACGAGAAAAAGTTAGGCGTAGAGCCTTTCTTGTGAGGCAGAGAGCCAAGCTTATGGCAAAGATACGCATTGTTTTGGCTTATGAAGGGTTGAAGCCTCCTGAAGGCTTAAGCCTCTTCACTCGTAAGGGTGTTGACTGGCTTGAAAGCTTGGGATTGGAGCCTGTAAACTGTTATTTGCGTTTGATCATGGCTTTTAACGGTGAGATCCGCCGTTTAAGCCTTGATCTTAGGCGGATGGCTGGCTTGGATGAGGATGTACGCCTATTAATGACCATTCCAGGCATTGGCTATTATACGGCTTTGCTTGTTAAGGCTGAGACTGGCGACGTTAACCGTTTCAGTAATGGTGAGCATTACTGCAGTTTCATAGGCATTGTTCCCTCAACGTATAGTAGCGGAGGCGTTACTAGGCATGGCGGCATAACCCATGAGGGTAATCCATGGCTTAGATGGGCCTTGTTTGAGGCTGCCATGACCCATGTTAAGTATGATACTTCTATTAGCCGCTCTTACCATAGGATTGCTGAGCGTAGGGGTAGGAAGGTTGCTTTAGTTGCAACTGCCCGCAGGCTTGCATTATGCTGTTATTCTGTTTTGAAGAATCGTAGGCCTTACAGGGCTTTTCCTCATGGTCAGGCGTTTCATAACTCCTCGTGAATGCGCTGTCTCGCATGTGGACGTGCGCGCGAATGAGGGTGCCTGGTGGCGGAGCCATAGTGCCCTTTTCCTGGGCGTATAGGCGCATGCCCTTCATTTTGAAGGGGGATTTAAGCGTTGGAGGTGACCTGTTAAGCTTTAACGCTTAGGTTTATGATGGGGGAAGATTCTTCCCCCATGACCCCCTTCATAATGAATGAATGTGTGAATGTGTTCATAAATGGGGGAGAAAACTATATATGCAGCTTTCTCATAGGCGCGCATCGAACTCATCGCCGCAGCAGCCTACATCCTCATAAAACGCAAAAAATAAACCAAAAACAACCCTCCCCCCTTTCTTTATATTAACAAGGCGGAATTGAAAGTAGTCGTCTTAGACGCCCTTGCTTGATGGCAAGTTTTATAAACCTTAGGTACCTCCATTTATATGGAGAAGGTGGAAAATAAAATGGATAGAAAAAATACTATGAAGGCAATATCAATTGTTGCAGCGGTTTTGCTATTTGTAGCGTCTCTTTCAGCTTTGATGTCTACAAGCACTATTGCAAATGCTTCAATTTCATCGTTAAGCTCGCGTATTAACCCTGAAACAGGTGAGCCTTATGGTGACCTAATGCAATATGACTGGCCTCTTCCAGGTCATGATAGTGGAAACACAGGGTTTAATCCTGGACCAGCACCCAACAGACCTGATGTGCTATGGACTAGAAGCGGCGTTTCAGGTGGTCCTCCAGTTGCTTTTAACAACAGCATTTTCACTTACGGCGGCGGTCGTCTTCTTAGACTTGACCCCTTCACGGGTTATGAAATATGGAATGTGCCTATCAATGGAACGCCTATAGGCTTCGGGTGCGGCCAACTGTGGAAGATTGATGAACAACATATGGGGCACATGAACTCGGACGGTATATCAATCTACAGAATAGCCGATGGAAGTCTTGTTACATGATTGTGTGGATATCGTGCTGCTCAATGAAGGGGTGTATGCGCTGCACAACTTGTTGAAGAGCAATCTGGCTGATGATCTCCAGCATATCAAGGGCATCGGCTATAAAAAGCGCGGACCGGCCGATTTTCCAGTCCCAGTGCTCAATCCGCCCCAAAGTGTAGTGCCGCAGGAGCGCATGGACGAAGATATGCCGGGTTATGCGTGGGACTTGCTGCCGTTCCGCGAAAAACCGCTGGATATGTATCGCGCGCATTTCTGGCATGCGGAATTCGATCACGCAAAGCGTACGCCATTCGCAGCGATCTATACTTCACTGGGCTGTCAGTTCGGTTGTGATTTCTGCATGATCAATATCGTCAACCGTTCCGATAATACGGAGGGTGTGAGTGCGGCAGATTCCAAAGGCATGCGCTTCTGGAGCCCGGAGTGGGTGGCGCGGGAAATGGAAAAACTGGCTGACCTCGGGGTCAAGACCTTGCGCATCAGCGATGAGATGTTTTTCCTGAATCGGAAATATTACGTCCCTGTGCTGCAGAACGCGATAGACCGGGATTTCGGTTTTAACATGTGGACCTATTCGCGTGTGGATACAGTACGCAAGGATGCGCTGGACTTGTTCAAGCGTGCGGGCGTCAACTGGCTGGCGTTGGGTGTGGAGGCTGGCAACCAGATGGTGCGCCAAGAGGTTTCCAAGGGGTCCTTCAAGGAAGTAAACATCCGCGATGTCTGCAAAACCATCAATGATGCAGATATCAACATCATCAGTAATTATATTTTCGGCTTTCCGGAAGATACGCTGGAAACCATGCAGCAGACGCTCGATTTGGCCCTGGAGTTGAACACGGAAATGGCCAATATGTATCCATGCCAGGCGTTGCCGGGCAGCCCGATGTACTACACGGCCAAGAAAAATGGCTGGGCGCTGCCTGACTCCTATGAAGGGTATGCCTTCCTGTCCTATGAGAGCCAGCCTTTGCCTACCAAGTACCTGAGCTCCGCAGAGGTTCTTAAATTCCGTGATGAGGCATGGCATACGTATTTCACCAATCCCGAATATCTCAGCCTCGTGGAGCGCAAGTTTGGGCTTCAGGAAAGGAAAAACGTGGAAGACATGGCGAGCATCAAGCTCAGGCGCAAGATACTGGGCGATTGAGGGGCGGCCATGATTATTACTCGAACACCTTTCAGGATCTCGTTTTTCGGGGGCGGCACGGACTACCCGAAATGGTTCCAGGAGCATGGCGGCGTAGTTGTGGCGACTACCATAGACAAGTATTGCTACATCAGCTGTCGTTACCTTCCGCAATTTTTTGATCATAAATACCGGATTGTTTATTCCCGAATTGAAAACGTCCGGCATATTGATGAAATTGAGCATCCTGCGGTCCAGGCGGTTTTGCGTTATATGCACTGTGATGCGGGACTCGAAATACATCATGATGGCGACCTTCCGGCACGCTCCGGACTGGGCTCTAGTTCCTCATTCACGGTCGGCCTGTTGAATGCACTCATGGCCCTGCGGGGGCGGTATATTTCGAATGAAGACTTGGCGAAGGAAGCAATCCATGTCGAGCAGGACCTGATCAAGGAAAATGTTGGCTCCCAGGACCAGATATCTGCTGCGTATGGGGGGCTCAACAGGATCGAGTTTCTTCGTGACGGCTCCTTCCGTGTGAATCCAATTATTTTGCACCAGGAGCGCCTGGCGGAGTTTCAGGATCATCTGATGCTTTTCTTCACGGGCCTCTCGCGGATAGCCTCCGATGTTGCCAAATCCAAAATCGAAAACATCAAAGCGCGCACTGCCGAGCTGAAACAAATGAAAGAGATCGCCCACGAATCGATCAATTTGCTGCAGAGCAAATCGCCGCTGGAGGAAATTGGCCAGTTGCTCGATCAGAGCTGGCAATATAAGCGCAGCCTTTCAGACAAGGTCTCGAATTCGGATATAGACCAGATCTACGTAGCGGCGATGAAGGCGGGGGCGACCGGCGGCAAATTGCTGGGCGCTGGAGGTGGTGGTTTCATGTTGTTTTTTGTTAAACCGGAATTGCAGGGCAAGGTACGCGAAGCATTGAAGCATCTGGTGCATGTCCCATTCCGCTTTGAGAACAGCGGTAGCCGTGTAGTGCTGTACCAGCCGCAGGGATTCTAAGTATGGATAAATCCGCAAAGATTTTTGTGGCGGGGCATCGCGGTCTGGTCGGCTCGGCATTCATGCGTCATTTTGAGAACCGGGGCTATTCCGATGTGGTCACGCATACACGGGACGAGATGGATTTGTTCGACCAGCGCGCAGTGCTGGATTTCTTCCGGCAGACACGTCCCGAATATGTGATCTTTGCGGCGGGGCGGGTCGGCGGTATTGTAGAAAACAAGACCTATCCCGGTGACTTCATCACCCAGAACCTGGAAATGCAGCTGAATGTGTTCAAGGCGGCCAGGGAGTATGAGGTGAGCCGGCTGATCTTTTTTGGCTCGTCATGCATGTATCCAAGGGAATGCCCGCAGCCAATGAACGAGGACCAACTGCTTACCGGGCGACCAGAGCAAACCAGCATTGCCTATGCCATCGCCAAGCTGGCAGGTGTGCAGATGAGCCTGTCATACAATGAACAGTATGGGCGGCGCAGTTTTATTCCGGTGATACCCAATAGCGTATATGGGCCTAACGACAATTTCGATCCGGCCTCCGGGCATGTGTTGTCTGCCTTGATCAATCGTTTTCATGCGGCCAAGGAGCAAGGGCTGGATGGGGTGACGCTATGGGGTAGCGGGTCGCCGCGACGGGAATTCCTGTATGCGGACGATCTGGTCAGCGCATGCATGTTATTGCTTGATGCCAATCTGGAGGAACTGCAGATGCCGCTTAACATCGGGCCTGGGGACGATGTTTCCATCAAGGAACTGGCGCAAACCATAGCCAGGGTTATCGGATACCAGGGGGCAATCAATTGGGATACCTCCAAGCCGGACGGTACGCCGCGCAAGTTGCTCGACAGCTCGCGCATGAAGGCGTTGGGCTGGACGCCAGGCACGGCCCTGGAAGATGGTATCCGTCGGACCTACGAGTGGTATCTCAAGCGGCCCAAACAGTAAGAATCCGGCAAATCAAGGAAATTACCGTGAGTCATAACAATGAATTGATGTACCTGTTGACCGGCAAGGCGCGCTGGGTTTGGGAAGAGACCCTGAAACTGCACCGACGATCGCCGGAAACCCGTGTTGCGTCCTCGCTGTCTCCCATCGAAATATTCGTAACCCTGTATTACGGCGGATTCCTGCGCCAAGATCCTGCCAATCCGCGCTGGGAAGAGCGCGACCGCTGCATCATCAGCAAGGGTCACGGCTCGCTTTGCATGTACCCGGTTCTGGCTGATCTCGGGTTCTATCCGATGGCGGAGCTGGAGAAGGTTTGCCAGGAAGGAAGTTTTCTGGGAGGTATTCCAGACCCGGTTATTCCCGGCTATGAAACCGTAAATGGTTCGCTCGGACACGGGGCGGGGGTGGGTGCCGGCATGGCGCTCGGCCTCAAACGGCGTGGCAAGAGCCAAAGGGTATACGTGGTTACCGGCGACGGTGAGCTGCACGAAGGCTCCAACTGGGAAGCCTTCATGTTCGCCGCCCAGCATCGCCTGGACAACCTGACCGTGATCGTTGACAACAACCAGATCAGTATGCTTGGGCCGACCGACGAAATCGTTTCGCACCGCAACCTGGCAGCCAAGTTCGAGGCATTCGGATGGTCGGCGCGCGAAGTGAAGGATGGCCATTCGGTGGAAGAAATCAATGATGCGCTGCTTGCATGTCGGGCTGACACTTCGGACAAGCCGCGGGCATTGATAGTGAACACGCGTAAGGGCAACAAGGTTCCGGGGCTGGAAAATGCGCCCCTGTCGCATGTGACGGCAATCAAGTCCGATGTAATTGCGCAACTGCTGGGAGAAAAGGCATGAGCACGACTACCATGCTGCAACCGAAGGCGATGCGCGACACCTTGTTGCTGTCGGTCTATGAAGCCATGTTGCGCGATGACAATGTGTTCTTCGTCTCGGCGGATTTCGGCTCGCCGGTACTGGACAAGATACGTGCCGATCGCCCGGATCGCTTCATCAACGTCGGCATCGCCGAGCAGAACCTGATCAACGTTTCAGCAGGGCTGGCGCTGGAAGGATTCAAGGTGTTCGCCTACGCCATTGCGCCGTTCATTACCATGCGCTGTTATGAGCAGGTGCGCGTCAATCTTGCGCTGCTTTCGGAAGTGCGGCCGATGAATGTGAACCTGATCGGCGTCGGAGCGGGCTACAGCTATGTGGTTTCCGGCCCTACTCATCAGTGTTATGAGGACCTGACGGTAATGCGTGCATTGCCGAACATGCAAATATACTCACCGGCCGACCAGGTCATGGCGGCGGCACTTCCGGAGCTATGCCTGGCCAAGAATGGTCCGAAATACCTGCGGCTCGATGCGCAGGTGTTGCCCGTGCTGTATGGCGATGGCGTGGATGGCCTCGATGCCGGCTTCCGGATATTGCGCACTGGCACCGACGTTTGCCTGGTTGCCACGGGATACATGGTGCATACGGCACTGAAGGCAGCGGAAAAGCTGTCGGCAACGGGCTGTTCGGTAGGTGTAATCGACTTATTTAATCTCACCAGTTTTGCCGAAGATCGGCTGCAGCAGGAAATAGCTTCCTGTCGTGGCGTGGTTACCATGGAGGAAGGCTTCCGCGGTCGCGGCGGCTTGGACGCCATGATGTTCGACTACCTCGCGCGGCGCGGTACTGGCATTCGCATGCTTAATGTCGGCGTCGATGGCGGCTACCGTTTTGAACTGGGCGAACGCACTGTCCTGCATGAGCAGGTCGGCATAGGTGTCGAGTCAGCAACCGCCAAAATTAGCAGCTTCATGCAGACACTGTAAGTGAGCTGCAGGCAACGGAATCAACAAAACATCTGAACGGGAGAATCATGAAATTTCCATTGATGCGCAACAATATACTGCGCGGGGATCTCGACGCGGTAATCGAACACCTCAAGCAGGATGACCCCATCCTGACCAATGGGCCCAAGGTGCGCGAATTCGAGGCGGCCTGGTCCAAGTGGCTGGGTGTGAAGTACAGCGTGTTCGTCAATTCGGGCGCCTCGGCCAACCTGCTGTCAATGGCAATCCTGAAGCTGCGCCATCCCGACGGCGGCGAAGTGATCGTGCCGCCGCTGACTTGGATTTCCGACGTCGCATCCGTGCTGCAGAACGGCTTTACGCCGGTGTTCGTGGATGTTGATCCGCGGACGCTGGGCATGGACTCGAAGCAGATCATCGCCAAGCTCAACGACAAAACGCGTGCGGTGTTCCTTTCCCACATCCAGGGTTTCGATGCATTGACCGACGAAATGATCGCCGAGTGTGCGAAGCGCAATATTCCGATCATTGAGGATGTCTGCGAATCGCATGGCGCCTCCCATAATGGCCGCAAGGCCGGCAGCATAGGCTGGATGTCCAACTTCTCGTTCTATTATGCTCACCACATGAGCACCATTGAGGGCGGGATGATCTGTACCAACGACGAAGAGGTCTACCAGCAGGCGCGCATGTTCCGTTCGCATGGCATGGTGCGCGAGTCCAACGATCCTGAAGTGCGCGCCGCGTGGCAGAAGGCCAATCCGGAACTCAATCCGGACTTCATCTTTGCGTTTCCTGCCTACAACGTGCGTAATACCGAGATTGGCGGCATTCTCGGCTTGCAGCAGTTGCAGCGGCTTGACCAGGTGGTAGAGCGCCGCACTCACAACCTGAAGCGCTTCCTGTCAAAGATCGACGCCAAGAAATACCGCACGGATTTCAAGATCGAAGGCAGCAGCAACTATGCTTTTAACCTGATCCTGCGCGAACCCGACAATGGGCTGGTCGAGCGGCTGATGCAAAAAATGCGCGCCGAAGGCGTCGAGTTCCGCCGCGGCAGTGCCGGCGGTGGCAATCAGGTGCGTCAGCCCTACCTCAAGGGTATTGTGCCGGCCGACTTCTACAAGCAGTTTCCGGAAACCGATCACATCCATTTCTATGGATTCTATATCGGCAATTTCCCGGATTTGAGCGATGCGGAAGTAGATGAGATCTGTGCCATCCTCAATGCAGTATGATTGAACGGGCCGCAGCAAGCAGCCCGGCCGCTGTCGGGCGGGTGACGACGGCAATCATCCTGGCCGGGGGGCTGGGAACGCGCCTGAGCGGCGTAGTACAGGATCGGCCCAAGTCGCTCGCGCCGATCAACGGACGTCCCTTCCTTGAGCACCAGATGGACTACTGGATGGCGCAAGGAATCAGGCGTTTCATCCTGTCGGTCGGCTTCCGGCGCGAGCAGATCATGCAACACTTTGGCGGCAGCTATCGCGGTTGTGCGGTCGAGTACGCGGAAGAGGCTGTGCCGCTCGGTACGGGTGGCGGGCTGTTGATGGCAATCCAGAAGCTCGACGGTACAGAAACCTGTCTGGTGCTGAACGGAGACACTTTTTTCGAGGTCGACCTGGCGGCGCTTGAAAATTTCCACAGAACGCACCAGGCGGCACTGAGCGTGGCGCTGTTCGAGGTGGCCAGCAACGATCGTTACATGGGTGTGCAGGTGCAGCAGGACGACGGCATTGTTTCGTTCAAGTCGCAGCCCGGGGCCAGCCAGCTGGCAAATGGCGGGGTATACCTGATGGACGCAGACTTGTTTGAAGGCCTGCCCTGGCGGCCCGGAGACAAGCTGTCGCTGGAAGACGATTTGTTTGCCCATTCGTTGTCCTCCGGCAAGAAGCTATATGGCATGGTATGTCCGGGAAGATTCATAGATATAGGTGTGCCAGACGATTATTTCCGGGCGGCTGGGGTGATAGAAGGCAAGCCGGCGGGGGGGCGATGAACTTTACGGAACGACTGATCAGGAACCTGAATACTTCGATTGCAGCCAAGCAGGAATTCCTGGGGTGCGTGGAGCAGCATGCGATTTTCCAGCAGGCTGTTTCAGCCGTGGTGACCGCCTATCGCAAGGGCGGCAGAATCTACATCGCGGGCAACGGCGGGTCGGCTGCCGACGCCCAGCATCTGGCCGCAGAATTCGTCAGCAAGCTGGCGCGGGACCGGGCGCCCCTGCCGGCGGAAGCGCTGACGGTGGACAGCTCGATTCTCACCGCGATAGGCAACGATTATGGCTACGACCAGCTGTTTGCGCGCCAGGTGGATGGCAAGATGCGTGCGGAGGACGTATTCCTCGGCATCACGACCTCGGGCAATTCCGTCAATGTGATGCGCGCACTCGAGCGTTGCCGCACCAGAGGAATTACCAGCATCGTGTTTACCGGCAGGGACGGCGGCAAGGTGAAGCCGATGGCGGATTACTGTATCATCGCGAGCGGCAAGGAGACCAGCACGATTCAGGAATTGCATATCGTTCTGGCGCATACACTGTGCGAGTGCGTTGAGGTCGAACTCTTCCCCTGAAAGAGATGGCGGGGGTCATCCGTTGCTGCGGACATTGGCGACGTATGGTGGAATTTCATTGGTAAATTTGTATAGAGGAATATTATGTCATACAACATTCTAGTTACTGGCGGTGCAGGCTATCTCGGTTCAACCATGGTGCCGGAATTGCTCAATGCAGGGCACAAGGTCACCGTGCTGGACAATTTCATGTTCGGGCAAAGCAGCCTGAATCACGTTTGTTACCATCCGAACTTCACGGTGGTGCGCGGCGACATACGCGTGGAAAAAACCATGCTGTCGCTGATGAAAAAAGCAGACATCATCATTCCGCTGGCGGCCTATGTCGGCGCGCCGCTGTGTGCGAAAGATCCGGTTGGGGCGACCACGGTCAATCACGATGCCATCATGCTGATGCTCAAGCACCTGAGCAAGGAGCAGTGGCTGTTGATGCCGACGACCAACAGCGCTTACGGCACCGGCGACGAGAACAACTTCTGCACGGAAGAATCGCCGCTGCGTCCGATCTCCCAGTACGCGATCGAGAAGGTGGCGATCGAAAAGGAGCTGATGCAGCACCAGAACGCCATCAGCTTCCGCCTCGCCACCGTGTTCGGCATGTCGCCGCGCATGCGTATCGACCTGCTGGTCAACGACTTCACTTACCGTGCGGTTTACGACCGTTTCGTGGTGTTGTTCGAGCCGCACTTCAAGCGCAACTATGTGCATGTGCGCGACGTGACCCGCGCGTTCATGCATGGCATCGCCAATTTCGACAAAATGAAAGGCCAGATCTACAACGTGGGCCTGTCGGATGCCAACGTTTCCAAGATGGAGCTCTGTCAGGTCATCCAGAAGCATGTGCCGGACTTCATCTTTCCTGAGGCGGCCGTCGGCAAGGACCCGGACCAGCGCAACTACATCGTCTCCAACGCCAAGATCGAGGCGACCGGCTTCAAGCCGATCCATACACTGGACCTCGGCATCCAGGACTTGATCAAGGGCTACACCATGATCAAGAACACCCGTTACGGCAACGTCTAACGGAAACCTGCCGTGCAGCGGACGTGCGACTACCTGGTGGCCGGTGCTGGCATTGTCGGCCTCACGGTGGCGCGCGAGCTGAAAAAACGCCACCCGGATGCCCGCATCGTCATTCTCGAAAAAGAGCCGGACGTCGGCATGCATGCCAGCGGCCGCAATAGCGGCGTGATGCATTCCGGCATCTATTACGGCAGCAGCACGCTGAAAGCCAAAGTGTGTTCGACTGGCGCGGCACGGATGCGCGAATTCGCGGCCGAGCATGGCATTGCCTATAACCGTTCAGGCAAAGTCATTATTGCCACCTCCGAGCAGGATCTGCCGGTGGTTGACCGCCTGCTGAACAACGCCCGTGAGAATGGCATCAACGCGGAGCGTCTCGACGAAGCCGGCATACACAAGTTCGAGCCGCATGCCTCGCCGTACAAGGCGGGCATCTATTGCCCGGACACTGCGGTGATCGACAGCAAGGCCGTTGTCAGGAAATTGCGCGAACTGTTGGAGCGGTCTGGCGTACAGTTCAGATTTAATAGCCCTGTCATGAGCCTCGACCCGGACGGCAAGACAGTAAAAATACCGAACGACAGCATTAGTTACGGCTACCTGTTCAACTGTGCGGGAGCCAGCGCAGACCGGGTGGCCAAGCTGTTCGGGCTGGGTATGGATTACACGCTGATTCCGTTCAAGGGGATCTACTACAAGTTGCGTCCGGAAAAGAACCATCTGGTAAACAGCAATATCTACCCGGTTCCCGATATCAACCTGCCGTTCCTGGGGGTGCATCTGACCCGGGTGATCAGCGGGGACGTGTATGTCGGGCCGACGGCGATACCTGCCTTCGGCCGCGAGAACTACGGCATCCTCAAGGGGATGGAGCTCGGCGAAAGCCTCAAAATCGGTGCCGAGCTGATCGGCATGTACCTGGAAAACCAGCAGAACTTCCGGTTGTTGGTGCACACCGAGGTCAGGAAATACCTCAAGCCCTATTTTGTAGATGCCGCCCGCAAGCTGATGGCCGAGCTGACGGCAGATGATCTGGTGGCCTGCGACAAGGTGGGCATCCGGCCACAATTGGTAAATGTGAAGAAGAAATCGTTGGAGATGGATTACATCATCGAGCAAACGCCGAATTCACTGCATGTGCTGAATGCAATCTCGCCGGCTTTCACCAGTTCGCTGGCGTTTGCCGAATGGATCGTCGACCAGGCTGCAATATGATGGTGATGCCGGTCGAAATCCTTGGGCGCAGGCTGGTGTGCGAGAACCAGAAGTTCCATGTGTATTTTGACCATGTGGCGGATCGGGCCGGCTTTGAAGTTGAGAATTATCTGGTGGTTGAACCGAAACACCGCAAGGATGGCATGGTGACGGGCGTGGCAGTATTGCCGATCGTGGAAAATCGCATTGGCCTGGTGCGGATCTACCGCCCGGCGCTGCGGGATTTTTCATGGGAGATCCCGCATGGTTTTGCGGAAGAGGGCGAAAGCGAGTTCGCCTCAGCCGTGCGCGAGCTGGCGGAAGAAACCGGGCTGGAATTCGATGCCGTGAAATCGATGGGCTGCATCACGCCTGACAGCGGGATACTCGCGGCACGGGTTCACCTTTATCTCGCCAAGGGAGTCATGGGGCAAGGCAGACAAGTTGGTGAGATTGGACTGCGTGAATTTAAGCTGTTTGATATTGAGGAATTCGAGCGGATGATTGCCAGATCGGAAGTGCAGGATTCCTTTACCCTGTCGGCGTGGTGCAAGTACCGGCTACTCTCTGCCTCGCGCGAGTAGCGTGGTTGCATGAAGATATACAGGGAATGTGGCGATGTCTAGGCCAGCGGTATTTCTCGATCGTGATGGCACGATCAATGTTGAAAAGGAATATCTGCACCGGATAGAAGACTGGGAATGGGTTCCGGGCGCAATTGAGGCCATCCGCCGGATCAATGACATGGGTTACTTGGTGATAGTCGTGACCAATCAGGCTGGCGTAGCAAGAGGCTACTATGACGAAGCACAACTACATGCGCTGCATGCGGCGGTGGATGGACTGTTGGATGTGACGGGCGCACACATTGATGCATATTACTATTGTCCGCACCATCCGGAATTCGGGGAAATCCGCGACTGCCAATGCCGCAAGCCCGCGCCCGGCATGTTGCTGGCCGCACAGCGGGATTTCGGCATAGACCTGTCCCGCTCCTTCATGGTCGGCGACAAGGCGATCGACGTGGAGGCTGGCCAGCGGGCGGGCGTTTCGCCGGTGCTGGTGATGACGGGCTACGGCAAGGAAGAGCAACGCAAGCTGCCGGATGGAATCGGACGCGCGCCAGACGTGCTGGGCGCGGTGGAGCTAATAGGCGCCACTATCGGGAAAATGACACCATGATCTTCAACCTCTACATAGCAAACCACGGCAAGCGCGACGGCATCGAGGACTTCATGGCGATCCTGAGCGATGCCGTCCAGCGCCGCGGGCATGAGGTGGTGGTCACTGATAATCTGGATGAAAAAAACATCAACATCGTTATTGATGAATTTACCAATGCGATAATCAACATGGAAATTGCCGATTTCAAGACTCGGTACCCTGATGCAAGGTTGATTCTGGTTCTTACGGAATTCATTGAACGGCGTCTGCTTGTACGCTCGTTTAATTTCTTTGGCGGGCTGACAGAAGCCGCGATTATCGCAGCGCTAAATCCCTATCTTCGCACGTGGCGTAAGGATTTCTTGCCCCCCTCGTTGAAGGATTGGTTAATAGCATCTCTTTATGCCCCGATGGGGTTGGTGTACTACCTGAACCATCTGCGCAAGAATTTGCGGCGGAAGACGCGGATGGAACTAAGGCGACGCATACATTCCCTGGCGTATATGCAGATGCGTTACCTGGGTCTGGAAAAAATGATTGCCTACTTTGATGGGCTGATCCTGGCCCACGACATGATTGCCAATGGATTGGCTGGGTTGAACAAGAATATTCCAATTATCGGGACGGTTTATCCGGAAATAGATACAGAAGGAATAGAACGGAATCTGTTTAAGGATAAACAATTAGTTATTGAAATCACGGGGTCGGTAACCTCTTACCGGTATCGGTTTATCCGTCGGATAGACAGCATGATCAAGCTTCTGGGGTTAAGACATAGTTTTCATTATTGCCATGCCATTGGTTTTGGTTCCGTCAAAAAAACCCAGAAGAAGAGAAACGCCGACACCCCCCATCTGCCCAAGCATTGGAAGCACGCCAGTATTAACACTCCCAAACAGCGTGGGGCTTATTCCCTGCACCCACCGCAAACCAGGAAGTGGAAATACGCCAGCCCCACCCGCATCTACCGGGCACTGCAATACGACCACAACATGCCGGTTCTAACCAAGGTGTTTGGCCAGCACCCTATCGAGAAACTGTGCCTGGAATTCAAAGGGGCAGAAAGCCTGCTCGATATGTACCGTTATTACAAGAGTCCGCAAAAACTGCTGGAGCACCTGGAACCGCTTATGACGGAGTACATGGAAACAGCAAAAAGCGCCAACGATGCGATCGTCGCGGCGATGGTCGCGGGAATCAAGGAATAAGCCCGGCAATGAATACCCCTGTCAGACATTTCTTCGAGTTGCTCTACCTGCTGGTGCAAAAAGAGCTGCGCGTACGCTACAAAAGCAGCGTGCTGGGTTATCTGTGGGCGCTGGCCAACCCCTTTGCTTTTGCCGTGGTGTACTACTTCGCCTTCAAGGTCATCATGCGGGTGCAGATGCCCAACTACTCGACTTTCCTGTTGACCGGCATGTTTCCCTGGATCTGGCTGACCAACGGCTTGGTGCAGGCCACGGCGAGCTACCGCAATAACGCCTCGCTGGTGAAAAAGGTCAACCTGGAACGAGCCGTGCTGCCGCTCAGCAACGTTGTGCACGAAATGGTGCACTTCTGCTTTGCCTTGCCGGTGCTGGGATTTTTTATTTACCTCACGGGCGGGGAAATGCATGCCTCCTGGCTGTGGCAACTACCCCTCATGATGCTGCTGCAACTGGCCTTGGTGTATCCGGTGGCGCTCATTCTGGCCTTGTCCAACGTCTATGTACACGACGTGGAATACCTTGTGGGCATTGGCCTTTCGCTGCTGTTTTTCCTTACCCCGGTTGTTTATCCGGTTTCCATGGCGCCGGAAGCCTATCGGCACTACTTCGACTGGAGCCCTCCGGCCGCGTTGATCAGCGGCTGGCGCGGCGTATTGCTGGACGGCGCGGTCATACCGGGGGAACTGGCTTACTGTGCGGCCGTGGCGCTGTGCATGTCGGCGCTGGCATATGTGGTTTACCGCAAAGCCGCGCCAAAACTGGGTGAACTGCTATGAGCGCCATGATTCAATGCAAGGGCGTATGGAAGCGCTACGGTAAATCAGCGCGCGGCATCAAGGAACTGCTGATAGGCCGCCGCAAAATTACCGAAAGCCGCTACTCGCGAGACTGGGCCTTGCAAGGCGTGGATTTCGAGGTCCAGCGCGGCGAGGCTTTTGGCATCATCGGCCACAACGGCACGGGCAAAAGCACGTTGCTATCCCTCCTGCTGGGCACGATACAGCCGGATAAAGGCGACATCCATATTGATGGCCGGGTCGCCTCGCTGCTCGAATTGGGCGCGGGCTTTCACCCCGACCTGACTGGTCGCGAGAATATCTTTCTGTATGGCTCCATCCTGGGGATGACCCTGGCGGAAATCCGCAAACACTTCGACGCCATCGTGGCTTTCTCGGAACTGGAAGGCGCCATTGATAACCCCATTCGTACTTACTCCAACGGCATGACCGCCCGCCTG
>Ga0078972_1011254_pt1 | contig 16133 bp, 11 predicted proteins | sample YelNatPaOPGAMG01_FD_67568 | JGI IMG/M metagenome (GOLD analysis project Ga0078972, IMG submission 67568) | Hot spring thermophilic microbial communities from Obsidian Pool, Yellowstone National Park, USA - OP-RAMG-01 (SPADES assembly) (version 2) | ecosystem: Environmental > Aquatic > Thermal...
ATCGATAATTTACAAAGATACTTAGATAAAAGCAGTAAAAACTATAAATTGAAATCAATTAGGCCAGGCCAATTTTTATGCCACGCAATCATTCAAGGAAATGATGTTAGCGTATTTACCTTTTCTGAAAAAATAGCATATGAACTATCAAAGAAATTCAATAAAGAGATCTTCTATGAAGAATATCTATTTATGTGTGAAAAATATGAACATCCAATAGCTTTAATTAAGTACTTTTCTAATTTAAATGAAAAATTAGATATTAAATAAATTTGCCCCATGAAATAGAGATGTATATTTCACAGGGCAAAATAAATCTAATTATGGTAGCTATTATTCATTACAGGTTTTATTTTTGCTTCGCCTGGTGTGTATACCTTATTGTCGCCTGGATATGGCGCACTAAAGCCCATCACGCTATACCATATATCTCTGTTTAATAAATTCACACTTTGTTTGTCTTCATCTTCTTGGGTAGATCCAGAAAACATATTCTCAGAAGCCAATGCCCATAAATATTGGATCTTGTTGTCTGATGTCTTCAATGTGTTCAAATCTGGATTCATCTGATTTAGAGGAATATTATTTGCCAGCGCATCATAAGGAACAAAATTAGGATTATTTGTAAAAGCATCGTACATAGGAGTTGCAGCAGAATCCATCTGGTTCATTGGTGGCAATCCCAAAATCTGCTCTATTGTTCTTAACATATCAACCTGGGTATACATTGTGTGGTCTACAAAATTTCTCTTTACATAAGGTCCTATTACAAATGCAGTAGTCCTGTGACCGTCTACATGATCTATCCCATTTTGAGCATCGTCTTCTACCACAAATATAACTGAATCTTTCCAATATTTACTATGACTGATTGCTTCAACAATTCTACCTAAAGCAAGGTCGTTATCTGCTACCATTGCTTGTGGTGTGGGCAACCCTGGTTTTGTGCCGCCCGAGTGATCATCAGGTAAAGACATAATTATTAGGTTTGGCAAGTTGTCGTTCTCTACATATGAGTTAAATTGCTTCAAGAATATATCCACCCTATATTGATCTGGAATATATAGACAAAATGGTGGATAATCACGAATTAGAAGTCTGTCGTTTGATACCACATCTGACACGGATTGAAATCTCCCGAGCGGCACGTGCAATTTACCATTGAGTTTACCCTCTAAAATTTCTGAGTCCATGTACCAGTCATTCCAACTTCCAAGAGGCTCTACACCAGCCCCAGTTGGAGTACGAAAATATTTTACATATTCACCAAAATTTGCTACAGATTTACCATGATTGACTGCATCTTCCCATATAAATCCAGACGAAAGATAAGCAAGGCTATCTCCACCTTCATTAGGATAGCTACGTGGAAAGTCACCAAACTGTCTCTCTATGTAATCGGGGTTTAAACCTTGATCGGTCCACTGATGCCCGTCAGCAGATACTGAGCCGCTACAATAAAAGTTATCAAATAGAATAAAATCTTTTGCTAATGCGTGTTCGTTTGGAGTAGTTTTTTCACCAAACACTACTAAATCTGGATCACCATTTCCTTCTTTCATATCACCAAGTACCTGATCATAGGGTCTATTTTCTTTAATAATATAGAAAACGTGCTTTATCGTAGAGGGTTCGCCCAGGATTAATGGAACTGGAACTGGACTTGAAATATGGTTTTCTTTAATATTATCGCTTAGCAATTTGTCCCAATTGTTGTCTATATATACTTGTTTTGTATATTCAGCCAAAGCTTTTTCATCAGGATATTTTATAACTGATATGCTGCCCAGCCATGCATATACTGAATGGCCAAAAAGTTGTTTAGACGATCCAAATGGCACCTCTTTGCCTAAAGATCCTACTCCTTTTATATTCGCCACCACAATACTACTTAATGCTTTATCAATAGCGATATCACCCGGATACCATCCTGTAGGAATAAGACCATAAAATTTTACAGCTTCGTTTTCGCCATTCCAATCATAAACAGCTACCGCATTATTAGAACCAAGACTTACAAATAATTTATTATCTCCAGAGATCGCAATAGCGTTTGGCTGACTGCCAAATATTGAGTTAGGGTATGGATGAATGCTGATAGTCTTTACTGCAACCAAAGATTGCTTGTTTATAACAGAAATTGTATCGCTATTAGTGTTCGTTACAAAAATATCTTCTTTATTTTGACACATTGCAGTAGGCTGCAAACCTACAGTTATATTTTTTACAACTGAATTTGTGCTCAGATCTATCACAGAAACTGTGCCAGTACTAGACATACCAGAAGTCGGATTAGAAACTATCGACGTTCCACTTGAATAATTCGTAAAATCGTTTGGAGTAGCTACCCTTCCACCCTGATTCGAAACAAAAGCCATATTTTTATCAATTAAAATTGTATACGGCACATTGCCAACAGGTATCTCACCAATAAATTTATCAGTAGAGAGATCAACTATACCGATTGAATTGTTTCTGCTCAAGGCAACGTACAATTTTGAACCATCAGAAGAAATTGCTAAACCGCCAGGATCAGAAGTTTTACCATCAATATTTGTTGGCAATTCTATTATCTTGTATAAGGTTAACAATCCATCTTTGTCTACATTAAAATCTAAAATTTTTCCATCGCTAAAGGAAGCATATAATTTCGAGCCATCATCCGAATAGATAATGCCAGTATAAGATCCACCCCTTTCACTTTTAGATAGGCTGACCTTCTGAATAACCTTGCTTTCGTTTAAATTTATTACCACTATTGGAGCATATTCTGGAGTAAAGTTGTTGGAATATCCTCCCACATTTGCCACAGCAGTTTTTCCATCTGGATTTATAGCGATAGCATTAGGTCTTCCAGAAAAGAGTGTCTGCTCACCTGCAGGTGTCAGGATCTGATCCGTAGGAATAGAAACTGAATTTTCGGCAAAAGAAGTAGTTTGTAAAAACAGAAATTGTAAAACCAAAATTAAAATTGTAAAAAATAAAAATGATTTTTTCACCGCTCGACCTCCCTTTTTATGTATAAATTAATCTTAAATAAAAATGGTTAACAATGTGTAAATGTAAAGTTAATTATAAGTTAAAAGATGTAAAATAGTTTAGTAGACTCGTGACCTACGAAAATTGCAGACGTTAGAATTAGCCTCACACAATAAAAATTAGTGAATTTATAAAAAATATCATATAAGATCAATCAAATATATTTATAATAACAATTTATAGTTTAGTGATAAAATTATATTAATATAAAATATTTTTCAATTGGAGGATATTTATGCAATACAAAATTTTTGGGAAAACAGGACTCAGAGTTTCTTCTCTATGTCTTGGAACAATGACTTTTGGATCAAATTTTTATAATATTGGCGCAGTAGATCAAAATTTAGCTGATCAGATGGTCGCAAAGTCCCTTGAAGCAGGGGTAAATTTTATAGACACTGCCGATGTATATTCATATGGAGAATCTGAAATTATCCTTGGCAAATCCTTGAAGAATCTTTCTGTAAATAGGGAAAAAGTTGTAATCGCAACAAAAGTAAGGGGTGCTATGAGCAAGGAGGCGCTGCAAGGCACGGGCGACTTAAACAATGTAGGCCTATCAAAAAAGCACATAATAGAAGCTTGTAACAATAGCCTAAAAAGACTGGGAACTGATTATATTGATTTGTATCAGATTCATGGTATGGATCTAATCACCCCTTTAACTGAAACGCTTGAAGCATTAGATATCTTAGTAAAGCAAGGTAAAGTAATTTATATTGGCTGCTCTAACTTAGCATCAAGACAAATTATGAAGGCGCTGGCAATTTCACAATTAAAAAATCTTTCTTCTTTTGTTAGCCTACAGGCATACTATTCGCTTTTGGGTAGAGACCTTGAACATGAGCTCTTGCCCCTTTGTATAGAAGAAAATCTCGCACTTATGACCTGGTCGCCTCTATCAGGTGGGTTTTTGTCAGGGAAATATACCAGGGACAATCCAAAACCACAGGGAGCAAGGCGAAGTGAATTTAACTTTCCGCCTATCAACGAAGAAAAAGCCTACGACACAATAGATGTTTTGCTTGGAATTTCTAAAGAAAGAGGAGTCTCTCCAGCACAGGTATCTCTATCATGGCTTTTGGCCCAAAGAGGAGTAACGTCAGTTATAATAGGTGCAAGCAAAATGAATCAATTAGAAGATAACCTAAAAGCAGCAGATCTAAAGCTCACCAAAAATGAACTTGATATGCTATCAGAAGTAAGTGCAATTAAAGAAATTTATCCAAACTGGATGATAAAAAGACAGAATATAAATAGACCATAAATTTTTTATTAATATCATCTATATATTCTCAAGATATTAAATGTTTTTTTAACCAGAACAGCTTGTTCGAGGTGTGTGGAGTTTTTGGGGACCTCTACTACCTCGAACTTCCAATATGGTGAAGAAGTTGTGTCTAAAAATCTGCCAGATAGGTATTTGTTAGCATAACCCTCCTGGTCTTGTTTTCCAGTATATCGGCATCCATACGGATATGTTAATCCATTTGACGCAAAAATCGTTCCAGTTACCTTACCGCAGAAAACATTGTTATCGAGTTGCACTAAATATCCCCATTCATTGTCGTCTTTATTTAATGTGTTCGGTTCTATCCCATCAAGTGACCTGGTTAATTTTAACAAAATAACGCTTTTGGTAAATGGATCAATGTCGCAAGCTAAAACTCCTTTGAATGCCGTTGTGAAGCAAGGATCGAGTATATTATTTCCTGACATACATCTGAATGCCATTTTATTATAACTATCTGCAACAGATGAAGTCCAGCAAGATCCAGACAAAATCTTTGAATTTTCAGGAAAGGCATCCAGCTGCTCATAATTAATTATTTCTGTCTTTTGAGGAATTTTGTATAAGTCATGCCCAAACCAATTCTTGCATGCCAGTGAATTGAGAACAGCTGTGTTTGAAAGTAAAGGTTCTTGCGTATCAAATTGCTTGGCTTGAACCCTATTCGGTTTGCTTTCTAACTTTATAGCATCTTTTTTTTCTACGGGTCTATTTATAAACAGTAAGAAAATAGCGAAAACAAATATTGCTGCTGATAACAATACAATAATCCTTTTTTTCATTCTCTCCTCTGCTCTCCCCTATCGAATCATATATTATTAAATTTATAAACTACAAATTAAAAAGACACATATAATTTAACAAAAAAACCTTCTTTAATTATTAATATGACAAATTAAGAATCAACTTAAACTTAACTGTTTAAACGTAATCGACTTTTATATCTTTAGTTTTAATTATCTTATTTGGATTCATTATGTTTTGTGGATCTATTGACTTTTTTATATCAGAAAAAAACTGCATACCTTCTTTTTTAAATTCTCTTTCCATAAACTTTGCTTTTACAACTCCTATTCCATGCTCTCCAGTAAGCGTACCTCCGAGTTCAATACAATAATCAAAAATCTCGCTAACTGCTTTTTCTACCTTTTCCATCTCAACTTTGTCTCTTTTGTCGGTCAGAAGAATTGGGTGCATATTACCATCACCCACATGGCCGCAACTACCTATAAGAAGGTTGTATCTCTCTTTGATCTCATGAATTCTTTTAATCATCAAGGGCACTTTACTTCTGGGAACCGTAGCATCCTCAGTTATCGCAGTTGGCCTCAATCTAGCCAAAACGGGGAACAAAGACCTTCTTGCCTGCATTAATCTATTTCTTTCATTTTCATTTTTTGCAATTTCTATTGACCTGGCGCCTGAACTCGAACATACTTCTTCAACAATTTTGGCAGACTTTTCAACGTCCTCTGGCTCTCCATCTACCTCAATTAACAAGAGCGCTTCGATGTCCCTTGGCAAGCCAATTTTGTTAAAGTCTTCAATTGCATTTATTGATACCTTATCCAATAACTCCAAAGTAGATGGGATAACCTTATTTTCAATAATCCTTGCCACGGCAAAGCCCGCTGCCTCTATTTCATCGAACATCACTAACATAGTCTTTATCATTTTAGGTGGATAAATAAGCTTAAGCATTATCTTCGTAATAATTCCCAATGTGCCTTCTGAACATACAAAAAGATGAGTGAGATCAAAGCCTGGGGCACCTCTGAGTGAAAAACTGCCTGTCTGGACTACATCTGAATTTGGCAGTACCACCTCTAATCCTATTACGTAATTTTTGGTTGTTCCATATTTTAGCCCCCTTAAGCCGCCTGCTCCCTCAGCAACACAGCCTCCAATCGTGGCTACAGAAAGGCTCCCTGGATCTGGAGGATAAAATAAACCCTTTTTAGCAACTTCAGCATCAAGTGTGGCAGCTATTACCCCTGGCTCTACAACAGCTATCATATTTTCAGTGTCTATATCCAGGATTCTATTCAGTCTGCTTAGTTCCAGTACTATTCCACCATCAGTAGGTATTGGCCCGCCACTAATACTGGTACCCGAACCTCTTGGATAGATATTAACATTGTTTTTTCTGGCCACTTTTAGTACTTCAGAAACTTGCTTTGAGTTAGATACAATTACAACTGCATCTGGCACTTTATGCAGCTGGGTAGCATCATATGAATATACAAAAATATCAGCATAATCAGTAAAGAGGTTTTCTTTACCTACTATATTTTCCAGTTCATTTAAAACGTTTTTTGGTATCATTCATCTCACCTCTAAATGAGTTTTACAACTTTTTTTAAGTGTTGTCAAATTTTTTTACGGTATGAATTTATCTTTGCAAAATAGTTGCTGGATCGTATGAACTAGCTTTCAAAGCAGGCCTGATACCTGAAATTAGTGCAATGATAGTAGAAAAACAAAAGGCCACAAGAAATAGAAAAGGGCTTAGAGAAATAGGTATGCCAGTAAGGTTGTTCAATAAAATTGAGCAAATTGTTCCAAATATTGTGCCAAAAAAACTTCCAATCAAACTTATAACAAATATTTCAAGAAAAACCTGTACTACAATTTGAAATTTAGTAGCCCCGAAAGCTCTCCTGAGCGCAATTTCTTTATCTCTTTCTGAAATCGAAGCTTGCATAATATTTGATACTACTACAGAACCTATAATTAAAGATATCAAAATTGCTACAATTAAAAATATATTCATAGTAAGATTAATGTTATTTAAAAATTGAATAATTTGATCGGGCGTAATAATAGTAAAGTCGTCTGACAACCCATTAAAAATTTTGTGATTTCGTCTTAAGATATTGCTAATTTCATAAATTGAAGAGCTTATATATGATTGTTTTTGAAATTTTATTCTGATTGAAGAAAGATAAGTCTCATTTACCATTCTTTTCAACATAGTGTTCAAAGGAATAATTATTCTGTTGTCTCTATCGTTACCGTGAGGAGATGTGCCCTCAAGACTTAATATTCCAATAACCACAAAGGGCGTATTTTCTATCCTGATAGTCTTCCCAATAGGATTTTCTCCTAAAAACAGATCCTTCGCTACAGTCCTTCCTAACACAGCCACTCTTCTCATATGAAAATCTTCATTATGAGTGAAAAATCTACCTTCTATTACATTCCAATCCCATGTATCAGGCCAGGATGAATTGGAACCTGAAACTGTGGTATCAATATTTTGATCCTTATATTTTGCGTTCATACTGCTGTTGAAAGCTGGCGATATTGATTCAATACCACTGACTTGAGATCTTATTTCCTTCGAATCATTTAGCGTAAGAGTAGTAGATCTTTCAAAAGGCTGCCCTGGCTGTCTTTTGCCACCAGCAAGAATTACAACAGATCTTGGCCCAAACTTTTGAAGTAAATTGTTAACCTGTTCTCTGGCACCCAGGCTGATAGATGTAATCAAAGTAATAACCAAAATGCACAGTGCAATACCTGAACACATAATAAAAACTTTTAAGAATTGTTTTAAATTTATTTTTACAGTAGAAAAGAGAATTCTTAAAATCATACGATCATATATCTAAAGATAAAAAATTTGTCATAGTAAATATTTTATATTAAGAAATAAAAAAAGAAAATTATTTGACTCTTCCTAAGGCCTTTAAACGTAACTCAAGCATCTCATAGTACCTGCTCGGGGCGTATTGCTTTTGACGTTCTTAAGCACTACCATAGTACCCTGAGCATCCTGCTCGGGGCGTATTGCTTTTGACGTTCTTAAGCACTACCATAGTATCCTGAGCATCCTGCTCGGGGCGAATTAATTTTGATTCTTAAAAGCTACCAAGCAGGATGCTTGGCTTACCATAAAGGCAAAGCTACCTCAGTAGTGGTGCTATATACCATAAGTGCAGAGCTAACAGAAAAGAGAGCTACTAAACAAGCATCTTGCTCGCGGAATGTTCTTCATAGTACCCTGAGCATCCTGCTCGGGGTGTATTGCCTTTGACGTTCTTAAGCACTACCATAGTACCCTGAGCATCCTGCTCGCGAAGGAAATTATTTGACTCTTCCTAAAGCCTTTAAAATCCCTTTAATTATTAAAAAAGGACTTGGTGGACAACCCGGTATGTAAACATCAATAAAATCATCATCTAATAAACTATTTTTAGCATATTCAGAAACAAATTTATTATTACCACATGCACAATTTCCAACTGCAATGACAAGATAGGGTTTGGGAATAGCGACCATCGTATCCAGAAATGGTTTTTGCATATTTCTTACTATTGATCCAGTAAATAGAATTACATCAGCATGCTTTGGAGATGCCACAAAGCTAATGCCATATTGATCGATATCATAAAATGAATTTGAGGTAGCATTCAACTCAAAAAGGCAAGCATTACACTCTCCTGCATCCACATATCTTATGTGGATCGAATCTTTATACTTTTTTCTAAATGTCTCTATATTTTTAGAATTTTCATTTATGATTATAGGTCTCTCGATTAGTTCAATGGCTCCAGATTTACAGACATCAGAGCACACTCTACAATTAATACATTTTATATTGTTTATTTTTTTATCATAAGATATCGCCTCCATTGGACATCTTTCAATACATTCCTTACAGTCTTTCTGACACAAAGAATCGTCTATAAAGGGAAAATCTTTAAATGACGCAGATAATTCATCAATTGACTTTGTAATTACTTTTGTTTTTAACAGATAATTTAAAACTTTAAACAATATAATCTCCTATCTATCCATAGATGAATAACATAGCTCAAAACTCTTATTTATTAGCGGAAAATCTGGAATAATATTCTTTGGAATACAAAAAGGCAAAACCATCCAGTTTCTATGTGAAGCAGATCGAATATGAATTCTATAAATCTTTTCGCTTTCATCAAGCATAACCCAATGCAAAGCTGTGCCTCTGGGAGTCTCCACTACTCCTATACCTATATTATTTTTAATAATTTCAGACAAATCCGTAAAAAACACTTTATCATCCAATTTTTTAATAAATTCGAAACACTGTTTTATTATTTTAAAAGATTCAATGCATTCCTCAAATCTTTGTACAAACCTACAGTAAACGTCCCCCTCAATCTGAAAAGGAACATTGAATTCTAAATCTGGGTAAATAGAATACCCAATATCTTTCCTGGTATCAAAATTAACTCCAGAAGCCCTGAGGGCTACCCCAGTCGCCCCCATTTCAATTGCTACATCCTTATGCAATATTCCAGTGGTCACAAACCTATCCAGTAAAAGCTCATAATCCTTTATAGATTCAAACAAGTTTTTTAATTCCGATTCTATATGGTCAAGTTCAATAAACATACTACTATCAAAATTAATATCCCTCTTTAAACCACCGGGACATATTATCCCCCTAAGATATCTGTGACCAAAGTATTTAAAGTTTAGTTGTTGAAGTTTTTCTTTTAAAATAGATCCTCTACTCACAGCAAAATGAAATCCCACTCCTGCACATATATTTCCAATATCGCCAATATGGTTGTAAAGTCTTTCTAATTCAAGAATTATTGCCCTGGAAAATTCAATATATTTAGATGTGTTTAGGCCATAAATACTTTCTATGGCTTTTGAAAAAGCATAGGTATGAGAGGCAGAACTCACTCCACAAAGCCTTTCAATGTATAAAAGTGCATCATTTACGCTTGAGCCCTCTATTAACTTTTCTATGCCCCTATGGGTAAAAAACAGTTGAGCCTGCATATTGATCATATCTTCCCCAAAAACAAAAAATCTGAAATGTCCAGGCTCAATTATTCCAGCGTGAATTGGACCTACAGGAACTTGAAATATTCCTTCACCTTTGACAGGAATAAAATTAAAATCTTTAGCTTTCCCAGGATTTATTTTTTTGTTTATAAAATCCTTTCTCATTGAAAAGGTGTCTTTAGGCCAGTCGGGAAAGTTGATAATGGGTCTTAGATCTGGATGTTTTATGGGTTTTATTCCAAATGTGTCAAAAATTTCTCTTTCCAGCCAGTTTGCTGATGGAAAATACCTTGAAATAGATTCATAATAAAGCTCATCTGAATTAACAAAAAATGATAATTCTACAATATCGCCATTTTTCATCAAAAAAATAGCATATATTTTAAAATTATTGTTAACAGATCTCTCATCATTTGCAAAAACTGTAAGAAGCTGTGCTCCAGAACTTCTTAAACTAATAATTTCATTATCTAAATTCTCTTTTGTCGTCGTAAACAGTATATAATTTTTCATAATTTCAAATACCTCTCATAAAATATTCAACAATTTTTGAAATAATATTTATAGAAGGTGTAAGAAAACAGCCAGTAATTATAAGAATAATAATAGGAATAGAAAGAAAAATATGTTGCAATCCAATCTTTTCTTTAAACTTAAAATCTGGTCTTTGATTGCTAAAATATATTTTTCCTAAATAATACATAAATGCGGCAAATACTGTGGCTATCAGAGTTAGAAAAATAACGCCTGGGAAAAAACCAAATTTTTGAAAAATAGCATACGCAATATATATTTCACTTAAGAAAATGCCAAATGGTGGAGAGCCAGCAACCGCAAGCAACGAACACACAAATATTATTGAAGTAATAGGTTTTACCTGACCAATGCCTTTTAGCCTGCCAATATTGTTACTTCCATATCTTTTAACTATAGAACCAGTGCTCAAAAATAGCGTTGATTTTCCAATAGAGTGATTGAACATATGAAGTATTGCGCCCAGAACACCAAAAAAGTTCCCCAACCCAAACCCAATAAGAATTATACCAATGTGTTCGACGCTCGAATATGCAAAAAGTCTTTTTATATCACGCTGGGTTAGTATAAAAGGAACGGAAAATATCATTGAAAGCACACCAAATCCTATCAACAAGTTGCTGGAAAATTCACTCCCAACAGCAGAAGATACCAACAAATGTTGTCTTAAAATTGCATAAACAGCGCAATTAAGTAAAACGCCCGATAAAAGAGCGCTTATAGGAGATGGAGACTGTCCATGAGCGTCTGGAAGCCACGTGTGCATAGGAAAAATTCCAGCTTTTGTCCCGTATCCAACCATAAGGAAGATAAACGATATTTTCATCAAATTCGGATCGAGATTCTTACCATATGACATAAGTTTGAACCAGTTAAGAGTTTCAACACCATTAAATAATGAAATTTGTTCTGCTTGATATATCAAAATTAACCCAACAAGTGCAAATGCTATGCCAACTGTACAAAGAATAATGTATTTCCACGCAGCTTCAAGGGATGCCCTTTTCCTATAAAAGCCAACTAATAGCGCTGAGATAACAGTAGTCGCCTCAATAGACACCCATATTAGACCAAGATTCTGACAAAGAACTGATAAATACATCATACAAACGAACAATAAAAATAGCACATAAAATGGCTTGACATAGCTCTTTTTCATCTCGTTTATTTCTATATCCCTATTGACATAATTCACAGAGGAAATAGCACATATAAGACTGACGATAGCAATTATTAAAACAAACGGCACTGATAAAAGGTCGATTGCAAATAAATTTGAGAAAAAAAGCGTTCTGCCAGGTGATAACACACAAAAACAGGCTATAAAGGAAAATAAACTCGATATCATCATTGCGCAAATGGCTAAAAGCTGAATTGCTTTTTTTTCTTTTGGCAATACGCAGAGAAAAGAAAATATTAGCGGTATTAAGACGATAAATAAAAGTATCACGATCAGCCCTTCAATTCGCTAAGATTTTCAGTATCAGTAGACTCAAAAAGACCATGAATATAATTTGTCATAATTCCCATTACAAGACCTCCAACAAGTAAATCAAAAAAGGTTCCAAATTCAAAAATCAGAGGCATTCCATTTGTAAGAGATACAGAATATAAAAATATGCCATTTTCCATAACAATTATCCCTATAATCTGACATAAAAGAGCGCGATGGCTCAGCATATAAAAACATCCTATCAGAATCGATGAAATAGCATAGAAAGAATAGACAGAACTTAAATGTGATATGCTAAAAAATCCAGAAGAATTCAAAATCTGGGAAAAGCCAATAAGAAATATGCCGATCAAAAGAGAGAGACCCTGCGGCATATTCATCGGAACGAGATCGTTCGATCTCAGTTTTCTGTTAACACGAAGAATTATAAGAGGTAGGAGAACAACTTTTACAAAAAAAGTAAGAAGTGCAGCAATAGCCGAGTGAAAAAAATTAAACTCATAACCCATAGAAAACATCGGAATCCCTATCATCAAAATACTTAGTGAGAGAGATTGAAATATTAGTAAATATACGCTTTTTGTAATATTCCTTGTTGACAGCATCCACAATGAACTTATAAGAAAAATGAAACATAAAAAATCCAAAAATCCACCTCCAAATTATTTTGTAAAATATATTAATATTGCAAGAACGCCCAATATGCCACTGGCAAAGAAGAACCCAGGAAGCCTGAAGAGCCTCATTTTAGGCACAACAGATTCAATAAATGCAAGCAATAGAGTAGCAAAGATAAAAAAGAAAATTTTCAACACTATAGCGAAAAAGAAATTTTGAACATTGGGAGAAAAAATACTTACGAATAAAGCGATTAGTATAAATTGTTTTAGCATCGATGCATAGTGAAAGACTCCCAAAAGACCACCCGAATATTCAAGAATCATCCCCTCGTGAACCATGGTAAGCTCTAAATGTGTATCGGGATTATCTACTGGAAGTCTGGAAGACTCTGCTATAACGATTACAAAGAGAGAAATGCTCAATAAAATTCCAGGAGTAGACCAACCAGAAGATAGCATATTATTTAGATTAAAAGACAGAGCGCTTAAAGAAAGAGCAAATAAAACTATCGACAGTACAGGTTCAGACAGAGTTGAGATCATCATCTCTCTACTGGAGCCCATACCTCCAAAGCTTGAGCCTGATTCCATACCAGCCAGAGCAATAAAGAATCTTGCAACCCCAAAACAATATATAAATGTTATAAGGTCATAGCTTGAGCCAGTTTTAAATCCTAAAAAGGGCAAAAAAGCACAAGCAGTTAGATATGCAGTAAAAACAATAAAAGGAGCTAAAACTGATATTAATGATGAATTTTCTGAGACAGTCGATTCTCTGCCGAAAAATTTCAAAAGATCTCTGTACGGTTGAAAAACTGAGGATCCCTTCCTGCATTGGAGAAAAGATTTTATCTTCTTGATAATCCCACTTACAAGAGGTGAAAAGACTAATACAAGGAGGATTTGGATTATTGAAACCAAAATTGTCTCAAAATTTATCGATAACATAGTAATAGCACCACCAGGGTAATAAATATATATGCAAGATAAAAATGTACATACCCACTTTGAAGAAATCTCATCCTAATAGAAAAATTTAAAATAAACTTTCTTAGTGGATTGTAAAGATAAGTAGTAAATGGAGGCTTTAGGTCCTCAGAAAATAAGATCTCCAATGGTCTGGTAGGATTTAATGTAATCTTTCTATTTGGTCTTAGGAAGAATGAATATGTACGTCTAATCGGCTGGGAAAATGAAGCAGCGGTATATTCCATTTTAGAATTTAAATTAATACCGCATCCCCATGTAGGAACTTTTCTAATATTTAATAGTCCAAGGAATCTTCCAAAAAAATAAGCCAAACAAAAGATTAAGCCAAAAATAATAAAAAATAAAAAATTTGTTGTTTGAAAATGGATAACATAGAAATCAGAATTTATTTGCATAAGTATTTTTGCAATATAGTAAAGAACATCAGAAGCCGATAAACCAAGTAAGATACAACTAAAAGCCAGTATAGCTTCAGGTAATATAATAAAAAGATTTGGCTCCTTTGCACTTTTTGCCTCAGATGATCGTGGCAATGAACAAAAAGATACCGAGAATGCCTTTACAAAGCAAGCTGCAGCAAGGGCACCCGTTAGAATTAAAGCGACAGGAGATAATATGGCAAAAAGTTTCCAATAAGAATGTGCAAAATACGATAGATTTAACATTGAAATATATATTTGATATTCGCTAGCAAAGCCATTAAAAGGCGGAATCGCTGAAATAGCCAGTGATCCTATAAGAAAAAATAAAGCAGTTTTAGGCATATTTTTTATTAATCCACCATAATGCTCCATATCCCTTGTACCGATTAATCTGATAATTGAACCTGCTGACAGGAAAAGCAAGCTCTTAAATACAGCATGGTTCAGAACATGAAACAAAGATGCACAGTAAGCAATTGCAGCAAAAGTATATAAAGACATCGATGAAAAGATTGTGCCTACGCCTATCCCCATAAATATTATCCCGATATTTTCAACGCTATGATATGCTAAAAGCTTCTTAATATCGTGCTCCATCAAGGCATAGAGAACGCCAATCAAAGACGATGCTATTCCAATGAAAAGTATAATGCTTCCCCACCAAATAGGACCTATACCCAACATATCAACAACAAATCTAAAAATTCCATATATAGCAGTTTTAATCATAACAGAGCTCATCATAGCAGAAACGTTGCTTGGAGCCGAAGGGTGAGCCATTGGAAGCCATATATGCAAAGGAACAATTCCAGCTTTTGTTCCGAACCCAATTAAAAAACATATGAAAATAATAGATTTGGAAAACATGCTCATATGCATAGCAGCAATTTTCATTGCATCAAAATTTAAGCCATTTGAGAATGTCCCCCAGTATAAGAGTCCTGAGATTATAAAAACAGTCCCAAAATGAGTCATAAATATATAAAAAAATCCAGCCTTTCGAACTTGCTGATGTCTATATTCAAAAGTTACAAGAAAATATGAAAGGATGCTCATTAATTCCCAAAATATTAAAAAAGTAACCGAGTTAGAAACCAAAAATAAAATTGACATTGAACAAATAAATAAATTATAAAAAAAGGAAAATTTCGCAATATTGTCATTTAGATAAGATTTCATATATTCCAAAGAATATATCATAATCAAAAAATTAATTGCAGATAAAATTAAAAGAAAGAAGGCTCCAAGCTTATCAAAATAAAATTGTAATTCTATATTCGGAGCAATAACTAAAAGCTTAAGCAAAATTGGATCTGGCAATAAAAATATAAAAATTCCTGATATAAAGCCAAGGGCTGAAGCAGTTAAACCAAAATATGAACCAATTTTCAAAGACAAAATTCTATTTTTTGAAAAAGCAAGGGGCACAATGGAACCCAAGATATAAAAACAGACTGCAAGATAGAAAAAGATACAACCTAAACCAATCATTAAGATAAATCACTCCAATAAATCATTAATTTTTTTTTGATAATTTCTCACAACATTTTTTAAAAAAGAAACGTCCAAAGTTTATACCTTTTTATTCTCTTAGTCAAGGGAAAATTTGATATTTGCACTAAAGGAAGGTGATTTTATACTGTAAAAAACAGTAAGAATTTTTATAATCTATAATGTTTTAATTCTGAATCTGCATAAATATAGCAAAAGTGCCAGTAGCGCCTACGTTAGAAAATTTTAATTATATACAGTTTCTAAATGTTTTTGATGTTTATAGCTATAAGCTTTAAAGGATGTTAAAAATAGAAAACAAAATTATTTCCACCATCTTCTGTGCATACTTAATTTTTTAATAACAGATTTTGGTAAAATATTATAATTTAAACCTAATCTATAGCCTAAATATTTAAGTATGTTTCTTACTATATATTCTGGTATTAGGTTATAAGACCTGTTCTTGATCAAAAAACCTAACTCTGATTTTATATACTTAAGCC
>Ga0078972_1011255_pt1 | contig 16132 bp, 10 predicted proteins | sample YelNatPaOPGAMG01_FD_67568 | JGI IMG/M metagenome (GOLD analysis project Ga0078972, IMG submission 67568) | Hot spring thermophilic microbial communities from Obsidian Pool, Yellowstone National Park, USA - OP-RAMG-01 (SPADES assembly) (version 2) | ecosystem: Environmental > Aquatic > Thermal...
GCGCGGCCGCGCTCGCCTCCGGCTCGCGGCTAAACGAGGCCAGTCCGCCTTGTTTTTCGCCGCGCAAATTCGTACTCTCCCGCTCCGATTGGCCCTTGAGTACGGCAAACAGAAAAAAATAGAACGAGGAGGCAAGGTGATGGTGAAATTCTTTTCGGCGCTGGTAATTTGCCTGGCGAGCGTAAATGTCCTACACGCACAAGAGATAACGAAACCGCTGGGCAGATGGGAACGCAAGGTCGGCAAAACACATGTAGTTTTGAACATCGAAGACAATCGTTTGCACGTCATCTGTACCGGCGACAAGACCATCACCTTACACGCCGACTATGCCATGACGCACGACGGTCTTATTTACGGCGTCGTCACCAGTATCGAATGTGACGAAGACGAAGAAGCAGAGATGAGCCGGACACTATTCGATGCGCCTTTCTGTTTCCGTTTCCGCATCGACGAAACTGCTCTGATTATCCACGATATGAAGGCCCACGATGCCGATAGTAAGGACGATATGTGGAACGGCCGCTACAAAGCCATTCCGCCGGCAGCGATCCGGGCAGGCGTCGCGCCTGCTTCTTACCCGATTTCCAAGGGCTATGCTTTTCCGTTCAACACGGCGCGGTGAAGCCTCATGAATCGACATGGCAAGCCCTGGTTCCTGGGCGGTTGCAAACCAGGATCGTATGTCAGCAAGAGGCTTTGCGCGGCCGCCTTATTCATGCCGCAGGGCTTCAATAGGATCGAGCATCGCGGCGCGATAAGCGGGGTAGAGGCCGAAGACGATGCCGGTGCCGACGGCCACGATCAACGCCAGAATGATCGGCAAAGCCGTCACCCGGGTCGGCGGCGTGTAATTCCAGAGCCATTCGGCCACTGGCGGGACGATGAAGACTAGACAAAGCCCTCCGAGGATGCCGAGCACGCCGCCCAGCGAAGTTTGAGCGACGGCCTCGATGAGGAACTGCCAGATAATGTCGCGGCGCTTGGCGCCCAAAGCGCGGCGAATGCCGATCTCGCGCGTCCGCTCCGTCACCGTCGCCAACATGATGTTCATGATGCCGATGCCGCCCACCAACAGCGAAATACCACCGATCACAAACAACAAGACCAAAAAACGCAACTGTTCCCGTTCGGCATGTTCCAGCTTGTCTAGCGGCACCGACACTTCCCAGTCATCCTTATAGTGGCGTGACAAAATCTGCTTAATCAGTTCGCCGGTCGAGCGCACCTTGTCAATGTCGCTGACGGTCAGCGTCACCTGACTGAGGACCACTTGCTCGCGTTGGAACGAACCAGCTTGCCGATAAGTGATGATGGAGCCGAAGTGCTCGTTGCAAGTCGTCAGCGGAATGTACACATCATTGTTATAATCTTCCGCCATCGCCCCGCCGGTATCGCCGACGGCGGTGCGGCTTTTGAGGACGCCGACGACCACCCACTCGGACTGACCCAATTTGAGGGTTTTCCCCAACGGGTTCTCAAAGGGGAACAGCCCTTGGGCGACGCGTGCGCCGAGGACGGCGACGTTGTCGTGATTTTCCTCATCTTCCGGGCGGAGAAAGCGTCCCAAGGCCAGAGGCAGATCGTTGATTTCGGCGTAGGCCGCGGTGGTGCCGACGGCGCGGCCGGTCCACATCAGGTGGAGGCGGCGCATTTCTTGGGGGAAAATGCGCATGGGCACCATGCGGGTGATGGTGCCGCCTTGCTGGAGAACAGCGAAGTGATCGTAATCGTCCTGGGTCAAGCCGTAGACGGCCACGCGCGACCGACCGGCCGTCGCTGAGTTCTCCGGCGGTTTACGGCTGCGGACGATGATGTTGGTCGCTCCCAGCTTGCGGATGTCGTTGAGCGCTTCTTGCATGCTGCCTTCCCCAAAGGCCATCAGCGTAATGACCGCGCCGGTGCCGATAATGATGCCCAGCACCGATAAGAAGGCGCGCATCTTGTGCAGCCACAAGCTGCGAATCGCCAATACCAAGCTGCGCCGTCCTTTGTCCCAATACAACACGGGGCCAATGGCGGCGCCTAACAACAGGATCCCCACGAGAATGTAGAGCAGGTACATGGGTGTCACTCGTGAATTCGGTCCGCGACGCTTCTCCAAAGCGTCGTTGACCCGATGGTCATAATCCAGCGGGGCGGAGGGCGAAGCCGTTGCCGGCAAAACCGTCCATCTTGACCAGCTTATTGCCGATGGTGCGGTGCAGATTGCGTTCGTCCGATTCAATGCGGCCGTCGCGCATGCGGATGATGCGCTTGGCCCATGAGGCGATGTCGTTTTCATGGGTGACCATGATGATGGTCTTGCCCATGTCGTTAAGTTGCTGCAAGCGCTCCATGATCTCATCGCTGGTGCGCGAGTCGAGGTTGCCGGTCGGCTCGTCCGCGAGGATCACGTGCGGATTGTTGACCAGAGCGCGGGCGATGGCGACACGCTGTTGTTGGCCGCCGGACAGTTGCATGGGGCGATGGTCGAGCCGATCGCCCAGGCCGACTATGTGGGCCAGATGAATGCACCATTCGCGGGTCTGGGCGTTGAGCTTGATGCCCTGGTAGAGCAGCGGGATTTCGATGTTCTCCACGACCGTGTACTGCGGCAGTAGGTTGTACGATTGGAAAATGAAGCCGAGATATTTGCTGCGGATTTCGGAGAGTTGATCGTCGTCCATCTCCGAAACATCTTCGTCGCCGAGGAAATATTGGCCGCTGGTCGGCCGGTCGAGGCAGCCAAGCTGATTGAGCAAGGTCGATTTGCCGGAGCCAGACGGTCCCATCAGGGCGACAAAATCGCCTTCCTCGACCGACAGGGTAATGCCGCGCAAGGCTTGCACCTCGACGGATTCGAGGTAATAGATCTTAACCAGGTCGGTAATGCGAACGATATCGGCCATTGTAGGTGGGACCTTGAAAAACCTCCGTCATGAATCTTGGTGAGCCAACCCTTGGCGAGCCGCCGGGTTTATCCCGGCGGTGCAACGGTGCCGCCGGGATAAACCCGGCGGGCTCGCCAAGGGTTGTTCGTTACGGGTTTGCAGGCGTTTTGGCGCCGGGGGGTGCGCCGCCTTGGCTGCGGCGTCCGCCGCCGCCAAAACCTCCGCCGCCAGGTGCGTTGGGGGGGCCTTGCATGCCAGGGCTGCCGTTGGGCATTCCTCCTGCTCCGCCTTTCCAGTTGCCCTTGTTTTTGCCTTTTTTGCCTTCCTTGCCGCCGCCTGGGCCTCCTGGACCGCCGAAACCGCCGCGGTCGCCGCCGCCCTGGCTGCTTGGCGCCGAGACGCCGTACTGCACTTTCTCTTTGTCTGTGAGCAGCACGCCGGGATTGAGGACAACGACATCGCCCTCGTTTAAGCCTTCCTTGACTTCGGCGATCTTCTCATTGGCTTTGCCCAAGGTGATTTCGCGCATCTCTGGGTGGCCGTCCACAATGACGAAGCAGCGGCGTTTGTCGCCCATGTCCACGCTGCCCATCAGCGCTTCCAGCGGAATGGTCAACACCGGTTCGGGCGTGCTATCGACATAGATCGTCACTACCGCGTCCATGCCCGGCTTGAGGCCCTCCAGGCGGCTGTCATCGATGGCGATATATGTTTGATAAACCTTGACATCGGAGCTGAAGAAATCGGTCTGCGACGCCACGGGGGCCACCGATTTGACGTGCCCCTTCAAGGGGCGATCGGGGAAAGCGTTGACGCGAATAGTAGCCGGCATGCCGTGCCGCTCCAGTTTCTTTTCCACGTCTTCGTATTTATCCGCGAAAGCTGTCTGCATGTCGGTATCGAAGGTCACGTAGGCGGAGAGGGCACTGAGCGGCTCCGGCCCAATTAACAAGGCGGTGTTGACGGCCTCGCTGAAGCCGGTGTGCTTGACCACGTCGGGCTTGACGCGGGAAACCATCGCTTCGTGGATACGGGCATTGACCACCATTTGCTTGAGGTCGGGCACGGCGATCAGCTTTTGGCCTTCCTTGACCTGTTCTCCCTGGGCAATGACGCCCGCGGAAGATTGGCCGAAGCGAGCGCGTTCCTCGACGTAATAGATCACCATGCCGTCGCGCGGTGCTTCGATATAGCAATCCTTAATTTCCTGGTTGATGTCTTCCAGTCTTGCCAATTGTTTTTGATACTGGGCCTGGGCCGAATCGACGGCTGCGTCATCTTGTTCGAGGGTCTTTTGCAGCACTTCCTCGGCCGTGGCCGCCTGCCGCTTGGCATCGTCGATGTTGGCCTGGAGCTGGACGCGATTTTTCTCCTTGGTCAGCTCATCGAGCACTTTCAGCTGGGTACGGTAGTTCTCCACGGTAAGCTCGGCCGTTTTGCGGCGAGACTCGTCTGATTCCGCTTGGGAGACGGTGACATATTGCCGGCCCGGACGCGACATCATTTCCGACCAGACGGCCCGCTCTTGCCACATGAAAAAATCCGTTTTAGCCATGTCATATTTGTTTTGCAGATCGAGTCTCAGCTGCTTGTACTGACCTTCCAGGTACTCCTTCAGAGCAATCTCCTGCACGAGGACGTTGGCTTTCTTCAACTCCAGGTCCGCTTTGTTTTTGCCCAAGTTGATGATGCGCTGAAGCTCGGCTTTCTTGAGGGCTTCTTTGGCCTTGGCAACCTCAATCTCTTGCAACGTCAGCGAGTCTTGCAAAGCGGAATCATCGAGTTCCAGGATCTTGTCGCCCTTCTTAACGAAAGAGCCGTTGTCAATGACCCAACGAATGCTGGTGGCGGCGCCTCCGGGCGTCTTGGCCTTGACCTTACAGCTGAAGAACGTGTTGTCGGCCGGTTCCAGGCTACCGCGCTCGGTGATGGTGATCTGGAGCTTTTCCTTTTTGATCGTGTGCAGAAGCAGATCGGGGCGCACGGTATGCTTGCGGGCGTAGAAGTACCATCCGCCCACGCCGACACCGCCGAGAACGAGCAGCAGCACCAGAGCCATCAGCCATTTACCGCGCCGCTTCCAGCCGCGCCCCTTGGGCAGGCGGTTCGGGGCGGGGCGGAGGGAGCTGTTCGGGCCGGTTGTCAGGGGATGAAGATCCGGGACGGTCTCCCGGTTGGTGTTGCTGTTGTCCGGGGGCTGAGCGGTCGTTAGCGGATTGGTTGGCGGTTGCGTCTGCATCGATCCACACTCCACGGTTGTCCAGGGGCATCACCCCCATGTCACGGTACAAATAGGTCCGGTTTATCTGGTACGTGATCCAAGTATTGTACAGGTCGTTTTGCGAAGCCACCAGAGAGCTTTGCGTAGAGAGCAACTGGTTGGTGAGAGCGGCTGGGTCACCCTGCTGAGGCGCCCGCGAGATGGGGCCAACTAGGCCAGGAAGAATAACGTCTGCTCCGGGCGGCGCTTGGGGCTGGCTGAACGCCTGCAAGGCCTGGTCCACTTGCATGTAGGCCAGTTCGATTTGGCGTTTCTGCACGCGCTGATAGTTGTTGGCCAGCACGCGCACCTGGCGCAAATCAAAGCGGACGTTAAAGAGCAGTTGGTCCTCGAATTGCAACAGGCTGCGGCGCGCTTGCTGGAAGTAAATGAGCGTACTACGGTAGTTGTTGCGTTGCAAGATGCGGACCAGCGGCAATTGGCCGGTGAAAATCAATTGGTGCGTAGTACGCGATCCGGAGAAGGCAAAAGGAAGGCCCCGTCCGGCGGGCGTAGTACTGGCCAGGTGATAATCGACATTGAAGGTGCCCATAAGGGCATTAGCGGCCACGCGAATCTTACGCCAGGCGTCGGTCAGCTGTGCTCGCACATTAAAGAGATCCACACGATTGGCCATCGTGGTCTGTTCGACGGCCAAGAGCGCTTCGTCCTCCGGCGCCGCCAATACGTCGACCCCGTTAGCGCGGCACGGGATCAGATCAGGCCACATCTTCTTGATGTCCTGTAAGCGCTCGACATAAGCGTGATCGACGACCGTAAGGAAAATGCGATGCGCTCCAAAAAACTCCTCGCGTGCTCGCCTTTGCTGCGCCCCAGGAAGCCCCGCCAACTCTTTGTCCGTCAGCCAATCTTCGCGCTCGTAAATGCTGACTCCCAACTCGTATTCTGCCAGGTCGAGGTCGAACTTCAACTCGTCGCGGCGGCGCTGTTCGGCTTCCGGCAAAGGTTCCACCGGGTTTTCCGCTTCCTTTCTCCTGATTTCTTGGAGAACGGCCCTCCGCCTCATGATTTCGTTCATGAGCGCCCTTCTCCGCTCGTCCCACGTCTTGTCCTTGGCGAAATTTTCCCAGTACGGCAAGCGCCGAAAGATGTAGGCTTGCGCCTTGGTGCCGCGCAGCAAGGGCGTCCGCTCCAACAGACGCCGAAACCGGCCCCGCAACAGCTTGGCTTCGGTGGATCGACCATAGGAATCGGCGTTAGTGAGCACCCGCTGGTGATTGATGAACAACTTTTCGTAAGCCTCAATGATGTTAATCATCGGCTGCAATGGTCCCGGCGCAATGTCAAGAGGGACTGTCATCGGCAGGCCAAGTTGTTGTTTGAGTTGGTCCAGCGATACACGAAAGCTAAGCTGCTGGCCCAAGATGGCCTCATAGCTGCGCAGCAACGACTGTTCCACGGAGCCTTTTTGCACTTGGTTGACCAAGCCTCCATCCAGCCACACCTCGAAGATGCGCAGAAAGCGCTGCAAGGACTGAATGTTCTTGTAGTAGTTGAAGAGGACCGTCCGCTCCTGAATGGCGGAAAGATAACCCTGGGGAGTGATAAGCACGCCCGAGTTGAGGATCGCGCCCAAGGCCGGCGTCGGCGACACCTGCACGGTGGCCGGATTGGCCACCAACGGCAGGGTGAAAGCATTCGGTACAAAGGGCGCGGGTTGGGCTACGGTGCTGGGCAGCAAGGAGACCACGCCAGCGCCGACACCGGGGATGAAGGCCGTGGACTGACCAACTGCGAAGTAGGCGTAGTATTCTTGACGGAAACGATAAAATTGCCGGATGGCATAGACCAGATCGCGTTCGGCCTGGGTCAACGGCTCCAGGGCCACCGCCCGCCCGCCGCCGGCCAAAAACGGCTGGACGATGTCGAAGTTGATGGTGGAAACGCTGGTCGTGCCGCCGCTCCTGCCCAGGTTGTACACCGTTTGGTTGGCAAAGTTGAACAGTAACAGAGCGCCGGTGGAAAACGTCTTGGTGAAGCCGGCAGTTGTGTTGGCGAGCCAGCCATTGAACGGTTTGCCCCCGGTTTGGCTGCCGGCGCGTTGGCGAATCAGCTGCTCCGTGACAAACGGCTGGGCGATGAACGCGAAGCGTTCGGCCGTCACCGCCAAGGCCGTCAGATACAGGTTCTCACGCTCGGTCTGGAATTGCGGACTGTTCAGGAAGCCTAGTTCCGTGACCTGTTCCAGATTGAGCATGAAAGGCTTGTGCTTCGAGAGGCCGGAAACATCCAGCGACACGGGCAGTTGTTGATTACTGGTGATGGGGCCGGCCAATTCGGCCTCGATGTTCTGTTCGATCTCACGGGCGCGTTCGGCGAAGGTCTTGACTTCTCCCATCAGTTTGGGATCTTCTTCGCCTTCGGCTTCTTCTCGCTGGGCCTCCTCTTCGGCCTGCTGCCGGGCGCGGTTCTCCATGTCCCAGCGGCGCATCAGTTCCAGGTAGCCGGTCCCTTGCCAATAGGCATAGCCCTTAAGAAAAGGCCGTTGGGGATGCGGTGAGAGGTCCCATGCAGCCGGATCGTCTGGGGGCATGGGTGGCCGATCGGGGTCGGTCGGGTCGGCAAAGCGTGACAGCGGATGCGGATAGACGTAGTAATCGTTGAGCTTCCATTGCGGATATTTGTCCTTTTCGCACAGAATCTCATCGACTTCGGCGTCGGCGCGCCGGCGGAAGAAGCGTCGTGTGCAGCCGCTTAAGGACATGAGCAAACCCAGCACCAGCAGTGTGGCAAGAATCGACCGACCAAGGCGATCGTCTTCACGGCGAGAAAGCCAGCTTCGCATGGCATCCATGCCCCTGTACGCAGATACGGAACAACTGACAGAAGCGTTATCGGCGGCAGGACTTTACTGGCTTAACTCTTAATAGGGTATCTGACGAACCATGAGAAAATGATGAGAAGGCGGCAAAGGCCGGCTCCGCCGCTGTTTTTGTCTTGACTAACTGATGAGTTAGGTTAACCTAATACAGGCGTTTCCTGGTGGCGACGGAGTGGCGGCGCCATGTATTGCGGTTCGACAATTCCTTCCCTGGAAGAAATCCATCGTTCCGTGCCGATCCCCACGCGCTGGTGGCGGCGTTTTCTGGCCTTTTCCGGCCCGGCCTTTATGGTCAGCGTCGGCTACATGGATCCGGGCAATTGGGGCACCGACTTGCAGGCCGGCTCCTCTTTTGGACCGCGGCTGCTGTGGGTGCTGCTGATGTCTAACCTCATGGCGCTGCTCCTGCAAGGGCTGGCCAGCCGGCTCGGCATTGTCGCCGGCCGCGATCTGGCTCAGGCGTGCCGCGAGAGCTATCCGCGTGGCACGGTGTTCGGTCTGTGGCTGTTGACCGAGATCGCTATCGCCGCCACGGACCTGGCCGAGGTCATCGGCACAATTATCGCTCTCAAATTGCTCTTTAATGTCCCCTACTTGTTTGGCCTGGTCATCGCCGCTGCAGACACGCTCTTATTATTGGCCTTGCAGCGCCGCGGGGTACGGCTTTTGGAACTGTTGACGCTTGCTCTGGTAGCGGTGATCGCCGTTAGTTTCGTCGTCGAGATCCTGCTGGCCCGGCCGGATTGGGCCGCGGTGCTACGCGGCTTCGTGCCAGGGCTAGATCCCCACGACCCCGCCGCCAGTCTGTATGTGGCCATTGCCATGCTCGGCGCCACCGTCATGCCGCACAATCTCTATTTGCACTCGGCTTTGGTGCAAACACGGGCGTTTCCCAATACGCCGGAAGGCAAACGTCTGGCCTGTAAGTATAACCTGATCGATTCGGCGCTGGCCCTCAACGGCGCTTTTTTCATCAATTCGGCCATCCTCATCTTGGCCGTGGCAACGTTTTTCGCCCACAGCCAAAAAGTGGATAAACTGACCGACGCCTATCACCTGCTCGGCGAGGTCTGGGGCACGACGTTAGCCAGCGTGCTCTTCGCCGTGGCGCTGTTGGCCTCCGGCCAAAGCTCGACCCTGACGGGCACCTTGGCCGGACAAGTGGTCATGGAGGGCTTTGTACAGTTACGACTGCGGCCGTGGATGCGCCGCTTGCTGACGCGCTTGGCTGCCATTGTGCCCGCCTTGTTGGTCTTGACGCTGGCTTCCACCGCCGAGGGCGCCGGCGCTTCGTCGAATGCCCCCGAAGAGATAGTCGAGGGACGCTTGTTTGAACTGCTGGTGTTCAGTCAAGCCGTCCTCAGTTTTCAGCTGCCGTTCGCCATCATCCCGTTGGTACAGTTTACTAGCGATCGCCGCCGCATGGGTGACTTTGCCAATCCCCCTTGGCTGAAGGGATTGGCCTGGCTGTGTGCCGCCGTCGTGGTGGGACTGAACGGCGTGCTAATCGGGATGCAAATGAACCAATGGGCGAACACCGTGCAAGAAGCCGGCTGGAGCAGCATGTGGATCTACGGCGCCGTCGGGTCGCTGTCGGCAGTCTTGGCGGGGTTCCTGCTATGGGTGATGCTTTATCCGTATTTCCATTATCGGGTGGCCGCGCCGACACCGTTGCCGGTCCCGGAATTGCCGGCGGTGCGCTATCAGCGAATTGGCGTGGCCGTGGAATTCACCGGCGGAGACAACGCCGTGCTGGCCCAGGCGGCGGCCCTGGCGCGGCTGCATGGGGCGCCGCTGTTGCTCATTCATGTGGTGGAAGGGCCGGGAGCAGACTATTACGGCTCAGCTACCGACGATCAGGAAAGTCGCACGGATCGCCAGCGGCTCGGCGAATTGGTCAAGCATTTGCAAGCAGAAGGATTACGCGCCGAGGGCGAACTGGGCTACGGCGAACCAGCGGCCGAACTGGTCCGCATCGCCCGCGAGCGCAAACTCGATTTCCTGGTGCTGGGCACACACGGCCATCGCTTTTTCGCTGACTTGGCGCTGGGGCAAACTGTCTCGCCTGTATTGCACCGTCTGCAAATCCCCATTTTGGTGGTACCGACGACGCCGTCGTGAACCTGTACTGGACACGGGGAGATTGGACACTGAGGCGAGCGGGGGGTGTGACCCCCCCGCTCGCCCAACAACCGGGGGGTTCACACCCCCCGCTCGCCAAGTAAAAACTCGGATGGTCACATCACCTTAAACCAGCAGATGTAAGCCACAGTCGAATAAAGGGCCAGACCGATGGTGAAGATGCCGCCCATGAGCAGCACCACCGAACGGGCTGCGGCTTTATCGCTTTGGCGGTATTGTTCCCATTCCTCCCGAGTGAAGTGCAAAGGTGGTTTGCCTGGCCCGCCAGGAATGCAGACGTCTTGCGAAGGATTATTGTGTTCGTGTGATTGGTTCATGTCTTGGACCTCGTGGTTTACCCATTCTTCCCTCCTCTAACAACCTAACGACCGCGACGGCAAGGTCAAGTGTCGTGTCGGCGAAGCAGTTCCTTAAATTTTTTTGGACCGGACCCCCATTTTTCTCAAGATGGCCGTCGTTATAACCGATACCTTTCAACAACCGACTTGGGAAACTCGATTTTGCGGTAGAGGAGGGGAGGTGCGCCGATGGGCATGGGACCGATCATCTGGACCTGTCTGGCGCTGACTCTCCATCAGGGGCCGGCGGTCCAGGAATACTTCATGCCCAGCCGCGGCATTCGGCTTCCTCTTAAAGTAACGGATCCGAAACGAGCCAGCGAGATACAGGCATTTATCCTGCTCGTCTCCAAGGACAAAGGGAAAGTATGGGAACCTGTGGATCGCAAGCCGCCCACCGAACACGAGTTCATCTATCGTGCTCCCGAAGACGGCCCCTACTGGTTCCTCGTTCAGCAAGAAGACCGCACCGGGCGAACGAATCCCTCCAATCCCGAACGGGTCAAGCCGAGCATGGCCGTGATTGTGGACACCGCACCGCCGCAGGTCAAGGTGACGGCGGAGCGTTTGCCCACCGGCCAAATTCGCGCTCACTGGACAGCTTGGGATGCTTATCCCGATCTGCGTTCGTTGCGTCTGGACTATCACACCAGCGCCCTGCCGGAAGGTCAGTGGACGCCTTTGCCTGTCGCCTTGGTGCTGCAAGGCGATAAGGAATTTGATCCCGGCAAAGATGGCAAGGCCGGCGAGGTCCGCGTGCGCGTCCAGCTGAAGGACCAGGCCGGTAATGTGGGTGAGGATGTGTTCGTGCTGCATGCGGCGGCAGCACCTGCTGCCGGACAAGCAGAGCAAGCGCCGTTCAGTATCATCTCTACCACGCCGAGCAATCCTTCCAGTCAACCCAATCGGCTGACCAGTCAGCAGGCGCCGCCGCGCCCAACCATTGAAGCAACTCCGGGAAGCTTGGCCGTGCCCGCGTCGCCCCCGCCGCCGACTGAGGAGCCGAACGCGCCTGTTCCAAGTCCGGCCCCCCTCACCGGATTGCCTTTGGCTGTTAGTAGTTCCGTGGGGCAGGCGCCGCGCCTAGCTCAAGCCGGGACAGGCGAGGCGTCTGTGCCGCCGCCCATCCCCCCGCCGGGCAATAGCAACCTCGCTGAAGCGCCGGCCTCTTCTCCTGCTGTCAAGATTGTTAAGGCGCGCGAGGTTCGCATTGATTTCACCGTCGGCAAAGTTGGGCCTTCCGGCTTGGGCAACGCCGATGTTTACGTTACGCTCGACAGAGGCCAAACGTGGAAAAAAATGCCGGGCGAGGTGCCGATTAGTCTGCCGCCGGGCGCCGATCTCCGCGGGCCGGAAGTGTCCGGTTCGGTGGGCGTGCAGTTGCCGGCCGAGGGGACCATTTACGGCTTCCTCGTGGCCGTCAAAAGCAAGGCGGGACTGGCACCGCCTCCTCCCAAGCCGGGCGATCCGCCGCAAGCGCTGGTGGAACTGGATACGACCGCTCCAACTGGAAAGTTATTCAAGCCGCAGCTGGATCCGACCCAACCCAATACGCTCCTTCTCACCTGGGAAGCAAAGGACCGTAATTTGGGCGACAAGCCGATCACCTTGGAATGGGCCGAGCAGAAAGACGGGCCTTGGAACCTCATCGGCGAAGGCCAGCTGCCCAACACCGGCCAATATCCGTGGCGTTTGCCCGAACGTTTGCCACCCCGTGTTTACCTGCGCCTGACCATGCGGGATTTGGCCGGCAACGAGTCGCGTGCCCAGACCGACAAGCCCGAACTGATCGACCTCAGCGTGCCGCAGACGAAAATCACCGGCATCGCGCCCGCTTCACGCTAACGGTCAAGCCTCGTGTTCGCATGCTTTGGCCAGGAGAATGCGGCCGCGGTTTTCATGTTTGGCGTTGCTCCGTTTGTGAACTACAATCAAAGCGAGGGCTTCGCCCAATCGCCAGGGAGCACGCATGGAGAAGATAACCGAAACTTGGGTCACGGCCCCCGACCGCCCGATCCTTTCCACACGCCGTGATGCATGTATCGTCCACATCTATCCGACCGGGCCGGGTATGGGAACGCGCTATCCGTTAGGCGACGCGCCAGTGGTCCTGGGCCGCGGCAACGACTGCGACATTCGCATCAACGATCATTCGGTATCGCGCCGCCATGCTCGTATCCAGCCCGGCGCCGACGGCTATTATGCCGTCGATTTGCAGAGTACCAACGGCACCTTCGTCAACGACAGACCGGCTTCCATCTGCAAACTGACTGACGGCGATTATCTGCGCGTCGGCAACTGCATCTATCGCTTCCTCGCTGGCGGCAACGTCGAGACCGAGTATCACGAGGAGATCTATCGCCTCACCATTATCGACGCCTTGACGGAAACGTACAACAAGCGCTATTTGCTGGAATTTCTCGACCGGGAACTGTCGCGCTCGGAACGCTATACTCGGCCGTTGGCCCTTATCATGTTCGACCTAGATTGCTTCAAGGCCGTCAATGATGAGCTAGGCCATCTCGGCGGTGACTTCACGCTCCGCGAGATGGCCGCCTGCGTCCGAAGTTGCGTGCGCAAGGAAGAGGTGTTCGCACGCTATGGCGGCGAGGAGTTCGTCATCGTCCTGCCGGAAACAGACTTGCAGGGGGCCGCCGCTGTCGCCGAACGCTTGCGGGCGATGGTCGCCAAACATCCCTTCCACTACGAGGGCAAGTCCTATCCCGTGACGGTCAGCATCGGCGTCGCCGCCACCGACGGCAGCCGTCCCCTCTCGCCGTCGGACCTCCTCAACGAAGCCGATCAAAAGCTGTTCGAGGCCAAGCGCCAAGGCCGTAACCGCGTCGTCGCTTAATTACTTCCTACAATAGCACCCAGGTTCTCTCCGGGATGCTCACGGATAAAGCCGACGCGCATGGAAATCGAAGACGCCTTTCTCCATGACATCTTGGCGCATCCCGACGAAGATGCGCCGCGCTTGATCTACGCCGACTGGCTCGACGAGCGCAATGATCCACGGGGAGAGTTCATCCGCATTCAGTGCATCTTGGCCCAACTTGGCGATGAAGATCCGCGCCGCTGGCCCTTGGAACAGCGTGAGCAAGAACTGCTGCACCAACACGGGGCGAAATGGCTGCCGAAAAATAGCGGCAACATTCCGTGTTTCTTCCGTCGGGGGTTCGTCGAGAAAATCGTACTGCTCCTGAGCGACTTCCCCCGTGTGGCGGGGCTACTCTTCGAGCAGGCGCCTATTCGCCAGGTTTCCTTGCTCGAACCATCCTTTGTTTCTTCCAGCGAACAAACACGAACCGACAGAGAACTAAGCAAACGAATTCGAGATGTTATTCAGTCACCGTACATGGCAGGTCTGCGATGCTTGCATTTGGGTTTTCCTTTAGGTATCGACGGTTTACAACGCTTCCTCGAATCGCCCTTCATGGAGAATTTATCTGAATTACATCTTGAATGTACAGATTTAACTCTGGATGCGGTGCGCATTCTGGCAAACTGTTCATCGTTGACGAACCTGACGCGATTGAATCTGAGCGGCAATCGTCTGACGCACGAGGTGGTGCGCATACTTGCCCAGGGCCGTTTGCTGCCACAACTGGAGACGCTGTGTCTGGACTGCAACCTTCTGGGCGATACAGGTGCCTTGATGATACGCGATTGGCCCGCATTGCCGCGCTTGATGCGCCTCAGCCTGGGACACAATCACATATTCACCGCCGGAGTGAAGGCCCTTGCCGAAGCGCCAACGCTGCGAGAATTGCTCTCTCTCAATCTTTCCCGGAACGTCAGCAGCAATGCCGGGGTCGCTGCCCTGGCCTCTTCTTCCTGGACGCGCTTGCAAGCGCTTTATCTGTGGTTCAATGGGATCGGTGATGAAGGAATACGAGCGCTGGCCCAATCGGAGACGCTTTCCCAGCTAAGGCGGCTCACTCTTACGGCCAACCGCATTACCCCCGTTGGGGCGCGTACCTTGATCGCCTCGGCAACGTTGCCGCGCCTGGTACGTATGGATTTGCAGCGCAATGATATTGGGACGGCGGAGCAACAGGGCTTGCGCGATCGGTTCGGGCCGTTCGTGTACTGTTGAAACGAAAGGGCCGACAATGAGTCCGCATATTTTCGATGCGATCGTGATCGGTGTCGGTGGCATGGGATCGGCGGCGGCGTGCGAATTGGCACGGCGCGGCCGGCGTGTCTTGGCCTTGGAGCAGTTCGCGCTGGGTCACGATCGCGGCAGCTCGCACGGCCATACGCGCATCATCCGCAAAGCCTACTATGAACATCCCGATTATGTTCCTCTGGTTTGCCGCGCCTTCGAGCGTTGGTACGACCTGGAGCAGCGACAAGGCGTTCATCTCCTGACGGAGTGTCCGTGTCTGTCGATTGGCCGTACTGATAGCTCGATGATTACCGGCGTCCGCGCGTCGGCGGCCCAACATCATCTGCCGGTGGAGGCACTGAGCGCAGCAGAGCTACAGCAACGCTTCCCGCCCTTTTGTTTTGATGACGGCTACGTGGGCGTGCTAGAACGCTCGGCGGGATTTCTGTATGTCGAAGATTGCGTTCAGGCCCATATCTGCGAAGCGGTGCGATTGGGAGCGACGATTCAGGACATGGAGCCGGTCGTCTCCTGGCAAGCGAACGAACGTGAAGCGACGGTGCAAACGACGACAGATCGCTACACGGCGGCGCGTCTGATTATCACCGCCGGCCCGTGGGCGGGGCAATTGCTGGCGCAACAGGGAGTGTTCCTCCGTGTCATGCGTCAGGTGGTACAGTGGTTCGGCACGCGCGACGACCGCTTGTTTCGCCGCGATGTTTTCCCGCTCTACATCGCGGACACGCCCCAGGGCCATTTTTATGGTTTCCCCGTGCTCAACAGCAACGGCGCCAAAGTAGCCCAGCATTACGGAGCGCCCGAATGGAGGCATCCTTCGGAGATCGATCGGGCCGTCCAACCGCAAGATGAAGAAACGATCCGCTCTTTCCTGCGCCGATACCTGCCCTTGATCGATGGACCGTGCCGCCGCGTCTCGGTATGTGTCTACACACTGACGCCGGATCGCCACTTCGTCATTGATCTGCATCCCGATCATGCTAATGTGGCGCTGGCGGCGGGATTTTCGGGCCACGGTTTCAAATTCGCTCCGGTGGTTGGCGAAATCCTTGCAGACCTCGCCGACCACGGCCGCACGGAACTGCCCATCCGCATGTTTAGCATCCAGCGTTTCGGAAGGACCAGTTGAGACAGCGGACTTATCCAAAACCCTTTCAATCGCCGTACTCTATACGGAGTACGGAGAGATTGGACACTTTGGCGAACGGGGTGGCGTCCGCACCCCGAGGGCGGCACGTGGACAAGGGGGAAGGGACGGTCATCCTCCGCCGCGCTTATATTTCCGACATGGCCGTGGAAGTCCTCGCCGAAAGGGTACAGCCGTAGCGGTTGGCGGACGAGCGTTCGACGGCTCGCTCGGAGCCGCTCTCCTCTACACCACTTAGGGCTGGCGGACTTTTCCCTCCCCCCTGTGGGAGAGGGAGCCTTGTTTTTCCCTCCCCCTCTGTGGGGGAGGGAGTTGTATTTGTTCCCTCCCCCCTGTGGGGGAGGGAGTTGTATTTGTTCCCTCCCCCCTGTGGGGGAGGGAGTTGTATTTGTTCCCTCCCC
>Ga0078972_1011260_pt1 | contig 16128 bp, 8 predicted proteins | sample YelNatPaOPGAMG01_FD_67568 | JGI IMG/M metagenome (GOLD analysis project Ga0078972, IMG submission 67568) | Hot spring thermophilic microbial communities from Obsidian Pool, Yellowstone National Park, USA - OP-RAMG-01 (SPADES assembly) (version 2) | ecosystem: Environmental > Aquatic > Thermal...
TTGGAGAGGATAAAGGAAGGGAAAAGGGGAGAGCTTTCCCTAAATGGATTGTGGCAGGTTTGTAGATACGACGATTTGGATATGGATAAGGGAACCTATGAACCTCTTCGAGAGCTTCCGCCCCAACCCCATTGGCGTGGCATAAATGTCCCTTCCAATCTCCATTCCCATCCCGCTTTGAATATGGCGCATAGGGTTTGGTATCGCTGTAAAGTGGAGATACCCAAGGAGCTATCGGGAAAGAGCTTCATTTTGGATTTCTCGGGGACGAATTGGATAGCCTCGGTTATCGTGAACGGAGTCTTCATCGGTTGGCATAAGAGCACTCGCGTTCCCTGGAGGATGGATATCACGAAGGCAGTCAAGCCGGGCGAGGTAAACGAGATATTGATAGGGATAAAGGATGCTTGGTATGCGATAGATGCCAAATTCCACAAATGTTCTTTGAATAGGATGAGAAATATCCCCATTCAGAACTTCTCACACATCCGTTTCGTCGCTCCCATTTATCCTTCCACAAAGGGAGATGCGGATGGAACTGAATGCGGAATAACCGACCCCGTTTCCCTCATCGTTGCGGGTGAGGTTTATGTGGACGATGTGTTCATAAAGACGAGCGTTAAAGAGGGGAAAATCACGGCTGAGCTGAGATTGAAGAGCAATGCTGATACCCCAAAACGAATCTCCCTTGAATCGGAAGCGGTCTTTGATAAAACGAAGGAAATAGAGAAGAGATTTCCCGCTCAAAGCATAGAGATTCCTCCCAATGGTTCCGTTGAATGGCAAATCTCATCGGAATGGAAGGATGCGAAGCTATGGTGGCCGGGCGATGACCCAGCAAATCTCTATCGCCTTCGCACGAGATTGTTAGGGGAGGGAAATTTAATTGATGAATTGGAGACGACTTTCGGCTTTCGAGAGATAACGATAGATGGGATATATATCAGGGTTAATGGTATAAGATACAATTTCTGGAATCTGCTGGGTGGTTTGAAGGGGAGGACGCCGGAGGAGATGCTGGAGCATTTCAGGAAGGGGAACAACAGGTTTGAGAGATTCAGCGAGGACCTCAGGTTGAGGCGCTTCTTTGGTCCACGAAGGTATCAGCTTGACTGGACGGATGCCCATGGCATTCCCGGACGCCTATCATCGATGATAGATGGGATGTTCATAAATTACGACCTATCAAATCCCTTCGTATGGGAGAACTTCCGCGAGCACATTCAGCAGGTCGTCCTCGCCTACCGCAATCATCCATCCATCTTCTTCTATAGCCTTGAAAACGAGATAGGCTTCATAAATGGGCGTCTCGCCTACAGGCATATTATGGATAAGGTGGAAAGCCAGCTTAAGGGATTGATTGAGGTGGCGAAGACCTACGACCCCACACGCCCATCCTTCCTTGATGGAAGCGGTGCTTTGAGGGACCAGAGCGCCGATATAAATTGCCTCCATTATCCCGAAGCCCAGTGGGATGAATATCCCGAGGGAGCCTATGAACTGAAATTCGATAGATATGTGGAGGAGATGGGTTGGAATTGGGATAGGAAGAGACCATTGGCGATGGGCGAGATGACTTTTTTCTCTGGCAAAAACGCCGACCACGCCTGGATAGGCGGAGATAAGGTCTTTGAAGGACGCTACTACGCCAAGCGAGCATATGCCAAATTCGTGAATTTATTGTTGGAGGCGTATCGCTGGAACGATGTAGCCATCCTCTGTCCTTGGATAGGAATGGACGATTTCCCCGAATGCTGGAGGACGCTCTCGCCTTTAGCTGTTTTCGTCAGGGAGCAGAATTGGAGGTTCTTCTCGGGAGCTAAGGTGGTGCGAACGGTCAAGGTTTTCAATGACACGCTTTCCTCAAAGCCGATAAGGTTCTCCTGGCAGGTTCAGATAGGGGATAAGAGGATAGCGGGCGAGGAGAAGAGCTTGAATATAGAGCCGGGTTTCAGCGAGGAGATGAAGATATCGTTTAGCTTGCCCAAAGTGGATAAGAAAACAACGGCGAAATTGACCCTTAGCGTCAGCCAGGAAGGAGAGAAAGGATTTCAAGATGTCAAGCTGCTTTCCATCTTCCCTCCTCTTAAGGGCATCTCCATAAAATATCCTCTCTATGTCTTCCCCATTGATAATAGGTTGATTGATTTTTTGAAAAAGTTGGGGATTTCTCCCAAGCCGATAGGCTCGCTTGAAGAGATTAAAAGCTTTCCTTCAATTTTGATAATATCTCCCAATTCCTTATCCTCCGATATGGCGAATGCCGATTTTCTCTCTAATTTGGTGGCGAAAGGGGTTAGGGTCATTTGTCTTGAGCAGAGGAATCCAATCAAGATGATTGGCTCGCTGAATTTGAAGCCAACCCAGCATAAGGCGAGCTATAATTTCCCCCTTGGCGCCTTTTCCCAGATATTTTCCAATTTGGAGCAGGAGGATTTCTCCTGTTGGGCGGGAGATTCTCCCACGGCGGAGTTCGTTTGGGAGAAGCCCGCGGGCAAGGCGCGCTCTATGGTCGTGTGCGGTCCGGGATTGGACTTCGCGAGCCTCCTTGAGATACCGCTTGGGAAGGGGGTGTTGTTAGCCTCTCAGCTCAAAATTGGAGAGAAGTTGGATATCGAGCCTTCCGCTCAAATTCTCTTTGCGAATCTCATAAAATACGCTGATTCATATCAACCGCCGGAGAAAAGGCTTCTCGCTTATGTTTCTGAGGAAAAGTTGAAATTCCTCAAATCAAATGGATATAAGATAGAGGAGGTTAAGAGCCTGAGCGAGGCGCTATCGCAGTCTTCGGTTGTTCTAATCGTTGAGGCTGATAAAAATAGGTTGGGAGAGCTCCTCGCCAATAAGGGAAAAGTAGATGATTTCCTGAACAAGGGCGGTTGGATAATGCTTTGGGGGTTGACACCAGATGGTTTGGATTATTTCAACAAACTGCTTGGAACGAAACATCTCATAAGGGAGTTTCGCTTGGAGAGGGTTTCCCTGAACAGGGACCCACTGAACGAGGGGTTGGGCAATTGTGATGTCCTTCAGTATACGGATGAAGAGATAATGTTCGGGGACAAGTGGCTCTCGCAAAATGTATACACTTATTGCGTTGATGGGGAGGATATAGCGCCTTTCTGCAAGCTTCCCAATCAGCCAGAGGGACCATATCGTCCAAGGAAGGATGACCACGACCCTTATAATTTAGTGAACGGGATGACGGGGCACGATTTCTGGCGCTATATCTATCAGATATGGTATGGAGATTGGGGTCCCGAGGGCTCGCCTCCCTTCACTTTCCGATTGCCCGTTCCTGCGAAAATTAAGGGCATAGAGATTTGGAACAATGCCTATTACGATACGATAAAGGATTTGGAGATTCAAATAGATGGGAAGAGGGTGTTGACGACGGAGCTTCCCGATGCGATGGCGCCGAAATGGATAAATTTGGAGGGGAAAGAGGCGAAGGAAAGCATATCGTTCATAGTGAGAAGCGTGAGGAAGCATCAGAATATGCCCCTCGTTGGAATAGATAATGTGAGGATAATAAGGGAGCTTCCCGATTGGTATAAAGGGAAGGTTTATCCACTGGATAATGTGGGAGGATTGGTGCGATATCCGAGAGGGAAGGGAGGATTCGTCCTGAACCAGCTGAACATCTCCGCTCCCGATACGAAGGAGAATATGGAGAAGAAGAGGAGGATTTTAGAGGTTATCCTCTTGAATTTGGGAGTTTCGATGTATAGTTTTAAAGAGTAAATATAGATTTTTTCTTTAAATTCCAAAGAGACCTTACCACTCTCTGTCATTGCGAGCCTGAATGCGTTAGCATTCAGGCGTGGCAATCTCGTTTTTTTTAAAGATAAATACACTCTTAAGGGAATGAGATTGCCACGGCTTCCCTTGCGGGAAGCCTCGCAATGACAGGTCAGTCTATCATTGCGAGGGGCAACATTTCTGTCATTGCGAGCTTGAACGCCAGAGGCGTTCAAGCGTGGCAATCTCGTCTCTATTGTGAATCCTCACCCTATTTGTCATTGCGAGCCTTCTGCGGAGCAGAAGGCTCGCAATCTCGTTTTTAAGGTAAAAAAATTTTGTAAAAGAATTCGAGATTGTGAGGCTTCCCGAAGGGAAGCCTCGCAATGACAGCAGGTTTGGGCTTCCTTCGGGAGCCCTCGCAAGAGGTCAATCCTTAACTATCATCGTTCCCAAGCCCTTATCCGTAAATATTTCCATTAGGAGGGAATGGGGCAATCTTCCATCTATTATATGAGCGCTTCTCACGCCCTTGAGAAGGGCTATCTTGCAAGCCAATAGCTTCGGCTTCATCCCGCCTCCCACCTTTTCTATTATCCCATCCAATTCCCTGAAATTTATCACCGATATCAAGCTCTCCTCATCGTCTTCCCTCTCTAAAACACCCCTAACATCAGTCAAAATCAGCAGCTTCTCGGCGTTTATTGCCCCTGCTATATGTCCAGCAGCCGCATCGGCGTTGACATTCAACCCTTTCCCTTCCTCATCCATCGCGATTGAGGATATGACGGGGATATATGAATCATCCATTAGCACATCCAATATGTGAGGGTCAACCCTCTCTATCTCCCCCACCTCCCCCAACCCTTCCTTTCTCTTGGCTATGAGAAAGCCCGCATCCTTCCCAGATATTCCTACCGCCTTTCCACCAAGCTTCCAAAGCCTCGCCACCAAATCCTTATTCGTTTTACCTGTTAGCACCATCTCCGCTATCTCCAGCGATTCCTCATCGGTTACCCTCTGCCCATCAACGAAAACGGGCTCCTTTCCCAATCTCTTCATCCACTCGCTTATCTCCTTTCCTCCTCCGTGAACAAGGACAACTTTCATCCCCACATAATGAAGGAGGAGAACATCCCGCAATACCTCATCCCTGAGAGATGGGTCCTCCATAGCTGAACCGCCGTATTTTATCACAATCTTCTTTCCCCAAAAGCTTCTTATATAGGGAAGGGCTTCAATCAAAACCTCTGCTCTTTTCTTCAAATCCTCCATTTCTCCTCCTTATGTTGTGTATTCAGCGTTTATCTTTACATAATCATAGGATAAGTCGCAAGTATAGACAATGGCGGATGAATTCCCTCGCTTCAGCTCTATCTCCACCTCTATCTCCCTATTTTCTTTCAGAAACTCTCGCACCTTCTCCTTATCGAATTTTATAATCACGCCATTTTCCGCGACTTTTTCACCCCCGATAAATATATCAACAAGAGGAGGTGTCTCAAAGGGGTAGTTCCCTATAGCGCAGAGGATGCGTCCCACATTGGGGTCAGCGCCGAAGAAAGCTGTTTTCACCAGAGGGGAAATCGCTATCCTCCTCCCCACTCCCCTTGCCTCCTCCTCGCTTTTCGCTCCCCTCACCTTTATCAAAATCAGCTTCGTCGCCCCCTCTCCATCCCGCGCTATCATCTTCGCCAAATCAACACAGGCTTCATTCAAAGCCTCCTGGAAAGAGATGACATCATCCATCTCGCTCATCCCATTAGCTAAAAGGAAGACGGAATCGTTCGTTGAGGTATCCCCATCAACGCTCAAGCAATGAAAGGAGACATCAACCGCTTTTTTGAGACATTCTTTGAGCTGATGGAATGGGAAATCCGCATCGGTTAAGAGGAAGACAAGCATCGTAGCCATTTGGGGATGAATCATTCCCGCTCCTTTCCCTATCCCCCACAGGGAAGCTCTTCCGCCATCAAATCTTCTCTCCACGATTTTCGGGAATGTATCGGTGGTCATAATCGCTTCCGCGAATTTGGAAAAGTTATCGGTCGATAATTGCTCAACCGCCCTCTTTATCCCATCCTTGATTTTCTCCATCGGAAGCCTCTCTCCTATGACGCCGGTTGAGGCTACTAGCACCTCCTCTTCCCTTATTCCCAGGTTTCTCGCTACCTCCGCACACATCTCCTCCGCATCGGAGATTCCTTCCTTCCCCGTTCCCGCATTAGCGTTTCCCGAGTTAACGACAAGCGCCCTTACTTTTTTGTCCATTTTTCCCTGCGAAACTATGACGGGGGCTGATTTGAAAGCGTTTGTCGTGAATACACCAGCCCAATTTGCGGGCTTTTCCGAATAGATGATGCCCAAATCGGGCTTCTCTTTCTTCAAACCGCAATTCACGCCTGAGAAAAGGAAACCCTTCGGAGGCATAGTAAGAAGAATTATAAATCCAAGAAAAAGATATGGAAAATTTAAAAATTTTAATTTGAAATAGCGAGCCAGGGATAAGCTATGACGGCGAAAACGGGAGTATAATCAAAGAAATCGTAGGAGAAGGGCTTATCCTCAAACTCCGCCAAATACTTCCTCCAATCCTCCTTCTTGAACCTATGGATTGCGATTAAATGGGCGTAATCGTAAGCTCGCTGGGGGCTCCTCTCGTAATATTTCCACCATTTCTCCCTCTCCAAAATGTGCCACAAATTATAGACATCCTCCTTGGGAAGCCACCAAAGGGGGACAAAGGAAAACCAAGTGAACATCGTGTAGTCCCAGGGAACTGCAATCTTTATCTTTAAGATGTCCCATTTAATCTCTGAAACGATTTCGTCTTCCCTGTATTCTTTTCTATGTCTATAAAGCACCATAGCCCGAAATGCAAGGGAGGCTTTTGCAAAGAGCTCATCTGCCAAATCCTTTCTTCCCGCCATATTGAAGATATGATATAAGCTCGCATAGGCGAGATAACCGCCAACGGTTGATTCAACTATTATATGAAGGTAATCCGGACCGGGGAAAGCGTAGGCGCTTCCCGTCCAATCATAGGCTGAAGGCAAGGTTTTAGCTAATTGAACAGCCTTGTCAATTATTTGAGATATATATTTTCTGTCAACTAGCTGAACATAAGCGGCGGTAGGATAGAGGAGAGTGGAGGTTATCTCGGGGTAATCAACTTGGGGAATTGAAGGCGGCGGTTCGGGAAACCAATAAATGCCAGATTTATCGTCCCTCTCCAACCTTCCCCACCAGTAATCCAAGCATCTTCTCACAGCCTCTTCCACATTCTCTTTAAGAGGAGAGGGTAAGATGGGATAAAGCTGGATGAGGGCGGAGGCGGTGAGCCCGTCATAGAAGGGACGCCCACGGGAGAAGGAGAAAGTTCCATTGGGATTTTGATGTCTCAAAATTTCCCTCAAATAATTCTCAACGATTTCCTGCTTTTCCCTCGGGAGTGGGGGAAATTTCGCAGTAAGCGAATTGATATTTGGTGGTATGGGAAGATAAATCCTTTCCCTCTCGTCCTCTATTATATAACCCACATCGCCGAGCAAGGAGGGAATCGTGAAGGAAGGTTTAGCTAATTCGCTCAGAGTGGGCGGGATGGGGAGGATTTTGAGGGGATTGACAAGGAAATCTCCCTTCTCCTTTCTGAAAATGGCTTGATATTGGAGGAAGGCGCCCTTGCTATCTTTTCCGAACTTCGTTTCAATTGACAGGGGTGGTGAGAAGCAGGAACGCCAAAGCTTTTCCATCAATTCATCCTTTATTGCTTTGTAATCCGATGGCAAGATGGCGTAATATATTGAGGGAAGTGTATATTTTCCGCCGGGCTGGAGGGAATCGGAGAAGGATATGCGGATTTCGGAATCGTTTCTGAAGATTGAGAGGGGCGGATGAGTGAAGAGGAGAAGATAGGTTGCTGGCTCGGATGAATGGAAGGCTACATAGCCTTTCTCAAGTTTATTTCCCGGAGCTAAAATAAAACCTTCCTTTATCTCTTTGATTTCTTTATGTGGAAGTATCCAGTTAGAGGGAGCAGTCATATTAGCCCAAGGGTAGCCTGTGAGCACATATTGGATATGAAGGTTTCTTTTCGGTTCTATCTCAGCCCAAAAGCGAAGGTAGGGATAGCCAATCCAAATCTCGCAGAAGGTCTTTGCCTTGAAATCAGGGGTAGAGGCGCTCTTCGCAACGATTATATGATTCTCATCAGCCTCTATTATCTCGGTTCCATCTTTGGGCTGGGGGAAAAGAGTATAGAGATATTGGTCATTTATGAGGAGGGTGAGGAAGCCGGCATAGAGGGATTTGCCGAAAGCATCATCCCCTCTTTGAGGCAGGATGGCAAATACCTTGAATCCCCTTTCCACATATACAGCATAATGGATGTTCCAGATATAGCCTTTCTCTTGGGAAATCACTTGAGAGAATCTCCCCAACCTCGGTTGGGAAAAGGAGAGAGGAGAAAGAAGGGTTATAATGAGAGCAAGTGCCAATTTCCCTTTATTCATCCCTGAATTTATGCCTCCCTTCATCATTCTATGATATTACCAGAGGGGTCAAGAAGCCATCTTTTCCTTCTTATAAAGGGTCCGTTCTTGAATGTTTGTTCAATCAAATTATGTCTCCCAAGATAGTCAAAGCAACTCCGCATACATCCCCGAGAAGCGCCTATCCCCAAGCCTCCTTGCCCCCACTTCTGAATGTAGAAGTGCCCTTCTATTATATAACCTGAAGGATGTTCCGCCGTTTTTCGCCATTCCCTTGTAGACATAGGCCAGCAGAACTTATAGGCTGTTTCTTCCGAGATATTCTGTTCCCTAACATCAAAGCGGTAGCCGGGAAACGCCTTTGGGATGAAGGGAGAAACGCTTGGGTCGCCACCGTGATAGGAAAGGGTGCATTTGCCGAAATCTACATCAGCCCATCTGTATTTCCTTCCCTCTATCGTGATTTCCACGAACTTCCCCTCATTAATATGAGGTATTGCGCCCGAGGGGCATCCTTCTACACAGGACATACAAAGCTGACAGATGGAATTGGGTTCAACGAGCGGGTCTGGTTCTAATTCGAGGTCAGTGAGGATGGCTGCCAACCTCTGCCTCGGTCCGAATTTCTTAGTGAGGAAAACTTTTGACCACCCTATTTCTCCCAGTCCAGCGGCAACTGCCGCAATCCTTATAGCGAGATAGACATCGGGGGCAACTCCTCCTTCCCTTAATGGCTTAACATCGGGAGGTGGAATAGGGGAAGGCACTCCGGAATACAAAGGGAGAGCTTCATAGCCAAAATCCTCAATGAAGCAAGCAGTTTCATAAAGGGGCAATTGGAGAAAATATGTATTTAGAAGCCCTGAGTAGCAAAAGTAGGAATAGTTTGGCCAGTATGTCCCTTCTTCTATTCCTCGCCATCCACCCCTGACAATCCTTCTTCCCACAACTATCACTGATTTCACCTCTGGGAATATGCTTGCGGGATGCATTCTTATGGGGGCATCTTTAAACCTCTCTATATTTGCCACGCCGAAAAGGTCAAGTCCCCGAGATAGGGCAAATTCCTTAATTTGTTCTTTTGTAGGCTTAGCCATTTTCAACCTCCTCTTCAAAGACGGAACAAATCAATGTCACGCTTTACCGTCCAGACATTTCTTATCCGGAAAGGGAGTTTGAATGTATTCTTTATCCTTCCCTCTCTCTCAAGGACATCTACGCAGGTTCTTATGCAAACAGCGGCGAGGCGGTCTGGCTTGCCCGCTGGATGATAGAGATTTGCCCTCGCTCCGTTCTTGCAGGGGGCGCATTCTTTCCAATAATCTATATCCGCTACCACCATCCTCTTTCCAGCGATTAGAAGTTCCCTCTCTCCCTTGATTGCATCAAGAGGACAGAATCCTCTGCAGCCCTTTTCGTAGAGGCATATTCTATCAGAAAATAGAGGGTTGGGTTCTATGACCGCGTCCGTAAGGATTACCTGGACTCTTTGTCTGGGACCAAATTCTGGGGTGAGAAGAACGCCACAATATCCTATCTCCCCAACCCCTGCCCGAACCGCGATATCATCAAAGTCCAAAAGAACATTGGGTGGAGGGCTCTCCCTCCTTACTTTAACGCCCATTGGCGGAACTTCCGGTGGAATATTGGGAAGGGGAACTGCTTCCCAACCATTATCTTCAAGGAATTCGCTTATTTTATATGTGGTAAGAGCTATGAATCTATTCTCCAGCCAGTCATAGCCGAACATAGAATAGTTTGAAAAGTTCGTTCCCTCTTCAACGCTTCTTAATGTCCCCCTCGTTATCCTCCTTCCCACGACTATAATTGATTTTACCTCCGGGAATATAGCTTTCGGGTGCTTCTCCAAAGGAACATCAGCAAATCTCTCAATGGGTGCTACTCCGAATATATCCGCTCCCGCTTCCCTGGCAAATCTTTCAAGCTCTTCTCTTTCCATTTTTACCTCCTTTCATTGGGCATAATCTAACGCATTCTTCACAAATGTTCAAATGTCTCTTCTGAACTCCCCATTTCACATTCGCTAAACTCTCACACAGCTTCTTGATTCTTTCATCCTTTGGCACTTCTATATTTACCTCAACTCCCATATATTTGGTGCCTTCCTCCCCAATCAGACCATATCTTTTCGCCCAATCACAGGCGAAATCGTCTATCTCGGGAATTTCAAATTCTTTATCTTCAATCTTTATCCTTTTAGCCATTCCCTTTATAGCTCCTGATACGCAATTTTTCTGGCAAATATCGCACTCTATACAGGGATAATCTCCTTCGTATAAGGGGTCATTTATGAATGGGAAATCGGTTATTATGGAGAGAAATCTTTGCCTTTGCCCGAATTCCTTTGTTATGGGAACGCCGTTTTTCCCAATGCAGGCGAGACCGGCAAGCAGGGAGGAGAAAGCATTTGCCCTCATATCGGGCAGGAGCCCTCTTGAGCTAATAACACAAGATGCGAGTCCCGTTAGGTCATAAGAGAAAACCCCCTTATATCCGCAATCGTTTAACTTTTTGATGATTTTAAACGCTATGTCCGTGAGAAGATTCAAGGTCTCAAATTGGGCAAATGCATAGGGTCCAACGGTCTCAGCTGGAGTTACCTTAGCGGTGTCAAGAGAAGAGTGAGGGAAATGGAGCCCTATCACAATAACGGATTTCGCATCTTCAAGATAGTCTCTCGGCCCCTTTAATCTAATTTTCTCCTCCCTTATAATTGGGCTAAATGGGGTGTAGATGTGGGAAGCATCGTATACTCTTTCCTTTACCTCTAAAAGCTCAAATTTGCTTAAAAATTCGCTTTTGAATTGCTCAAATCTGTTTACATCAAAGAAACCCACCAAGTCAGCTCCCCAATCTTTACAAAAGCTTCTGAACTCTTCCTGTTCAATTCCTTCTTTCTTCCCTTCTCTTATAATCTCAATCTCTGGCAATTGGGCGCTTGTCAAGATTGTCGTGAAGAAGGCGTCTTTCTGCCAAATTCCCGATTTTAGAGCAACGAGATTATCGTCTATTCTCGTCATTGTTATCGCGGAATAGCCATTGATGTCAAGATAATGGGCTATGTCAAACGCCGTGTATTGGAGCAATCTATATTTGATATAAGACTCGATATCGGGGTTGCTTTTATTTGGCTTTTTAACTCCGATGGAGATGATGGAGGAAACATCCGGTAAATGGAGATGTGGTCTAACAGCGAAATCGTCTTTGAAGAAATCCTTATTCTTAATAGCTACTAAATCTATCAAATTTTTCTCAATTATTTTTCTCAATTCGTCAATGTTTATCTCTTTCTTTTCCTTCTTTCTTCTGGGGGCTTTGGAGAAGTTTACATCGTAGTATCTTTTCTGGGGAACCATACAAAATTTGAGGCAGGAGCCTTCCTCACCGGCGAAAAAACCGTATCTTTCCATATTTTCAAGAATTACATCCTCATCGACCTTCTCCGGAATCGGCGAAGCGAGATTTAAACCGAAATTCTCCGCCCAGGCGCATCTCCACTTATTTGTATCGGGAAAAGTGAAGATTTTCCCTCCTATCTCTATTTCATTGATTTTTCCTACCTCTTTTCTAAAAGCATCTGTGGGGCAATTTTTGACGCATTCCATACAGCAATCGCACAACTTCTCCCCTTCATACATTGGGTCTGGTTCGAGCTCCGCATCCGTGATTATGGTGACAAGCCGAACTCTTGGACCGAATTCGGGATGAAGGAAGAGTCCATTCCATCCGATTTCACCAAGCCCAGCAGCCACCGCTGCATACCTATGGGCGATATCGGGGGCGAAATGGACTCTCAAGTCCTTATATCCTTTGTATCTCCAGATATTGCTTGAAACGATGGGAAGCGCCCTAAAGCCTTTATCCTCCAAAAACCTCGCCAATAGAAAGGAGATATCGTCCAATTTGCTGTTCATAATGCCTTGGACATCGTAGGGTCCAGTGTTGTGGGGAGTAGGTTCCCCTCCGAGCTCAACGGCGGAATCAGGGTGATGAAGCCCACACACGATAACGCTCTTCGCTCCAGGAAGCAAGCCCTGAGGGCTCATCCTCACAGGGGCGTTCTTAAATCTCTCAACTGGGGCTATGCCTACTATATCGGCGCCTAGTTCCTTTGCCTTCTCAATAACCATTTCTCTCATAGCAGAATTTCACTTCATCTGGAAGGGTTATCGTTAGAGGATTAATCGGTTTGTTTTTATAAAAACAAGAGAGACTTGTCAAGACAAATTAACTTTTCTTCCTTCTTGTCCGAAGGCAAAGGTTCTCAGGCGAAATGTGGGCTATGGCAATTTCAAACGATATACAAAGACTTTGTTCTTCCAATCCTCCTCAACAAACACTATATATTCGCCATTTTTCCTCTTAATCGCTCTTATTGCATCGGGGAAATCCACCCATCCGCTCTCTTTTGGTATTATCTCACCGACCTCCTCGCCATTCCTCCTATCATAAATATGCACTTTGGCGCTGAAGCATTCAACCGCGAAGAGATAATCGCCCGCCGTGCAAAAAGCCTTTATAAAAAGCTTCTCTCCCTCATAGGGAAGCTTAATCCTCACGCTCGGATTCCTGTTCCCCTTCATCCAACCATCAAATCTGAGAACCTCTGAGCCAACTATCCCCCATTCACCGCCGGTCTTTGGGTTATCCACTGTATAACCGCTGAGATACATAACATCTTCTTTTGGATGATATTCTATGCGAAGGAGATGATTCAGAGGAGCGGGCATATGGAAAACCTTAGATGATTCCCTCTTATAGATGGGATTGCCGAATTTATCAAAGCCGAGAAGGGGGAAGTAATAGATTGTCCCATCTTCGAGCCCATACCAAACTCCCCCATCCTCATCCACCCACCAAGCCCACAATTCCGGTTCCTCCACTCCGTCAGCATCATAGAATTCGTTGGCTTGGAAATTTCCATCGCCATTCATATCCCTCCATATCCATCTTCCTTTTGGAGGTTGAGGAACATCAGCGAAAAGCTTATCTCGTAGATGTTCCCTTGAGAACATAACGGATGGGACAGCTATCTCCCCAGCGAAGCGATACATCACGAGAATATGCTCATACATCCCCCTCATTATCAAGAATTTCTTCCCTTTGATATAGCGAATCATTGGCGCTTCCAGATTGTTTATCCTGGGGTCTTTGGGATAACGGATGGGGTCAATGGTAAGGGAATACCATTTCCATTCGCTTCCCGGTTCGGTCTTATTCCAATCCATCTTGTAATGCTTAGTGGCGCTATATACATCAATTCCATCGGTTGTGGGGTCGGCATCGGCGGTGTGGACGAATTCCAAGCCGAGAAGCTCCCAAAGCAATTTCCCATTTGGAGCGAAGGCTCGCAAAACCGCACCACAACCGGGAAGTTCGCAACCCACATAGATGTTTCCTTTTCCATCCACTCCAATCCCCCTTATTCCCGCGAATCTCAGAGGGGCGACAATCCCGCCAGCTCCATAAATCCCTCCCTTCTCCCCGAATGTCCCAACCAATTTCGGCTTCTTATCCAAATCAGAATAGATTAAAATCTGTTGTGCTTTTCCATCATCTCCGACGAGCAAGCGTCCCTTGTTATCTATGCAGATGGCGGTAGGCACGACGGAGCTGTTGAATTTTATGCTCTGGGGAAGTGCTTTCCCTTCGGGAGAATAGCGCTGTATTTTGCTTTCCTTTTGTCCCCTTTCAATCACCCATATATTGCCCTTCTTATCAAGAGCGATTTGGTGAGGATTGCTTGCTTTCCAGCTGCGAACGAATTTCATAGTCTCCATATCATAGACCCTAATCTCGTTTGCGTAGGTATCGCTTATGTAAAGGTATCTTTCATCAACCGCTAATCCCTTTATTTGAGCTTTATCTCCTTCCTCCTCGGGAACTTCGTGAAGAATCAGCATCGCCCCAAATCTTCCTCCGCCATCTTGGAAGGGAGCTAAGGTGCCATCCTTGTTGTAGCGCGATACGCCTACCCAGCATTTTCCTTTAGGTGGATATTCCTTGCCCTGCAGATGTCCTCCCTCATTTCCCTGCAAGTGAGCGATGAAGATATATTTGGAATTTACAGCTACAGCGTAGCCTCCGAGAGTTCCCCAGCCGTGGGTTTCCTTACAAGCTCCGACGACATCTCCGTTTTTATAAATCCCGAATTCCCTTCCCGCTTCATCCCAGACGCTTGCGGTATAGACCGTTCCATCAGGGGCGACGCACATCCCTAAGATGAAATCCTGCACCCATTTATCTCCTCCTCCGAAGCTATTCCCCAGCCAGCTGACCTTATATTCAAAGGCGAAAGAGACGAGGGAAAATAAAGCAAGAAAGAGAAAGATTTTATTTTTCACAGCATTCCCTCCTTTATAGAGATTTTAATTCCTCACAAGGAGGTTTCAAATCAATCAACCTCCTTGATGGTAAAATCCAAGCCGAGATGGATAATGTCGGAGAGAAGATGAGAAATCGTGCGAGAAGTAATGGGGAAACGCCCGGCGTAGTCAATGATCACCCCATCCCTTTTCTCGCTCTTCCAAAAGATAAATTTTCCCTTTTTCCCTTCCTTCAATATCTTCTCTAAACGAGGCAGTTGGACCTTCATCTGGTAATCCATCCCTTCCCTTCCAGCAATAACCTCTGCGAGAACCTTGCCCTCCTTATCTTTGATAATGAGCTGGAGGGTTCTTTCTCCTTTGAGTTCATCAGGGATTTCCATAACGCATTCTACCTTCTCTCAGGTTGCAATTCCTTATAGGTAGGCTTCAAACTACAGGAATTGGATGGGGAGTTATGGGATTTAGGGGGTTTCAATTCCTTATAGGTAGGCTTCAAACCGATGTCGCAGCTCCACCTTCATCCCCACACCCCCTGTTTCAATTCCTTATAGGTAGGCTTCAAACGAAGGTATTTAAAAAGTGATTATCTTTCAGAAGGAAGTTTCAATTCCTTATAGGTAGGCTTCAAACCATATATAGCAAGTTGTTTCATTGTTTTTGCCGTCAGTTTCAATTCCTTATAGGTAGGCTTCAAACATGAATGGATGTGGCTGAGAGATGAGTGGAAAGAGTTTGTTTCAATTCCTTATAGGTAGGCTTCAAACGCTTGAGGAAGACGGCTTTCAAGTAAGGAGGAGAAAGGTTTCAATTCCTTATAGGTAGGCTTCAAACAAAGAGGAAGTAGAAGAATTCTTACAAGACTTAATAGAGTTTCAATTCCTTATAGGTAGGCTTCAAACTAATCCCTCCCAACATCTTTTGAAAGACTTCTTGGGTTTCAATTCCTTATAGGTAGGCTTCAAACCCGTTATTCTGTCTCTATTTATAGCATAAACGCGATATTTTGGCAAGGACTTTTTTGATTTTCAAGAGAATTTTTGAATTTTCCTCCCAATTTTATATGTCTAAACTGAAAATTGTCAAGACCAATTCCTGAATTTTTCGTCGGTCCCCGGGGATTTTTGCGCTACTGACGACCGACGAAAATTTCCCTTCCAAATCTCCTCTTCCTTTCTTTATTAACGATAATCCTTTTGCTAAAATTTTTATAGAGCCGACGCTATGGAAAAGTATGTTTTGACAATCACATTGAACGCAGCCGTTGATAAGACCTATGTGGTTAATAACTTCACCCTTGATAGGGTGCATAGACCACAGGAGATGAAATCGGTAGCGGGAGGGAAGGGGATAAATGTGGCGAGGGTTTGCAAGACCTTGGGAAAGCCGAGCTTGGCGAGCGGATTCATCGGCGGTCATAACGGAAGGTTCATAGAAAATCATCTCAAAATGGAGGGAATTCCCTACGATTTCGTCAGGGTCAAGGGGGAATCGCGCCTCTGCATAGCGATTGTTGATTTGATTAATAAGACGCAGACGGAGGTTAATGA